>Ga0075521_10000419_pt1 | contig 12232 bp, 13 predicted proteins | sample NGEPerD_FD_74785 | JGI IMG/M metagenome (GOLD analysis project Ga0075521, IMG submission 74785) | Arctic peat soil microbial communities from the Barrow Environmental Observatory site, Barrow, Alaska, USA - NGEE PermafrostAB12-D | ecosystem: Environmental > Terrestrial > Soil > Wetlands > Peat ...
TCCCGAAGCCGCCGGGAAAGATGATGAACGCGGACGAGTACTTCACGAACATCAGCTTGCGGATGAAGAAGTAGCGGAACTCGATCACCGTGTCGACGTACGGGTTCGAGCCCTGCTCGAAGGGGAGCTCGATGTTGCAGCCGATCGAGCGGCCATTCCCCTCGCGCGCGCCCTTGTTCGCGGCTTCCATGATTCCCGGGCCTGCGCCCGTGATGATCGCGAAGCCCGCCTCCGCGAGCAGCTTCGCCGTCTCCTGCGCGGCGACGTACTGCGGATCATCGGGACCCGTGCGTGCCGATCCGAAGATCGACACGCCCTTCTCGACGCCGGCGAGCGTGTCGAAGCCCTCGATGAGCTCCGACATGATGCGCAGCACGCGCCACGGATCCGTGCGCGTGAAGTCGACGCGCGAGTTCGACGACGCGAGGAGCTTCTCGTCTTCCGTTTCGGTGAGCGGACGGTCGTCGCGAATCGAGTAGTCGAAGGGGCGAATGTTCGCCTTGATCTTCCTCGGCCCCGACGTCTGCACGCGCGGCACTCGCTGCGACGGCGGCGTGCGCCCGGCGAGAATGTGCCCCTGCTCCGTGCGCTCGCGCAGCCCCGCGCGCGCGCGCTCCTCGGCGTCCGCGATCTCGGCGGGCTTCACGTGCTTCCCCGTGCCGGTCACCGCCGCCTTCCTGCCGCCCGCTGATTTGGTCTTCGCCTTCGCCTTGGCCTTTGCGTCGCGCGTGGGTTTTTGCGTGGCCATGAATCAGCGATTCCGTACGGTCATGTGATAACTTCCTCGAATGTTGCTCGCATTCCGCGCGCGGATGAATAGCGCGCTCCTGTGCGCGCTTAAATAGTAGCTCTCACCCATCTCCCTCGCGAGTGTACTCGCTGCCGCACTCGTCAGCATGTCGCTGATCCTGCTCGTCGCTGACGGCGCGCGCTTCGACACGATCGATTCCGCGACGCGTGCCGGTGCCCCGAATCTACTTCCCGCACTCGCAAGGCTGCGCGCCGAGGGTGGGTTGTATCCGGTGACGACCGCGTTCCCGTCGGTCACGGGCATCGCCTACGCGCCCTTCCTCACTGGCCGTTTCCCCGGCCCGTGCGGCGTCCCTGGCCTCCGCTGGTACGACCGCTCGCACACCCGCTGCCGGCGCTATCCGTACTCCCGTAGCTACCTCGGCGCCGAGATGCGCCATCTCGACGGCGATCTCGACGCGACGCATCCCACGATCTTCGAGCTCGCGCCCTCTCGCTTCAATGCGATGAGCATGCTCGGCCGCGGCACGAGCGCCCGCGAGCGCATCGGGCGCGACGTGCGCACGCTGGCTCGCGCCGCGCGCACGCACTGGAGCGGCGACGTCGATGGCTGGCGCACGCTCGACGAGCACGTGGCCGAGCGATCTATTCGCCACATTATCCAGAAGCGCCCCGCGTTCTCGTGCATCGCGCTGCTCGGGCTCGACAAGGCGTCGCACTCCGATGGCCACGACTCGCCGCTCGCCCGGCGCGCGCTCGCAACCATCGATGCGGCGGTGGCCGCGCTGCGCGACGCGCTCGAGCGCGCGCAGCGCTGGGAGGAGACGCAGCTCTGGGTCGTGAGCGATCACGGGCACTCGCAGGTGAGCGCGCACGATGATCTCGCGGCGCTCGTACGCGAGAGCGGGCATCGCGTGCTCGCGCACCCCTGGCTGCTGGCGCGCGGCGCAGCAGTCGCGGTGATGGTCGGCGGCAACGCCATGGCGCATCTCTACGTCGAGCTCGAGCGCCGCGAGCGCGCGGGGTGGAGCGCGCTGCGCGAGAAGTGGGAGTCGCTCGCGCGCACGCTGCTGGCGCGAGAGTCCGTGGATTTCGTGATCCTTCCCGATGGCGACGCGAGCGTGGAAGTACGATCGCGCGATCGCGGCTCGGCTCTCATCACGAGCGCGAATGGCCGCGTCTCCTACCGCACCATGAGCGGCGACCCGCTCGGCGCCGGTTGCGAGATCGAGCACGTCACGGCGCTCGACGCGTACGATGCGCTCGCTCGCGGCGACTATCCCGACGCCGTCGTGCAGATCGCGCAGCTTGCGGCGAGCGCACGCGCGGGCGACATCATCGTCTCGGCGGCGCCAGGGTGGGACTTTCGCGAAAAGTGGGAGCCGATCAAGCACGTGAGCACGCATGGCTCGCTGCATCGCGATCATATGCTCGTGCCGCTGCTCACCAGCAAGCCGATTCGTGGTACCCCGCGCCGAACCGCGGATGTGATGCCGAGCGCGCTCGAGGCGCTGGGGCTCCCCGCGACGCGCGAGCTCGATGGCGCGTCGTTCCTCTGACGCGCTCGATCTCTTAGTACTAAGCCGTCTTCTTCTGAAAGAGCGGCGGCACAGAGAACGCCGCCCAGATGAACTCGAGCCCGATGAAGCCCCAGCGCCGGTCGTGCACGGCGACGGCGCCGAGGAGGAGGGAGCCGACGAGGTTCAAGACGTTGAACCACCGATCGTGGCGGTCGAGCTTCCCCATCTGCAGCGCGCCGAACCCGATGAGCACGAGAATCGCGCCCGTAACCGACATTAGTTGATAGAACACCGCGGCTCCGCGAGATTGAATTGGATCGAATGAATAATCACACCGTATCAGCCGCCGGCGCGATGACCTGGCGCCGGCTCGTGCTCGCGCTCACCGCGCGCTCACTGCTAAGCCCGAGCCTGGGCGTGGCGCTCGTGCGCGTCGCGTGGCGCTTTCGGAAGCGCGGCTGGTACGCGACCCCGCCCTTCCTGCCGCTGCCGCCGCGCGACTACGTACGCTGGCGAATGTACACCGCATATGGCGATTACGATGCGGTGGCGCCGGCGGAGGATGTCGAGCGATACGCGCGCTGGGCGGTGCGCTCGCAGTGATCGCAGCGCAGGAGGCGGTGGTGCGCTCGCTCGAGGAGTCGATTCGCGCGCAGGGCTTCGGACTCGGCTTCGATCTCGTCGGGATCACGACGCTTGGCAGCGTGGAGACGGCGCCGCACTTCGAGGAGTGGCTCGCGCGCGGATACGCGGGCGAGATGCACTATCTGCCGAAGTGGGCGGACAAGCGTCGCGATTCGAGACTGCCGTACGCGGGAGTGACGAGCGCGATCGTCGTCGCGCTGGACTACGGCGGCGCGGAGCCGTCCGGACCGGTGGCGCGATACGCGCGCGGCGACGATTACCATGATGTGCTCGACGCGAAGCTGCGCGAGTTGCACGCATGGATTGGCGCGGAGATGGGGCGCGAGGTGCGCGGGCGCGCGTACGTCGATACGGGGCCGCTGCTCGAGCGCGATCTCGCGCGCCGCGCGGGGCTTGGCTGGTTCGGGAAGAACACGAATCTCATCCACCCGAAGCTCGGCTCCTTCTTTTTTCTCGGCGCGCTACTATTGGAGCTCGATCTCGCGCCCGACGCGCCGTTCGAGAACGATCACTGCGGCACATGCACGCGCTGCATCGACGCGTGTCCGACGGGGGCGATCGTGGAGCCGCGCGTGCTCGACGCGACGAGGTGCATCTCGTATCTCACGATCGAGGCGAGGGGTGAGATCCCGCTCGAGTTTCGTGAGCAGATCGGAGAGCTGATCTATGGATGCGACATCTGCCAGGATGTCTGTCCGTGGAACGAGAAGTTCGCGCGCGCGCTGCCGGAGGGGAGTCCATTTGCTGCGCGGGAGATCATCGCGGGGAAGAGCGCGCGCGAGCTGGCGACGGAGATTTTTGCGCTGGACGACGAGGGGTATCGTGCGGCGTTCCGTAACTCCCCGATGAAGCGCGCGAAGCTCCGGGGGCTCAAGCGCAACGCCGCCGTGGTGCTCGGCAACATGGATGGGGGGCGTCTTCGTGCGCCAACGCTGCCAACTCGCAATCCGTAACGCGTAGGAGTACCGTAAGTACAGGGGCATCCGCGTGGCTGCCTCCCCTCCCGCTTCCAACCCGGCCCCCATGTCCTCACACACCGTCCGCCACTTCCGCTGGACCGACCTGCCCAAGGAGTCCGTCACCGCGCAGCTCTCGCGTCGCCTCGTGACCGGCGACCGCATGATGCTGGCACAGGTCTACCTGGACAAGGGATGCATCGTCCCGCGGCACTCGCACGAGAATGAGCAGATCACCTGGATCGTGGAGGGCGCGCTCAAGTTTTGGATCGGCGCTGACGGCAAGGAGGAAGTGATCGTCCGCGCGGGCGAGGTGCTGCACATCCCCTCGAACGTGCCGCATATGGCCGAGGCGCTCGAAAACACGCTGGACGTGGACATCTTCAGCCCCATACGACAGGACTGGCTCGACCACACCGACGGCTACTTCCATTCGAACGTGAAGAAATAGCGATGGACCTCGGGATCCTGGGGAAGGTCGCGCTCGTTGCGGCATCGAGTCGAGGGCTGGGACGCGCATCGGCCGAGGCGCTCGCGGCCGAGGGAGTGGAGATGGTGCTCTGCGCACGCGGCGAGGAGGCGCTGCGCGCGACGGCCGCGGATATTCGCCGCACAGCCGGTGTGCGGGTGGTGGACGTCGTCGCCGACGTCGCGACGCAGGCGGGCATCGAGGCCGTGCTGTCAGCTGCCGAGCGGGAGTTTGGACGCGTCGACATCCTCGTCACCAACGGCGGCGGACCGCCCGCAGGTCCGTTCGAGACGCACGCGCGCGACGCGTGGGATGCGGCCGTGCGCGCCAACCTCACGAGCGTGGTGGAGCTCGTGCGCGGTGTGCTGCCGGGAATGCGTGAGCGGCGGTGGGGGCGCATCGTCAATGTCACGTCGATTGCGGTGAAGCAGCCCGTCGACAACCTGATCCTGTCGAACAGCGTGCGCGCTGCGGTGACCGGCTTCGCGCGCACACTGGCGAACGAGGTCGCACCACACGGCATCACGGTGAACAATGTGATGCCCGGCTTCACGCGCACGGCCCGCGTGGAGGAGCTCGCGGCACGCACTGCGTCGCTCCAGGGTACCACGCCCGATGCGGCATTCGCCGCGTGGGAAAGTCAAATCCCGATGGGTCGCCTCGGTGAGCCGGCGGAGTTCGGAGCGATGGTTGCCTTCCTCTGCTCCGCACGTGCGAGCTACACCACGGGCGCTTCCATTCCCGTTGATGGTGGCTGGATCAAGAGCCTTCTCTGAGGCGCACATGACGCACACCCTCCCCTCCACCTCGCCCGCCTCGTACGACGACGTTCCATCACTCGCTGCGCGGGTCGATCAGCTCTCCGGTGAGGGCGCGCTCGACGTGTTCCGGCGCGCCATGGAGCTTGAGCACGCCGGCCGTTCGATCGTACACCTGGAGCTCGGCGCACCGGATGTGGATGCGCCCGCGCATGTGGTGGACGCAGCCGTCGCGGCGTTGCGAGCGGGCGACGCGCGCTACGTCGCACCCCAAGGGCTTCCCGAGCTTCGCGAGGCAATCGCAGCCGACGTGCGCTCGCGCGGGATCGCCGCGAGTGCGGATCAGGTGATCGTCACACCGAGCGCGAAGACGGCAGTGTTCTACGCGATGCTCGCGACGGTGGAGCCCGGAAGCGAGGTGCTCGTGCCCGATCCCGGCTTCCCGATCTACCCGTCGATGGCGCGCTTCGCAGGCGGCGTGCCGGTGGGTTACGCACTGGATGCCGACAACGCGCCGGACGTGGACGACATCGCGATGCGCATCAACCCGCGCACGCGGGTGCTCTGTCTCAACTCGCCGAATAATCCGACGGGAGGCGCGCTCGATGCCGCCGACATGGCGCGGCTCGCGGAGCTGGTCGCGCGCCACGACCTGCGCGTCGTCACCGACGACATCTACTCGCGTCTCGTGTTCGAGGGTGGGCGCGCGCCCAGCATCGCCGCCTTTGATGGCGCCCGTGGCGCACGCTCGCGCACACTGCTCGTGGATGGCTTCTCGAAGACATACGCGATGACCGGCTATCGGCTCGGCTACCTCGTGGTGCCGCGCCCGTGGGTCGAGCGGCTCGTGACTATGTCGGTCAACGGCCACACCTGCGTGCCGCCATTCATCCAGCGTGCGGGGATTGCCGCGTTGACCGGGCCGCAGGACATGGTGGCGACGCAGATCGCCGCGTATTGCGCGCGGCGCGATCTGCTCGTACGAGGGCTGAACGAGCTGCCGGGTGTGAGGTGCCCGGTTCCGGCCGGCGCGTTCTATGTATTTCCCGATTTCTCCGCCCTGCTCACGGCGCGCGGTCTAACTTCGCGGGCCTTCGCTGATCGGCTGCTCGAGAATCATGGAGTTGCGGCCATCGACGGGGCGGCGTTCGGCTCGCGCGGTGAAGGGTGCTTGCGTCTGTCATTCGCGTCCGCGCAGGCGGACCTCGATGCGGCAGTCGCGCGGATCGGCGAGGCTGTGGCGGGCTTGGCTTAGTCGAGCGGCTTTCCCGTGAAGAGACGCTTCGAGATCATGACGTGCGCGCCCATCGTGCCGTCCACGAGCTGCGTGATGCGCACGTCGCCGGCCGTACTCAGCAACTGGTAGGCATCCTCGCGCGACAGATGGTAAGTGTCGCCGAGTAGCGCGATTGCCTGTCGGGTCGCGATCTTGGTCGCCACCGTCAGGTTGGAGTCCGCGCCCATTGCGATCCAGTCCGTGGGAGTCTCTGCGCGCGGCCAGTCGAAGTGCAGGTCCTTGCGTACGATGAGCTGGAACTTGCCGCGCAGCGACGTCTCGAGCGCCGTGATGTCCACCTCGCCGTCGCCCTGCGCCGCGTGGCCGTCGCCGATTTCGAGTAGCGCCCCGCGCGTGTGCACCGGGATGTAGAGGATCGTTCCGGCGACGAGCGCCTTGTTGTCGAGATTCCCCGCGTGCGTTCCGGGCGGTGCGCTGTTGATGCGTCCCTGCTCCGGTCGCGGCGCCACACCGATACTCCCGAAAAACGGGTGAAGTGGAATCGCGATCCCGAGCGAATCGGAGAACCGCGCCACCATATGCTGCAGGTCGAGCGGGATCACGCGCATGCGCGACTCGCCAGGGAAGTCCTCGGGCAGGAAGCCGCCGCGCGGTCCGAATCCGTTGCACGCATATGGCAGGTCGACCGCGATCGACTCGATTCTCACCTCGAGCACGTCGCCCGGTTCCGCGCCATCCACGTAAATCGGGCCGGTGAGGATGTGCCCACCCGGGCCGCGGCGAAGCGTGGAGTCGCGTGCGGCGTCTACGATCGCTCGGTACGCCGGCTCGATCGTACCCGTGTCCACGCCCGGTTGGAGGAGTCGGGCTCCGCACGTCGAGACTGCACCGACGATCACCTCGTCGCCGGATGCCACGCGTAACGCCGGCGCTGCGACGGGATCGTAGCCGCCGTACACGACCGTCGTCGGAGACGGCATCAGCGTGTGCACGGAGCCAACCGGATGCGCGGGCCAGAAATTCGCGCCAGCGGCGATCGTCGGGGGCGGAGTCGTGGACGCAGCACAGGCAGCGAACGCGATGGGGGCGAGCGGGATGATCGCGAGCGAGAGTCGACGCATGGGACCGGGGGCGAGAGTGGTGAACCGATACGTGGCAAAGCAAATCTGTTGTCTCGCGCTCGACGATGAAGGGTTTCTGAGGGCGTTCAGGTGCTCGCTGATGAAGCGGCGAAGCTGCGGGGAAAGCCTTTCCACAATTTATGCCTTGACAGGCATATAACCCGTTTGGTATATTCACCCCATGTCCACCCTCTTCGAAGTCATCGGCGATCCCAGCCGCCGCCGCATGCTCGACCTCCTCCGCGACGACGAGCACACCGTCACGGAGCTCGTCGACGCGCTCGACATGAGCCAGCCCGCGGTGTCGAAGCACCTTCGCGTGCTCCGCAACGCCGGGCTCGTCGAGGCACGCGTGGACGCTCAGCGCCGCATCTACTCTCTCTCGCCCGAGCCGCTCGCCGAGCTCGACGCGTGGCTCACGCCGTATCGCCGATTCTGGCGCGGCAGGCTCTCGTCGCTGCAACGCCACCTCGCGCGCAATGACTGACCTCAACCGGATATTGATATGATCGCTTCGACAGCTGACTCCACCGACCGGATCGAAGACGAGGTGCGTCTGCCACAGCCGCAGGCGCGCGTTTGGCGCGCGCTCACAAACCCAGCGGAGCTCGGCGCCTGGTTCGGCGTCGATCTCACGGGCGCGACCATCGCGACCGGCGCCCGGGTCAATGGACGCTTCACGATTCCCGGCCACGAGCATCAATCGTTCGACGTGACGATTGAGACCGTGGAGCCCGAGCGCCGCTTTGCGTGGCGCTGGCACCCGAGCGCCACCGACGCCAGCGTGGACATGTCGAAGGAGCCGCGCACACTCGTCACGTTCACGCTCGAGAGCACTCCCGACGGCGGCACGCTGCTGCGCGTCGTGGAGACCGGCTTCTCAGGACTCGCCGCCGCGCGCCGCACCGCCGCCCTGCTCGGCAACACCAGGGGATGGAAGGGGCAACTCCACACGCGCCTCACCGGCTATCTCGCCTCGGCTACCTGAGGGCAGCGCGATGTTCTGTCCCGTTTGCATCTCGACGCTCGCGATCGCCGCGGCCGGCACCACCTCGTCGGCCGGACTATCCGCGCTCGTCATCAACCTGAAGCGGCGCGCGCGTGTCGCCGCTACCGCACCGAATACCTCACAGGAGCTGAACATGGAATCGTCCACAATCGTGTCCCGCGCAGAGTGGCTCACCGCACGCCGGGCACTGCTCGCGAAGGAGAAGGAAGCGACCCGCGCGCGCGATGCGCTGAGCGCTCAACGCCGCACGCTGCCGATGGTGCGCGTCGAGAAGGACTACACATTCGAAGGACCGAACGGTCGGGTGTCGCTGCGCGACCTGTTCGGTGATCACAAACAGCTCGTCGTCTACCACTTCATGTTCGCGCCGGCGTGGAGCGAGGGATGCAAGCACTGCTCGTACGTGATGGACAACGTCGACGGCGGCCTCGCCCACCTCGCCGCGGCCGACACCGCATTCGCCGCGATCTCGCGCGCGCCGCTCGCGAAGCTCGAGTCGTTCGAGGCACGAATGGGCTGGAGCTTTCCGTGGCTCTCCTCGGGCGAATCGGATTTCAACTACGACTTCCACGTCACGATCGACGACGAGCGCAACAAGGAGTACAACTACGAGAGCGTGACCGAGCTGCGCCGGCGCAAGGAGATTCCCCAGGCGGCGAGCGACATGCCTGGCTTCAGCGTCTTCTCGCGCGACGGCGACGACGTCTTCCACACGTACTCCACCTATCAGCGCGGCGTCGACACCTTCCTTAACACGTACAATCTCCTCGACATGACTCCGCTGGGACGCAACGAGTCCCACGGAATGGAGTGGGTGCGCTATCACGATCGGTACGAGGAGTAGCCGGCCTGGAACTTCGGCGATCGCCCGCCTGTTGATCCCTCAACCGCAGGCGGGCGCCCGTTACGTCCAACGGCGGCTACGCACCATTCGTTATTGTTAGTGTAGTATGCACCACGACAATTGATCTGCTGTACTCGCTGGGAGGGTTCGTCGCACCGGACGAACCAAGGCGTTTCCCAACCGGCCCCTCAGCGAGGAACCAAGTCACCAATGGGAGCTGTACATGTCACACGCAACGGTCCCGCAGCGCATGCGCGCGCGAGTATTGGTAATCGGCAGCGGCATCGCCGGCCTGCACACCGCCTTCCGCGCCGCCCAACAGTGCGCGAATCCTGGTGACGTGGTCCTCCTCACCAAGCGCTCGCTCTTCGACAGCTCCACCAACTACGCGCAGGGCGGTATCGCCGCCGCGCTCGGCGCCGGCGACTCGCCCGCGCTACATCGCCAGGACACGCTCGCCGCCGGCGGCATTCTCTGCGATAGCGATGCCGTCGACGTCCTCGTGAGCGAAGGACCCAGCCGCGTGCGCGAGCTCACCGAAGCCGGCGCGCACTTCGACGTCGGGCCGCTCGGCGAATACCTGCTCGGCCGCGAGGCCGCGCACTCCGAGCGGCGAATCGTGCACGCGAGCGGCGATCGCACGGGCGCGGAAGTGGTGCGCACGCTCGTTGAGCTCGTGCGCGCGGACGCGCGCATCACGATCGTCGAGCATGCGCGCGCGCTCGACCTCATCATCGAGAACGGCGCGTGCGCCGGCGCGCGCGTGAGCGAGCGCGGGCACGCGCTCGAGGTCATCGCGGACGCCACGGTGCTCGCGACGGGCGGGTGCGGCCAGGTCTATCTGCGCACGACGAATCCACCAGTCGCCACCGGCGATGGCTACGCACTGGCGCACCGCGCCGGCGCCGACCTCGCGGACATGGAATTCGTCCAGTTCCATCCAACGGCGCTCGACACGAACGAGACGCCGCTCGCGCTCATCAGCGAGGCGGTGCGCGGCGAAGGCGCGGTGCTTCTCGACGCGAACGGCGTGCGCTTCATGCCGGCGATCAACGAACTCGCCGAGCTAGCGCCGCGCGACATCGTCACGCGCGCGGTGCTCCACGCGCAGCGCGCGACCGGCGGTGTCACGCTCGACGCAACGCGCCTCGGCGAGCAGTTCACCACGCGCTTCCCCGGCATCTTCGCGGTGTGCATGGAGCGTGGCATCGATCCGCGCACGCAGCCGATCCCGGTCACCCCTGCGGCGCACTACATGATGGGAGGGATCGTCGTCGATCTCGTGGGCCGCTCGACGATCCCGCGACTATCGGCCGTGGGCGAGGTCGCGCGCACCGGAGTGCATGGCGCGAATCGCCTGGCGTCGAACTCGCTGCTCGAGGGATTGGTGTTCGCCGAGCGCGTTGCGCACGATGTGATGCAGCTCGAGCCGCTCGCGCACGAGCCCGTGCTCGAGAGCTGGCGAGTGCCGACGCCGCCCGATCGCGCGATCTCGCGCGATGCGGCGCAGCGCATTCGAGTGTTGATGTGGGAGCACGCAGGCATCGAGCGCACGGCAAGCGGACTTCGAGAATGCCTCGCGGCGCTCGACGCGATCGTGGCCGAGCTGCCCGCGGGCGCAACCGAGGAGCACAACCTCGCGCTAACGGCGCAGCTGATCGCGAAGTCGGCGCTCATGCGCGAGGAGTCGCGCGGTGGACACTATCGCAGCGACTTCCCGCTCCCACGCAGTGTGTGGGCCGATCGCCACGTGCAGTTCGGCGCCGGCAAGAAGGCGCGGAGGGTCGCGTCATGAGCACCTCTGCCGAAGTTCTCAAGCTGCAGGATGAGATTCGCGCGCTCGCGCGCGAGCGCAACGCGGTGATCCTCGCGCACAACTACGAGCGTCCCGAGGTGCAGGACGTCGCCGATGTCGTCGGCGACTCGCTCGGCCTCTCGCGCGAGGCCGCGCGCACCGCTGCCGATGTCATCGTGTTCTGCGGCGTGCACTTCATGGCCGAGACGGCGGCGATTCTCTCGCCGGACAAGACCGTGTTGCTCCCCGATCTCGCCGCGGGATGCTCGCTCGCGGACACGATGACCGCGGATCAGCTGCGCGCGTGGAAGGCCGAGCATCCGGGAGCGGTCGTGGTGTCGTACGTGAACACGACGGCGGCGGTGAAGGCGGAGACAGACTACTGCTGCACGTCGGGGAACGCGGTGGAGATCGTTAACTCGATCCCCGCAAATCGCGAGGTGCTCTTTGGCCCCGACATGTTCCTCGGCGCGCACGTGCGCCGGATGACCGGCAGGGCGAACATGCACGTGTGGATGGGCGAGTGTCATGTGCACGCGGGGATCACGCCGGAAGCGCTCGACAACATGCGCCTCGCGCATCCGCAGGCGGAGATGCTCGTGCATCCGGAGTGCGGCTGCTCGACGAGCGTGCTCGAGGGAATCTCCGCGGGCGCGGTGAACGACAAGGATCTGCACATTCTGTCGACGGAGGGAATGATCCGCCGGCCGTCAGAGAGCGATGCGAGCGAGTTCATCGTCGCGACCGAGGTCGGGATTCTGCATCGACTGCGCAAGGCGAATCCGAGCAAGACGTTTTTCGCGGCGGATGAGCGGGCGTCGTGTCAGTACATGAAGGTGACGACGCTGGCAAAGGTGAAGCGCTCGCTCGAGACTCTCGAGCATCGCATCACGGTGCCGGCGGACGTGGCCGATCGCGCCCGGCTCGCGATCGAGCGGATGATCTCGATCGGGGGCGCGCCGGCGATGGCGCCGGCGTTCGCGATGGGCGAGTGAGTATGGCGCACGCGGTGGCTGAGCCACTCGTTTTTCCATTGTCTGCCGAGGAGACGGAGCGACTGGTGCGCGCCGCACTCGAGGAGGATCGTGCCTTCGACGATGTCACGTCGCTTGCGGTCGTTCCTGCAAG
>Ga0075521_10000420_pt1 | contig 12231 bp, 10 predicted proteins | sample NGEPerD_FD_74785 | JGI IMG/M metagenome (GOLD analysis project Ga0075521, IMG submission 74785) | Arctic peat soil microbial communities from the Barrow Environmental Observatory site, Barrow, Alaska, USA - NGEE PermafrostAB12-D | ecosystem: Environmental > Terrestrial > Soil > Wetlands > Peat ...
CGCAGAGCATTACGCGCCTCGAAGAACTCTAACGGCAGGTTGGCGTTCAGTACGACCGGGTCTAGTGTGTAGCCGGTGGGAATGTACCCACCACGCTCGAGAAGTTCGTACTTTGCCTTCACGACTTCGGAAGTTCCCTTGGTGTCTTCACGAACGATATTCTCAAGCACGACGACATTGCTGGGCTGGCGTACTGCATAATACGGCTCCGCTGTAACGATCAGCGCGAAGGCCTGCAGGTCGGTGGTGACGTCCAATTTGCTTCGCTCGTTGTCTCCAACCAATACCTCTCCGAGGTTGACGGCGCGGCCCTCAGGACTAATCGCCCACATTACATAAGTAAGATACTCATTGCCAAAGGTAGTGGGTCTTGCCAGCCTGGCAAATTCGACTTCGATTTCGATGTAGCCTTTCTTGCTCTCCACCTTGGCCTCGCCCGTGGCAGCAGGCATCAGGTTGGTTCCTGCGAAATCCAACTTGGTCGCTCCACCGCGATGGCGATAATTGACTGCCTGCACCGTCCGGCTCACCACGGTGATGTGGAAGGTTGTTGTCCGGGTTGTGGTCGTAACTACCTGGGTTGTCTGCTTCGTGCCTGGATCGGATGATTGCGCCTGCGTCGGGGGTGGCATTGCCAGCACCGACGCGCCTAATACCATGAGGCATGGTAGAAACATTGCCGTACTTTTCACGATGAATCTCCTTTAAGGATCTTCTAACTGTCATCCTCAAGGATGCTCGTAACTAATGCTGTGCACATTTGACCGTTGATGGGTGTCGCTGGTCGATCGCAATGTGGTCGTTTCTGCACAGAACTGAAGCTTTCCGGTGGCTACCATGTGACGTGACTCGTCAGTAAGGACATTTCGCCGGATGACTACAGGGTTCGCCCGATTCTTGAGTTGCGGCCCCCGGAGTTACTCTCGACCTTATTCCCGGCGCCAGGATTTGTGGATTCGACAGTGCGCAGATGACGCAGAGCGGCCGCGGTTCCGGAAGCTCGCTGGGGAATGAGTTGGCCGCTTTCACTAGCGAAAACAGATAGCACAGGATCGAGAAGGAGTTGTTATGTCATTCGGACTGTATTCGATCGGGTTCGCGATTGTTATCGCCGGGCTGATTTATGGCGCACATTTGATGCACATACCGACTCACTGGATTGCGGTGGGCGCGGTCGTGCTGTTGGGAGTGGGAATTCTTTCGGGGGTCAAAGCGACGCGTCAGAAAGACCCTGCGGAATAGCAAAAGAAGGAACAGAAACCTCCATGGGAATAGGAGCGCCAGCGGACGCGGTCCGCCACATTCAGTGACGCACAGGATCGGCGTGCTCAAGATAATGTCGGATCATGCTTTGGGCAGCGCCGACTTTCATGATTCGCCGTTACTTCGCCGGGCGAGCAACATGCCCACTCTGTACTCTAAGCGGCTGGACGATCAATACTGACCAGCTTTCGGCAGATCGATCGTTGGATACTCTGCCTCAGGCAAGAAGATTTTCCAACCCTGATCCCAACTGTTCGCAGACGCGAATGATTTAAGGAGTTCCCGAATGAATCTCAATCTAATGGATCCCAAACTGATTGCCTTCGCAGTCGTATTGGCAGTGGTAATCGTTGTCGCCGTGGCACTGTATATGCGAAAACGCAGCAATACTACGACCGGGCTGAAAAACCGTTTCGGGCCGGAATACGATCGCGCCGTCAAGCAACATGGTTCTGAGCGTAAAGCTGAAGCGAAGCTGGCGGACCGCGAAACGCGGGTTGAGCGGTTGAATATCCGCGATCTCGACCTGACGGAGCGTGAGCGCTACCTGGCACTGTGGCAGACGGTGCAATCCCGCTTCGTCGATTTTCCAAAGGGTGCGGTGACTGAAGCCGATGAGTTGGTGTGTTCGCTGATGCAGACTCGCGGTTATCCTGTCACTGATTTCGATCAGCGAGCGGCGGATATTTCCGTTGACCATCCTCGCGTGGTGGAGAATTACCGCTCAGCACACAACATCGCTTTGCGTTTGGGCGCTGGCGATGCCAGCACGGAAGAGTTGCGCACCGCGATGATCCACTATCGCTCGCTCTTCGACGAACTGGTTCAGGTGCAGACACCTGGCGATAAGAAAGTGGCATAACGCGGCAGGCTGTGACCTTCGAGTGATGAGTGGTGATTCACCCTTACTACCAAACTGAGGAGATATACGTTATGAAACCGAGTACGGAAGACAAGACAACAGGCAAACTCCACGAAGCCAAAGGAACAATCAAGGAAAAGGCCGGAGAACTTATCAACAACCCAGACCTGGAAGCTGACGGCAGAGCCGAGAAGAATGCTGGCAAAGCCCAGAACTGGGTAGGCAAGGTTGAAAACCTTGTCGGGGAATAAGCAGGACCAACATCGAACCAGCACACGAGAGAGGGCAATACAACAATGACACAATCAGTATTGGAACGAACGGGCGAGCAAATTGCAGAAACAGCGCGCAAGGCGTCTCGGGCGACATCCGCCGTTGCAGATGCGTTCGAAGACGGCGTAGAAGCAGCCAAGCGTGCCGCAAAGCAAAGCGGCGATGCTGCTGAGGAGTTCATGGACGACACAACCAAACGCCTGCAGCGACATCCCATTGAGACAGTTGCAGTGACATTCACCGCAGGCGTAGCCGTCGGAATGTTGATTGGCTGGATGGTGAAGCGGAGGTAGCTGTAACAACCAATCGAATACTTGAGAGAAGGGCCCAGTGCGCTGGGCCCTGGTTTCTGAGCGAGCACCTGGTCGAGATGGCCCTGATTCATGCCACGCAATCGTCGAAACCCGTGACGGCAGCTTAAGGTCCGACAACACTAATTCGCTGGATTCGAATCGTCGCATCCAGAGAGGCGGCCGTGAATGAGGCAACTGAGCGTCTCAGGGTCGCTATTTAGTTTGGAAACGAACGCAGATGCGGCTTTTTCACGAGTGCTTGTTTGTGAGCGCTATTGAGCAGCGGAGCTTCCTCTGTCTTCCGATAATAGAGCTTGAGGACACTTCCCCTCGCTTAGACGGAATCTCGGTGAAGCAAATGACGAACGCGATAGCACAACGAAATTTCAACCCGCGTACCTTCCTGACATCCATTGGGAGCGGCCGACGTATGATGCCGTTTCAAAAGAACCACGTGATCTTTGCGCAAGGCGAGCCTTCCGACGGGCTGTTTTTTATCCAGGAAGGGAAGGTGCAGCTCAGCGTTGTATCGGAAGCCGGGAAGGAAGCGACGCTTGGCATTTTAGGAGACGACGATTTCTTTGGAGAAGGTGGTCTTGCTGGCCAGTTGGTGCGCATGTCGTCGGCAACCGCCATGACGGATTGCGTCCTTCTGCACGTCGAGAAGAAGGCAATGATGCTGGCCATGAGTCGCGAACCGAAGTTATCGGCCACCTTCGTCAAGTATCTCCTGAAGCGAAACGTTCGCTATCAGGATGATCTGATCGATCAGCTATTCAACTCCAGCGAAAAACGGCTGGCGCGCATTCTCTTGTTGATGGCGCACTTTGGCAAAGAGGGAGTGGTGACCGAAATAGCGGTTCCCAAGCTGAGCCAGGAAACTCTGGCCGAGATGGTGGGGACGACCCGCTCACGGGTTAGCTTCTTCATGAACAAATTCAGAAAGCTCGGCTTCATCAACTATGACACTGGACATCACCTCCGTGTCCACAGTTCACTGCTGAGCGTTGTGCTGAATGATGACGGTGGGACAGCCATTCCAGGAGCCGCGAAACTGACCGCCAACGGCAAGAAGGCCCTAGAACCACCTGCCGAGCCCGGGGAACCGCCTGAGAAAGAGCGTGCCCACAGGCCGCCTCTCTCCAAGCCCTCAAGGGCACTGGAATTGAACGCGCCCAAGTAGAGCATGGCGGGAGTTCGATTCCGGGTGTCGTCGAAACAGGGTGCCTCAATCATATTTCGTTTCGCATTAGACAGTTTCCAACTCAGGAAAGCCTCAAGCATGGCCGCAGGCAACGTCGAACGACATCGCACACAACGTATCGGCTGGCTGCGCGCGGCGGTACTGGGTGCGAACGATGGCATCCTTTCCACCTCGAGTCTGGTGCTAGGTGTCGCCGCCGCGCATGCGAATCACCGCAATGTACTGGTCGCAGGAGTTGCCGGCTTGGTAGCGGGAGCTATGTCAATGGCTGCCGGTGAGTATGTGTCTGTCCATTCCCAGGCCGACACCGAACAGGCCGACCTCAAGCTCGAACGCGCAGAACTCAAGGCAGACGACAACGGCGAGCACAAGGAACTGCAAGCAATCTATGTCAAGCGCGGACTCAAACCTGCGCTCGCGAAGCAGGTGGCCGAGCAGTTGATGGACCACGATGCGCTGGGCGCGCATGCCCGCGACGAACTCGGGATCAATGAGACTCTCCGCGCGCGTCCCATACAGGCGGCATTGGCATCGGCAGGCAGTTTCGCCATCGGAGCAGTTCTGCCCCTCCTGGTTACTGCCGTGGCTCCCGAGGCGGGCCTGATCCCTCTTGTGGCCGGGACCTCACTGCTGTTCCTCGCGCTTCTAGGCGGGCTGGCGGCTCATGCGGGCGGCGCGAGAGTGATGACCGGCGCTATCCGCGTCACCTTCTGGGGTGCGCTCGCCATGGCGATCACCTCGGGCATCGGATGGGTATTCGGAACAGTTGCATGATCCCGTACAGTCGGGAGTCAGCCCGGTACTGTGTCTTCCTCAACTGGCGCCATCACAGCAGCGCGTGCCGGCGATAGAACCAGGACTTCACGGCCTGCACGACGAACAGATACGTTACCGCAAGAAACGCAATTGCCGCCAACAACGATACTGGCAATGGCGTAAACCGCAGCAAGGTCCCCAGCGGAGTGTATGGCAGCACGGTCGCAACAGTCACAATGGCCAATACGCTAATCACCAACGGCCGGCTGGGTCGGCTCTTGAGGGGGTTGGCGGCTGTCCGGATCACAAACACCACGAGCGTCTGTGTAGCGAGGGACTCTACGAACCATCCGGTGTGGAAGAGCGACTCGTTCGTGGAAGCATGGAACGCCCAGAGCAGCACTCCGAAAGTGAGGAAGTCATAGATTGAACTGATTGGACCGATGATCGCCATGAACTGGCGGATGAAGCCAATCTGCCATCGCTTGGGCTTTTGCACCATGGCGGGATCAACGTTGTCGGTTGGGATGCTGACCTGCGAAACATCGTAGAGAAAATTGTTCAGCAGGATCTGGCTGGGGAGCATCGGCAGGAAGGGCAGGAAGAGCGATGCCGCAGCCATGCTGAACATGTTTCCGAAGTTCGAGCTCGTGCCCATGATGATGTACTTCATGATGTTGGCAAAGGAGCGACGCCCCTCCAGCACTCCCTCGTTTATGACCGCAAGATCCTTTTCCAACAGAATGATCTTGGCCGCGTCTTTGGCTACGTTCACGCCATTCATGACTGAGATCCCAACATCCGCAGTGTGCAGTGACGGAGCATCGTTAATGCCATCGCCCATGTATCCGACAACGTGGCCGCGGGCCTTCAAAGCGAGTATTACCCGGTTCTTTTGTTCGGGGGACACCCGGGCGAAGATGGCGCCGTTTTCCGCCTGGTGGGCCACGGCGGCATCGTCCATCGTATCGAGCTGATTGCCGACAAGAATGTGGTCCGTATCCAACCCCACGTCGTGGGCTATTTTCTGGGTTACGTACTGGTTGTCGCCCGTCATGACAACCACAGAAATGCCGTTCTGTTTCAGGGCCTGCAGCACGGCAAGCACTCCCTCTTTCGGTGGATCCAGAAATGCCGCGAAACCGACCAGTGTCATCGCGTGTTCGGCGGCCACGGCGTATGCATCCTGTTTTTGAACCTTGAGAGTTGCCACTCCAAGCACGCGGAATCCATCCGCACTCAGCTTCTTTAGCGTGTCTTCCGCCTCTGCCCGCCGTTTCTCGTCGAAAGGCTGAGCGACGCCGTCGACCGTCACCGTCTCGCAAATGGCAAATACGCTTTCCGCCTCACCCTTGGTGATCAGAAGGTCTTCGTCCGTGTGCCGCACCACCACGGAAAGGCGCTTGCGGTTGAAGTCGAATGGAATCTCGTCCACCTTGTCATATCCCTCGATGGAAGGCGCCTCGTGCTTCAAGATCGCGTCGTCAAGAGGGCTCTTGATGCCCGCCTCAAAGTGGCTGTTCAGGTAGATGAGCTGCAGCACGTTATCGTTGTCCTTACCCTGGAAATCCACGTGCCGGTCAAGCACGATCTCGCCCTCAGTGAGCGTGCCCGTTTTGTCAGTACATAGGATATCGATGCTGCCGAAATCCTCAATTGCCGACAGTTGCTTGACCAGAACCTTCTTCTTCGTCATCCGCTTCGCGCCCTGGGCCAGCGTTACCGTGATGATCATGGGCATCATTTCAGGCGTCATCCCGACCGCGAGCGCGACGGAGAAGAGGAAAGATTCAAGCACCGGACGATGGAAAATGATGTTCACCAACAGGACGAAAAGAACGAGCAACATGGTCACCCATGTGAGCATCATCCCGAAATGACGTATGCCGCGCCCGAACTCGGTCTCCGGCGGCCGCATAGCGAGACGATTGGCAATCTCACCGCAGGCGGTGTCTTTCCCAGTGCAGACGATGACCGCGGTGCCAATCCCCGTCTGAACCGCGGTGCCCAGGAAAACGCTGTTGCTGGCATCCGCAACGCTGTGCTTCGCCTTGGGAAGGTCAGCCACCGTCTTTTCGACTGGCAGAGACTCCCCTGTGAGGACTGATTCGCGCACATGCAGGTCCTTCACCTCCAGCAAACGGGCGTCGGCTGGTACCAGGTCTCCTGCATTGAGGCGGACGATGTCTCCCGGGACCAGCTCGGCGGTCGGCAGTTCCTGCTCTCGCCCATCGCGCACCACCGCTGCAGTCAGCGCAATCTGTTTCTGAATGTCCTCCACGGCATGCCGGGCCTGGAATTCCATCAGGAAATTGAGGATTACGCTGAATAATACGATCGCAAGGATGATTAACCCGCCGACATGCTCTCCGAGCGCAAGAGATACGCCGCTGGCGATAACAAGAATGACGACGAGCGGATTACGGAAGAAACCAAAAAAACTGAGGAGCGCAGCGAAGCGGGACTCATGGACAAAGCTGTTTGGGCCGTAAAGACGCAATCGCCGCCGGGCCTCTTCGGTCGTTAGTCCTGCTGGAGTGGCTGGCAATAGTTCGAACAGTTCGTGCAGCGGCCGGTCCCAAAAGCTCTCGTCAGAGGTTGCTGGTTTTCCCATCCCTGTCCCTTCTCGTAACTGTCGGGCTATCCCGCGATAGCGTGCGTCAGGAGTAGATTGCCCGGCCATCGGCGGCGGTGCGACAGCCGTTGATCCCGCCTATCAAAGAACTAGAGCTTGGCCCCCGCGAAATCGAAGCGCATCAGGAGGGATGTGGCTCGCCGAGTATGACCCGGACGGTATCGCGAGCGATCAGCAATTCCTCATCCGTGGGAATGGCATAGGCGACCAGCTTGGAATCCTCGGTGCTGATGAGGCCCTCGCGGCCAACCGTCTGCTGGTTCTTCACTGGATCGATCGTAAGGCCGGCCCATTCCATGCCTTCGCAAATGTGCGCGCGAATCTCGGGCGAGTTTTCTCCGATGCCGCCGGTGAATACCACCGCGTCGGCACCACCCATGGCAGCGAGGAATGCGCCGATGTACTTTCGTGCGCGATAGCAGAAGACTTCAATCGCGAGTTGCACGCGACGGTCGTGGTTTTCTTGGAGCTCAGCCTGCAGCATCCGCATGTCGTTGGACAGACCGGAAATACCCAGCAAACCCGATTGCGTGTTCAGAAGCGCATCGACCTCTGACGGTGACATGCCTTCTTTCGTTGCTATGAGATTCACAATCGCCGGATCGAGATCTCCCGAGCGCGTACCCATGACCAGGCCTTCAAGAGGCGTCATGCCCATGGAGGTGTCCACCGAATTTCCTTTTCGGATCGCGGTTGCCGAGCAGCCGTTTCCAAGATGCAGGGTGATGATGTTGGTCTGCTCGCGCGGCAATTCGCGCAACGCGCGGTAGCGAAACGCAACGTACCGATGCGAGGTTCCATGGAATCCGTAGCGGCGGATGCGGTGACGCCGATAGAGGTGATACGGCAGGGCGTACAGGAATGCTTGCTCCGGGATCGAATGATGAAATGAAGTATCGAACACGGCCACCTGCGGAACGTCCTTGCCGAAGAGCTCTCGCGCAGCCACGATGCCCTTGATGTTGTTCGGATTGTGAAGCGGAGCAAGATCGATACAGTCTTCAATATCCTGTAACACTTTGCTATCGATAAGGGCCGACTCCGAGAACATCTCGCCGCCGTGCACAACGCGATGTCCAACCGCGTGAATATCACCTGAACTCTTGATCTCAGTGACTCCCGATTTGTCGGAGGCAATGTAACGGACCAGGTAATCCAGCGCCGCCGCTATGTCTCGCAACGGCGCAGTGAACTTCTGTTTTGCGTCACCGCCCTTCTGGAACGTGACAATCGCTTCGCCGCCGATGCGTTCCACCTCGCCGCGGCAGATTCGTTCATCCTGATGCTGCCGGATACGATCCAGATCAGTGGCGATGATCTGAAACTTCAGGCTGGAACTACCGGAATTGAGTACAAAGACGTTCATGCCGGGCTTTCTCTTTTAGGAAGTATCGTACCAGCAAGCCTCTGCGCCCTATGGTGTTTTGCCCCCGGCGGCAGCCGGGAATGCCTCGTTAGCGTGTTTGAACGCGTTCATGGAGTGCTCGTGCGCCTTTTTGCTTAGCTCGTGAGCGGTCAGGTGATCTCCTTTGCCGTGGGCGGTAGCGGCTGCGGCATGGGCGTGGGCTGCAAGGTTGTGTAGTTCTGCGGCGCGATCGTGCGGGCTCTGTGGCATGGAATTCTCCTGTGTCGAACTTAATATTCATATAGGGCTGAGCGGGCTGCTAAGAGCGCCTGCGTTTGCAGTGTCCCACCTCATAAGATGACACGCTGTGCAATTCGGTACAGCAATCGGCGAGGCGCTGTGTCAGGATGTCTCTTGACGCAAAACGTGACCCGCGGATGCCTGCGATGGAGTCCGGCAAATGTCGTATCGTGCATCCCGAGGGCAAAGCGTGACATCCATGAGGAAGCCACGATCTAGGCGCCGCCGAATTGGCTCAACCAAGTCGGGGAAGGCTGTGTTCACCGTCGCTTAACAGGAACATCTCATAATTGGCATGCAATCGCACTCTGCAACTCGATCCATCAAGGGATGAACGCGATCGAGGACCAACCCATTCCCTTGCACGAGGTGACCGCTTGAGTAGCATCCCCGTTTCTTCCGCTACGACCAACGCCTCTCCTTTCGAACTTACGCCATTGACTTCCGATGAACTTCGGAGGATGGACGCCTACTGGCGTGCCTGTAACTATCTGTGCGCGGGCATGCTTTACCTGCGGGAAAACCCGTTGCTGCGCGAACCCCTGAAGCCCGAGCACATCAAAAATAGGCTGCTCGGACACTGGGGTTCCGACCCTGGACAGACCTTCACGTGGGTGCATCTGAACCGGCTTATCAAGAAGTACGATCTCGACCTCATCTATGTTTCAGGGCCGGGCCATGGAGCACCAGCGACGCTCGCCAACAGCTACCTCGAGGGAGTGTATTCGGAGGTTTATCCGGAGATGGGCGAGGATGCTGTCGGCATGCAGAAGTTCTTCAAGCAATTCTCGTTCCCGGGCGGAATCGGAAGCCATTGCACACCCGAGACGCCGGGTTCGATCCACGAGGGAGGGGAGCTGGGGTATAGCCTTTCACATGGATTCGGCGCGGCGTTCGACAACCCCGATCTCATCGTGACGGTAGTCGTGGGAGATGGCGAAGCGGAGACTGGCCCGCTGGCGACGTCGTGGCACTCGAACAAGTTCCTGAATCCCATCTACGACGGCGCAGTATTGCCAGTGTTGCATTTGAATGGTTACAAGATCGCGAATCCAACGATTCTGGCTAGAATTTCATCGCAGGAACTGGAGAGTCTCTTCATCGGGTATGGCTGGACGCCCTACGTGGTGGAAGGCAGTGATCCGGCGCTGATGCACCAGGAGATGGCAAGTGTCATGGAGCACTGCGTGCTCGAGATTCGAGCGATCCAGGAGAAGGCGAGGAGCGCGGCGGCCGGAGTGGCCACAGAGCGGCCACGCTGGCCGATGATCATCTTACGCACGCCGAAGGGATGGACAGGTCCGAAGGAGCTGGACGGTCACAAGGTCGAAGGATCGTGGCGGGCGCACCAGATACCGATTCTCGATCCGGTCACCAATCCAGCGCATTTGAAACTGGTGGAATCGTGGCTGCGGAGTTACCGGCCGGAAGAATTGTTCGACGCCAACGGCACTCTACTCGCCGAATTAAAGGATACGGTGCCACGGGGAGCGAGACGTGTAAGCGCCAATCCGCACGCGAACGGAGGAACGCTGAGAAAGCCGCTCGATCTGCCCGATTTCCGTGAATACGCAGTGAAGGTCGCGCAGCCGGGTCAGATTGAGGTCTCCTCAACCGATACGGTTGCACATTTTCTGCGCGATGTGATGCGAAAGAACATGAAGAGCTTCCGGGTGTTCGGGCCGGACGAGACCGCGTCGAACAAGCTTCAGGTGATCTATGAGGCGACTGGCAAAACGTGGATGGCTGAGATGATGCCCGAGGATGCCGATGGCGGAGACCTGTCGACGGATGGGCGCGTGATGGAGATGCTGAGCGAGCACACTCTGGAAGGCTGGTTCGAAGGGTATGTGCTCACAGGGCGGCACGGATTCTTTTCGAGCTACGAAGCGTTCGTCCATATCATCGATTCGATGTTCAACCAGCATGCGAAGTGGCTGGAGAAGAGCAAGCTGGAGCTGAGGTGGAGAGCGCCCATCTCGTCCATCAACCTGCTGATCACATCTCTGGTGTGGCGGCAGGACCACAACGGATTCACGCACCAGGACCCGGGCTTCCTCGACCTGGTGACCAACAAGAGTCCGGAGGTCACGAGAATCTATCTGCCGCCGGATGCGAATTGCCTGTTGAGCGTGACCGACCACTGCCTGCGCAGCACCAACTACGTGAACGTCATCGTGGCAGACAAGGCGCTGCATCTGCAGTATCTGGACATGGACGAGGCCGTGAAACATTGCACCAAGGGTATCGGGATCTGGAACTTCGCCAGCAACGATGCCGGCCAGGAGCCGGATGTGGTAATGGCGTGTGCGGGCGACATTCCGACCTCGGAATCGCTGGCCGCGGTTGCGATCTTGCGAGAGCGGTGCCCGGACGTGAAGATTCGATTCGTCAACGTCGTCGATCTGTTCCGATTGATGCCGGAAAGGGAACATCCTCATGGACTTTCGGACCGCGCCTTCGACAGCCTGTTCACTACGGACAAGCCCGTGATCTTCAACTTCCATGCTTACGCTTCGCTTATCCATAAGCTAACCTATCGAAGAACGAATCACGAGAACATCCACGTGCGCGGGTACAAGGAGAAAGGCAACATCAATACGCCTCTGGAGTTGGCGATCTTGAATCAAGTGGACCGGTTCAATCTCGCCATCGACGTGATTGACCGGGTACCGAAGTTGCAGGCAACGGCCTCGCACACCAAGGAATGGCTGAACGATCAGATTGTCGACTGCGTGAATTACGCGCACGAGAATGGCATCGATCGCCCGGCGATACGAGAGTGGAAGTGGCCGGGCGGGGTTTCTCAACCCTGAGCTGACGCTTCGGTTATCTCTGAGATACCGGTCAACGATTGCAGACCGCCTCAAGGCCCTAAGGTCGCCAAGGACCAGGCGCAAAATCGCTGTTTCAGTGCTTCATGTACTTCCGTGAGGTGCGATGAAGTGCTGTGCTCGATTCATCTAATTTCCTTTTACACGCTCCTTTTGTTTTCAGTGACTTAGGCTGAAATTGCTCATATCTCATTCATTCTATTACTAGTTATAGCTATCCATGTCTGCCGAATGGACTTAGGCGGTTATTTTGGCCTCCTCGGAGGTCAACGGGGAGCCTTCGGCGGCGGGAATCGGCGGCTTTCTGGCGGCCGCGGCCGTGCTGGTGGCGACCTGGGCCATGCTAGGAACTGCAGTCGCACAAAGGGAAGCAACTCCGAAACCGCAGGATAAACTGGCACTCGGAGAGGCTGAGGTCAAGCAATTGCTGCTCCTGATGGATACTGACAAGAACGGCAAGATCTCC
>Ga0075521_10000421_pt1 | contig 12223 bp, 8 predicted proteins | sample NGEPerD_FD_74785 | JGI IMG/M metagenome (GOLD analysis project Ga0075521, IMG submission 74785) | Arctic peat soil microbial communities from the Barrow Environmental Observatory site, Barrow, Alaska, USA - NGEE PermafrostAB12-D | ecosystem: Environmental > Terrestrial > Soil > Wetlands > Peat ...
GGCCGAGGCCAAGCGCTTGGCCGGCAGCGACGCACCGGTGATCGCCGCCGGCTCCACCGGCTCGATGCCCGCGACCGCCAAACTGCTCGCCACCATCGCCAAGCTGCCGCACGGCGCGCTGGTGCTGCCCGGCCTCGACATGGATCTCGACGATGCCTCCTGGGCGCTGATCGCCGGCAACGCCGACGACAAGAGCCACGACGGCGCGCCCGCCGCCGGCCACGCGCAATTTGCCATGCACGCCCTGCTCGATGCGCTCGCAATCCGGCGCGACAAAGTGAGCCAACTTGCACCGCCGGCGCCGCACGGGCGCGAGCTGCTGGTGTCCGAAGCCTTGCGCCCGGCCGCCACCACCGAACGCTGGCAGGCGCGCACCAAGAAAAAAGACTTCGACGCCGCCACCGCCCAGGCGCTCGCCTCGCTCGCCATGATCGAAGCGGCGAACGCCGAGGAGGAAGCGCTCGCCATCGCGGTGGCGTTGCGCGAAGCGGTCGAAACGCCGGGGAAAACAGCCGCGCTGGTGACGCCCGACCGCGCGCTGGCGCGCCGCGTCGTCGCCGCGCTCGAACGCTGGCAGGTCAAAGTGGACGATTCCGGCGGCGATTCACTCGCCGACACGCCAACCGGCGTGTTCGCGCGGCTGGCCGCCGACGCCGCGCTCGGCGGCCTTGAGCCGGTGACGCTGCTGGCGCTGCTCAAGCATCCGCTGTTGCGGCTTGGCGCGGCGGCGGGCGCGCACGCCGTAGCCATCGCCACGCTCGAACGCGCTTTGTTGCGCGGCCCGCGCCCGCGCCCCGGCAGCGACGGTCTCGCGCAGGCGCTGTCGACTTTTCGCGGCAATCGCGACCACCTTCACCGCAGCGACCCGCGCTGGCTGATTGCCGATGATGAATTCGACGTCGCCGCCGAACTCATTGCCAGGCTCGGCGCCGCGCTGGCGCCGCTGGAAAGGCTGAAGGCCGGTGATCATCCGCTTGCTTTTCTCGCCACCTGGCATCGCGATGTGGTCGCGGCGCTCAATCCGGAACTGGGCGATAACGCTCTCGCCGGCGTTGACACGACGGCGCGCGCCTTCAATGAACTCATCGAAAGCCCTTCTGCCGCAGGCATTTCGGTCGCGCGCGGCGATTATGCCGAGATGTTCCACGCCCTCGTCGCCGACCGCGTGGTGCGCCGTCCTGAAATCCGCGACGTGCGCGTGCACATTTATGGACCCTTGGAAGCGCGCTTGCAGACCATCGATCGCGTCGTGCTGGGCGGCCTCAACGAAGGCACCTGGCCGGGCGAAACCCGCAGCGATCCCTGGCTGAGCCGCCCAATGCGGCGCGACCTCGGGCTCGATCCGCCCGAGCGCCGTATCGGTCTCGCCGCGCACGACTTCGCGCAGGCGATGGGCGCGCCCGAAGTGATCCTCAGCCGCGCCGCCAAAATCGCGGGCGCGCCGACCGTGACCTCGCGCTTCGTGCAGCGCATCGCCGCGCTCGTCGGCGCGCGTTGGGACGAGGTACTCACGCGCGGAAATAATTATCTCACCCTCGCCCGCGCGCTCGATCACCCGGCGCAGGTGAAATCCGCCGAGCGCCCGACGCCGAAACCGAAAGTCGAAGCGCGGCCGGCCCGCCTGTCGGTCACCGCCATCGAGGACTGGCTGCGCGACCCCTACACCATCTACGCCCGCACTATTCTCCGCCTGGCGCCGCTCGATCCTGTCGACACCCCGCCCGGCGCGCGCGACCGCGGCACCGTCATCCACGGTGCCATCGGCGACTACACGGAATTATTCGCCGCCAAGCCGCCGGCCGATCCGCTGAAGGAACTGCTGGCGCTCGGCGAAAAACATTTCGCCGCGCTGGCCGATTATCCGGAGGCGCGCGCCTTCTGGTGGCCGCGTTTCTTGCGCATCGCGCATTGGTTCGCGCAATGGGACGGCGAACGCCGCGCCGGGATTAAAGCGCTGCATGCGGAAATCCGCGGCGAGCTGAAATTCCCGGTGGGCCAACGCGAGTTCACGCTTTCCGCCATCGCTGACCGCATCGAGCAGCGCGCCGACGGCAGCTACGCCATCCTCGACTACAAGACCGGCGCCGCCCGCACCGAGAAACAGGTACGCACCGGGCTGGCGCCGCAACTGACGCTGGAAGCTGCCATCCTGCGTGGCGGCGGCTTCAAACCCATCGCCGCCGGTTCGGTGTCCGAAATCGCCTACGTGACGCTGAAAGGCGGCGAACCGGCCGGCAAGCCGAACGACATCAACTTCAAGGACGGCACGCCCGACAGCCAGGCCGACCACGCGTTGGCAAAGCTGAAGGAACTGGCGGCGCGCTTCGAGGACGCGGCAACGCCCTATCTCTCGCTGGTGCACCCGATGTGGAAGACGCATTACGGCGACTACGACCACCTCGCGCGCGTCAAGGAATGGTCGGCCACCGGCGGCGACGATGAGGGGGAATCATGACCGCCCCCCGCACCATCCCGCCCGACGTGCGCCGCGTGCAGGTCGAGGCCGCCGACCCCGATGTCTCCGCCTTCGTCTCCGCCAATGCCGGCTCGGGCAAGACCTATGTTCTCGCCCAAAGGGTGATCAACCTGCTGCTGCGCGGCGTCGACCCGGCCAAGATCCTCTGCATCACCTTCACCAAGACCGCCGCCGCCAATATGGCTAACGAGGTGTTCAAGCGGCTGGCCGGCTGGACCGCGCTCGGCGACGCCGCACTCGACAAGGAGATCGCGCTCTCCACCGGCCGCAAACCGGACGCCGCGCAGCGCGCGCGGGCGCGCCGGCTGTTCGCGTCCGCGCTGGAGACGCCGGGCGGCTTGAAGGTGCAGACCATCCACGCCTTCTGCACGCGGCTGCTGCATCAATTCCCGTTCGAGGCCAATGTGGCCGCGCGCTTCACGGTGCTGGACGAGGCGTCGACCACGCAATTGCTCGACCAACTGACATTGCAAGTGCTGCTGGAAGCCTCGGCCAAGCCGGACGGCGCGCTCGGCCAGGCGCTCGCCACCGCCATCGTGGAGGCCGCCGATCAAACGTTTAAGGACGTTGTGAGCGATGCGATCCGCGAGCGCGACGCCATCGACGCCTGGACCCAGCGTGCCGGCAGCGTTGATAAGGCGATTGGCGAGTTGTCGAAGGCTTTCGGCATCGCTTCCACCGATACTCTTGAATCGGTCGAGGAAGAATACTTTTCGACGTCGCTAATCCCAGCGGCGGAATGGCCGGCGCTGATCGAGATTCTGGCGAGCGGCTCGAAGGCCGACAATAACCATATCGATGCTCTCGCCGCCGCGCAGGCCGCCGTCGGCCGCGACCGAATTGAGCATTACCTAAGGGTGTTCTGTACCGCCAAACGCGAGCCGCGAGCCCGCATCCTCACCGACAAACTTGCCAAAACCCATCCCAACTGGGCCGAGCGATTGCTCGCCGAACAGGACCGCGTGTGCAAGCTGCTGGAGCGCGAACGCGCTCTCGCCGCGCGCGAGCGCACGCGCGCCCTCGTCACAATCGCGGCCGACGTGATCGCGCGTTACGCCCGCGAAAAAGAGCGGCGCGCGCTGCTCGATTACGACGACCTGATCGACAAGACGCTGGAATTGTTCGCGCGTTCGTCGGCCGCCTGGGTGCTCTACAAGCTCGATCTCGGCATCGACCACGTGCTGATCGACGAGGCGCAGGACACCAGCCCGAAGCAGTGGAGCATCGTGCGCACCATCGTCTCGGAATTCACCCCCGGCGGCGCCCGCGCCAACACGCGGCGCACGGTGTTCGCGGTCGGCGACGAGAAGCAGTCGATCTTCTCGTTCCAGGGCGCGGCGCCGCGCGCCTTCGACGAGATGCGGCGCGAATTCGCCGGCCAGTTCGACACGCCCGAGCAAGGCTGGCGCTACTTGCGTTTCCACCACTCGTTCCGCTCCGGCGAGAACGTGCTCGGCGGCGTCGACCGGGTGTTCGCCGCGCAAGATATATTTATGAGCGTCACCACCGATGCAGGCGGCGTGCCGCCGCACATGGCGCTGCCCGATGCCGCGCCCGGACTGGTCGAGCTGTGGCCGCTGATCGCGCCGGCGGAGCGGCGCGAGATCGAAGGCTGGGACGCGCCGTTCGACACCGAAAGCGAGATCAGCCCGCGTGTCGTGCTGGCGCGCCGGATCGCCGCGCAGGTCAAGCTGTGGATGGCGCGCGGGCAGAAAGCCGGCGACGTGCTGGTACTGGTGCGCCAGCGCGGGCCGCTGTTCGAAGCCATCATCCGCGCGCTGAAGAATGCCGAGATTCCAGTAGCCGGCGCCGACCGGCTGGTGCTCACCGAGCATATCGCGGTGATGGACCTGATGGCGCTCGGCGACGCGCTGCTGCTGCCGGACGACGATCTCGCGCTCGCCAGCGTGCTCCGAAGTCCGCTGTTCGGCTTGAGCGAGGAGCAGCTGTTCGAACTCGCGTGGGACCGCAAAGGATCGCTGCGCGCCAGCTTGCACGGCAATGCCGCCTTCGCCGAAACCGAAAGCGCGCTCGATGAGCTCGCAAGCGCCGCGCGCAAGCTTTCGCCCTTCGCCTTCTTCGCGCATGTGCTGGGGCCGCTGCGCGGTCGCGCGAAATTTCTCGCCCGGCTCGGACCGGAAGCGAACGACGCGCTCGATGAGTTCCTCAATTTGGCGCTCGATTACGAGGCGCGCGCCACGCCGTCGCTGCAAGGATACCTCGCCTGGCTGCGCGCGGCGCAGAGCGAAGTAAAACGCGACATGGAAATGGTGCGCGACGAAGTGCGCGTGATGACCGTGCATGGGGCCAAGGGCTTGGAAGCCAACACCGTCATCCTGGCCGACACCACCACGCCGCCCGGCGGCCCGCGCGATCCGCGCTTGCTCACGCTCGCAAACGGTCCGTTGGTGTGGGCGACCGCGCGCGGCGACGACGTCGACGCCATGATGGATGCACGTGCGCTGGCGCAGCAAGACGCGCGCGACGAATACCGGCGGCTTCTGTACGTCGCAATGACGCGCGCCAAGGAGCGGCTGGTGATCTGCGGCACGCAGGGGTCGCGCAAGATTCCCGACGGCTGCTGGTATCAGCTGGTCGAAGACGCGCTGAAGCCAGATTGCGTCTCCGAACCGGCCGACGACGGCGGCGGCGACGTGCTGCGCTATCGCAAAAGAACATCGCAACCGGAGAAGATCGGAAGAACTCCTTCGTCTGCCGCGACCAAGCCGACCTCTGTGCCGAACTGGCTGAGTACTAATGCGACGTCTGAGAGTTCTGCGCTGCGCACCGTCACACCGTCGAGCGTCGAGGATGACGACGACGCCCGCCCGTTCACAGCCGCCGGCAACACCAAAGCGCTGCTGCGCGGCAGTTTAATGCACCGGCTGCTGCAGTCGCTGCCGGATATCCCCGCCGGCAAACGTCTGAAAGCGGCCGAAGACTATCTCGCCCGAGCAGGCAAAGAACTGGACCAGGAACAGCGCAAGAAGATTGCGGAAGAGGCCTTACTTCTTCTCACGAATGAGAATTTCTCCGAACTCTTCGCACCCGGCAGCCGCGCCGAAGTGCTGATCGTCGGCCGGCTTATCCTCGGCGGCGAGGAAGTGCGCGTCTCCGGCCAGATCGACCGCCTGGCAGTGACGCAAAGCGCTGTGCTGATTGGCGATTTCAAGACCAACCGGCCCGCCCCGCGCCGAATCGAGGACGTGCCACAATCTTATCTGCGCCAGCTCGCGCTCTACCGCGCCGTACTCATAAAGTTGTACCCCGACAAGCCTGTGCGCGCCGCTTTGATCTGGACCGAAGTGCCTGATCTCATGGAGCTTTCCGGCGAGCTGCTGGACGCCGCGCTGGCGCGGGTCACGTCCGCGCGATAGCGCCTTGACGCTGCGGACACGCATTCATAGGTTCCTGCCCTCACCATTTCGCGGGCCGTGATTCTCCGCCCACAATCCACAAGAGGTAATCGCCATGGCCGTCGGCAAAACGTCGGACGCAAGCTTCGAATCGGACGTTCTGAAATCCTCTGCGCCGGTGGTGGTGGATTTTTGGGCGGAATGGTGCGGGCCGTGCCGCATGATCGCGCCTGCTCTGGAAGAGATCGCCGGCCAGGTCGGCGACAAGGTCAAGATCGTCAAGCTCAACGTCGACGAGAATCCGAACACCGCAGCCAAATACGGCATCATGTCGATCCCGACGCTGTTGCTGTTCAAGAATGGCGAGATCGCCTCGCGCCAGGTCGGCGCGGCGCCGAAACAGAAGCTGCATCAGTGGATTAGCGGCGCGGTCTGAGCGCGGAAAAATGTTCAGAATGAACGGCCGGCCTTAGCGCCGGCCGTTTTTTATTCACGCCGGCAAAGTGCCGTTCTCGCGCAAGACTTCGCCGGCGAGATAGAGCGAGCCGGTGATCAGGATGCGCGGCGGCGGGTCGAGATCAAGCTTGCGCGCGGCATCGAGCGCCTCAATGAGATTATCGCGGCTGGTGGATGGCAAGCCGATGGCGCGCGCCGCATCCGCCACCGCTTCCGCGCTCAGGCCCTTCTCGGCGCCCGGCACCGGCACCGCGATCATGCGGCGGGCGAGCCCGGTGAAATTGCTCAAGAATCCTTCGCAATCCTTGCTCGCCAGCATGCCGACGATCAGCACCAGCGGACGTGAAACGCGCTCCTCGAGATCGGCGAGCGCCGCCGCGATGGCGCGGCCGCCGTCGGGATTATGCCCGCCATCCAGCCACAGCTCGCTGCCGGCGGGCGCCAGCTCGACCAGCCGGCCCGCAGCAAGCCGTTGCAGCCGCGCCGGCCAATCGGCCTTGACCATGCCGGCCTCGTAGGCGGCCGGCGAAATCTTGAACGGCTTGATCGCGCGCAACGCCGCGATGGCTAAGCCCGCATTCTCGAACTGATGGCGGCCGTAAAGTTTCGGCGCGGGCAGATCGAGCAGGCCCGCCTCGTCCTGATAGACCAGCCGCCCGCGTTCCTCGGTGGCGGTCCAGTCCTCGCCGGCGATCTTCAGCGGCGCATTGAGCTTTGCTGCCTGCCGTTCGATCACGGCCAGTGCGTCGCGTGTCTGCGCGGCGACGATGGCCGGGGTCCCGCGCTTGAGAATGCCGGCCTTCTCATTCGCGATCTTCTCCAGCGTGTCGCCGAGAAAGTCGATGTGATCGATGGAAATGGGCGTGATTATCGTGGCGAGCGGGTGCTCGATCACATTCGTGGCGTCCAGCCGCCCGCCGAGGCCGACTTCCAGCAGCAGAACATCGGCCGGATGACGTGCGAACAACACGAGACCAACCGCAGTCGTGATCTCGAACACCGTTATCGGCGCGCCGGCATTGGCGCGCTCGCATTCTTCCAGCGTTGCGCTGAGTTCCGCGTCGCTCACCAGCACGCCCTCACATCCGAACTCGGGTTTACCCGAGTTCGGCATTTTAGATTGGCTGAAGTCGGATATATCCGACTTCGGCTGCCCACCCAGCCGGTAGCGCTCGTTGAAGCGCACCAGATGCGGCGAGCTATAGACGTGCACGCGCTTGCCGGCGGCTTCCAGGATCGCGCGCATGAAGGCGATGGTGGAGCCCTTGCCGTTGGTGCCGGCGACGTGGATCACCGGCGGCAGCTTGCGCTCGGGATGATCGAGCGCGGCCAACAGACGCTCGATGCGATCGAGCGACAGATCGATGCGTTTGGGATGCAGCGCGGCGAGCCGCGCGACGATTGCGTCAACCGGCGGCGTCATGGCGGCGCGCTCACGCGTGCGCCGGAACCGGCAATTGCGGATACGCGCCCGGCGCCGGCGCCTTGGTCAACAGCCGGCATAATTCGGCGAGCGTCGCGCGCAACTTGTGCCGATGCACCACCATGTCCACCATGCCGTGCTCGGTGAGATATTCGGCGCGCTGGAATCCTTCCGGCAATTTCTCGCGGATGGTCTGCTCGATCACGCGCGGGCCGGCGAATCCGATCAGCGCGCCCGGCTCGGCGATGTGCACATCGCCCAACATCGCATAGGAGGCAGTGACGCCGCCGGTGGTGGGATTGGTCAAAACGACGATGTAGGGCTTTTTCGCTTCGCGCAGCATCTGCACGGCGGCGGTGGTGCGCGGCAATTGCATCAGCGAAAGAATCCCCTCCTGCATGCGCGCGCCGCCGGAGGCCGCGAACATGATGAATGGCGTCTGCCGGCGCACCGCCGTCTCCATGCCCACGATCACCGCTTCGGCGGCCGCCATGCCGAGCGAGCCGCCCATGAAGTCGAAATCCTGCACGCCGATGGTCACCATCAAGCCTTCCAGACGACCGATGCCGGCTTTTACGGCATCGACTAGTCCAGTCTTGGTGCGGGCATCCTTCAGGCGGTCGGCGTAGCGGCGCTCGTCGCGGAATTTGAGGGGATCGAGCGGCACTTCCGGCAAGGCGATGTCTTCGTACTCGCCGTTGTCGAACATCGCTTTCAGCCGCGCCGGCGCGCTGATGCGCATGTGATAGTTGGAGTTCGGAATGACGAACTGGTTGGCCTCGACGTCCTTGTAAAAGACGAGCTGGCCGGTCTCCGGACATTTGATCCAGAGATTTTCCGGCGTCTCACGGCGCAGGAAGCTGCGAATCTTCGGGCGAACGACGTTGGAGATCCAATTCATGCTTCGCCTATATAGGCTCGATTCGTCAAAATTATAACCGCCGACGCGGAAGGTTACTCGGCCGCCACGCGGCGGGCGGAACGCACGCCGTCGGCCAGCGCGGACACCAGCGAAGTCACCGCTTTCACTGTGCCGGGGCCAGCTTTGCCGTTTTTGTCGAGGCTTAAGCGCAGCGCGTCCACCAGCGCGGAACCGACCACCACGCCGTCGGCGCCGGACGCGATGGCGCGGGCCTGCTCGGCGGTTTTCACGCCGAAGCCGACCGCCACCGGCAGTTTGGTGTGCCGCTTGATGCGCGCAACCGCGGCATTGACCTTGGCCGTGTCGGGCGCGGCCGAACCGGTGATCCCCGTGATCGACACGTAATAGACGAAGCCGGAGGTATTGTTGAGCACGGCGGGTAGGCGTTTGTCGTCGGTCGTGGGCGTCGCCAGCCGGATGAAATTCAGGCCGGTTTTCAAGGTCGGCAGGCAAAGCTCTTCGTCTTCTTCCGGCGGCAGGTCGACGACAATCAAGCCATCGACGCCGGCCGCCTTGGCGTCGGCGAGGAAGCGATCGACGCCGTAGATGTAGATCGGATTGTAGTAGCCCATCAGCACGATCGGCGTTGCGTCGTCGTCCTTACGGAATTCGCGCACCAGCGCGAGCGTCTTGGTCATGCGTTGGCCGCCTTTGAGCGCGCGCACGCCTGCCGCCTGGATCGCCGGGCCGTCTGCCATCGGATCGGTGAACGGCATGCCCAGTTCGATCACGTCGGCGCCGGCCTTCGGCAGCGCTTTCGCGATTGCCAGCGAGGTGTCGTAATCGGGATCGCCGGCCATGGTGAAGGTCACCAGCGCGGCGCGGTATTCCTCTTTCAGTGCGGCGAAGCGGCGTTCGATGCGGGTGCTCATCGGCGCTTGCTTTCGAGGAAGGCGGCAACCGAATCGAGATCTTTATCGCCGCGGCCGGACATGTTGATCACCATCAGGTGATCCTTCGGTTTCGTCGGCGCGAGGTCGAGCACGCGCGCGAGCGCATGCGCCGGCTCGAGCGCCGGGATGATGCCCTCTAACTTGCTGCACAGCTGGAACGCCGCCACCGCTTCGTCGTCGGTGGCCGAGAGGAATTTCACGCGGCCCAGGTCGTTGAGCCAGGCGTGCTCGGGCCCGATGCCGGGATAGTCGAGGCCGGCGGAGATCGAATGCGCTTCTTCGATCTGGCCGTCGTCGTTCATGAGCAAGTAAGTGCGATTGCCGTGCAGCACGCCCGGTTTGCCGCCGGCGATCGATGCCGCGTGCTGGCCGCTTTTGAGGCCGTGGCCGGCGGCTTCCACGCCGTAGATTTCGATGGCGCGCTCGTCGAGGAACGGATGGAACAGGCCCATGGCATTGGAGCCGCCGCCGATGCAGGCGATCAGCGAATCCGGCAGCCGGCCCTCGGCGGCTTGCATCTGCTCGCGGGTTTCGCGGCCGATGATGCATTGGAAATCGCGCACCATGGCGGGATAAGGGTGCGGGCCGGCGACCGTGCCGATGCAATAAAACGTGTCGGCGACGTTGGTTACCCAGTCCCGCAGCGCTTCGTTCATGGCGTCTTTTAGCGTCTTGGAACCCGACTCGACGGCCCTGACCTCGGCCCCAAGCATCTTCATCCTCAGCACATTCGGCTTCTGCCGCTCGACGTCGACCGCGCCCATGTAGACGATGCAGGGCAGACCGAATTTGGCGCACAGCGTGGCGGCGGCGACGCCATGCATGCCGGCGCCGGTCTCGGCGATGATGCGGGTCTTGCCCATGCGCAGCGCCAGCATGATCTGGCCGAGCACATTGTTCACCTTGTGCGCGCCGGTGTGATTGAGCTCCTCGCGCTTGAAATAGATTTTCGCGCCGCCAGCCGAAAGGCCGGAGGCCGTCTTTCTTAAATGCTGCGTCAGCCGCTCAGCGAAATAAAGCGGCGACGGCCGCCCCACATAGTTCGCGAGATGGCCGTCCATTTCGCTTTGAAATTTCGGATCGGCCTTGGCGGCGGCATAGGCCTTCTCCAGATCGAGGATCAGCGGCATCAGCGTCTCGGCGACAAAACGGCCGCCATAGATGCCGAAGTGCCCGCGCTCGTCGGGGCCGGTGCGGAACGAATTGGGCTGCGGCGCGGTCATGCGCTGACCTTTGCAAGCGCGGCTTCGGCGGCGCGCGCGGCGCGGATGAAGGCGCGGATCTTGTCCGGGTCCTTTTCGCCGGGCGCGCGCTCGACGCCCGAGGACACGTCCACCCCCGGCGCGCGCGTGACGCGCAATGCTTCCGCTACATTGCCGGCATCGAGCCCGCCCGACAGCATGAACGGAATTCCGGGATCGACGCCTTTGAGCAAGGTCCATTCGAACGGCTGGCCCAACCCGCCGGGGCGCGTGGCGTCCTGCGGCGCGCGCGCATCGAAGATCAGCCGGTCGGCCACCTTTTTGTAAAGATCGATGCGCGCCAGGTCCTTGCACTCGGCGATCGGCACCGCCTTCATCACCGGCAGTCCGAAATGCGCGCGCACCGCCGTCACCCGCTCGGGCGGTTCCTTGCCGTGCAATTGCAGCATATCGGGCTTCAACGAGGCGACGATGGCGCTCAGCGTCTCGTCGTCGGCATCGACGGTGAGCGCGACCTTGCCGGCGCGGCCACTGACGCGTTCGCCAAGCAGGCGCGCGGCCTCAAGCCCGAGATGGCGCGGGCTCGGCGCAAAGAACACGAAGCCCACCATGTCGGCGCCAGATTCCAGCGCCACATCAAGCGCTTCCGGGGTCTTCAGTCCACAAATTTTGACGATCAGCGGCATGGCCGGGGTTCTAGCAGCCTTCGCCCCCTCCCCGCAAAGCGGAACCGCCGGTTGCTGTTTAAGGAATCGGCCCCGGGAGGACCGGCAGCGGGACAGGCTCCCGCGGCGCGACGGCCTGCTCGGACGTGCCGAAGCGGCGGCGGACGGTCTCCATCTCGTCGTGCAGCGCGCGCACCTCGCCATCGAGCCGGCGGGCGGCGCGGCGCCATTTGCGCTGGCCGATCCAGGCGGCGATGCCGCCGATCAGCACGCCGAGGATCAGCACCGCGAAGATGATCGCGAACAGTGGCAGGGTCGCCGCATAGGCCGGACTCGCCGACGAGAACGGATCGAACGACACCGTCACCGCCTGCCGGTTGGCCACCGCGAAGGCGACGATGACCGCGACCAGCGGGACGACGATGATGGCCGTGACGATTTTGCGGAACACCGTTGACGCCTCTCGAAAACACCAGGGGCTGGGACATAGGCGAGCATAGCGACGCCGTCCTTCGGACGGCTATGCCCGGCCACCACAATAGCATTCTAAGCAATCGGGGAAACCGGCCGCTTACGCCGGGCCGGTCTTGTTCAACCGCTCGCGCATTTCCTTGCCGGTCTTGAAGAACGGCACCGATTTCTGCTCGACCGAGACATGGGCGCCGGTGCGTGGATTGCGCCCGGTGCGGGCCGGCCGGTGCTTGACCGAGAAGGCGCCGAAGCCGCGCAGCTCGACGCGGTCGCCGCGGGCCATGGCATTGGTGATTTCGCCGAGGATCGCGTTGACGATGTTCTCGACGTCGCGCTGATAGAGATGGGGGTTCTGGGCG
>Ga0075521_10000422_pt1 | contig 12203 bp, 7 predicted proteins | sample NGEPerD_FD_74785 | JGI IMG/M metagenome (GOLD analysis project Ga0075521, IMG submission 74785) | Arctic peat soil microbial communities from the Barrow Environmental Observatory site, Barrow, Alaska, USA - NGEE PermafrostAB12-D | ecosystem: Environmental > Terrestrial > Soil > Wetlands > Peat ...
GTATTTAGCAAATACATACAGAGATCGTTTGAATTCCGGATGGTTGTTTCCCCGTCTGATTTTCCAAAGTAAGATGAGATATCAGGAAATATATAAAAGGCGCCTTCGGGATTGAAACATTTGATGCCCGGAACCTTACTGACGAGTTCCATGGTTTTCTTTCTCCGGCGTGTGAATTCTTCTACCATGGCATAACTCGGTTTCAGATCCGTAGTCAGCGCAGTGACAGCCGCTTTCTGGGTGATGGAATTGGTAGCACTCGTGAATTGCCCCTGCAATTTTTCACAGGCTTTGGCAATTTCAACCGGGGCCGCAATATATCCCAGTCTCCATCCCGTCATGGCAAATCCTTTACTGAGTCCGTTTACAATCACAATCCGGTCTTTTAAATCCGAAAATTGTGCAATGCTCTCATGTTTGCCGACATAATTGATATACTCGTAAATTTCATCGGAGATGATCGCGATCTGCGGATGTTTTCTAAAAACAACCGCCAGGGCTTCCAGCTCCTTTTTCCCGTAAACCGCACCCGACGGATTGCAGGGAGAAGAGAAAAGAAATACTTTGGTTTTGGGCGTGATGGCTGCCTCCAGCTGGGCCGGTGTGATCTTGAAGCCTGATTCCAAAGAAGTATGCACTTCAACTACTTTTCCGCGCGCTATTTTTACGAGCTCGGAATACGTAACCCAGTAAGGTGTCGGAATGATCACTTCTTCCCCATCATCCACCAGTGCGAGGATGGCGTTGGCGAGGCTTTGTTTTGCCCCGGTGGAAGTAACGATCTGCTCCGGTTTATAATCGAGGTTATTATCTCTTTTTAATTTCTCACACACGGCCTGGCGCAGGTCAAGATATCCGGGAACCGGTGTATAGTGGCTCCAGTTATCGTCGATGGCTTTTTTTGCTGATTCTTTAATATGATCCGGTGTATCAAAATCGGGTTCTCCCACACTGAGGTCGACGACGTCCACACCTTGCCCGCGCAGTTCGCGGCTGAGTTTCGCCATTTTTAAAGTTTCCGGTTCGCTGAATCGGGACAAAATCGATGATAGTTGCATATGGTAGATTGCGGCCGCAAAGTTACCGATTTTTTTAAAACGAAAAAGACTGAAGGAATAAAACCACACTCAATTCACGGGAACCGACACGATCTGAAGGCTATCCTGCGGCGTCCCGGGAAAAAAATAATTCTGCAGGTAGAGATTATAACTTTTCGGCGAATCAAAAAACAGGTTACCCAGTCTCCTGATATTGGAACCGTCCGGTTTGGGATTGATACTATCTACGTACGCGAACACCTGGTTCATTCCCACATGCGCGTAGTAGGAGAAAGGATATGCTGCCGGGTTGGGATTATTTCCTACAAAAGAGCTGGGTCCAATGATGAGTGTATCCCTGACGGCAATATTGATGGCCGAATCCGGGGTTATCTGGAATGTCGTATCGTGAATGTACACCAGCATGATTCCGATGGCTGATCCCGGGGAAAAATTCATAAAGCGGAAATTGGAACTCGTATCCGACCTGGTGGATGGGCTGTTTTGAAGAATAATCATGCCGATAAAGCTGGTATTCACAGAAAGGGAATCGTACACAAATATGCTATAATAAGAACCCTGCTGAAAGGCGGAATTGCCCTGAATCACCACATTGGTTCCCTGCACCAGCTGCATTTCACTGATGCGGGATGTTGCGGTGTCGTAAGGATTTCCGGGTGATCCGGAAGTATTACCGAAAGCCAAAGGCGCGGGCAGCAGGCTGTCATTATCCAGAGTGATATTTACCGGACCTACTCCATAAGCGACATGGGTTACCGCGATAAAAGCTTTGTTTCCGTTGCTGTTTGCGGTTTTGGAACAGGAAAACAGGCTGAGGGCCAAAAGCTGGAGACTGAAGGATTTTAAGACCCCGGAAAGGGAAATCGGGCTGAACTTGTTCAATATCATGAATTCGCGCGGATTATTTGGAATTTTAGCTTTTCCAGACGTAAAATTAGTAAAACAAGCCTTTGCAACCATCGTCTTAACATTTTAGTTATCAATTGGAAAACCTATCTTTGCCGCTCTTAAAAAAAACCGAAAACCAATGAGAGCGCTGGTTAGCATATTTGCAGGCTTACTTATTATCATTTCCCTTTACCAACTGTCTTTTACCTGGTTTGTGAACAGACATGAATCTGCCATGCAGCAGAAAGCGGAACGTTTTGTAAAAAATAATTATCCATCTGCCGAAACCAAATACCGCGGTGATAAGGATGCCCAGGTTTTGTATAACGATAGCCTGAACCTGATCATGCGTGCCCGTCTGCAGAAACTGCTGGACAGTACCAAGGATCAGAAAATCACCTGGTGGGGTACCACCTACCAGAAATCCAAGGAAAGTGAACTGCTGCTGGGTCTTGACCTGCAGGGCGGGATCAATGTAACGCTCGATATCGAGCTCAAAGGTCTCATCAAGGGGCTTGCCAATAATCCGCGCGATCAGAACCTGGTCAGGGCGATCCAGCTGGCAGACCAGAAAAAACTTACCAATGGTGGTGCCAACTATATCGACCTGTTTGCAAAGGCATTTGGAGAAGCTAATCCCGGTGTTAAACTCGCCCCGCTTTTTGCCAATTCCAGCCGTAACAAATTGAAATTTGAATCTTCTGATCCAGAAGTGATCCGCTACCTGCGGGACCAGGCCTCTGCAGGTATGAAACAGACTTTCCAGGTTATTACTCACCGTATTGACAGATTTGGGGTTTCCCAGCCCAATATCCAGTTGGATGAAAACAAAGGCATCATCAGTGTGGAACTGGCAGGTGCAACCGATCCGGACCGCGTAAGAAAATATCTTCAGTCGACGGCTAACCTGCAGTTCTGGGAAGTATACAATATTTCTGAATTGTCGAATTCCATGCAGAATGCCGACAAAATTCTGCAGAAGTACTTGAATGGAGTCAAAGACTCGGCAACTTTGGCTGTGAAAGATTCCACGGCGGACAGCCTGACCAGCGCCCTGAACCGCAACCCGCTTCGCATACTGCGTTTTATCCAACCGACCCAGGATGCCAAAGGACAGATGCGGTATGCTTCCGCACTGGCTGCTCCCTTATTGAAAGATACGCCGCTCGTCAACAGCTATCTGAGTATACCCGTGGTTCGCAACCAGTTTCCTACGAATATGCGATTCCTATGGGGAAAACTGCAGACTGATGATAATGGCAAAGCGTATCCCAATCTGGAACTCTATGCAATTAAAACAATACCCGGCTCTGATAAAGCACGATTGGAAGGTGAAGTGATTACTGGTGCACGACAGGATTATGATCCGGTAACCGGCGGTGTTGTAGTTGAAATGAGCATGAATAAACATGGCAGTGATGTATGGGCGAAAATGACTGGCGACAATGTAGGACTGCCCATCGCCATCACACTCGATGATGTGGTATATTCTGCACCCTTCGTAAACGGACCTATTACGGGCGGAAATTCCCAAATCACGATGGGAAATAAAAATACCGGACAAAGTGTTACGGAGGCAAATGACCTCGCAAATATATTGGAGAGTGGTAAACTAAATGCACCTGCGCGTATCGTGCAGGAACAGGTTGTGGGACCGACACTCGGTAAAGCAGCTGTAAAAGGCGGCGCCATGGCCTTCTTCATTTCCTTCCTGGTGATATTCACTTTAATGCTGGTTTATTATAATACGGCCGGATGGGTTGCAAATATCGCCCTGATCCTGAACCTGCTTTTCACCATCGGCATCCTGAGCGCGATGCACGCAACCCTCACCGCGCCCGGTATTGCGGGACTGGTACTGACCATCGGTATGGCGGTGGATACCAACGTAATCATATTTGAAAGAATTAAAGAAGAACTGACGCGGGGGAAAAGTTATCAGCTGGCCGTCAACGACGGATATCGAAGATCACTCGCACCAGTACTCGATGCGCACGTCACCACATTCCTGACGGCCGCCATCCTCGCCTATTTCGGTCTGGGTCCCGTACTCGGATTCGCAACTACGCAAATGCTCGGTATTTCGCTTTCATTATTTTGCGGAATCCTCGTGTCGAGGCTGGTGACGGATTTCTACACCAACAAGAACAGGCATTTCCAATACTTCACAGCCATTTCCAAGAAAGTATTCCAGCACGCCAACTTTAAGTTCATTGAATTCCGAAAAGTAACCTATGGTATTTCTGTCGCTGTACTGATTCTTGGCATCTCCGCTTATTTCCATGGATTCCAGAAAGGGGTGGAATTTTCAGGCGGAAGAAGTTATATCGTAAAGTTCAACAAGCCCCTGAACGAACAGGAAGTAAAAGACGCATTGAATCTGCAGTGGGGTAAGTATCCTGAAGTGAAAACCTACGGCTCCAACCAGCAGTTTGAAATCACTACAGACTACCTGGTAAACCGGGAAGGTTCTGCGGCCGACTCTACTGTTGCCAATAAGATGTTTGTTGGTCTCCAGAAATTTTTACCCGCCGGAACGACTGCGCAGGAGTTTACGCAGACCAATAAATACATTCAACAGTCGAAAAAAGTGGGCGCTTCTATTTCGGACGACCTGAAAGCAGGCGCCGTAAAAGCCACCATTTTTGCACTGATTGCCATTTTCATTTATATTTTCATCCGTTTCCGCGACTGGCGATATTCACTGGGTACCATCATTGCCCTGCTGCATGACGTATTGGTAGTTCTTGCCGTATTTTCATTCCTGCCCGCGGTAGTGCCCTTTCCATTGGAAATCGATCAGCATTTTATTGCGGCCATATTAACGGTTATCGGATTTTCCATGAACGATACAGTTATCGTATTTGACAGGATCCGTGAAGACAGCCGCATATTACGCGGAAAAACAAAAGCAGAAATTATTAATAAGGCGGTAAATGAAACACTGCCCAGAACCATCATGACCTCCCTCACGGTTTTCCTGACCATCCTGATCCTGTTCCTGGTTGGTGGTGAGGTTACCAAAGGGTTTGCTTTTGCCATGCTCATCGGAGTAATTACCGGAACCTATTCTTCCATTTTCGTGGCGGCGCCGATCCTGATCGATATGGCCAGGAAAAGACCACTGGGAGCAGCTGATGCTGATTCACTGAAGCCGGTCATCAAAAAAAGAGCATTACCTGTTAAATAGACAACTGACCTGTAAAAGGGAATACAGTATAATAAAATCAGGGCACCAGGATTAATTCCGGTGCCCTGATTTTATTTGAGCTACTTTCAATCAAACGGTTCAAAATGCCCCACCGATGTCTGGGCGTTTACCCTTAGGAATATACCCGGTGGGGATGCGGTGGTTTTCTATAGTGGTGATGGGGCGCATGGTGATTTCCGTGATGATAGTGCGCGTGATGATAATGCGCATGATAATGTCTGTAATGAGGCCCGCGATAATGCCTGTGATAATTATTGTGATAGTGACGATGATAATGCCCATGAACATAGGGATGATGCATGGGTGATGCAGAAAGCGGCGGTGCGGGTCTGGCTCCGGGACTGGCGAATGAAGCAAGTGTTATACAAACCAACAGTCCGGTTACTATGGATATTTTTTTCATGACTATTACGGATTATTGAAAAAAACGATAGTTAACGAAATCTATTGTACAATCAGGATGGTATCCTATTTCTTGTTTTCCTTGTAACGCTTGTCAGCAGTTCCATCCTTTTTGGTGTGGGTTGTAGCCGGAGCAGCTTTTGCGGCGTCCTTATTTGATTTGTACCGCATATCGGCTGTGCCGTCTTTTTTTGTCGGTCCTGCTGCGGTTGCGGGTTTAGCGGTAGAAGCTGTTGCCGGTTTAGCGGTAGAAGTGGTAGACGGTTTTGTGGTGGTCGTGCTGGCTGGTTTTTTTGTCTTCGCGGGAGTTGTCTGCGCATTCGTGTAAACGCTAATCCCGGTGATCAGAAATAAAACAAGAACAATTTTTTTCATAAATGGCATTTTGTTTCGGCTAATATATAAGAAGAGGGACGTTTTCCCAAAATGATTTTAAACCCAAAATCCAAAAGCCTTGAAAAACAACTCTTTAACTGCTGCTTAACCATTTTTGTAATTTTAGAGGAACCAAATGATCCCAATTTTGCGTTTTCACTTTTTTCCATCCATGCGCTCCTCAATTTTAAAATGGCTGGTGCTGTCAGCCACCTTGTTAATCGGATTGATCGTAGTCGTACAATTATACTGGCTTACGAAAGTATATTCCTTTGAACAAAAACAATTCAACAACAATGTGGTGAAAAGCCTTCGGGGTGTATTTGAGGACCTGAAAATGAACGACAATCCTTACCAGAGTCTGCAGCAGCTTATTCATACACCCGCCAACGATTATTATTTATTCAAGGCAGATACCATCCCCGAGCAGGACTCGCTGACCCATTATATCCGAAAGGAATTCGGGGATTTTGATGTGCTGACGGATGTGAAGCTGGGCGCGTTTAGCAATAAAGACAAGAAATATGTGTATGAAGATTATATTCCCACGGTGGCCTCCGGGTTTCCGATCACTCCATCGCGCGGACTTCCGGTTTTCTCCCAGGATTATGATCATATCCTCTTGTATTTTCCCCATCGTTCCCAGTATATTCTCAGTGAAATGAATTTCTGGATCATCAGCAGTGTGGCCCTGTTCCTGGCCCTGATCGGACTCGCCATCAGCCTTTTTTACTTTTACCGTCAAAAGTTCCTGGCCGAAATTCAAAAAGATTTTGTAAATAATTTTACCCATGAATTCAAAACACCGCTGGCCGTAATCAAAATTGCGTCTGATGTGCTTACCCAGCACGACATCAACCAGAAGCCGGACAGACTGAAAAGATACGCGTCCATCATCCAGCACCAGACCACCCATCTGCAGGACCAGGTTGAAAAATTATTAAAATCGGCATCAGCTGAAAACAAAAAATTTCCAATCGCTAAAGAAACGGTTAAGCCTGCCAGGTTAATTGAACAGGCACTCAATAAACTCCAGCCACTGATCGAACAAAAACAGGCCCGTGTTGAATTAAAGGTGGACAATTACGAAACCAACATCTATGCAGATGAAAGCCATCTGGAACTTGCCATCATCAATATTCTGGAAAACGCTTTGAAATATTCCGGTGCACCCCATATCATTGTGGAAGCCGGAAAGGAAGAATCTGAATATTTTATATCAGTAAAAGACAATGGCATCGGGATTGAAAAAAAATACCTGAAGAACATTTTCAAAAAATTTTACAGGGTGCCCACAGGGAACCTGCATGACGTGAAAGGCTTCGGCCTTGGGCTCAATTTTGTGAAAAGAATTGTGGATGGCCACGATGGCAAAATAAAGGTGAACAGCCTGCCGGGAATTGGTACGGAATTCCGTATGCTGCTTCCGATGTAACCAGACCTAAATAAAGAAAAACGATACATGTCTACCAAATCAAAAGTACTACTCGCAGAAGACGACCTTGCTTTGGGTTATGTGATAAAGGACAATTTGGCCGATGCCGGATATGATGTGGTGCTTTGCGCCGACGGACAGGCTGCACTGGATAAATTCAATAAGGAAAAATTTGACATCTGCCTGCTCGATGTGATGATGCCGAATAAAGACGGATTTACCGTTGCCAGGAAGATCAGGCAGCAGAGCGACCTGGTGCCCATCCTGTTGATCACTGCGAAATCGCTGGAAGAAGATAAGATACACGGATTCGAATGTGGTGCGGACGACTATATCGTCAAGCCCTTTAGCATGCAGGAACTGCTTTTGCGTATTGAGGTTTTTCTGCGTAGGACAAAAAAAATGCATTCAGATAAGTCCCAGGTATTTCGTATCGGAAAGATGAAATTTTCATTTAACGATCTGCGACTGGGTATCGATACCACCTCATTCAATATGACGCAGAAAGAAGCCGAATTGCTGTTATTCCTTTGCGAGCATCCCAACCGGATACTGAAAAGAGAAGAGGTGTTGCTGAACGTTTGGGGAAAAGACGATTATTTTCTCGGAAGAAGTATGGATGTTTTTATTACCAAACTGAGAAAATATTTTAAATCAGATCCATCAGTACAAATTGAAACCATACACGGCATGGGCTTTCGCTTTAATGCAGAAGTTCAGTAAAAGCCGGTATCCAGACCAAATTCATATCCAATAAATATGTCACCCAGACCCTTCCTACTCGCTTTATTGATCCTGAGTTCAAAAATCCTCGTTGCACAGGTTCCTGCCGACAGCCTGCAACTCAGCCTGGACAGTGCTGAGCGTTTATTTATCAAAGGCAATTACATCCTGCTTGCCCAGAAATATAATATACAGGCTCAGAAAGCACAGGAGATACAGGCCAGACTCTATCCCAATCCCAATTTTTCGATTTTTTACAGCATATACAATTCGACGACAAATAAGTTTTTCCCGACCGGTCCTGGCACGGCCGGAAGTGAAATCTCCATGCAGCTCTCGCAAATGATTTACCTGGCAGGACAAAGAAATAAACAGGTCAAAATTGCCGAAGCAAACACCCGGCTGTCTGAATACCAGTTTTACGACCTGATCCGTACGTTAAAATATACATTACGTACAGATTTTTATACCATTCATTTTCTCCTGCAATCCCTTGCGGTATATGATGAAGAAATCAAATCCCTGCAACAGGTGGTCCGCGCCTTCGAGGAGCAGGAAGGAAAGGGATACATCGCTGAAAAAGAAGTCATCCGCATCAAGGCGCAGCTCTATTCTCTGCTGTCCGAGTTCCAGGATCTGGTAAACCAGATCAATGAAAAGGAAAGTGAGTTGAGACTGGTGCTGCAGGTTAAGGGGAAATTTATAATTCCCCAGCTGGATTCATCAAAACTCAATGGGTTAAATCCTTCCACCTATTCACTCGCTGTTTTGCTTGACTCGGCCTATCTGAACCGGTCTGACCTGCAGATTGCCCGGACAAATGTTGAGGCCAGCAAATTAAATTATTCATATCAAAAATCGCTGGCTGTCCCAAACTTGACGCTGGGACTCGCATACGACAAACAAGGCAGCTATATCGATTATCTCCCCAGCCTGGGCGCAGCCATTGATCTTCCTTTTTTCAACCGGAATCAGGGCAATATCCAGACGGCAAAAATCACCACCGATGCCAACAACGCCCTGCAGCTGAGTTCGGAAGCAACAGTGCAGGAAAATGTTTCACATGCGCTGGAGAAAGCTTTCGCTAACGACAAAATGTACCGGGCTATCGATCCGAAATTCATGAAAGACTTCGACCACATGCTGCATGAAGTATTGGTCAATTACGAAAAAAGGAATCTGACCTTGCTCGATTTCCTTGATTTTTATAATTCATATAAAGACAATGTGCTTTCCTCAAATGCCATTCAGCTGAACCGCCTGAACGCTTTTGAAGACATCAATTATTATACAGGAACCGAATTCTTCCAACCTTAATATCCTTTTACATCATATGCAGATATCCTATCGCGTTTTGCTTATATCAGGAGCAATTATTTTTGCCCGCGGCATTTCCGGATGTACAGACAAGCCGGTGCAGACGGAAGAAAAAAAGGGATATATTCTCCCTGACTCACTCTTAAAGACGATTGAAATCGATACGGTAACCAATTCACCCGTTTTAAACTCCCTGACTTTAACAGGTAAAGTGGATTTCAACGAAGACAATGTGATTAAGATTTTCCCGGTCATCAGCGGTCAGGTATCTGACGTAAAAGTGATGGCAGGCGATTATGTGCATCAGGGCCAGGAACTGGCGGTGATCAGAAGTTCTGAGATGGCAGGATACAGTAATGATTACCTGACGGCAAAATCCAACGTGGATATTGCCAAAAAGACGATGGATGCAACCAGTGACATGTATAAAAGCGGCCTCGCTTCCGAGCGGGATCAGCTGTCCGCGCAGGAAGGATACAACCAGGCTGTTTCAGCTTTCGAAAAAGCGAAACGGGTGCTCAACCTGAACGGAGGCAGCATGAGTGGCGAATACATTGTACGCTCCCCCATTGATGGATTCGTGGTAGACCGGCAGGTCAATAACAACATGATGATCCGCTCAGATAATGCAACCGGCCTGTTTACCATCTCCGATCTGAAAAATGTCTGGGTAATGGCCAACGTGTATGAATCCAATATTGCTTTTGTAAAAACCGGCGACAGTGTGAACATCACCACACTCTCCTACCCCGGGAAAATATTCCGCGGCAAAATTGACAAGATCATGAACGTGCTGGATCCTTCTAACAAGGTGATGAAATTGCGCATCGTGCTGTCAAACCCGGGTTATCTCCTGAAACCGGAAATGTTTGCCAGCGTGGTTGTGAATACCACAGAAAACAAAAGACTGATCAGTATTCCTTCCCGTGCCCTGATTTTCGATCACAGCCAATACTATGTGCTGATATATAAATCTCCTGCCGACATTACGATCCGGCCGGTACAGGTTGTAAATACCGTAGGTGAACGATCTTATATTTCTGAAGGACTGAAAGAAGGAGAACACCTGATCGGCACACAGGCTTTACTCATTTACCAGGAACTGAACAGCTAGATAAAATCCGGACTGATGAACAAGACCCTCAAAAGTATTCTGGCCTTTTCACTGAAGAATAAATACTTTATTTATTTCGCCACAATCATCCTGGTCATTTATGGCGTGATTACGTTTGTCAATATGCCCATCGAGGCATTTCCCGATGTCACCAATACAGAAATCACCATCATCACCCAATGGCCCGGCAGGAGCGCTGAAGAAGTAGAAAAATTTGTAACCATTCCCATTGAGATTGCGCTGAATCCGGTAAATCGTAAAACCAGCCTGCGCTCTACCAGCATTTTCGGCCTTTCAGTTGTGAAACTGATTTTTGAAGATGATGTACAGGACGCTTATGCCCGCACCCAGGTGAATACGATGATTCAAAATGCTCAGCTCCCGGAATCCATCTCGCCACAGGTACAACCTCCGACAGGGCCAACCGGAGAAATATTCAGATATACCCTCACCAGTTCATTCCGGGATCCCCGGGAATTGAAAACCATCCAGGACTGGACGGTCGACCGTGAGCTCCGTTCCGTGCCCGGCATTGCAGACATCGTCAGTTTCGGGGGAACCGTAAAAGCTTACGAAATACAAGTGAATCCGCAAAAAATTGCCGGGCTCGGCATCACACCGCTCGACGTATATACGGCCGTAAATAAAAGCAACATCAATATCGGTGGCGATGTGATCAAAAAAAATAATCAGGCTTATGTGGTCCGGGGCATTGGATTGCTGAACGATATCAACGAAATCAAAAGTATTTTTATCACCAACATCAATGGTCTGCCCGTGTTGGTAAAAGATATTGCCGACGTTCAGGTTTCAGGCCTGCCCCGACTGGGCGAAGTGGGAAGATCCGACGCCCTGGACAGCAATAAAAAGCGAACGGTCCAGGATGTCCGCGACGCGGTGGAAGCCATTGTGCTCATGCGGAAAGGGGAAAATCCGGACAAAGTGATCAAGGCACTGAAATTAAAAGTCCAGAAACTCAACGACCGCGTACTACCGCCGGATGTTAAAATAGTACCCTTCTATAATAGGGAAGAACTGATCCGCTATGCTACCCATACGGTCATGCACAACCTGATCGAAGGCATATTGCTGGTTACCCTGATCGTCTCCCTATTCATGTTCAACTGGCGCACGACCCTGATCGTGTCGATCATCATTCCCCTGTCACTTTTGTTTGCTTTCATCTGCCTTCATTTTATGGGCATGTCTGCAAATCTGCTCTCCCTGGGCGCGATAGATTTTGGGATCATCATCGATGGTGCGGTGGTGATGGTGGAAGGATTGTTTGTGATGCTGGATCAGGAGGCGAAAAACTTTGGAATGGTGCGTTTTAACAAACTGGCCAAAATGGGCATGATCCGGAAAAAAGGCGCCGAACTTGCGAAAGCCATTTTCTTTTCGAAGGTCATTATTATCACCGCGCTGCTGCCGATCTTTTCTTTCCAGAAGGTGGAGGGTAAACTTTTCTCTCCGCTGGCTTACACGCTCGGATTCGCGCTCATGGGTGCACTGATATTTACCCTGACCCTGGTTCCGGTACTCGTAAACGCCCTGCTTAACAAAAATGTAAAGGAAAAACACAATGCGTTTACCCATTTTATGACTTCAAGGATCATGAGTGGTTTCCGGTTGGTATTCCGAAATAAAAGACTTTCACTGGGCATTTCCACTCTGGTGGTC
>Ga0075521_10000423_pt1 | contig 12173 bp, 9 predicted proteins | sample NGEPerD_FD_74785 | JGI IMG/M metagenome (GOLD analysis project Ga0075521, IMG submission 74785) | Arctic peat soil microbial communities from the Barrow Environmental Observatory site, Barrow, Alaska, USA - NGEE PermafrostAB12-D | ecosystem: Environmental > Terrestrial > Soil > Wetlands > Peat ...
GCCGAGGGCGACGTGATCCTGGCCAACCTCAGCGGCCATAAGCCTGGCTGCCTCGGCAGCGCGCTGCCGGGAACGGCCGAGGTGCGCGTCGCGGCGGTCGACCTCGAGACCGGCGAGCTGGAACTGACGACTGACGGTTTCGCGCGCGAGACCCTGTCCGACGAGGTGGGGTTGCTGATCAGCCGAGTCTCCGACTCGGATGCGCGGCACGGCACCCCGCAGCACGGCACCTCGATGCGCAGTGTCTTTCGCAGCGACGACGCTTGGCGCTCGAGCGGCGACCTGTTTCTGCGCGACACCCAGGGCGAACACTGGCTGGCTGGGTCGCTCGCGGAGGTGGTCCACACCGCCGGCGGCACCGCACTGCCCGCCGGGACCCGCTATTGCCTCGGTACCCTCCCGGGCTCGGACCTCATCGTTGCTTACGGCATCAAGGAGGACGCCGCGCACGTGCTTGCCGCCGCATTCACCGTCCTGCCGGGTACCGAGATCACCGAGGCTCAGCTGGACAGCGTGCTGGACCGCCTGCCCCACGACCAACGACCGCGCTACGTGCAGCGGGTGTCAGCGATCCCGCTCACGACCTCGCGCCGGCCGATATGGCGCAACCTGCAGAAACGGGGAGTGCCGAAGCCGGCGCGCGGCCGCCAGGTCTGGCGCCTCGGCGACGACGGCGCGCATTACGAGCTGCTCAGCTGAGAGCTCAGACCGCACCGGGGTGCAACGGATCGGGGCGCTGCGCTGTCTACTAGGCGTGGAGGGCGCCGATGGACGCTGAGCGCGAGTTCGCTCGTTTCGTGCGCACTCATACGCAGACGCTGCTGCGCACCGCCTACCTGTTGACGGGGGACGGGCCCGCGGCAGAGGAACTCGTGCAGGACACGCTGGTGCGGCTGTACCCGAAGTGGGCCCTGGTGCAAGCCGCTGACGCCCCGCTCGCCTACGTCCGCCGGAGCATCACCAATGCCTTCATCAACCAGACCCGCCGTGCGTCGCGGCGCGAACTGGTGGTCGAGTTGCTGCCCGAGAGTCCGGACTTGGCTGACGACTCGGGGCGCTTCGATGACCGCGACCAGCTCTGGGCATTGCTGCGGGTACTCCCGCTGCGGCAGCGGGCGGCGCTCGTCCTGCGATTCTTCAACGATCTGTCCGACGACCAGATCGCCGACGAACTCGGTTGCCGAGCCGGGACGGTGCGCAGCCTGATCAGTCGAGGTCTGGCGACCATGCGCGAACACATGATCAACGAGCCGAGCGGATCCGCGGGGATGAGGTCGGCATGACAGATGACGTTGAGCTTGCCCTGCGGACGAGTCTGGCCGAACAGGCGCGGCGAGCGCCGTCCGCGGAGCTGCTCGCGGAGCGGATCATCGACGACGCCCGGAGCTCGCCCAGCCCGTCCGAGCTGCCGTCGTCCGTCGGATGGCGCGTGTGGACCCTGCCCTTGCTGGCTGCGGCGGCAGTGGCCGTGATCGTGGCCGGGCTGGTCGCGGTCGGACAGTTTCAGGATCGGGCGGCACCGGCGCGCCCCGCCGGCAGTAACCACGCTCCGGCCACCGGGCCAGGACTCAGCTCAAAGACGCACGCCGCCTCGACAGGTAGCCCGACCCCACAGCCGAGCCCTTCACCGTCGACGGCCGTGTCCTCGATAGCGCCGAACTCCGTGGGCGTCACTGGTTTCCGGGTACTCGACCTGAGCTTCGTCGGAGCTAACGACGGGTGGGCGCTCGGGACAGCGCAGTGTCTGCAGGGTTCAGGTTCGTGTACCGCCCTGGCCCGCACGAGTGATGGGCGCACCTGGACGAGCATGCCCGGTGCCGCGTTCAACGTGGCTGGGGTGCGGGCCTGCGCCGACCCGTGCGTGACCCAGCTGCGCTTCGCCAATGACCAGATCGGCTACGCCTTCGGCCCGACGGCGATGTTCTTGACCACCGATGGCGGGGGGCACTGGCTGCGGGAACCGGGAGGCGCGGACGCCCTGGAGACTCTCGACAACAACGTGATCCGGGTTTACGAGAACTGCCCGGGGTGCGGCTACCACGTCGAGATCGCCCCGCTCGGCGCCACGGCCTGGCAGCACGTCGCCCTTCCCGGGGCACCGGGACCCGGCAACGTCGTCCAGCTCGCACGTACCGGTCACTCCGCCTACCTCGCCGATTACGGCAACCCCGCCGGCGGCGTGTCGGCGCAGGCCGTCCTGTACGTCTCATCCGACGACGGGGCGAGCTGGACCCGGCGCGGCGAGCCCTGCCCGCAGCTTGCCGCGAGCAGGTCCGGGTCCGGCTCCGGGTTCGCCTCGGAGGTTGACAGCACCGCGATGACGTCGGCGCCGGACGGCTCGGTCACGGTGCTCTGCACCGTGCGTGGCGGGCAGGGATCCCAGTTCACCAGCACCGCCTCGGCAAGCATCCAGGTCTTTCGTCCGGGCAACCGGCGGGCTCTGGGTGCGGCACGAGTTTCCGTGCTCGCCGCAGCGTCGGCAACGACACTGTTCGTCTCGTCCGACGATCTGTACCGCAGCACTGACGGCGGGCAGAGTTTCGCCCGTCAGCACGCCAACGCACAGACCGGGCCCGGGCGACTGCGCTGGCTGGGTTTCGAATCCGCGACGGCGGGCCGGGCGGTCAGCGCTGACGGGCGCACCGTGTGGACGACGCAGGACGCGGGGACGAGCTGGCGGGCCTACGACTTCCCGTGATCACCCGTCATCGCTGCCGTCCGCGTCGGTCGCGGAGGGGTGGTGCGGAACCGCCGACGAGGACGCCGTGCGGCCCTGACGTTGAGAGTTGGCACTCACCGCGTTAGAGTGCCAACGAGGGCAGCAGCTGACACCGCGACGGCAGCGGCTCCCTGACCGTGCAGGACCAAGGAAGAAACTTCACACCCGAGAAGGGGAGAAACTCTGTGACCGCAACAAAGGTCAGCATTAAGCCGCTTGAGGATCGTATCGTCGTGCAGGCCAACGAGGCCGAGACCACGACCGCGTCAGGCATCGTCATCCCGGACACGGCCAAGGAAAAGCCACAGGAGGGCACCGTGCTCGCCGTCGGCCCCGGCCGCGTCGACGACAACGGCAACCGCGTACCGCTCGACGTCACTGTCGGCGACGTCGTCCTCTACAGCAAGTACGGCGGCACCGAGGTCAAGTACGCAGGCGAGGAGTACCTCGTGCTCTCTGCCCGCGACGTCCTCGCAATCATCGAGAAGTAGTCACCCGACGGCGCCCCGGTCTGCAGCAGGCAGCCGGGGCGCTCGTCGTCTGCGCGCGGTGATACCTCGCGCGACGCGACGCTGCCCGGGTATCACGGCCGCCTGCATCACGATCACCCGAAACACGCAACGAAAGGAAACACATGGCGAAGATCCTCATGTTCGACGAGGACGCCCGCCGCGCGCTTGAGCGCGGTGTCGACAAGCTAGCCAACGCCGTCAAGGTCACGCTCGGCCCGAGGGGCCGCAACGTGGTGCTCGATAAGTCCTTCGGCGCGCCGGTCATCACCAATGACGGCGTGACGATCGCTCGCGAGATCGAGCTCAGCGACCCGTATGAGAACCTGGGCGCCCAGCTGGTCAAGTCCGTCGCGACCAAGACCAACGACGTCGCCGGCGATGGGACCACCACGGCCACCGTTCTCGCGCAGGCGCTCGTCAACGCCGGCCTGAAGAATGTCGCCGCCGGCGCGAACCCGGCCTCGCTCAAGCGCGGTATCGACGCCGCCGTCGAGGCCATCAGCGCCGCGCTGGACAAGAACGCCACCCCGGTCGAGGACGAGAAGTCGATCGCGCATGTCGCGACCATCTCGGCGCAGGACGCCACGATCGGCGCGCTCATCGCCGAGGCGTTCACCAAGGTCGGCAAGGACGGCGTCATCACCGTCGAGGAAAGCCAGACCCTCACGACCGAGCTCGAGTTCACCGAGGGAATGCAATTCGACAAGGGCTACATCAGCCCGTACTTCGTCACCGACCTTGAGGCCGGCGAGACGGTGCTCGACGATCCGTACCTGCTGATCACCACGCAGAAGATCTCCTCGGTGGCCGACCTGCTTCCGCTGCTCGAGAAGGTCGTCGAGTCCGGCAAGTCGCTGGTCGTCATCGCTGAGGACGTCGACGGCGAAGCGCTGTCAACCCTGGTCGTGAACGCGATCCGCAAGACGTTCGTCGCGGTCGCGGTCAAGGCGCCGTTCTTCGGCGACCGCCGCAAGGCATTCCTGCAGGACCTCGCGATCATCACCGGTGCTCAGGTCGTCGCGCCCGAGGTCGGGCTCAGGCTCGACCAGGCCGGGCTCGATGTGCTGGGCAAGGCCGGCCGCGTCACGGTCACCAAGGACACCACGACCGTCACCCACGGCTCCGCAGCCCAGAGTGAGATCGATGCCCGGGTCGCGCAGATCCGACGTGAGATCGAGGACACCGACTCCGACTGGGACCGCGAGAAGCTCGAGGAGCGACTGGCGAAGCTGGCCGGTGGCGTCGGTGTCATCAAGGTCGGCGCGGCCACCGAGGTCGAGCTGAAGGAGCGCAAGCACCGCATCGAGGACGCCATCTCGGCGACCCGCGCAGCGGTCGAGCAGGGGATTGTCGCCGGCGGTGGAGCGGCGCTGATCCAGGCGTCCCCGGCACTCGACGGCGATCTCGGGCTGGTGGGCGATGAAGCCACCGGTGTGGCGATCGTCCGGACCGGGTTGGTCGAACCATTGCGGTGGATCGCCGACAACGCCGGCGAGGAAGGCTACGTCGTCGTCTCCAAGGTGCGTGAACTGCCACTCAACAGCGGGTTCGACGCGGCGACCGGTGAGTATGTCGACCTGCTCTCGGCCGGCATCGTCGACCCGGTCAAGGTGACCAAGGCGGCACTGGCTAACGCGGCCTCGGTCGCGGCACTGTTGCTTACCACGCAGGGCGCGGTGGTGGACAAGCCGGCGGAGGCCGAGCACGAGGGCCACTCGCACGGCCACAGTCACGGTCCCGGCGGGCACACGCACTGATCCCGGACCGGGAGTTCTTCAGCTAGAAATGCCCCGTGGCGATCATCGCCACGGGGCATAACATCGTCGACGGCGCTGCCGTTTCCCCGGCGTTGCCGTGCGGGGAAGTGTTCAGGCCGGCATACGGGCCAATATGTTTTCGCGCTCTTCGACGGACATGCCGCCCCACACGCCGTAGGGCTCACGGGCATCAAGCGCCCACCGCAGACAGTTCTGGATGACCGGGCACCGGGCGCAGACCGCCTTGGCGCGCATCTCGCGACCAACGCGCGACGGGCCCCGTTCATTTTCCGGGTGGTAGAAGTCCGAGGTTTCGCGGCCCCGGCATGCCGCGTCGACCTGCCAGTCCCAGTCGCCCTCGCGGGGTACCGGGAGACGTCGCACCTCGGCCATGTTGTTGCCCTTCACACCAGCAGAAGCAAATTGCTTCGCGTACCACTCATCGGCGCGCTGCGGTGTTCAAAGAGGGGAAACAGGAAAAGTGACGGCTGATTGTGAAAATCGTGGCACGAAACGCCCATATCGGGCTGGTGGTCTGGGCGGATTACTACGCTCAGCCGCGTTTAACGTTCAGTGGCGCCTAACGCTCAGCGGCGCCTAACGCTCAGCGGCGCTTAGTCAGCATCCGCACTGCGTCGGTGTATCCCCGGGCATACTCCCAGCTGACATAGACGTCATGGTTGGGAGCGAAGGCGGGCTCGTGCACCTGCGTCCGGCCCTCGTCCAGCAGTGCCCGCAGATTGGCCGCCATCAGCTCCCAGGCGAAGAAGTGCTGCTCACCGCAATCGCCGCACTCGATCGTGATCCCTCGGATCCCCACCGGGTCGAGCAACTCGCGGAACTCGACAAGCTCCGCCAGGTCCGCATCGACGTCAGCCTTCTCGTCGTCGGTCAGCGGGGCGGCCGGTTCGGTGTCGGCAAGCGCTGCCGCTGGGTCTGCGGGGTCCCCGAGAAAAGGGTCGGTCGGTCCGTCTCCGATGTTCATCGGACGCCCATGCGATCGGTCACCGTCTCACGGTAGAGCGCAGGAGACCACTGGCGCCAACCGAAGCCGCAAATCAGCGAAACGTCACGGCGCGCCGATCGCCGCCAGGGGACGGGTGCGGGCGGCCCGGATGCCAGGCCATACGGCCGCGAGCACGCCGATGACCGCGGCGACGCCGAGGAACCCGACGCTCTGCGCCCATGGCACGCTGAGCACGTCCAGGCCCTGGTCATGGAGCGCATTCGTGAGCAGCGCGCCGTACCCGAGTCCGAGAGCTAGGCCCAGTGCCGCACCGAACACGGCGATGAGCAGCGACTCCAGGTAGATGGTGCGGCGGACCTGGGTGCGTTGCATGCCGATCGCGCGAAGCATTCCGACCTCGCGGCGTCGTTCGATGACGGACAGCGCCAGCGTGTTGATGATGCCGAGGATCGCAATCACGATGGCCAGCCCGAGCAATCCGTAGAGCAGGCCGATCAGCCCGTTGATCTGGGACGCGACTTGGCCTTCGAACTCGCTGCGGCTCTGCACGTCGACCACGTAAAAGCGGTTCGTGACGCGTTCCAGGCCCGTTCGCAGCGCGCTGAGGTTGGCGCCTGGCGACGCGTGCAGCAGCGCGACGATATCGGTCCGCTGGGTCGCAGGCGTGAGTGCGCGGTAGACGTCGCCGCCGACGAGCCAGGGCCCCATGAGCTGGTTGTCCGAATAACTGCCGGTGATCTTGCGGGTGATTGGTGCTTCCCCGGGGACGCTGAAGGTGTGCGTGCTGCCCAGCTTCCAGCCGCGCTGCGCGGCTGTGTGGTGCGACACCAACATGGTGTCAGCCGAGATCGCTAGCGAACCCTGCTCGAGGTGCAGGTCGACAGCGTCGCTCAGTGGGCCGTCGACCGCGTCGCCGAAGTAGTGCTTTCCGTCGACAGACGCTGACAGCTCGTGCAGCTCGGTGATGGACCCGACGCCGTCGAGCTTTCGCGCAGCGGCTACCGCCGCCTGGGGCACGCCCACCGACACGCGGGTCGTGAGGATGTAGTCGGCGCGGACGGAGGTGTTGACCAGCTTTGCGACGCTGGCCTTGGCCGAGGACCCCAGCACCGCGACGCCGGCGACAAGGACCAGCCCGATGGTCAGGGCGAAAGCCGTGGCCGCGGTGCGGCGCGGGTTGCGGATCGCATTGGTGCGCGCCAGTTGTCCCACGATTGCGAACGGATGGCCGACGATCCGTCCGAGTGGCGCGATGACCCATCGGGCCAGGACGGGCGAAAGCAGCATCGCCCCAGCGCACGTGCCGAGCAGACCGACTCCGATGAACGCAGCCGCAGTGCCTGCCGAGTTCGCCGCCACCCCGGCGACGGTCACCGCGAGAGCAGCGGCAGCCAGCGCGGCACCGGCAACGCTGCGCCGGTGCAAGCTGACGGCGTTGGGTGCGGCGAACTCCTCGCGCATCGCGGCCACGGGCGCGATCTTGGCTGCACGACGCGCTGGCGTTCGCGCAGCCAACAGGGTGACGGCCGTACCGAGGACCAGCGAGACGAGCACGGTGCGGGTTCCGAGGACCAGCCCGCCGGACGGTAGGCCCAAGTTGAGTGCGTCGAGTACTGCCCGTAACCCGTAGGCCAGCCCGATCCCGGCGGCCAGGCCGAGCGCACTGCCGAGCACGCCGATCACGCCTGCTTCGAAGAGCACCGAGCGCCGTATCTGCGCGCGGTTGGCGCCGATTGCCCGTAGCAATGCCAGCTCTCGTTGCCGTTGCGCGACGATCATGGAGAAGGTGTTGTAGATGATGAACGTCCCGACCAGTAGGGCGAGCAGGCCGAACCCGAGCAGGATGTAGTTGACGAACGACAGCGCGCTCGCCACTCCGTCGCTATCGGCCCGGCGGACCTCGTCGCCGGTGTTCGCCCTGAGGCCGGCTGGCAACACGCGCGCGATCCGGTCGGTCAGCGTGCGTGGCGACACGCCTGGTGCGGCAGCCACATCGACGCTCGCGACGTGCTGGCCGTCGGTGAACAGTTGCACTGCCTGCCCAGGTGAGAACAGCACACCGAGGTAACCGCCGGTGTCGAACGACACCTGGTAGACGCCGCTGATCGTCGTCGCCACAACCCGGCCGGCAGGTGTCACCACCTTGACGTGATCGCCGACTGCGAGGTGGTCCTGCCGCGCAGCGCCGTCGTTGACGACTACCTCTCCGGCGCGCGTCGGGGCGTGGCCGCTGACGAAAGTGGGCACTGGGTTGACCGAATCCCGTGCCGTGACCCACGCGCCGGCTTGGCTGGGTGCGCCGCCGGTCTGCACTGCCTTGCCGTGCTTATCGACGAGAACCACCGCGGCCGTGATCCCGGCTTGCACGGTACGTGCACCGGGCACCGCCCGGATGTGTGCGAGCAGGTCGATCGGCACGCCGGGGTCGTAGTCGTGGCGTGCCTGCACGCGGCTGTCCACGCCCTTCTCGCTGGAGGCAAAGATCGTCGTGAAGCTCTGCTTGAGGGTGTCGGTGAAGATGAAGGAACCGGCCACGAAGGCCGTGCCCAGCAGTACTGCGATCAGGGTCAGCACCAAGCGCACCTTGTGTGCCGCCAGGTTGCGCAGCGACACCGTTCGCATCGGTGCGCGCATCACTCCTGGGCCGGCCATCACGCCTCCAGCCGCTTCATCCGGTCGAGCACGGTCGACGCGGTCGGTTCGCGCAACTCATCCACGATGCGTCCGTCGGCGAGGAACAGCACCCGGTCGGCATAGGCGGCGGCCCGCGGGTCATGGGTCACGAGAACCACCGTTTGCCCGAGATCGTTCACCGAGCGGCGCAGGATGCCCAGAACCTCGTCGCTGCTGCGTGAGTCGAGATTGCCGGTGGGCTCGTCACCGAAGATGATGTCGGGGCGCCCGGCGAGGGCGCGTCCTACCGCGACGCGTTGCTGCTGGCCCCCCGACAGCTCCGCGGGGCGGTGCGACAGGCGATCGGCCAAGCCCAGTGTGGTGATCACCTCCTGCAGCCACTGCTCGTCCGGCTGGCGGCCGGCAATGGCGATGGGCAGGGTGATGTTCTCGTACGCGGTCAGGGTGGGGACGAGATTGAACGCCTGGAAGACGAAGCCGACGCGGTCTCGGCGCAGGGCAGTCAGCTTCTTGTCCGACAGACCAGCCAACTCGACGTCACCGATCGACACCGAACCCGATGTCACGCTGTCGAGCCCGGCGAGGCAGTGCATGAGGGTCGACTTGCCCGAGCCGGACGGCCCCATGATCGCCGTGAATTCACTGCGGGCGAGGTCGACGTCGACATGGTCGAGAGCTGTGACTGCGGTTTGTCCGGAGCCGTAGCGCTTGACGAGCTGCACCGCGCGGGCGGCGACAGAGCCGTGCATGACATAGCCGTGCATGACAGAGCCGTGCGAGACAGAGCCGTGCGCGACGGAGCCGTCGGAGACGGAGCCGGGCGAGACGGAGCCGGGCGAGACGGGGCCGTGCGAGGTGGACTGGTGGGAGACGGAGGAGGAAACGACGTGCGATTCGGTCATGTGATCAGGTTCTCGGTCCGTGTGCCGGGACGCCATTGGGTTGTTCCCCGAGTCGACCCTGACATTTGTCCCGGATCTCGCTCCGGGGTACCGCGACATAGACTCGGTAGTTACCGGCCGCTCAAGGAGATTGTGTTGTTCGACTTCGCCGATGGTGTCTCTGACGGCTTCGCCCCGCTGGGCCTCACCTTCGATGATGTGCTGCTGCTGCCGGATGAGACGGATGTGATCCCGGCCGAGGTCGATACCTCGACCCGGCTCACCCGCGAGATCACCCTCAGCGTGCCGCTCCTGTCCGCGGCGATGGATACCGTGACCGAGGCGCGCATGGCGATCGCGATGGCCCGTCAGGGTGGCCTGGGGGTCCTGCACCGCAACCTCTCGATCGAGGATCAGGCGAACCAGGTCGACCTGGTGAAGCGCTCCGAGTCGGGCATGGTGAGTAACCCCGTCACGGTCGGGCCGGACGCGACGCTCGCCGAAGTCGATACCCTGTGCGGGCGGTACCGAATTTCCGGCGTCCCGGTCGTCGATGAGCGAGGGGCTGGCCCGGTCCTCGTCGGCATCATCACCAACCGCGATCTACGCTTCGTCCCGGCCGCCGATTTCGAGCGACGCACCGTACGCGAGGTCATGACGGCGATGCCGCTAGTGACCGCGCCAGTCGGGATCAGTCGCAACGACGCCGCCGCGTTGCTTGCCAAGCACAAGGTCGAGAAGCTGCCCATCGTCGATGACGGCGGGCGGCTCCGCGGACTGATCACCGTCAAGGACTTCACCAAGTCAGAGCAATACCCGAACGCGGCAAAGGATGAAGCGGGACGTCTCCGGGTGGCCGCCGCCGTCGGTTTCTGGGGTGATGGGTGGCAGCGAGCCACTGCTCTGATCGACGCCGGCGTCGATCTGCTCGTCCCAGACACCGCCAACGGGCAGGCCCGGCTGATGCTCGAGATGATCCGCAAGCTGAAGGCCGACCCGGCGCTGGGTCACGTCCAGGTCATGGCGGGCAACATCGCCACGCGAGCCGGCGCGCAGGCCCTTGTCGATGCCGGTGCTGACGGGGTCAAGGTCGGGGTCGGGCCAGGGTCGATCTGCACCACCCGCGTCATCGCCGGCGTGGGCGTGCCGCAGATCTCAGCGATCCGTAACGCTGCCTTCGCCTGCCGCCCGGCCGGTGTGCCGGTAATCGCGGACGGCGGTCTGCAGTATTCCGGCGACATTGCCAAAGCCATCGTGGCCGGTGCGAATGCCGTCATGCTGGGCTCGTTGCTCGCTGGCTGCGACGAGTCGCCGGGTGATCTGGTGTTCGTCAACGGCAAGCAGTTCAAGAGCTACCGCGGTATGGGATCGCTGGGCGCCATGGCTTCCCGGGGTCGGGTGTCGTACTCGAAGGATCGCTACTTCCAAGCCGACGTCTCATCCGACGACAAGATCATCCCCGAAGGCATCGAGGGGCAGGTCCCCTATCGCGGCCCGTTGTCGGCCGTTGCGCACCAACTCGTCGGCGGCCTGCACCAATCGATGTTCTACGTCGGCGCGCACACGATCGACGAACTGCAGCAGCGCGGCCAGTTCATCCGCATCACCGCCGCCGGGCTCAAGGAGTCCCACCCGCATGACATCCAGATGACGGTGGAAGCCCCGAACTACTTCGGTTGATCCGCCCCGTCCCCCAATGCGGGTACGGCGGGCGCCCGCATAGGGCAGACTCGAGGACATGCCCGAGACCGTGGAGATCGGCCTGGGACGAAGTGCCCGCCGCGGCTACTACCTTGCCGACGTCGCACTCGCTCCCACCCGCCGCACGCGCGGCTCGTCAGCCGTTTCGACCACCTGGCAGATCGACGCGCACACCTTCGAACTGCCTCTCGTTGCTGCCCCCTCCGACGCCGTCGTTTCGCCGGGCACCGCTGTCCTGATCGAGCAACTCGGCGGTTTGGCGGTGCTTGACGGTGAGGGGCTCTGGGCCCGCTACGAGGACCCGGGCGCCGAACTTGCCAAGCTCGACGGGGACACTGCAACGCTGCAACGCGTGTACAGCCGCCCGGTCTCGGCAGAGCTGCTGCGTGCGCGGGTCTCCGAGCTGCGCTCGTCGGGCATCCGGGTGGCGGTGCGGCTGTCCCCGCAGCACACGGCCGATCTCGCGCCCCACGTCCTCGCAGCCGGCGTCGACCTGCTCGTCATCCAGGGGACGATCATCTCGGCCGAACACGTGACGCCCAACGGCCCGGGGCTCAACCTCAAGACGTTCATCGCCGACCTCGACGTGCCGGTGCTCGTCGGCGGGGTCACCAACTACCAGACCGCCCTGCACCTGATGCGCACCGGCGCCGCCGGTGTCATCGTCGGATACGGTGCGCACCTCGGCTCGAGCACGCATTCGACGCTGGGCATCGAGGTGCCGATGGCGACGGCACTCGTCGACGCCGCCGCGGCACGGCGCGACTACCTGGACGAGACCGGCGGCCGCTACGTCCACCTGATCGGCTACGGCGACATGATGACCGGCGCTGACATCGCGAAGGCCCTGGCGTGTGGCGCCGACGCCGTGATGCTCGGCGAGGCGCTCGCCCCGGCCGCCGAGGCGCCTGGTGCCGGTCGGTTCTGGGACGCCACGGCGGCCCACCCGCGGGTGCCCCGTTCGGCAGTCGTCGACCTCGGCTTCGACGTCGAGCGGCCCAC
>Ga0075521_10000424_pt1 | contig 12160 bp, 11 predicted proteins | sample NGEPerD_FD_74785 | JGI IMG/M metagenome (GOLD analysis project Ga0075521, IMG submission 74785) | Arctic peat soil microbial communities from the Barrow Environmental Observatory site, Barrow, Alaska, USA - NGEE PermafrostAB12-D | ecosystem: Environmental > Terrestrial > Soil > Wetlands > Peat ...
GTCGGTGACCTCGTCGACTTCGTTGCCGGCAAGGTGCTCGACGTTCTCGGCGTCGAGCACACGTTGTTCCGCCGCTGGTCCGGTGAGATCGGCGGGGCCCGCCGAGGAAGGGCTGGCTGAGCCGAGCCGAGGATCAGCCGGGAGCCGCGCTGCTCCGCTCGGCGGCCGGCGGTGTTCTCGGCTCAGGTGCCACGTTCTCGGGTGTCGCCTGATCGGACCCGGCCGGCTCGTTGGGGAGCGGACGCGGCGTGACCGGTTCGCCGGCCAGGAGCGCCCGCACCTCGGCCTCCCGGAAGCGGCGGTGACCGCCCGGCGTCCGGATGCTGCTGATCCGCCCCGCGGCCGCCCACCGGGTGACGGTCTTCGGATCAACGCGGAAGAGAGTGGCCACCTCACCTGGCGTAAGTAGTCGTTCCCGTGCTTCCACGTCGCCCTCCCTGGCTGATACCGCCTGAATCATGCCGCACTCAGCGGCCAGCTTGGGACATCGGCACGGGCGTTCTTGCCGATTATCACCTAAAGCGGGCCCGCATGGAAGACATCATGCCGTACCGCCTGTCGATCAACGACTACGGTGTGTGAGTCGGCACAGAGACTGCCGCATCGTGCCCGGCGGCCGAGGTGCGGACGCGCCCCCAGCACCGGCCAGCCTGCCTTCGGTCCGGAGTTCGTGTGCGCGGGCGCGGGCCACTTCTAGTTCATAGGATGTGACGAAAAGCATAGGGAAAGTGCACCGGACCCCACGGAAGGTCGGCATGGATTCCGTCGATCGCGTTCTGGTCGCCGCCCTGCAGGACAACGCACGCTCGACCTACGCCGAGCTTGCTCGACTTGTCGGCCTGTCCGCGGCCTCGGTGCACGAGCGGGTGCGCCGGCTGGAGGAGAGCAGCGCGATCACCGGATACACGGCCACGGTCTCCTGTTGGTTCGTCGCTGGCGACGAGGCGTTCGTGATCAAGGTGGGGGTGGCCGACGTGGACGCACTTGAGCACCTGTTGGCCGTACTCTGGCGTATCCCGGGCGTCGCCCGGACCCGGACCACGGTGGTGCTCTCGACCCGGTGGGAGCGCAGGCGGCCGCCCGTTCCCGACCACTGCGAGGTTGTCGGCACCGACCGCAAAGGGAGCCGGCGGGCGACATAGGCTGACCGCCATGGACGCAGGATGGGCTCGGGAGATCGAAGCCAAGGTGCGGGCCGGCGAACGGCTGGACTACGACGACGGCGTCGCGCTCTACGACTGTGACGACCTGGCCTGGTTGGGCGGGCTGGCGCACGAGGTGCGAACCGCCCGGAACGGCGACGTGGTGTATTTCAACGTCAACCGGCACCTGAACATGACCAACGTGTGCTCGGCGTCGTGTGCCTACTGTTCCTTCCAGCGCAAACCCGGCGAGAAGGATGCGTACACGATGCGCATCGATGAGGCTGTCCGACTGGCGAGAGCGATGGAGCCGCAGGGGATCACCGAGTTGCACATCGTCAACGGGCTGCATCCCACGCTGCCCTGGCGGTACTACCCCAGGTCGCTGCGGGCGCTCAAGGAGGCGCTGCCGCAGGTGGCCCTCAAGGCGTTCACCGCCACCGAGATCCACTGGTTCGAACGGATCTCCGGCCTGCCCGCGACGGAGATTCTCGATGAGCTCATCGATGCCGGGCTGGAGTCGCTCACTGGCGGCGGGGCGGAGATCTTCGACGAGGAGATCCGGTCCCGCATCGTCGATCACGACACGCACTGGGAGGACTGGTCGCGGATCCACCGGCTGGCCCACGACAAGGGCCTGCGAACGCCGTGCACCATGCTGTACGGGCACATCGAGGAGCCCCGCCACCGGGTCGACCACGTGTTGCGGTTGCGTCAACTGCAGGACGAGACCGGAGGGTTCGTGGTCTTCATCCCACTGCGCTTCCAGCACGACGCCGCCGGCGACCCGCGCAACCGGCTGATGACCCAACCCATGGCCACGGGCGCGGAGGTGCTGACGACCTTCGCCGTCTCCCGGCTGTTGTTCGACAACGTGCCGCACGTGAAGAACTTCTGGGTGATGCACGGACTGCAGACCGCGCAACTGTCGCTGTCCTTCGGTGCGGACGACCTGGACGGCTCGGTCGTCGAGTACAAGATCACTCACGATGCGGACGGTTTCGGCACGCCGAACGAGATGACCCGTGACCAGCTGCTGGAGATGATCCGGGATGCGGGCTTCCGGCCGGTGGAGCGCAACACCCGCTACGAGGTGGTAAGGACCTTCGACGGCCCGGATCCCGTGCGCCGGGACGTCCCCCAGCCGATGATGGCCTGAAGCCGCGCCGCGCCGGCAGCCCTGTCGCCCAGGATCAGCTGCGCTGGGCCTGGGCCAGCCAGCCGCGCTGCGTCTCCAGCGCCGCCTCCGCCTCGGCGGCACCCGCCGCGTCGCCGCGGTCGCGGGCCCGGGCAGCTCGGGCCTCCAACTTGCCGATCGACTCGCGCAACCGGATCACCAGCGGCGAGGCCTCCACCGACCTGCCGGAGCGCCACCGGGCATCCGCCGCGTCGCGGACCCGGCTCTGAACAGACTCCAACCGGCGATCCAGGTCCGGCTCGGCGTCCCTGGGCGCCCGCCCGACCTTGCCCCACGCCTCGACGACGTCACGCAACCGACGTTGGGCCGCGGCGAGGTCATGGGCCGGGTCGAGCCCCTCCGCCGAAACCAGCAACTCCTCTTTTCGCACCTGGTTCTTCCGCAGCCCGGCGTCCTTCTCCGCGTGCATGGCGGACCGCCGGGTGAAGAACGCGTCCTGGGCAGCTCGGAAACGGGCCCAGAGCGCATCGTCGACGTCCTTCGAGCCGCGCCCGGCGGCCTTCCACTGGGCGAGCAGGTCCCGGTACTGGGCGCTGGTGGCCGCCCAGTCGGTCGACTCGGCGAGGGACTCCGCCTCCACGATGAGTTCCTCCTTGCGGCTCACCGCTGCCTTCCGCTGCTTGTCCAAGGCCGCGAAGTGGGTGCTGCGCCGGCGGGCGAAGGAGTCGCGGGCTGCGCCGTAGCGGCGCCACAGCTCGTTGTCGGTGGCCTTGTCCGCCCCCCGAATCCGCCGCCACTCCTCGACGATGGCCCGTAGCCGTTCCCCGGTTGCCTTCCAGTCGCTGCCGGCCGCGATCTGCTCCGCCTCCTCGACCAGTGCCTGCTTCGCTGCCGTGGCCGCTGCCCGGCTCTCCAGGCGGGCCGCCCGCAGCTCGGCCAGCCGCCCCTGCGCCCGTTCCCCCAGCGCGGCCAGCCGCTCGTCCAGGGCGTCCAGGTCCCCGAGCACCTTCGCCTCGGGCAGACCGGCCCGGATCCGCCCGGCTGCCTCAGAGACCGCCCGCGCGTGGGCTGCGTCGGTCGCCAGGCGCCGCTCGAGAATCGCCACTTCCGCTGCCAGGTCGGCATAACGCAGGCTGTAGAAGGCGATGCCCTCCGCCGGCGTGCCGGCGTGCCAGGAGCCGATCACTCGCTCGCCGTCCCGGGTGCGCAGATAGACGGTGCCGTCGGCCGCGATCCGGCCGGATGTGTTCGCGGACGTGTTCGTGGTCATGTCCGCAGGCAGGTCTGAGCTCATTCCCGCGTCTACTTCTGCGTTCGTCTCTGCGTTCATTCCCGCGCCCATGGCTGGGCATTCTCGCAGGCCGGGCTGGAGCGGTCTCGACGTCGAGGCCAGCCACGCGCACACTGCGGCTGAATCGACCCAAACCGATCTGGCATCCTCTACCACACGATGCGGTTACCGCCGACCGCAGGTTGGGCGAGGGGGGCACGGTTGTGTCGATGGCTCGGCAGTCGGCCTGGGACTCAGCGCTCATCCAGCTGGCCGAAGCGGTGAAGCAACTGGGACTCGACGATGGCACCCACGCCCTGCTTGCCACCCCCCGGCGTTCGTTGACCGTGAGCATCCCGCTGCATCGTGACGACGGCCACGTCGAGGTACTGCAGGGTTACCGCGTACAGCACAACTTCTCCCGGGGCCCGGCCAAGGGCGGCATCCGATACCACCCCTCCACGGACCTCGACGAGGTCAAGGCGCTGGCCATGTGGATGACCTGGAAATGCGCCCTGGTCGGGATTCCCTACGGCGGGGCAAAGGGGGGTGTCACGATCGACCCCCGGCTTTACTCCCGCAACGAACTGGAACGGGTCACCCGGCGCTACGCCAGCGAGATTCTGCCGATCATCGGGCCGGAGCGGGACATCCCGGCGCCGGATGTCGGGACCGACGAACAGACCATGGCCTGGTTCATGGACACCTATTCGGTCAACCGCGGGTACACCACGACGGGCGTGGTCACCGGCAAGCCGGTGTCGATCGGCGGCTCGGAGGGCCGGGGCGGCGCGACGTCGAGGGGGGTGATGTTCGCTGCCTTCGCCGCGTTGCGGGAGCGGCGGGTGGACCCGAGGGACTGCACCGTGGCCGTCCAGGGCTTCGGCAAGGTGGGTGGCCTGGCCGCGCAGTTCCTGCACGACGCCGGGTGCCAGGTGGTCGCGGTCAGCGACGTCAAGGGCGGGGTGTACAACCCGCAGGGTCTCAATCCGGTGGCCCTGCTGCGCCACATCCGCTCCGGTGCGGAGTCGGTCGTCGGCTATCCCGGCACGGACGCGATCACCAATGCCGAGTTGCTGGAACTTGACGTCGACATCCTGGTGCCGGCCGCGCTGGAGGGGGTGATCAGCGACGACAACGCCGACCGGGTGCGGGCCCGGCTCATCGTCGAGGGGGCGAACGGGCCGGTCACCCCGGACGGCGATGCAGTCCTGGAGGATCGGGGAACGGTCGTCGTGCCGGATGTGCTGGCCAACTCCGGCGGTGTCGCGGTGTCCTATTTCGAGTGGGTACAGGACCTGCAGGCGTACTTCTGGACCGAGGACCAGGTCAATGTCCGGTTGCGCGAGCTCATGGAACGGGCCTACACCGAGGTGTCGGAGCTGGCCGCCGAGCGGCGCGTGTCGCTGCGTACCGCGGCTCAGATGATCGGCGTCGGCCGGGTGGCCGAGGCCCATCGCACCCGCGGCCTCTACCCCTGAGCCGTACCGGCGGCGCGCCGGACCCGAAGTGAATGACAGCCGTGTACTCCGACGTAGGCTGGCGGGTATGGACGCCGCCTCCGCACTGCCGAGCCGCGCTCCCGCCACTGCCGGGCTCTCCGACAGTGAGCTGGAGATCCTCGCCTTCGAACGGCGGTGGTGGACCTTCGCCGGGCCCAAGGAGCAGGCGATCCGCGACCTGTTCGACATGACGGCGACGCGGTACTACCAGGTGTTGAACGGGCTGCTCGACCGACCCGAGGCGTTGGCTTCCGATCCGATGCTGGTCAAGCGGCTGCGCCGACTGCGCGACACCCGCCAGCGTGCCCGATCCGCTCGGCGGGTCGGCCTGGACGCTTGAGCCGCTGCCACCCATGTCGCTTCCCGAACCCGTAACCGCCGCCGGTCGCCAGGGGCTCGACGCACTGCTCGCCGATCCGGGTGGTGCCCTGATCGCCGTGGACTACGACGGCACGTTGGCGCCCATCGTGGACCGGCCGGCCGAGGCACACCCGGCGCCGGGAGCGGTCGCCGCACTTGCCGCGCTTGCCCCTCGGGTCGCCATGGTGGCGATCGTCACCGGCCGCCCTGTCCACGCGGTCCTGCGCTTTCTCGATCTCGAGCAGGTGGACGGCCTGGCCGATCTGGTCATCGCCGGCCACTACGGGCTGGAGCGCTTCGTCGGCGGCCGCACGGAGGCGCCGTTGCCCGAGCCGGGCGTCGGGCAGGCCCGAGCGCGGCTGCCCGCCATGCTGGCCGACGCACCGGCCGGCGTGTCGCTGGAGGACAAGGGGCACTCGCTGGTGGTGCATACCAGGCAGGCGGCCGAGCCGGCTGGTGCGCTCGCGGCTCTCACGCCGGCGCTGACCGAGCTGGCTGGCGAGGTCGGCCTGGTGGCCGCGCCGGGCCGGTTCGTCCTGGAACTGCGACCCGGCGCCATCGACAAGGGCGGCGCGCTGCGTCGCCTCGTTGCGGAGTGCGGGGCCCGCAGCATCCTCTTCGTTGGTGACGACCTCGGTGACCTTCCGGCGTTCGACGTCGTGGAGGCGGTCCGCGCGCAGGGTGTGCCAGGCCTGACCGTCTGCAGTGCCTCGGCCGAGGTGTCCGCTCTTCGCGACAGAGCCGATCTCGTCGTCGACGGACCGGAAGGCGTGGTGACCCTGCTGCGTACCCTCGTTCAATCCGCAGCGTGAAGGGCTGGGGCCGGCCGCTAGGCCCCCAGTTCGGCGAGTTGCCCGGCTAACCATTGGCGTGGCGGCGACGCGGTGGCGCCGGCGACGAGCAGCCGCCGGCGGGCGGCGCGCTCCTCGGCCGACATGGACAGCGCCGTGTGCAGTGCGGCCGCGGTCCCGCTGACGTCGTAGGGGTTGATGACGAGGGCGCCGCCGCCGAGGTCGTAGACGGCGCCGGCCTCCCGGGACAGCACGAGAGCCAGGTCGCGTTCGCTGAGCACGACGCCCTCCTTGGCCACCAGGTTCATCCCGTCCCGGATCGGGTTGACCACCAGGACGTCGGCCAGCAGGTAGGCGGCCAGCGATCGTGGGTAGTCGTCGTTGACCTCGAGCACTAGAGGTGCCCAGGACGGCGTGGCGAACTCATCCTCGATCTCCCCCGCCATCTGCTGCACGGCCGCGGTGTACTCCCGGTATTCCGGCAGATCATGCCGGCTCGGGTAGGCGAAGGCGAGGTGCACGACCCGGCCGTGCCACTCCGGGTGGCTGCGCAGCAGCTCCCGGTATGCGGCCAGACCGCGGACGATGTTCTTGCTCATCTCGGTGCGGTCGATCCGCAGAATCAGTTTCCGGTCCCCCACGAGCTCCCGCAGCACAGCGGCGCGGGCGAGCACGTCGGGCTGGGCGACCCGGCGACGCAGACCGGCGGCGTCCACACCCAGGCTGTGCACGCGCACGCGGGTGCGCCCGCCGCCGTGGGACACCGTGTCCCCCTCGACGCGGGCGCCGAGCAGGACCGCGCAGCACTCGAGGAAGGCATCAGCCCAGCGTTGACACAGGAAGCCGACGGTGTCGGCGGCGAGCAGCCCGGTGAGCAGGTCGTGGGCGATGGAGTCGGGCAGGAGCTGGAAGTACATCGCAGGCGCCCAGGGGGTGTGGCTGAAATGGCCGATGCGGAGATCCGGGCGGACGTGGCGGAGCATCCGCGGGGTCAGCGAGAGGTGGTAGTCGTGGATCGAGACGACGGCGCACGGCGCGGCCTCCTCCGCCAGCGCGACCGCGAACGCCTCGTCGTAGTCGACGAAGGCAGCCCACTCCCGGGCGAACCGCTCATCGAACACCGGTGCGGTCGCCGTGTTGAACAGCAGGTGGTGCAGGAACCACAGGGTCCGGTTCGCCACTCCGTTGTATGCCCGGTGCAAGGTCATGGGGTCGATCCCGAGCATCCGCACCCGGGCGCCGTCGGTGTCGTAGCCGGCGATGTCGATGCGGCCGCTGCCACCGGCCTCGCGCGCTGCTCGGCGGTCGGCGTCGCCCAGCGCGGCGCACACCCAGACCGCCTCGTTGTCGGAGGCGGCACCCATCAGGCCCGAGACCAGACCGCCGCTTCCCCTGCGCAGGAACAGGTCGCCGGAACCGTCCTCGGCAAAGGACACCGGCCCTCGGTTCGAGGCGAGCAGCACCCTCGCCATACCGGCCACGACGCGAGCGTAGCTGCGGTTCCGGCCAGTTTGTGACCGCTCGGCCTCGCGCCGGTCAGGCCAGGGCCGCGCGGATCGCCTCAGCCCAGCCGAGCCCGACCGCCGCCGGCGAGATCCGCACGTTCGGATGCGACGCCACCAGGGCGGGCATGTGCCCGTGCGCCGCCCCATTGGCGGTCAGCCACAGCTCCCGGACGTACGGCGCCATCTCCAGGTCGCTGGCCGAGTCCCCGATGGCGAGGGCAGCATCGGCGGTCACCCCCCGGCGCTGCAGGTCCCGGGCGATCGCGAGCCCCTTCGTCACCCCGTCGGGCATGAGGTGGTAGACGTGGACCGGCGCCGCCTCCGGTCGCAGCGTGGTGGAGCGGTGCGGCGGGAGCACTCCGTTGTCCCGCACGCGAAGCCACCCGTATCCCCGCTCGCTCAGCCAGCCGTCCGCGTCGGCCGCGTCGATCTGCCCCCGGAGCATGACATCCGCCTCGTGACCCAGATGCCACGGCGAGTGGTATTCCAGCATTCCCGCGTACCTGGCGAAGAGCTCGGCCAGGATGCCGGAGCCCTCCATGACCGCAGCGGGTGTCCCCTGGTACGCCTCGGGCATCGCCCCCCGGAGCACATCCGCCTCCCGGCCGTGGTCCCAGCCGATCACCGAGCCCATCTCGGCGATGTAGCCCTCCGCGCCGAAGATCCGCGCCGCTTCGAGCATCTGCGGACGGGTACGACCGGAGACGAGCACCAGCGTGACGTCGGCAGCGAGCAGGTCGAGCAGGGCCCGGGCCGGCTCGTCGGTCAGGGCGCCGTCTTCGGCGCGGAAGAAGCAGCCGTACGGGCCGACCATTGTGCCGTCGAGGTCGGTGTAGATCACCCGGATGTCGGTCACGAAGCGGCCCGATCCGTTCCGGTCGCGGTTGCACCGCGCAGCGGCGGCAGCGGCTCGACGGACACGTCGTAGCCGACGGGTCGCCCGCCGGGGAACTGGGTGAGCGTGGTGGCTGCCGGTGGCAGGTCCAGGCGCCGCAGGGCGGCCTGCAGGACCTCGGCGGCCATCCGGCCCAGAGCCGCGTCGCTGTGGTGTCGGTGCACCCGCCGACCGAGATCGACTTGGGCCAGCCCGTCCAGCCCGACCGCGTCGACCGCGTCGAGGAGCAGGCCGAGGTCCACCCCGTACCCGGGCTCGAAGGCGAGAGTCTCCAGCAGGGCGCGGCGGCCGGCGTACTCACCGGCCAGCGGTTGGGCGATCCCGGCCAGCCGCGGCCAGTGCAGGTTCACCAGCGGGCGGGCCACCAGCTCGGTCACCCGGCCGGCGGTCCGGGCGTAGGTGCCCTTGACGAAGTGCACCGACGGATCGGTGAGTAGCGGGCCGAGGAGTCCGCTGACGAACCCGCCGTGCATGCCCCGCAGATCCGCGTCGAGAAACACAACCAGCTCTCCGCTGCTCGCTGCCAGTCCGGCGGCGAGCGCGCGGCCCTTGCCGGGACGTTCAACCCCGATCACCTCGGCGCCTGCCTCGGCCGCGACCTCCGCGGTGTCGTCGGTGGAGGCGGAGTCGACGACGAGCACCTGGTCGAGGAGATCGCCCGCTTCGCGGAGAATGGTGGTGACGACCGCGCCCACTGTGGCCGCCTCGTTGTGCGCCGGCAGGACCACCGAGACCGAGCACGAGCCGCTGGCGGGACATGATCGGGTCGTCGGCCAGGCCGCCGCGCTGGAGGTCCGGCGCTCGTACCACCGGCGGACATCGGGGCGCACGTATGCGAGGATCGCAGACACAACTGAACAACGCTCATCACGAGGGGCAGAGGGACCGGCCCGACGAAGCCCCGGCAACCACCCGGCGTATCTCATCAGCTGACAGGCAGCGGCGAGCGACGGACAGGTGCCAACTCCGGCCCGCGGCATCCGGCGCGCGGGAGAGATGAGGAGATCTCGCTGCTCATGACTGCTGTTATCGATTCAGGCCTTGATTCGCCTGCCAGGTTCGGCGCGGCGGCCGGACTGACCTGCCGCGAATGCGATGCCACCTACGACCTCGGGGCCGACCACGTCTGCGCGGACTGCTTCGGCCCGCTGGAGATCGCCTACTCCTTCGGCGCGGTGAGCCGGGCCTCGATCGAGGCCGGTCCGCAGACGATGTGGCGCTATGCCGACCTGCTGCCGGTGCGGCCGCTGGTCGACCTGCAGGTCGGCATGACCCGGCTGGTCCGGGCGGACAACCTGGCCCGCGCGCTGGGCATGCGCCGCCTGTGGGTGAAGGACGACAGCGGCAACCCGACCCACTCCTTCAAGGACCGGGTGGTCGCGGTGGCCGCCTCCGCTGCCCGCACGCTCGGCTTCGAGGTGCTGGCGTGCGCGTCCACCGGCAACCTTGCCGGAGCGGTGGCCGCCGCGGCCGCGAAGGGTGGTATGCGGTCGGTCGTGCTCATTCCGGCCGATCTGGAGCCGGCGAAGGTCACCATGGCCGCGGTCTACGGCGGCACGCTGGTCGCGGTGGAGGGCAGCTACGACGACGTGAACAGGCTCTGCTCGGAGTTGGTGGGCGAGCTTCCCTGGGCGTTCGTGAACACCAACGTCCGGCCGTTCTACGCCGAAGGCAGCAAGACCGTCGGTTACGAGATCGCCGAACAGTTGGGCTGGCGGCTGCCGGACCAGGTGGTGTGCCCGGTGGCCTCCGGCTCGCTGCTGACCAAGGTGGACAAGGCTTGGCGAGAGATGTCCCAGCTGGGCCTGGTCGAGGGATCGCCTTACCGGGTCTTCGGCGCCCAGAGCGACGGGTGCGCGCCGGTGGCGACCGCGTTCGCGGCGGGCTGGGACGTGGTCCGTCCGGTCCGTCCGAGCGGCATCGCCAAGTCCCTGGCGATCGGTAACCCGGCGGACGGGCCGTACGCACTCGACGCCGTTCGCCGCACCGGCGGCGCGATCGCGGCGGTGAGTGACGCTGAGGCCATCGACGGAATGCGGCTGCTGGCCCACACCGAGGGCATCTTCGCCGAGACCGCAGGCGGCGTGGTGGTGGCCACGCTGCGCCGGCTGCTGGCCGGCGGGGTCCTGGACCCCGACGCGGAGACGGTGCTGCTCAACACCGGCGACGGCCTCAAGACGCTGGATGCCATCGCCGACGTAGCTCGGCCGACGACGACCATCGCAGCCTCCTACGATGCGTTCGTTGCGGCCGGGCTTGCGGGTTGAGTCTCGCCGACCCGAAATGAACTGTGAGTTAGCGGGCGGTTACTACGGGCGCCACATCGCGGAAACAACGGGGGTAGAGCGTGGTCACGACGAGCGTGCTGAGCGCCAGGTCGGTGGGGCCGGGCTGGCCCGGGTCACCATCGTCACCGGCACTCCAGAAGGGGCAGGACAGCCGAGTTGGAGAGGGACTCTCCCGGCCTACACCTCCCACCCGTGGTGGCCAACAGTCCGCAGAGCGACTGCGCCGACTGCGGTGCGGCGGTGTGGATCGGGCCCCCAATTCAGCAGATCCGTGGTGAGATCCGGGTGATCTGCTGGGACTGCGCGTACTCCCACAGCAGCGTGACCTGGGCCCGGTACGAGCGTCCCCGGGAGCGTCGGGACCTCGGCCTACGCTCTGGTTGAGGGCTGCTCCCGGGCGCCGGGCTGAGGTCGCCTCGGTATCGGCCTTGGCCTCCACCTTGGGTGCGCCGATCATGCGAGAAGGCGCGTTCCAGCCGGGGCGTGGGGCTGGCAGCGCGCCGATCATGCGAGAAGGCGCGTTCCGCCTCGTGCGCCGACGCACGTTGGAGCATGATCGGCGCAGCCAATGCCTGTTGGAGCATGATCGGCGAGCCGAAGCGGGCGGGCCAGCCTTGCCGACGCGACCGGACCGCGGCGGGACCCAGCGCCCCGCAGGCGCCGTCCCGGCATGTGCGGAAGCGCTTGCACTCCCCGCTGGAGAGTGCTAACAATGGTCTAGCACTCGTACAACGCGAGTGACAACTGGCTGGGTGGTGAGGCAGCGCGCTGCCGTCCGTCGCGGGCACCGGCCTGGCCGACACGGACATCGTCTGCAACGTGGGAGGATCCACACCGCATGGCCAAGATTATCGCTTTTGACGAGGACGCCCGACGGGGGCTCGAGCGGGGCATGAACGTGCTCGCCGACGCCGTCCGGGTGACGCTCGGACCGAAGGGGCGCAACGTCGTCCTGGAGAAGAAATGGGGTGCTCCCACCATTACCAACGACGGTGTGAGCATTGCGAAGGAGATCGAGCTCGAGGACCCGTACGAGAAGATCGGCGCCGAGCTCGTCAAGGAGGTTGCCAAGAAGACAAACGACGTCGCAGGTGACGGTACGACCACGGCCACCATCCTGGCCCAGGCGCTGGTCCGCGAGGGGCTGCGCAATGTCGCGGCAGGTGCGAACCCGATGAGCCTGAAGAAGGGCATCGAGGCCGCCGTCGAAAGCGTCTCCGAGGAGCTGGGCAAGGTTTCCAAGGACGTCGAGACGAAGGAGCAGATCGC
>Ga0075521_10000426_pt1 | contig 12131 bp, 10 predicted proteins | sample NGEPerD_FD_74785 | JGI IMG/M metagenome (GOLD analysis project Ga0075521, IMG submission 74785) | Arctic peat soil microbial communities from the Barrow Environmental Observatory site, Barrow, Alaska, USA - NGEE PermafrostAB12-D | ecosystem: Environmental > Terrestrial > Soil > Wetlands > Peat ...
CCCAACGAGCGGCCGAATGATTCGTCGGCAACGACCAGGCGCGACTCGATGAGCACTTGCCGCACCGGGATGTCGATCTTGGCGATCAACGACTGCACTTCTTCGAGCTTCGACGGGATGTCGCTCACGAACAGCTGATTTGTTCGCGTTTCGAACACGACGCTTCCGCGTGGCGACAAGATTCGCGTCGCCGTGCCCGAATTGCCTCCGTTTGAGCCGCCGGTCGCAGTGCCCGTCAGCCCGCCGGCGATGTCGGCCGCCTTCGCATAGTTGAGCTGGAAAGACTGCGTGCGCAAGGGCTCGAGGGCGGCGATCTGCTGCTTCGCTTCGAGCTCGATCTTTTCCTTGGCGTTCAACTCATCCTTCGGCGCGATCAGGATCACATTGCCCGACTTGCGCAGGCCCAGGTTCTTGGCCTGCAGGATGATGTCGAGCGCCTGGTCCCAGGGGACGTCTTTCAGGCGCAGGGTCACGTTGCCGGTCACGGTGTCGCTGGTGACGACGTTGAAGTTCGTGAAGTCGGCGATCACCTGAAGGAGTGCGCGAACCTCGATGTTCTGGAAATTGAGCGAGAGCTTCTCGCCAGCGTAGCCCGCGCCCTGGACGAGCTTGTTGGGGTCGACCTTCTGCGAGCGGACCTCCAGAACGAACTGGTTGTCGCTCTGGTAAGCGCTGTGCTCCCAGGTGCCGCGAGGCTCGACCACCATACGAACGCGATCACCCGCCTGCGTCGTGGTGACGCTTTGAACCGGCGTGCCGAAGTCGGTCACGTCGAGGCGTCGGCGCAGGCTGTCGGGCAGGCTCGAGCGCAGGAACTCGACGACGAGGCTGTTGCCTTGCTGTCGGATGTCGACACCGACCTGGTTGTTGGGGAGCTCGACCACGATGCGACCGGCGCCGTCTGCGCCGCGTCGGAAATCGATGTCGCGCAAGGCCAGTTGATTGCGATTGAGGCTCTCGGCGAAGCGCGTCGTCTGGCCGCTGGAGCTCGCCAGCGTGGCCGGCACGGTGTTCTCGAGGGTGACGACGAGAACCTTGCCGTCGATCTGCGCCTTGTACGAGGCGGGCTGCTTGAGGTTGAGGACCAGGCGCGTGCGTTCACCCGCCTGCGCGATGCTTACCGAGCGAAGGTTGCCCTGGTTGATCTCGACAGTCGACTTGCCGAGCGCATTGGTGACCCCGGGCAGATCGAGGGCGATGCGCGGCGGGGCCTGAACGGTGAACCCCGCGGGCAGCGCTGCGAGCGCCTCGGTCAACTCGATTCGGATGACCTCGGAGCCGGCCTGCTGCGAGCTGTTGATGGCCTGTATCGAGTTGTCCGACCACGCCGGCAACGAAGCGCCTGCCGTCAGAACGAGAGCGAAAATTCGCGAGCGCCAGCCAGCCATCGGTTTCTCCCACATGCTTTTCATCGCGCCTTCTCCTGAAGCTGGAGGGCGCTGTTGCGCTCGATCCATTCGCCTGCCGCGTCTTGCACGATCTCGCGGTAGGCCACGTCGGTTTCGGAAATCTTGATGATCTTCCCGTAATTCTGGCCAAGGTAATCGCCCGGCTTGACCTGGTAAAGCAGGTTGTCGACCTTCAGCAACGCATAGGGCCGGCCGTTGCGCAGCACACTTCCAACCATCGCCATGCTGTCCACCGGATAGGCCTCCAACGGCTCCTTGCGACGGTTGATCTCGGCCGCCAGCAGCGAATTCGGCTGCCGCGCCTCCTGCTTGAGGGCCACCGTCAGCTTTTGTGTGCTGAATGGCTCGACCGAGCCGAGCGCGAGATAGGCCTGCGGAATGAACTTCTTCGGCGGCGAGAGCGGGTCGACGCTTGGCTTGACCTCGCGTTTTTGCTGCTCCATCCACTGCGCCAGCTCGTCCTGGTCGGCATTGCATGCGGCCAGCGCCATGACGGCGGCAGTTGTTGCGGCAACCAGATGCAGGAGACGAAATTGTGGCGCCATCACTTCTTCGCCCCCGCCTTGGCCGCCGATGCGCTCTTGCGGATCTCTTCGAGCTCGTTGGCGTCAAGATAACGATAGGTTCGAGCGGTTGCTTCCATCGACAAGGTGCCCGCCAGATCCTTGCCCGATGTCAGACCCATGTTGTGAATCGTCACGATTCGCGAAAGGTTGGCGATGTCGGCGGCGAAAGAGCCGATGTCGTGATACCGCCCCGAGACGCGAATGGCGATCGGCAGCTCGGCGTAGTAGTCCTTGATGGCAACCTGGCCGGGACGAAACAACTCGAACTGGAGCCCCCGACCAAGCCCTGCCTGATTGATATCGGACAGCAACGCGTCCATCTCGGCCTTGCCGGGAAGTTGCTTTTCGAGTTGCGTGACGTACTCCTCGACCTGGAGCTTCTGCTTGCGCAACTCACCCAGGTTGACTGCCTGGGCAAGCTTCGCGCGATAGTCGGTCTTGAGCGCGGGTTCCTTGTTCTGCTCGGCGTCGAGCTCGTCGTGTGCCGTCGACAGTACGACGAACCAGCCGACGACGACCATCGCCAGGGCGACCGCGACGAATGTCAGCGCCTTGGGAAGAAGCGGCCACTGGCCGGGCTCGTTGGCGTTGAGCCCGCGAAACTGCGAGGCCGCGCCTTCGAAGACCGAGTTCAGATCGACGTTGGGAGTCTTGCTCTTGGTAGCCATGGCGTCCTCAGGCCTTCGCGACGGCAGGCTTGGCCTGCGACGCTGCCGCGGGCACTGCCGATGCGGCTTGCGGTGCCGACGCCGGCGTGTCCTGCGGCCGCTTCACCGTCAGCCGCACCGAGAAATCAAACAGTCGCTTCTGCTCTTTGTTGGCGCCCTGAATCGTGGTCGCCTTGCTTTCGATCAGCTCCGGCTTGATCAGCCATTCCGAGTTGTAGGCCGTATTGCGAAGAAACTCTGAAACCCGCTCCTGGGTCTGCGCGACGCCGGAGACATTGAGGCTCTGGCCATCTTGCTTGATGGCGGTGATGTAGATCCCCTCGGGAGTCTGCTTGACCAGTTCGTTGAGCAGGTGAACGGGCACGTTTCGGTCGATCTGCAGATCCTCGACCGCTTTCTGACGCGCCTTCAGCGAAGCGATCTCGGCCTTCAGGCTCGCAATGTCCTTGATCTGGACATCGAGCTTGGCGATTTCGGTCTGCAGGAATGCGTTGCGCTGCTGCTGCCCCGACACGAGCTGCTCGACGACAAGATACCAGACGCCGACGATGGCCAGGCCGGCGACAGCGGCCACACCGAGGCCCACATAGAAGGCGATCTTCTTGCGCTTGCGCCGCTCCTCCCGGTGGGGGAGCAGATTGATCATGATCACTCGGCAAACCTCCGCATCGCAAGGCCGCAGGCCGTCAGATACGACGACGCCTCGCGCCTGAGCTTGGCCTCGCGGACGGCCGATCCCAGCTTCATGTTCTCGAATGGATTGACGACCATGGACGCAAATCCGGTGAGCTCGGTGACGCGATCCTTGAGGCCGGGCAGTGTCGCCGTTCCACCGGCCAGCATCACGTAGTGAACCTTGTGATGCGGCGTACTCGTGAAGAAGTACTGCAATGCGCGGCCGATTTCCTGTGAAAGGCTGTCGACGAAAGGCGCGAGCAGCGAGGTTTCGTAGTCGTCGGGCAAATCTGCGGCAAGCTTCTTCTGCTCGGCTTCCTCGTACGAAAACCCGTACTGGCGCGAGATGAGCTGCGTCAGCTGCGAGCCGCCGAACGCCTGGTCGCGGTCGTAGAGCATCTCGTCGTCGCGAAGGACCTTGAGGCTGGTCGTATCGGCGCCGATCTCGAACAGGGCAACGAGCGCGTCCTTGCCTTCATTGGGCAGGCCGGCCACGACGCGGCTCATCGCCAGGCGCGAGGCGTGCGATTCGATGTCGAGAACGGCGGGCTTGAGGCCGGCCGCCTCGGCAAGGCCCTGGCGATCCTGCACGCGGTCCTTGCGCGATGCCGCGATCAGAACCTCGACGTCGCCGACCGATGTCGGGCTGGGGCCGATGACGCAGAAATCGAGGCTCACCTCGTCGAGCGAGAACGGGATGTATTGATTGGCCTCGGTTTCGACCTGAAGCTCGAGCTCTTCTTCGCGAAGGCCGGCGGGCAACATGATCTTCTTGGTGATCACCGCCGACTGCGGCATCGCCATCACGACCTGCCGCGTTTTCGTGCCACTCTTGGTGACGAGTCGCTTCACGGCCTCGGCGACTTCATCGAATTTTTCGATCTGGCCGTCGGCGATCCAGCCTTTTTCGAAGCTTTCGGAACCGAATCGCTCGAGCACATATTCGCCATTGCTCGTCTGGCCGAGCTCGACGAGCTTGACGCTCGACGAGCTGATGTCCAGCCCGATCATCGGCGGATGCTTGCGTCCCAACAGCGTGTCTAGAAAGCTCACGACGCCCCTCTGCCAGCAGCAAAAATGTGTGCGCTGGACTGTTAATAAGTTACTTCGATCCTAGCAGTAAAGCCTTTGATTACCAAAGCAAAACACCCCGTGGTATGGGCGTGCGCGTTGCAAATCTCACACGCAAAGCCCCGCTGACCAATCGCTTGGAAACAGCTCGTACAAAACGCGGGTTTACGCGCTCACCGAACGCTTCGCTGTGCATCCGTCCCGGCCTTTGAATTCAGCTCTCTTTCTATAATGCGACCTCCAGCGGACCGAAGATGTGAGCGAATCAGACAGCGCCGAGAAGCGACCCACCGACGGTTCTTCGTCTCGTCTTGCGACGTTCTCGATCCCGCCCTGGCTGCGCGTGCTTCTTCGCCTTCTCGCTGGCTTGCTGGGGCTTGCCGCTGCGGCCGGAGTTGCGGGGGTGCTGCTTGCAGCAATCGCCCTCGCCGTCTCGTTTCCCAACCTTCCCGACATCGGCAGCCTCACCGACTACCGGCCCAAGCTGCCAATGCGCGTCTTCTCGTCCGACGGCGTGCTGCTCGGCGAGTTCGGCGAGGAACGACGCAACTTCGTCCCGATCGCCGAGATTCCCAAGGTCATGCAGGACGCCGTGCTGGCCGCGGAAGACGCGAAGTTCTATCAGCACAGCGGTGTCAACTATGTGAGCGTCATCCGGGCCGGCCTGGCCAATTTCGGCGAGGGGCACAGCGCCCAAGGTGCTTCGACGATCACGATGCAGGTGGCGCGCAATTTCTATCTTTCGACCGAGAAAACATTTACTCGCAAGATCTACGAAATGTTGCTCGCGCTCAAGATCGAGAGCCTCCTGAGCAAGGAGCAGATTCTCGAGGTCTACATGAATCACATCGCCCTGGGCCAGCGCGCCTACGGGTTTGCGTCGGCGAGCGAAATCTATTTCGGCAAGCCGCTGAAAGACATCTCGATCGCTGAAGCGGCGATGCTGGCCGGTCTGCCGAAAGCGCCCTCTGCAAACAACCCGATCGTCAACCCCGATCGGGCGACCATCCGCCAGCGCTACATCATCGAACGCATGTTCGAGAACGGCTTCATCGCCGAGGCGCAGCGCGAGGCGGCGCTGAAGCAGGTGCTGCGCTACCGCGAGCCTTCCGAGGTCGCCGTCCATGCCGAATATGTGGCCGAACTGGCGAGGCAGATGATCTTCAGCCAGTACGGCCCGGAGGGCTACACGCGCGGCCTCAATGTCTATCTCACCATTGATTCTTCCGAGCAGACTCTTGCGTACCACGCGCTGCGCAAGGGCGTGATGGATTTCGAGAAGCGCCAGGTCTACCGGGGCCCCGAAGACTATGTCGATCTTCCGGGCGACGCCAAGGAGCTCGACGCTCGCGTCGCCGAAGCTCTGCAAGACTTTCCGGACAATGACGAGCTCAAGGCGGCCGTCGTCATCGAAGCCTCGGCAAGGAAGGTTTCAGCGCTCCTGCAGAGCGGCGACGCCGTCACCATCACCGGCGACGGGCTCAAGCCCGCCGCCTCTGCGCTCGCGGCCAAGGCGAACCCGAAGACGCAGATCCGACCCGGCGCGGTCGTACGCGTGGCGCGTGGCGCGAAGGGCGAATGGTTCATCACGCAGCTGCCCGAGGTCGAGGGCGCCTTCGTGGCGATGGACCCGCGAACCGGGGCGATCCGCGCGATGGTGGGTGGCTTCGATTTCTCGAAGAGCAAGTTCAATCACGTCACACAAGCCTGGAGGCAACCGGGGTCGAGCTTCAAGCCGTTCATCTACTCGGCGGCGCTCGAGAAGGGATTCACCCCGGCCACCGTCATCAACGACGCGCCTCTCTTCTTCGATGCCGGATCGACAGGCAGCCAACCCTGGGAACCGAAGAACTACGACGGCACGTTCGAGGGCCCGATGTCGATGCGTCGCGGCCTCGCCAAGTCGAAGAACCTCATCTCGATCCGCATCCTGAGGTCCATCGGTCCAGCGTACGCGCAGCAGTGGATCACCCGCTTCGGATTCGATGCCGACAAGCACCCTGCCTATCTGACCATGGCGCTCGGCGCCGGTTCGGTCACGCCCCTGCAGATGGCTTCGGCATACAGCGTCTTCGCCAACGGCGGCTATCGCGTCAACCCGGCGCTGGTCAGCCGCGTCACCGATACAAAGGGCCATGTCATCAACGAAGCGCACATTCCGGTTCTCGACGAGTCGATTCGCACGATCGATGCCCGCAATGCGTTCACGATGACGAGCCTGCTGCAGGAAGTGACGCACACCGGAACGGCTGCCAAGGCAGGCGCCGCTCTCAAACGGCCCGACATCTACGGCAAGACCGGAACCACGAACGACTCACTCGACGCCTGGTTCGCGGGCTGGCAGAAGAACGTCGTCGGCGTCGTCTGGATCGGCTACGACACGCCGAGAAAGCTGGGCGACCGCGAAACCGGCGGCGGCCTCGCGCTGCCGGTGTGGATCGACTACATGACGACAATGCTCAAGGGCGTTCCCGTCCAGGAACCGACGCCGCCCGAGGGCGTGGTCAATCTCAACGGCGAGTGGTACTACGAAGAATACGCGCGCGGCGGCGGCGTGAGCAGTGTCGGCCTCGAGGAAAAGGCGCCCACCGCACCGAGCGAGGAAGAGCGCAACTCCATCCTGGAGTTGTTTCGCCGATAACTCCCGGCCGACTTGCCGCTCAGGCGGTGAAGCGCAGCGGCTGGTCTGCCTGCTCGCTCGCGCAGCGTGACAGGACCGCGAAGAACTCCTGGCCGTCGCGACCGTCGACCCAGGCCCCGGAAACTGCCCTGAAGTGAAACCCGCCTGAACGGGCGGCAAGCCATAACTCCTGCAGTGGCGGCTGCGTGTTGATGACGATCTTGCTGCCATCCGGAAAGCTGAGTTCGAGCAGGCCACCGGTGCGGCTGGCATCGATGTCGATGATGTCGTCCTGCAGCCACCGATCTACCGCGGCCTCGACGGCGGCAAGCGCCGCCCGCGTGCGCTTCTCGTATTCGACATCGGAAAGTCGTTCAGGAGCGGCGTCGGCAGTCATGGTCGATAAAATCGAAGGATGGAACGTGTCGAATCAAGTGTAGTAGCCAGGTCCATCACTGCAGCGGCCATGGCTTTGAACCTTGCTGCGCTATCGGCCTGCGGATTGAAAGGCGCGCTCATCGCTGCGCCGCCCGGCGCTTCGGCGGCTGCGCCTCTTGCCAGTGAATCGACGCAAACCGCGGCCTCGGCTGCGGCACGCTGATGCGGCTTCCCGGCGCGCCCGAGATCGCGTACCGCGGCGCGAGGCTGCACCTCGAAGGCGTCGCACTCGCAGATCTGGCCGACCGTTTTCAGACGCCGCTTTACGTCTACTCCACCGCGTCGATGCAGCGTGCCCTCGATGGCTACGAGCATGCATTGGCCGGACGCGACCATCTGGTCTGCTACGCGATCAAGGCCAACTCGAACCTGGCCGTGCTGCAATGGTTCGCGCGTCGCGGTTGCGGCTTCGACATCGTTTCCGGCGGCGAGCTCGAGCGAGTCATCGCCGCCGGGGCCGAACCGGAACAGGTCGTCTTCTCCGGCGTCGGCAAGACCCGAGCAGAAATGGTTCGCGCGCTGCAGGTCGGCGTGATGTGCTTCAACGTCGAAAGCGTCGGCGAACTCGAGCTTCTTTCCGAAGTCGCCACATCGAGCCACGCGAGTGCCCGCGTCAGCCTTCGCGTCAATCCCGACGTCGACGCCAGGACGCATCCATACATTTCGACGGGCCTTCGCGGCAACAAGTTCGGCATCGCCCATGAGGCTGCGCTCGCTGCCTATCAACGTGCGGCGCAGTTGCCGGGAATCGATATTGTCGGCATCGATTGCCACATCGGCTCGCAGATCATCGAGATCGAGCCTTACGTCGAGGCGCTCGATCGCCTGCTCGACCTGGTCGAGAACATCGAGGCTCACGGCATCGCGATCCGCCACGTCGATCTCGGCGGCGGCCTTGGCATCGTGTACGCCGACGAATCGCCTCCCGAACCGGAAACGCTCATCGCGCGGTTGCTCGGGCGCATCGACGCCCGAGGCCACGCGCATCGCAAGCTGCTTTTCGAGCCTGGCCGGTCTCTGGTGGGAAATGCCGGCGTGCTCGTCACCGAAGTGCTATATCTCAAGGCAGGAGAAGAAAAAAGGTTCTGCGTCGTCGATGCGGCGATGAATGACCTGATGCGCCCGGCGATGTACCAGGCATGGATGCGCATCGTCGAGTGCGAGCGCGGTCGGCGTGAGCCGCAGACCTTCGACGTTGTCGGGCCGATCTGCGAATCAGGAGACTGGCTCGGCCGCGACCGGACACTCGCCGTCGTGCCGGGCGATCGGGTCGCAGTGCTGTCGGCAGGAGCGTACGCGATGAGCATGGCGAGCAACTACAACACGCGAGGCCGGGCCGCCGAAGTGCTCGTGGCGGGCGAGACGGCTTGGCTCATCCGCGATCGCGAAACACCCAGCGACCTCATGCGCGGCGAGCACCTGCTGCCCTTGCCCTGACACACACCGGCCGTGTCAGATGCGGCCTTCTTCGACCGCGTGGCAGCAAACGCGGGTGTCGGACGCTGCCAGCAACTGCGGACGCTCGCTCTGACAACGCGCGTTCGCGTGCGGGCACCGAGGATGGAAGGTGCAACCGCCTGGTGGGTTGAGCGGGTTCGGCACCTCGCCCTGAACCGGCGTTCGGGGCCGCCCACTCATGTGGATGTCGGGTATCGCATCCAGCAGCATGCGGGTGTACGGATGGCGAGGTGCGGCAAACAACGAGGCCTTGCTTGCGATCTCGACCACTCGCCCGAGGTACATCACACCGACCTGATCGCTGACGTGGCGCACGACGGCCAGGTTGTGCGAGATGAACAGATAGGTCAGACCGTGCCGCCGCTGCAGGTCCTTCATGATGTTGAGCACCTGCGCCTGCACCGAAACATCCAGCGCCGAGGTGGGCTCGTCGCAGACGAGGAACTCGGGCTGCGTTGCCAGGGCCCGCGCGATGGAGATCCGCTGTCGCTGCCCGCCGGAAAACTGATGCGGAAACTTCGCGGCGTCTGCGGCGGCAAGTCCGACGGAATTCAGAAGCTCGCCGACTCGTTCGATCACCCGCTTGCCGCCAAGCTCGCCGTTCACTCGCGCTGCGCCTGCGAGCCCCTGCTCGCGCAGAGGCTCAGCGACGATGTCCTCGACCTTCCAGCGTGGATTCAGGCTCGCATACGGATCCTGAAAGATCATCTGCATTCGCCGGCGCATGACCGTCGCCCGGCTGCCGGCGGTCGCGTCGATGCCGTCGAAGATGACGCGGCCGCGCGTGGGCGTGTAGAGGCCGACCAGCAATCGTGCGACGGTGCTCTTGCCGCAGCCCGATTCGCCGACGAGCGCCAGCGTCGTGCCGCGCTCAATCGTGAAGTCGACGTCGTCGACGGCGTGGACGAACTGCCTCGGCTTGCGTTCGACAACCCGGTTCAGCCACGGCGCCGAGACATCGAACGTCTTGGCCAAGCCCGACACTTCGACCAGCGGCGGCGAGGCTGGCGCAAGCGCGCTCATGACGTCTGTGCGCATGCTGGCCGGCACCGGGGGCATTCCCGTCGCCATGCCCGCAAGCGTGGCCATCGATCCCCGGGCAGCCAGTTCATGCCGCGGCCCGCCAAGGCGCCGCATGCAACCAGCAGGCGGCCTGGGTGGCGCCCGCCGGCAAGAGATCGGGACGCTCGTGCAGGCACCGATCGAAGACGCGCGGGCAGCGCGGGTTGAAGGCACACCCCGACGGGATGGCGGTGAGACGAGGCATCGAGCCGTCGATCTGCAGGAGACGATCCCGATCTTCGTCCATGGCCGGGATCGACCCCATCAGGCCGGTGGTGTAGGGATGCGCGGGTGAGTGAATCACCGCACCGACGGGTCCGATCTCGACGATGCGGCCCGCGTACATGACGGCAACGCGATCGCATGTTTCGGCGATCACGCCCATGTCATGCGTCACGAGCATGACCGCTGCGCCGTGCTCCCTGCAGAGTCGCTGAAGCAGCGAAATGATCTGCGCCTGGATCGAAACATCGAGGGCGGTGGTCGGCTCGTCGGCGACGATGAGCCTGGGCTCACCGGCAAGCGCCAGCGCGATCACGACCCGTTGCCGCATTCCCCCGGAGAACTGATGCGGATACTGATCGAGGCGCTGTTCCGCAGCGGGAATTCCCGTCTCCTCGAGCAAACGGATGGCTCGCCGACGTGCTTCGGCACCGCCCACCGGCAAGTGAGTCTGGATGGTCTCGACGAGCTGCTGACCCACGGTGTAGAGCGGGTCGAGCGATGTGAGCGGGTCCTGGAAGATGGCACCGATCGAGCGGCCTCGGACCTTGCGCATTTCTTCGTAGGGCAGCGTATCGATGCGCCGGCCGTCGAAAAGAATTTCACCGCCGGCCACCCTGCCCGGTGGATCGAGCAGGCCGATGATTGCCGACCCCGTCAGAGACTTGCCCGCACCCGACTCGCCGACCACGCCGAGAATTTCGCCGGGCGCAATGGTGAACGAGACATCGTCGAGCGCGACCAGCGTTCCGTGCCGGGTCGGGAATTCAACGCGCAGGTGGCTGACCTCCAGAAGGGGCGCGGGCATGTGCGGCGTTCGGGGTTGTCAGCTCGACGTGGGCGGCGTGCAGCCCGCCACCGGTTCTTGATGGTCGACCCGAACTGCAAAGTCCGAGTTCAACGCGTTGCCCTTGACCGCCACAAGGTAGTAGCGAGTGCAGGGGGCGATCTGGAGCGAAATATTTCGCTCGACGCCCGCCGTGTTGGCAGCACCGGGCGGCCCGAGCACGGTGACTTCGCGCTTGCCGGGATCGACGAGTGAGAACGGGCGTTGCAGCACGTCCTTGCCGTCGACACGGATGATGGACACCGCGTAGGTATCGATCGGTGCGCGGAAGTAGCGATGGCCTGAGAGCTGCGAATAGTGATAGTCGCTGCTCGCGCAGGCCATCAGCGAGCAGGCGGCGGCGAGCGCTGCAGCGCTTGGGAAAAAGTTCGAGAGACGTCGCATGTTCGACTCCTTGATGAACGGTGGAAAGCCTTCGACCCTCAACGCAGGCGTGGGTTCAGCGCATCGCGCAGCCAGTCGCCGAAGAGGTTGATGCTGAGCGCGATGAGCACCAGCATCGAACCCGGAAAGATCACGAGCCACCAGGCGCCGCTGAAGAGTTGTTTGTTGCCCTCGTTGATGAAGGTGCCGAGCGATGGCGATGTCGGTGACACGCCGACGCCAAGGAACGACAACGTCGCCTCGGCGAGAATGGCCGTCGCCACCTGGATGGTCGACAGCACGAGGACCGGGCCCATGACGTTGGGCAACACGTGCTTGAGCATGATGCGCATCGACGAGACGCCGATGACGCGAGCCGCCTGCACATATTCCTTGTGCCGCTCGACCATCGTCGAGCCACGGACCGCCCGCGCATATTGCACCCAACCGGGCAAGGCAATGGCGATGATGAGCACGCCGAAGGCCAGCGTGTCGTGCGCGTTGGGAAAGAGCGCGTGGCCAACCCCGGCAATCAGCAGTGCAATCAGTATGGACGGGAAGGACAGCATCACGTCGCAGATTCGCATGATGAGGGCGTCGGTCCGCCCTCCGGCATAGCCGGAGGCCAAGCCGAGGCTCACGCCGATCAGCAGCGACAGCAGCACCGACGCGCTGCCGACGAACAGCGAAATCTGGGCGCCAAACATGAGCGCCGACAAGACGTCGCGACCC
>Ga0075521_10000428_pt1 | contig 12122 bp, 20 predicted proteins | sample NGEPerD_FD_74785 | JGI IMG/M metagenome (GOLD analysis project Ga0075521, IMG submission 74785) | Arctic peat soil microbial communities from the Barrow Environmental Observatory site, Barrow, Alaska, USA - NGEE PermafrostAB12-D | ecosystem: Environmental > Terrestrial > Soil > Wetlands > Peat ...
CATCATCACCAGCGAAGCGTCCATCCACATCTCGAACGTCATGCTGCTCGCCGGCAAGGAGCCCACTCGCGTGGCGTTCCGACGTGACGACGTCACCAAGACGCGTCCCGACGGCAGCACATACGCGGCGAAGCGCAGCGTGCGCGTCGCCAAGAGCACCGGAAAGGAGATCTGAGCATGACTGAAACCACTGAAACAGCTGCGACCACTGGACCACCGCGCCTGAAGGCCAAGTACCGCGAGGAGATCCTCCCGGCTCTGCACGAGCAGTTCGGATTCTCGAACGTCATGCGGGTTCCTGGCCTGACCAAGATCGTCGTCAACATGGGCGTCGGTGAGGCAGCCCGCGACGGCAAGCTGATCGAGGGCGCTATCCGCGACCTCACCGCCATCACCGGTCAGAAGCCGCAGGTCACCAAGGCACGCAAGTCGATCGCTCAGTTCAAGTTGCGTGAGGGCATGCCGATTGGCACGCACGTCACGCTGCGCGGTGATCGGATGTGGGAGTTCCTCGACCGTCTGCTGACGCTCGCGCTGCCCCGTATCCGCGATTTCCGTGGCTTGTCGCCCAAGCAGTTCGACGGGCGTGGCAACTACACCTTCGGTCTGACCGAGCAGGTCATGTTCCACGAGATCGACCAGGACAAGATCGACCGCTCGCGCGGTATGGACATCACGGTCGTCACCACGGCGACCAATGACGACGAGGGACGCGCGCTGCTCAAGCTGCTCGGCTTCCCCTACGCCGAGAAGTAAAGGGAGATCCGATATGGCGAAGACTGGTCTGAAGGTCAAGGCGGCTCGTAAGCCGAAGTTCGCAGTGCGTGGCTACACGCGCTGCCAGCGGTGCGGCCGGCCCAAGTCGGTGTACCGCAAGTTCGGCCTGTGCCGCATCTGCTTGCGCGAGATGGCACACCGCGGCGAACTTCCCGGAGTGACGAAGTCCTCTTGGTAGGACAGAGTGACCAAGAGCTCCTGGTAGTCCCACCCCTACTCACGTACCGGACTCGGGCGCAATTTGACCCGCGCTCGACTCGTGCGCAATCCAACTGAGACCGCTATAGGTCCGGCCCACCGCGGTCCGGAAACCATGGCAGGAATGGAATCACAGCAATGACCATGACCGATCCGATCGCAGACATGCTCACGCGTGTCCGCAACGGCAATCAGGCGTATCACGACTCGGTGTCGATGCCGTTCTCCAAATTGAAGGCCGGCGTTGCCGAGATCCTCAAGCAGGAGGGCTACATCACTGAGATCGCCGTGGCCGATCCGACCGAGGGCGAAGTCAGCAAGACGCTGACGATCACCCTCAAGTACGGACCGCACCGCGAGCGTTCGATCGCCGGCATCCGGCGCATCAGCAAGCCGGGCTTGCGTGTTTACGCCAAGTCGACCGCACTGCCCAAGGTCCTCGGTGGCCTGGGCGTCGCGATCATCTCGACCAGTCAGGGTCTGCGCACAGACCGCCAGGCCAACAAAGAAGGCGTAGGTGGGGAAGTCCTCGCCTACGTCTGGTAGAGCGGAGGGATCACATGTCACGCATTGGCAAGTACCCCGTCGCTGTTCCTATGGGCGTCGAGGTCACCATCGAAGGCCGGGACGTTCGCGTCAAGGGCCCCAAGGGAGAGCTGACGCTTTCTGTTGCCGAACCGATCACCGTCCGCAAGGACGAGGACGGCGCGCTGGCGGTCGAGCGTCCTGACGACGAACGCAAGAGCAAGGCGCTGCATGGTTTGTCGCGCACGCTCGTCAACAACATGGTCATCGGTGTCACCGATGGCTATGTGAAGAAGCTCGAGATCGTGGGCGTTGGTTACCGCGTCCACGCGAAGGGCCCCGGGGCCCTGGAATTCGCTCTCGGCTTCAGCCACCCGGTCCCCGTCGAGGCGCCTGCGGGCATCACGTTCGAGGTCGAGTCACCCACCAAGTTCTCGGTCATCGGCATCGACAAGCAGGCCGTCGGTGAGGTTGCCGCCAACATCCGTAAGATCCGCAAGCCTGAGCCCTACAAGGGCAAGGGTGTGCGTTACGCCGGCGAACATGTCCGCCGCAAGGTCGGAAAGGCTGGTAAGTAGCTCATGGCTATCTCGATCAGGCACAACAAGAACGCCAAGGGTCGGACCGCATCACGTGCGCGTCGTCAGATTCGTGGCCGCAAGAAGATCCAGGGCTCCGCTGAGCGTCCTCGCCTCGTGGTGACGCGCTCAAGCAAGCACATGGTCGCCCAATTGGTGGACGATCTCGAGGGCCGCACGCTGGCTTCGGCATCGACCATGGAGGCCGACCTGCGCTCAGACGCCGGCGACAAGACCGCCAAGGCCAAGAAGGTCGGCGAGCTCGTGGCCGACCGCGCCAAGGCGGCTGGCATTGGCACCGTCGTGTTCGACCGGGCGGGCAACAAGTACGCCGGTCGCGTCGCGGCTGTGGCCGATGGCGCCCGCGAGGGCGGACTGGAGTTCTGATGACCAGCATCAACACTGATCTCTTGATCAACACTGATCTCTTGATCAGCACCGTGTTCTTTTCCAACGTGAGGAGTGCCGCATGAGCGGGCAGCAGCGCCGCGGAGGCGGAGGCGGACGCGGTCGTGGAAACGACCGTGGCGCCGAGAAGTCTAACTATATCGAGAAGGTCGTCACGATCAACCGTGTCGCCAAGGTCGTCAAGGGTGGTCGTCGCTTCAGCTTCACCGCCTTGGTGATTGTCGGAGACGGCGATGGCCAGGTTGGCATCGGCTACGGCAAGGCCAAGGAAGTTCCCACGGCCATCTCCAAGGGTGTTGAGGAAGCGAAGAAGTCCTTCTTCCGCGTTCCCCGCATCCAGGGCACCATCCCGCACCCCGTGCAGGGTGAGAAGGCCGCTGGCGTTGTGTTCTTGCGTCCGGCATCGCCCGGTACCGGCGTCATCGCCGGTGGCCCGGTGCGCGCCGTGCTGGAAGCCGCTGGCATCCACGACGTGCTGAGCAAGTCGCTGGGTTCGTCCAATGCCATCAACATTGTGCATGCCACGGTGGCTGCGCTGCGCCTGCTCGAGTCACCTGAGATGGTGGCCCAGCGTCGTGGCCTGACCGTTGAGGAGGTCGCTCCGGCGGCTCTGCTCAGGGCTGGCAAGCAGGGCATCGCGGAAGCAAAGACTGACGCTGAGGCGGTGGCTTCACGATGACCAAGCTCCAGGTCACCCAGACCCGTTCCGGCGCCGGCCGCAAGCAGAACCAGCGCGACACGTTGCGCTCGCTGGGTCTCAAGCGCATCGGCGACGTCGTCATCAAGGAAGATCGTCCGGAGTTCCGCGGGATGGTCGACACCATCTCGCATCTCGTGGACGTCCAGGAGGTTGACTGATATGACACTCAAACTGCACCATTTGCGCCCCGCTCCCGGGGCCAAGACTGCCAAGACCCGCGTGGGTCGCGGCGAGGCTTCCAAAGGTAAGACTGCCGGTCGCGGCATGAAGGGCACCAAGGCCCGCTACCAGGTGCCTATTGGCTTCGAGGGTGGACAGACACCCATCCACATGCGCCTGCCGAAGCTGAAAGGGTTCAAGAACCCGTTCCGCGTCGAGTACCAGGTGGTCAACCTCGATCGCATCGAGTTGCTCTTCCCTCAGGGTGGAGCCATCGATGTCGAGGCACTGGTGGGCCAAGGCGCCGTCCGTAAGGGACTGCCGGTCAAGGTGCTCGGCCAAGGTGAGATCTCAGTCGCGGTCCAGGTGACTGCTGACAAGTTCTCCGCATCGGCCAAGACCAAGATCGAAGCGGCTGGCGGTTCGGTCACCGAACTGTGAGCCACCTGCTCTAAAGCACACGGCGGGCCCCTTCACTGGAGGGAGCCCGCCGTTTGCTCGGCTGTTAGAGTCAACCCGGCGGCATCACACCGTCAATTCGTCGTTACACCTGCAGACATCTCGTTCAGAGATGCACCCTTTCGGGAGGAACACCGGTGCTCACCGCCTTCGTGCAAGCGTTCAGGACACCTGACCTGCGCAAGAAACTGCTGTTCGTGCTGGGCGTCATCGTCCTGTTCCGCATCGGTTCCTCCACGCCGGCCCCCGGCATCGACTTTGAGAACGTGCGCCTGTGTGTCACTCAGGCGACCTCCGGTGAGAACAGCAGCCTGTTCTCGTTGATCAATGTGTTCTCCGGCGGCGCTCTGCTGCAGTTGACCGTCTTCGCGCTCGGCATCATGCCGTACATCACCGCCAGCATCATCTTGCAGCTGCTCGTCGTGGTCATTCCACGGCTTGAGGCGCTCAAGAAGGAGGGCCAGTCGGGCCAGACCAAGATCACTCAGTACACGCGCTACCTGACGCTCGGCCTGGCCGTCCTGCAGGCCACTGGCATCGTGGCGTTGGCGCGCAGCGGCAATCTGTTCGGCGACGCATGTAATCTGCCTCTGTTGTACAGCCCGGACAGCATCCCAGCGTTCCTGCTCATCATCCTCACGATGGTGGCCGGAACAGCGGTCATCATGTGGCTCGGCGAGCTCATCACTGACCGCGGCGTCGGCAATGGCATGTCGATCCTGATCTTCACGCAGGTCATCGCCACCTTCCCCGGAGCCCTGTGGCTCATCAAGGTGCAGAAGGGATGGGTCGTCTTCCTGCTCGTCTGTGCCGTCGGCATGGTGGTGATCGCGGGCGTCATCTTCATGGAGCAGGCCCAGCGTCGTATTCCGGTGCAGTACGCCAAGCGCATGGTCGGACGACGGATGTTCGGCGGGTCGACCACGTACATCCCGCTCAAGGTCAACCAGGCCGGCATCATCCCGGTGATCTTCGCCTCGAGTTTGATGTACCTGCCAGCGTTGCTCGCGCAGTTCAACCCCGATGCGTTCTACACGCCGTTCATCACCGACAACTTCGTCGCCGGTGATTCGCCGCTCTACATGGTCACGTTCTTCTCGTTGATCGTGTTCTTCACCTACTTCTACGTGTCGATCACCTTCAACCCCGAGGAGGTCGCCGACAACATGCGCAAGTATGGCGGCTTCATCCCGGGCATTCGTGCCGGCCGGCCCACCCAGGAGTACCTGGCGTATGTGCTGAGCCGTATCACCGCTCCCGGCGCGATCTATCTGGGCGGAATCGCCCTGATTCCGATGGTCGCGGTGGCACTGCTCAACGCGAACCAGAACTTCCCGTTCGGCGGCGTCACGATCTTGATCCTGGTCGGTGTTGGTTTGGATACGGTCAAACAGATCGAGAGCCAGTTGCAGCAGCGCAACTATGAAGGATTCCTGCGCTGATGCGGCTGTTGATCATGGGCCCGCCGGGCGCGGGTAAGGGCACGCAGGCCGCGTCCTTGGCTGAGCGCATCGATGGCGCGCACATCTCGACCGGCGACATCTTCCGTGCAAACGTGCAGGAGCAGACGCATCTGGGCCGCGAAGCCCAGCGCTACATGGACGCCGGCGAATACGTGCCCGACGAAATCACCAATGCCATGGTGCGTGACCGATTGGCCCAGGAGGACGCTCGCGAGTCGTTCATTCTCGACGGCTATCCGCGCACCGTCGACCAGGTGTCGACCCTTGACGGCATCCTGGACGATCTCGGTACGCAGCTCGACGGTGCTCTTGAGTTGGTCGTTGATTCAGAAGAGCTCATCCAGCGGTTGCTCAAGCGCGCTGAGACCAGCGGTCGTACTGATGACACCGAATCGGTCATCCGGCACCGCCAAGAGATCTACACCTCTGAAACTGCGCCGCTGCTCGATGTCTACGGTCAGCGTGGATTGCTGATCCAGGTCAATGGCGTGGGTGACGTCGCCGACGTGTCGGCGCGCATCGACGTCGCTCTACCTGCCTGAGTGACAGGTATGTGGCATGTTCGGTGACCGGGTCGAACTGAAGACTCCGGCGCAGATCGACATCATGCGTCGTGCTGGGCTGGTCGTAGCAGCGACGTTGCGAGCAGTCCGCGATGAGGCATCGGCTGGGATGACCACGGCCGAACTCGATCAGATCGCGCGCGCATCCATCGCCAGTCACGGAGCTACATCCAACTTCTTGGACTACGGCGCCGACCTATCGGGACACGGTGGGTTCTCCGGAGTCATCTGCACGTCGGTCAACGAGGAGGTCGTGCACGGTATTCCCGGCACGCGAGTACTCCACGACGGTGATCTCGTGTCGATCGATTGCGGCGCCATCATCGAGGGCTGGCACGGTGACGCTGCCACGTCGTTCACGATCGGTGAGCCCTCAGCCGAAGACGCTGAGCTGATGCGGGTCACCGAGGGTGCGCTGTGGGCGGGCATCGCCGCCGCCGGTTTGGGTGGACGCGTCGGTGACATCAGCGCCGCCATCGAGTCGAGCATTCTGGCCGCAGGCGCCTATGGCATCGCCGAAGGCCTGACCGGGCACGGGATCGGTACCGAGATGCATCAGCCGCCGTGGGTGCCCAATGTGGGGAGCGGTGGACGTAGCGCCAAGCTGGTCAAGGGCTTGGTGTTGGCCGTCGAGCCGATGGTCACGATCGGTACGTCGCGCAACCGGACTCTCGCAGACGGATGGACCATGGTGACGCTGGATGGTAGTCGGGCCGCGCACTTCGAGCACACCTTCACCCTGACTGAGAAAGGTGCCTGGGTCTTGACCGCCGAGGATGGCGGGCGCACTCGGCTTGAATCGATGGGCGTTCGGTACGGGGGACCTTGAAGCGTTTCGCGCTGGTGGCGGTCCTGCTCATCACAGGAGCCTGTGGCACACCCTCTGGGCCGGACGTCGCAGTCGAGTCCTACTTCAGCGCTCTCGAAGCTGGGGACTGTGCCGGGGCCCGCGAGGTCGTGCTTCGGCCGAGCGAACTGGACTGCACGACGATTGGTGAGCTGGAGGGCGCGCTGGCCGCAGAAGGCATCGATCTGGCGGACGCCTCGTTCACGACGTTGGATGTCGTCAACGACTCGGCGACCGTCGAGATCTCTTGGGGTGTCGGCGCACCAGAGACCGTAGAGACCCAGCGTGTCGACGGCGAGTGGCTGGTCGTCATGGACACGGCGGCGTGAAGCAGGTGTGCTGTCAGCGGTGCCGCTCCATGGTGCAGCACTTGACGCTGCCACCTGACTTGAGGAATTCCGACAGGTCAACCGGTACCGGTGTGTAGTCCGCGTTTTCGAGCTGACCGATGAACCCAGTGGCTTGCTCGGGCACCACGACGTGCAATCCGTCGCTGACCGAGTTGAGCCCGAGGACCAGTGCGTCGGCCTCGCTGACCACGATGGCGTCGGGGAACAGGTCGCGCAAGGTGCGCCTGCTGTGCCGGCTGAAGGCGCCAGGGAAGTAGGCAATCTCTGCGGGACCCTCGCCATTGCCGTCATCGAGCACCGCCAATGCGGTGTCGAGGTGGTAGAACTGCTCGTCAATCAGTTCCAGCGATACGACGGGGCGGTCGAGCACGGTCGCGGCCTCGATATGGGCGTCGATGCAGGTACGAAATCCGGTTCCGGCCAAGATCATGGTTCCCAGCACCAAGAAGTCGCCCTCGCCCTCATTGGTGAACGACGGCTCCGTCACGTGGATTCCTTGGGAGCTGAGCCAATCGGTATACGCGGCACCCTCGGTGGCGCGCTGCGGGAAGGTGAACCGCGCACCGTAGGCGCGGTCGCCCACGACAAGTCCGCCATTGGCGGCGAACACCATGTCGGGCTGGCCGGCCAGAGGAGTGACGGCGTCGACGCGGTGCCCCAGGCTGAGGTAGGTGTTGCGGAGCACGTTCCATTGGAGTTGAGCCTTGGCCTGATCGACCGGAACTGTGGTGTCCATCCACGGATTGATCGCGTACTCGACAGTGAAGTGGTCCGGCGCGCACATGCCGTAGTGGCGGATGCGTGGCGTGCGGGTGCTGGACGGGCGGACGCGGGTGTCGAGAACGGTCAAGGGAGCCTCCGTGCTGGATAGGGGCGCTGTGCGGTACAAGATGCGCTGTGCGGTGCCAGATGCAATGAATCCATGTTACTCCGGTCACATGGCGGAGTAAGAGGTCGAAACTGTGCATCAGGGGGCATATTTCTTGCGTAGGTCACCAAAGCGCAGCATATTCTTGCAATACTGGAAACATGGACGATGTTGACCGCCGACTGATCGCGTGCTTGCTTGAGGACGGTCGTGCCAGCTTCGCCGCAATCGGTGACCAGATCGGCCTGTCAGCGCCTGCCGTCAAACGGCGGATGGACCGGATGGTGGCCGACGGTGTCATCAGTGGCTTCACGGCGATGCTCGACCCGGACGCCATGGGATGGACCACCGAGGCATACGTCGAGGTGCACTGCCAGGGCCCGGTTTCGCCGGCGGAGTTGAAGGCGGCGTTCTCGCGCGTTCCCGAAGTGCACTCGGCTGCGACGGTCTCGGGCCCGGCCGACGCGATGGTGCGGATCGTCGCTCGCGACGTGCGCGACCTCGAGCAGGCGTTGGAACGGGTGCGCGTCGAGGTGGCCAACGTAGGTCACACCAACACGGCCATCGTGCTCTCCAGGCTCATTGACCGCCCCTCGCCACGACCGGCGACCTGACCGCGATTTGAGTCTGACGCCGCGTTTGCCTTAGAATGATGAGTCGGCCGATTCGGTTCGCATCTTCCTGCCCCGCAGGCTTCGCTTTCGAAGAAGGTCAGGTGTGTGCCCGGCCGCACCAGACGAAGCAACCAAAGAAGAGGTTATGGGAAACAAAGAAGGCGTCATCGAGATGGAAGGTGCCGTAGTTGAGGCACTGCCCAACGCGATGTTCCGCGTCGAGCTGCAGAACGGGCACAAGGTGCTCGCTCACATCAGCGGCAAGATGCGTCAGCACTACATCCGGATCCTCCCCGAGGACCGCGTGGTCGTTGAGCTTTCGCCGTATGACCTCAGCCGTGGTCGCATCGTGTACCGCTACAAGTAAACATCCACCACGTTCAGGACCCGAAAGAGAATCAATGAAGGTCAACCCGAGCGTGAAGAAGATCTGTGACAAGTGCAAGGTGATTCGTCGCCACGGCCGCGTCATGGTCCTCTGCGAGAACCCCCGGCACAAGCAGCGCCAGGGATAACGTAAGACAACCACTGATTCGGTGGCCGAAAGGTCGCAATGTCAGAGCCCTGCAAAGCAGGTCTTCTTCACCACTGCAGTACTGAACACTTGATCGCTCCCGTCGCACCACGAACATCGGTGCTGGCGGGTCACCCCCGGAGCGTAGGCCGGGGCCCGACTCCAGATCGCACAAGATCTGGGAGGCAGTCGGGATGCCTCAGGTGCCACACCTCGCCGAACGGAAGGAAATGCCTCCATGGCACGCCTCGTTGGAGTCGACCTCCCGCGCGAAAAGCGCGTAGAGATCGCACTCACCTATGTATTTGGAATCGGTCGCACTCGCGCCGTCCAGACCCTCGCAGCTACCGGCATCAGCCCGGACAAGCGCGTCCACGAGCTCGACGACACTGATCTCGTCGCGCTACGCGACTTCATTGAAGCGAACTACCGGACCGAAGGCGACCTGCGTCGCGAGGTCACCGGAGACATTCGCCGCAAGATGGAGATCGGCAGCTACCAGGGCCGTCGCCACCGCGCGCACCTGCCCGTTCGTGGCCAGCGCACCAAGACCAATGCGCGCACCCGCAAGGGCCCCAAGCGCACCGTCTCCGGAAAGAAGAAGTGATTTAGATGCCTCCGAAGACAGCTGGCACCAAGAAGGTGCGCCGCAAGGAGAAGAAGAACGTTGTTCAGGGCGAAGCCCACATCAAGAGCACGTTCAACAACACGCACGTCACCATCACCGATCCCTCTGGCGCTGTTATTGCCTGGGCATCGGGTGGAACGGTCGGGTTCAAGGGTTCGCGCAAGTCGACCCCGTATGCCGCTGGCATGGCAGCTGAGGCTGCTGGTCGTCAGGCCATGGATCACGGCATGAAGAAGGTCGATGTCTTCGTCAAGGGACCCGGTTCGGGCCGCGAGACGGCAATTCGGTCGCTGAGCGGAGTCGGCCTCGAGGTCGGCACCATCTCCGACGTGACCCCCAGCCCGCACAACGGCTGCCGTCCCCCGAAGCACCGCCGTCTCTGATGGCAATTCAGACACCGCCGTCTCTGATGGCAATTCAGGCACCGTCGTCTCTGACGACATTCCCACGCCGCGTCTGTGACGCGCGTAGACAGACCCAGGAGTAACTCACCATGGCCCGTTACACCGGACCCCTCACCAAGAAGTCGCGCCGCCTCGGCGTCGACCTCGTTGGCGGCGACGCCGCCTTCGAGAAGCGCCCCTACCCTCCCGGACAGCACGGTCGTGTCCGGGTCAAGGAGTCGGAGTACCGCACCCAGCTGCACGAGAAGCAGAAGGCGCGCTACACCTACGGCGTCCTTGAGAAGCAGTTCCGCAAGTACTACGAGAGTGCTTCGCGTCGTCCCGGCAAGACCGGTGACAACCTGCTGATCGCTCTGGAGAGCCGTCTCGACAACGTCGTGTACCGCTCCGGACTGGCACGTACGCGTCGCCACGCCCGCCAGTTGGTGTCCCACGGACACTTCGTGGTCAACGGCGTCAAGACGAACATCCCGTCCTTCCAGGTTGGCCAGCACGACATCATCGACGTCAAGTCCAAGTCGCTGGAGTCCACGCCGTTCATCGTGGCGCGCGAGACTCACGACCAAGACGGCGTGCCCGGCTGGATGGATGTGTCGCCCGACCGCGGTCGCATTCTCGTGCACCAGAAGCCGATTCGCGAGCAGATCACCGTTCCGATCCAGGAACAGTTGATCGTCGAGTTCTACTCGAAGATCTAATTTCACACCCAGCACCATGACCCGGGCCCTCAAATAATGGTCGGTCCGGAAAGGAAGAGCACATGCTGATCGCCCAGCGTCCAGTCCTGTCCGAAGAGGTTGTTGACGAATTCCGTTCGCGGTTCGTCATCGAGCCCCTGGAGCCCGGATTCGGCTACACCCTCGGTAACTCGCTGCGTCGTACGCTGCTGTCGTCGATCCCGGGTGCGGCCATCACCTCGATCAAGGTCGACGGTGTCCTTCACGAGTTCTCGACCGTCGCCGGTGTCACCGAAGACGTCACCGAGATCATCTTGAACCTCAAGGGCCTCGTGGTCTCCTCGACCATCGATGAGCCTGTCGTCATGTACCTGCGCAAGGAGGGTGCTGGTGCGGCCACCGCAGCAGACATCACTCCGCCCGCCGGTGTCGAGGTGCACAACACCGATCTGCATATCGCAACCTTGAACGACAAGGGCAAGCTCGAGATCGAGCTCGTCGTCGAGCGTGGCCGCGGCTACGTGTCCTCGGTGCAGAACAAGACCGGCGACGAAGAGATCGGCCGCATGCCTGTCGACTCCATCTACAGCCCGGTCCTGAAGGTCACGTACAAGGTCGAGGCGACTCGTGTCGAGCAGCGCACCGACTTCGACCGTCTGGTCATCGACGTTGAGACCAAGAAGTCGATGCTGCCTCGCGATGCGCTGGCTTCGGCCGGCTCGACGCTGGTTGAGCTGTTTGGTCTGGCCCGTGAGCTGAACGTCGAGGCCGAGGGCATCGACATCGGCCCGTCGCCGGTTGACGAGCAGCTTGCTGCTGACCTGGCCCTGCCGATCGAGGACCTGAACTTCACCGTTCGTTCCTACAACTGCCTCAAGCGTGAGGGCGTCCACACCGTGGGCGAGCTCATCACGCGCTCGGAGCAGGATCTGCTGGACATCCGCAACTTTGGCTCCAAGTCAATTGACGAGGTCAAGGCCAAGCTCGTCGAGATGGGCCTGGGCCTCAAGGACAGCCCCGCCGGATTCGATCCCACCGCCGTCGTTACCGAATATGACGACGACGCCAGCTTTGCCGAGGACGAGCAGTACTGAGCTCTGCTCACAAACAGTACTGAGCCCCGCTCAGGTCTGACGGCTCACCGAAAGATTTGGAGACACTTTCATGCCCACTCCCACCAAGGGACCTCGCCTCGGCGGTAGCCCGGCCCACCAGCGGCTCATCCTTGCCAACCTCGCGCAGAACCTGTTCGAGCACGGCAAGATCACCACCACTGAGGCCAAGGCCCGTCGTTTGCGTCCCTACGCAGAGCAGCTCATCACGAAGGCCAAGACGGACACGGTGGCCAACCGCCGCCAGGTCGTCAAGGTCATCCGTGACAAGGGTATCC
>Ga0075521_10000429_pt1 | contig 12120 bp, 12 predicted proteins | sample NGEPerD_FD_74785 | JGI IMG/M metagenome (GOLD analysis project Ga0075521, IMG submission 74785) | Arctic peat soil microbial communities from the Barrow Environmental Observatory site, Barrow, Alaska, USA - NGEE PermafrostAB12-D | ecosystem: Environmental > Terrestrial > Soil > Wetlands > Peat ...
CTGCTGCATTCTCAATCACTTTCACCCGTTGGAACTCTTTCTGACTCATCATCACCATCCTTCGAGGGTGACAAAGTCTCGTTGCAGTTAGGGGGTGACATTATCTTGGAGCATCTACAGAGTTGTTTGATCAATCTAGGCGCGCGCCAGCCCAGAATGTTATCCTTAACGTACCTTCCCGATAAGAGAATAATGCCCCTTATTGGCCGGTGCTTCCATCCGGCAGACGGCTATCTTATGACGGAGGAATTTCTAAGTTTCAGTGGCTCGATCGAGCCGGGGGAGATTCACCATGAAGAAATTTTGGATTGCAGTCGTAGGTACCGCCTTGATGTTTGGTCCCGCTCTGTATGCGCAGGACGTCGTCACCGGCGTGAAGGACCTGGGTAAGGATGTCGATAAGGGCGCGAAGAAGACCGGCGATGCCACGGTTGACGCTTCCAAAGCAACCGCCAAGGGCACCAAGAAGGCCGCTGTCGCTACCGGCGACGCGACCAAGGATGCGACCAAGGCCACTGTGCACGGTACGGCGAAGGCTGCTGACAAGACCGCTGACGCGACCAAGGACGTCAGCAAGGACGTGGCTCACGGAACCAAGAAAGCTGCCGTGAAGACCAGCGACGCCACCGTTGACGCATCGAAGGCCACTGCGAAAGGCACCAAGAAGGCTGCAGTCGCAACCGGCGACGCAACCAAGAAGGCCGCTGACAAGACGGCTGACGCAGTAAAGTAACAGCTTTACATCCCAAGGGTGCCGCCACGCGTGAATCCGACGCAGCGGCGCCTTTTCTTTTGCCAAGAACCGCCGCCGGGCGAAGCGGCAGGTTTGGCCCCGCGCGGCAGCAACTTCTTCCCGGCGGGATTCACGCCGCACACGCGACTCCACTGCTAGCGATCGCAACTTAACTCTTGCGGGACAATCCGTTTTGCGTTTCGATCACGCAATCTTATGCCCTCGATAAAAAGTATCAATTTCCTCAATCACCGAGCGGCTTCTAAACTTGATCAACAACCTGAGTTAGATTGAGTCGACTTTGCGTTCCTGATTGCGTATTACGTGCGGCTCTGGGCGCAGGCGCCGATCAAGGATCTCCACCAAGCCAGCAACAAGACTGGCACCAGTTTTCCACAGCGGTGGGTAGCGACTGCTGGGTTCAGGCATTTTCGTTGTGTGCTCACAAGAATGTTTCAGGTGGAGTGTCTGCGTGGACTTCGATCAACTTACAACATTTCTGGAAGTTGTGAAGCTCGGTAATTTTTCCCGCGCCGGGGAAAAGGTGTTCCGTTCGCAGTCGGCGGTGAGCGCGCAAATCCGCCAGCTCGAGCAGGAGTATGGCACGAAACTGCTGGACCGGTCGGGTAAACGGGTCACACTCACGCCCGCCGGCGAAGTGCTGTTCGAGTACGCGAATCGGCTGCTTGCCTTGCGCGGAGAATCCCTGCGCGCAGTGGTTGACCAGGACAACACACCTCGCGGCGTGCTGGCGATCGGTGCCAATGAAGCCACTTGTCTCTATGTGCTACCGGAAACGTTCAGCGAGTATCGCAGGCGATACTCCGATGTGCAGATCAGCATTTATCGTAACTTCAGCCACAAGATACTTGAGCGGCTGCAGGACGGGCTGATCGACGTCGGCATCGTGACCATGCCCGTAAAAGCTTCGCGATTGGTGGTCAAGCGCATCTTTCACGACCGCCTGGTGTTGATGACGGGCCCCGATCACCCGCTGGGACAACTGGATTCGGTTTCCGTCGAAGCCATGGTGGACTACCCGATCATCCTTCCCAAGGCGGGACACACCCGCAAGACGATGGATAAACTCTTCCGCCCTTACCAGTCACAGTTGCGGATCGCCATGGAATTGCCCAGCATCGCAATGATCAAGGCATTCGTCGCATCGGGCATGGGCATCTCGCTGATCAGCGAGAGCTTCGCGCGCAAGGAATGCCGCGCCGGCGATCTCCGCCTGGTTCCCTTGTCGGACACAGACCTGTCGCGCGAACTCGCATTGGTGTACCACCAGGACCGCACCCTGCCGCGTTCGGCGATGGCGTTCATCGAGATGGTACGGAACGGACTTCCACGATTCAGGTCCGCTGGCGCGTTCGAGATCGAAGGCACCAGGCTGATGGAGTCGCATGAGTTGGATGCTAACTTCCTCGAATTTTGAGCAAAGGACTCTCCAGTTCTCGTAATAATTGTCTGCACCAACTGTTGCGGCACTCTATCCCCGCGGAATGCACGCGGTCGAAACTCGTATAGTCTTGCGCCCCACCCAATAATAGATATTCCTGCATATCGCTGATCCTACATAGGTGCTACCAGTATTGACTGAGTAGACTCGTATCCCCTGATAAGCGTTGCTTATCGTCCTCATAAAAAACTGCTGTCGCAGAAATTTCGATTGGCCTCAACGGAACTATGCGTTGGACTGACAGCGTACGGTTCGTTAGCTTCAGAGTCTCTAGTCAACGAACCGCTGACTCATCAAACGGATGAGCGCGGGACACTCAGAAGAAAGCGAGCCTTCCAGATGAGACTTGTTTCCCGAGCGTGTACGGCACTACTGGGCGTGAGCCTTGCGGTATTTTCCGCTTCTCCAGGGGTGGCACAGGACGCGCCAGCTCCCAAGCCAGCCGACACACCGCAAGCGTCGACTCCAGCCCCAGCGCCCGGCGCGCCCGCTGCTCCAGCCGATGCTCCGACGGCACTCCCTACGCCTAGCGTTACAGGTCCGCTGGCTGCGGCGGTGCCGATCACTTTGGAAGCTGGGCCCCTGGGGAAGCTCAGCCTGAACGGCATTGTCAGCGGCTTTGGCGTGTTTCAAAGCAACTCGGTTCCGGGCAACAGCGGGGCCGAAGGCAACCTGTCGAATGGACAGATATGGATACAGAAGACGACCAGCTGGTGGCAGTTCTACGTGCAGGCTGGCGCCTATGACATCACTGCCCTGGGATCGCCTTACATCTCCACCGAGACCGCGATGACCGACCTCTACGGGCCTGTACCGACGGCCTACTTCAAGCTCGTACCGGGGAAGACTACCTCCATCGAGTTTGGAATTCTGCCAACATTGGTAGGCGCCGAGTACACCTTCAGCTTTCAAAACATGAACATCGAACGTGGCCTGTTGTGGAACCAGGAAAACGCCATCACTCGCGGGATCCAGATCAATCAGGTGTTGGGAAAATACTTCACGGCCTCGTTTAGCTGGAACGATGGGTATTATTCCAACCGCTATTCGGGACTGAGCGGATCCCTGACCTACACCAAGGGACCGCACAGCTTGGCGTTCGTTGGCGCCGGATATCTCGGGCAAACCAACTGGACCAACCTGGCTACGCCCATTCAGAACAACGGCCAAATCTACAACCTGATTTACACCTACACGAAAAATGGCTGGGTCATACAGCCCTACGTTCAATTCAACGTAGTGCCCACCAATCCCGCGATCGGCATCCCGCAGGGCGCTCAGGCCTGGGGCGGCGCGATCCTCGCCTGTAAGACCCTCAAGAAAGGCTGGTCGATGGCAGGCCGCTTTGAATACATATCGAGTAATGGAAGCGTCGCTTCCAACTCCGTCAACCTCATGTACGGCCCCGGCAGCGCGGCCTGGTCGCTCACGGCGACTCCCACGTACCAGTATCAGAAGTTCTTCACCCGCGCCGATATTTCATTCGCAAAAGCCACCAGCATGACGCCGGGATTTGGTTTCGGTTCCCTCGGTACCATCAGCAGCCAGACCCGGGGCGTGGTCGAGATAGGATTCCTGTTCTAGAGCAGTGGACTTAGCACAGGCCCCTGTGTGACCGTATGAGAAGATGGAACACGTTTGGGCATCTCGATGGCGAATCGGCATCCTGCTCTCTCGAATGCGAGCGCGAGCAGGATGCCGATAGCCGCATACGCGATTGGGAGGACGGGGCATGACGAAAGTTGAAGCAATCATTCAACCCTCGAGGTTTGAGGCGGTAAAGGACGCCCTGATCGAAATCGGGGTGGAAGGCATGACCGTGCTGGAAGTGCGTGGCCACGGCCGCCAGAAGGGGCACACCGAGTCGTATCGCGGCCGCGAGTACAGCGTAGACCTGCTGCCGAAGATCAAGCTCGAGTTGGTCCTGGATGATAAGCTCGCGGCGCAGGCCGTGGAGACCATCCTGAAAGTTGCATCGACCGGCAAGATCGGTGACGGCAAGATCTTCTTGTCGAAGATCGACGACGCGATTCGCATCCGCAATCAGGAGCGCGGCGTTTCCGCGTTGTAAAGTCTGGGCTTGATTCGAGAACTCGCCGCTCCGAATCTGAGAATAGGCCCAGCAGACTTCCGTGAAATCAGTAGCCGGGGCCGTACGCTCCGGCTGCTTTTATTTTGGGACAGCGTCCAGAGAGATTTGATCGCCACAACTGGACGACATGGCTGTCGAGTCTCAAGCTCCAGGCTTGTAAACTGGTGTTTCGGCAACAAGGAAGCCACATCTCTCAATGTCATCTTTCGTGCAACAACTCATGCTGCGCCTGATCAACATATGGCCTCCGATAGCGGGCGCGGGCATACGCGTGCGCTGGAGCGCCGACAGGAAATCGGTCGACGTGGAAATGAAACTGCGATTCTGGAACCGCAACTACGTGGGCACGCACTATGGCGGATCGCTGTACTCCATGACCGATCCCTTCTACATGCTGATGCTCATGAACAATCTCGGCCCCGGGTACATCGTTTGGGACAAGGCGGCCGCGATCCGGTTCCGCAAGCCCGGCAAGGGCAAAGTTCGCGCGGAGTTTCGACTCACCGATACGCAACTCGACGACATTCGCGAACAGTTGACCGCCCTTCCGAAGTACGAGCCTGTCTTTAAGGTTGAAGTGAAAGACGAAGCAGGTGAGGTCGTTGCCGAGGTGGAGAAAGTTCTGCATATACGGAAGAAGTAGCCATCCTCACTTCCGTGCCCGAATAAAAAAGTGCCATGCTGGTGGGAGCATGGCACGTGTAGTTTCAGAGTTACTGAGTTGCAAAAAACTTAGTGCACCGACACAATAACCGAGTTCGATCCGATGCCATTGGCGACGGACTGTAACGAGTACGTCCCCGCTGGAATGGTCGAAGGCAGATCGAAGAACGTGTACATGACGGTGCCGGGCTTGATGCTATGCGTACTGTCGTCGTGCGTGAACGCATAGTAAACTTTCCCGCTGGAAGTGCTGGTCAAGCGAACCAACGGATAGTCGGTGTCGCCAGAATAGTCGTCGCCGTACCCGTTGTTCTGCGTCAGGCCGTTCAACTGGCTGCCGTAGAGAATGTTATTGGTTGAGCCGATCTTCAGATTGGTGGATGCCGACAGGATGGTGGGTTTTGCCGCCGCGACGACACCCGAAGCGGGTGTGTAGAGCTCGACGAGACCGCTGAAGTCGGTAAACATGAGCTGGCCCGTAGGCAGGATCATGAGGTGTCCAACAAACGACGAGTCGCTAGGGCAGTTCGTTGGGTTCGCAGCATTGGCTAGCGTACCAGCAGTGGGATCGTACTCCAAGAACTGGCAGCCACCCTGGAACAAGCCAGGGCTGAGCATCGACAGCACCTTGCCGTTCGGTTCCAGCGCCGATGGGCCGTCCGCCTGGTCCAATCCGTTGGGAGGCGTGGGCCCGGCCGCCCAGGTACCGGAAGCTACGTCGTAAACCGCGCTGGCAACGATATTGCCACCCAGCTGAAAGACCTTGTTGTTGTACATCAGAACCGCAGCGCCTAGCTCCTCATCCGCAGGGTTATACAGATGAACCGGAGTCTGTCCCGTGCACGACCAGGTGCCCGTACCTTGGTTGTAAAGCTCCGCACCACCATTGACGCCGTTGCCGCAAGGGCTGTTTTTCGCATCTACGGTTAGAACTTTGTCAGTGGTCAGCAGTGTAAATCCGGATTCATCGTTGCTCGACTGACTAACCGAGCCGGTCGCGAGCCAGGAATTCGGGCCTTGGAAGATCGCATTCTGCGGCGTACAGCAGTTCGCCTGCATGTAATGTCCATTGGCTAGCGTGATGCTCTCGGCATCGCCGATGGTACCCCAGCCGGAGGGCGGGCTGTTCAGCGTCCATGTGACATTGCCGAAAGGCACGATGTTTCCGACCGCACCGAGCGTCGTCCACACTGCGGTGCCGTTGTTGTATTCACCACCCTCGATCACGACCTGCTTGCCGTTCAGCAGAACTTGCGAGCCGAAATAGATAGGTGCATAGCCGGCAGGCAGGTGTCCAGTCGTGCTCCATGTGCCGTTGGCGTAGCTGCCGGTGGCGTCAGGCGTCAGGATGAACCAGACACCGGTATCAGGACCCTGGGATTCGTTGACCAGGATCCTGCCATCCCGAAGCTGCAGCATGGGGCCGACGGCAGCGCCGGGCTGGTTGTTCAGCGGTGCCCACTGTTGTGCACTGGCGAGTCCGGCCAGGGCTAGTAGCACCGTAAGCGCGATTGCTAGTCTTGCGAATGCCTTCATCGTTGTTTCTCCTCTGAGTAACCGGTCAACCGGGCAGGATTTGCGGCACACGAAGGCGCAATTTCCGCCACAGGGAGCGGTTCTCCGCAATATCTAGTTTGGTTTACTTGGCCGCAGGAACGGTTCGTCCCGCGGCCGCCTCTCCGACGTTACGCCCCGAGCTTGCGGCGAATTACGCCCGCAAGACCGACAATTCCAGTCCCCAGCAGCATCAGGCTGCCCGGCTCAGGAACAGTAGTCTGCTGCGTCTTGTACAGCGAAAACGCCAGATCGCTCGGAATCGACGATCCAGTTCCAAAGAAAACTTGCCACGCCACGCCATCGCCAGTCGAAGAAGTTGTCCATCCCCACTGCGGCGGGAAGGCAACATCTGGCACGACGGACAGCCAGTACGTAGTACCGGCGGCTGCGGCGAAGCTCAGCGATCCAGAGGTGTAGGAGTAGACCGGATCTCCCAAGCTGTCGTTCTGCAGGAAGGTCTCACCGCCGTTACCAGAGAATGTAGAGCTGGAAATTAGCCCGCCGGGTTGACCGGCGCTGTTCGCATAAAAGCTAACGGTCCAGCCGGTGATGGAGCCAGCGCTCTGCGGGTTGAAGTACCCTCCCACCCAACTCGCTGAGGTGATGGTGGTCGCGGATCCTAGACTGAAATTGTCGTAGGACTGAGCGAACAACCCGAAGCCCGCGGTATCGTTTTGCGAAGCGTAAAGGCCGTTATAGTTGGGTCCCTGTGCATAAACCTGAACCTGCCCCGCCCAGCCAGGTACGGCCAGGATTAGGAGCAGCGCTGCCATTGCAGCCAACGTAAACTTGCGTGTAAGGCGATGTGACATTTTTCCTCCTGCGGAAATTCGAAGCCAACTTAAATTGTGTTGATGCTGAGAAGTGAGCACTGCGACAAACTCCAACCCCTGAGAGCTGCCGCGGATTCTTTCTTGCACGATTATCTCCATATTAAATTTACACTATGTAATTGATTTCAAGTTAGTTAGCACACTAGCATTAAAGTGGTGTGTGCAGAATATTGCCGTTTAGTGGACTCTGCCTCCACTACTACGGCACTAGGATTAGAGCAATGTGGATCAGACTGAACCCTAGTTTTCGTGCTTAATCAAGATATTGGTGGGGTGAAGTCTCCTCAGTGGTGAACCGACAGCCAGCAGCGAGCCTCAGTTTATACTGCTTATACTGCGTTGGATCGTTGCCCGAGCCATGCAAAGCCTGTCGCCAGCCAATCCTATACCGCGAGAAGCGCCATGATCCGCGTAGGTCTCACCGGCGGAGTGGCTTGCGGCAAGTCCACGGTGGGTGCAATGCTGGCCCAGCGCGGCGCGCACTATCTGCAGGCTGACACACTGGCGCACCAGTTGTACGCGCCCGGAGAGCCAACCTACCACGCCGTCATCGAACACTTTGGCCAGGAGATCCTGAATCCTGACGGAACCATCAATCGGGGCCGACTGGCAAATATCGCTTTTCCCAACCGAATCGCGGAATTGAATGCGATTGTTCACCCAGCGGTTGTTGACGCCCAGAACCAGTGGATGGCCGACGCACAACGCTTGGATCCCGAGGGAGTTGCCGTGGTGGAAGCCGCGTTGCTATTGGAAGCTGGAGCCGACAAGGATTTCGACCAGTTGATTGTCGTGACCTGCAATCTCGATCAGAAGGTCGCTCGCTACGCGCAGCGCGCGGGGATTTCGCTCGACGAGGCACGCGCCGAAGTGCAGCGCCGCAGCGCCGCACAGTTATCTGACCAAGACAAGGCCACCCGCGCCGATTACGTAATCGACAACTCCGGCACCATCGAGGAGACGATTCGCCAGGTCGATGCGGTGTGGACGCAATTGCGGAAGGATTCCGCGCACTAGGCACCGCGCCTACAATCCCGGTACACTTTATCCATAAGACACGTCTAACGCAGTCTGAAACTCTACGGAAACCGGTGTATTTCTAACCCCATGAAACTGGTACGTCCTCTTCTGCTTGGCGCGCTGATCGCGGGCGCCTTCTACTGGTACACGACCCATCACCGCGGAGTGAACCCGGCGGACTACATTGCCCGGCCCACGCACGTCGAACTGACCGAGGCTGCCGCGCCCCAGACCTTTGACTCCGAAGAACAGACCAACATCGAGGTCTACAAAAGGGGCATTCCATCGGTGGTAAACATCACTTCGACCGCCGTGGCCTTCGACTTCTTTTACGGGCCGGTGCCGCAGGAGGGACAGGGGTCGGGCTTCATCATCGACAAGGAAGGCCACATCCTCACCAACTATCACGTGATTGCCAACGCGCGCGAAGTTGAGGTCACACTGCACAACAAGAAGAAGTACAAAGCAACGGTGATCGGGCGCGATCGTTCGCATGACCTGGCGGTGATCAAGATCGACGCTCCCGGCCTCATTGCGGCCACGCTGGGCGATTCCAAATCGCTGGTCGTCGGGCAAAAAGTATTTGCCATCGGCAACCCTTTCGGACTGAGCGGCACCATGACGCGCGGCATCATCAGTTCAGTGCGGCCCATTCGCACACCCGAGGGTGGCGAGATCGACGAGGCCATCCAGACTGACGCTGCCATCAACCCTGGAAACTCCGGCGGCCCGCTGCTGAATTCGCGCGGAGAAGTCATCGGCATTAACAGCATGATCGCTACTGGAGGTTCAAATCAGAGCGCGGGCATCGGATTCGCGATTCCCATTAACACCGCCAAAGCGGTGATCAGCGACCTGATTACGATTGGACGCGTGCGCCGGCCATCGCTGGGAATTCGTATCCTCCCGATTGGCCCCGAAATGGCGCAGGAGTTGGGGCTCGCTTCCGACTACGGAATCCTCATCGTGCAGACGGTTCCCGGTGGCTCGGCGGAACGGGCGGGGCTGCACGGCGGCAATGAGCGCGCCTATATCGGCAACGTTCCGCTCATGGTCGGTGGAGACCTGATCGTGGCCATCGACGGCGAGCAGATTGGCGATCAGCAGGACCTCGCCAATCTGATGAACAAGCACAAAGCTGGCGAGACTGTGACAGTCACCTTCTTCCGCGGCAAGAAAAAGATGGACGTAAAGGTCACGCTGAGCGAGGCGCGCGAGCAGACGTAGCGCGACGGCGGTCGCTCGTATCCTCATTCTCGGCCGGGTCGCAGCGAGTCAGGAGTCGGCGCGCTCCTGTTCGATGCGAGAAACGACGTAGGCGACAAGCGCCAGCGGCAGCAAGAGATGTAGTGCCCCGCCAAAGGTGGACGAGCTGACGATCCCCACCAGCCACACTAACAACAGACTCACCGCAATGGTCCACAGAGCCTCAGCGCTCTTCAGTCCATCAGCACTCGGTTGCCGGAAATCATTACCCCATCCGACCATGACCACACTCCATCCGCGCATACACGCGCGTTTCGACCCGAGGCAGAAGGTGGAGGGACGAATAAAAGTAGCGGCGGGAGCGAGCTCAGCATGGGCCCCCTTGAGTGAGAACCCATGCCTTAGATCCTGCGCTTAGGAGGGTGCCTGCACCTTCTGGACGTGAATCGTGCGACTGGCCGAATCGAGGCTACCGATCACGGTTACTTCCTTGCCTTCATACGCCTTCAAATCGTCCTGGGCATCGAGCATGTAGGTGACTTTGTTGGCCACGTCTCGCAATACATACTTGTCACCCTGTTTTACGATTTTGCCAGCGAAGGTCCTGGTGGTTGCTGCCTGCTGGGCCTGCATCTGGTCGCCGGGTTGCGGCTGGCTCTGCGTTGCCGCATCCTGCGCCCACATCGTTGATGCCAACAGTGCGGTGCCGACCACGAGAGCTAGTCCTGTTGCAAGCTGACTGAATATTCTTCCCATTACGTTTCTCCCTGATACCTGAAAGATCGATTTGTGCGCGCGTATGCGTAGAAGCAAGTTCAGTGCCAATTGCGCCGCAAATTCATGACTCCGGAAGTCCAATGTTTTCAGGCCGACCGGGGACCGTTGGATATGACTGTGGAGGTTGAATTACGCAAGATTTTCCTGAATCGGGAAGTTTTTTCCAGCGTGATTTAGCGCGGCAGGAGAACATTTGCGGGGCGCAAGCTAGTCTTACACCGCGACGGAGGCCGCTCACTGCAACCTTCGGCATTGCTCCATCCCTGACCCTCAGCTATAGTTTTAAGGTTATGTATGACGACTTCCAGGCAATCGACCGCTGGACCGCCCAGCCCCTGCACTGCCAGTACCAGGCCCTGATCGTTGCCATCGCGACCCGGCACGCTGACGCCGTGGACATTAAGTTTCTGGTTGGGGACCGGCCAGTGTGGATCGCGCTCCCGCATGTCGCGTGGGTGGAGTTCAACCGGCAGACGGGAAAGATCATCACCGATCCCATGGCGGTCCAGATTGCAGGACATTATTTGAAATGGGCGATTGAGTCCGGCGAAGATAGCGGGCGGGAAATGTATCCTCTGACCGTGCAGGAGACGTTGGACCACCTGAACGCGATCGTCGAGGAAAACCAGGCTTCCGCAGTCGCTGGATAGTGCCTGTTCTACGGGCTTTTTCATTCTGCGCGCGGGGAGTTCGTGGCCCTCTCCCCAGCAATTTCTCGTCCTGAGTTTCAGCCGCCTCACGTCACGGCGGGTTCGATTTTTGATAAGGAGTCCTCCTATATGTCATCCGTAACTTCCATAGCACATCCGGAATTGGCCGACCTGCTGGCGAAAAAAAATATTCATCGCAACCTGTCCACTCCCAAACTGGTCGAAATCGCAATCCAGAACAATGAAGGGGTACTGAGCTCTCGTGGCGCGCTGGTTTCCGAAACCGGCAAGCGCACTGGCCGTTCTCCCAAAGACAAATTTACTGTGAAGGACGCGATCACCGAAAACAAGGTGGACTGGGGTTCGGTGAACCTGGCGTTTTCTCCCGACAAGTTCGACGCCCTCTACCAGCGGGTGCTGGAATACCTCGCGGGCAGGGAAATTTATGTGCAGGACTTGTTCTGTGGCGCCGATCCAAAATACCAGTTGCCGATCCAGGTGATCAATGAATATGCGTGGCACGACCTGTTTGTGCGCCAGCTTTTCATTCGACCGACGACCGAAGAGCTGAAGAACTTTAAGCCAGAGTTCACCATCGTCGCTGCACCTGGCTTTCTCGCCGATCCCAAGCGCGACGGCACCAACTCGGAAGTCTTCGTGATCGTAAACTTCACCCGCAAGCTTGTGATCATCGGCGGCACCCAGTACGCCGGCGAGATGAAGAAGTCGATCTTCGGCGTGATGAACTTCCTGCTGCCTCAGAACAACGTCTTCCCCATGCACTGCTCGGCTAACATCGGCGAAGACGGCGTGACCGCGCTGTTCTTCGGACTGTCCGGCACAGGAAAGACGACGCTGTCAGCCGATCCCACACGCCGCTTGATTGGCGACGACGAACACGGATGGAGCGAAACTGGCGTATTCAACTTCGAAGGCGGATGCTACGCCAAGTGCATCAAGCTCTCGGAGCAGAACGAGCCGCAAATTTGGAACGCGCTCACCTTTGGCTCGGTGCTGGAAAACGTTGTGCTCGATCCCGTCACCCGCGAGCCCGATTACGATGACGACAGCAAGACGGAAAACACGCGCGCCGCGTATCCCGTCGAGCACATCGACAACGCCGTGAT
>Ga0075521_10000430_pt1 | contig 12120 bp, 11 predicted proteins | sample NGEPerD_FD_74785 | JGI IMG/M metagenome (GOLD analysis project Ga0075521, IMG submission 74785) | Arctic peat soil microbial communities from the Barrow Environmental Observatory site, Barrow, Alaska, USA - NGEE PermafrostAB12-D | ecosystem: Environmental > Terrestrial > Soil > Wetlands > Peat ...
CCCTCACGATGATCGCCGCGTATGGCTCGTTCGCGCTCGCCGAGTCGCTCGGCGTATCCGGCGTGATCGCGACGGTCGCGTCGGGTATGGTGTGCGGGAGCTACGCGGCGAAGATGGCGATGACGCAGTCAACGCGCGACGCGGTGGTGGGATTCTGGTCGTACGTCTCCTTCATGCTCAACTCGATCGTCTTCCTTCTGCTCGGCTTGCAGATTCACCTGCAGTCACTCGCCGACGCGTGGCTCGCCATCCTGCTCTCGTATCTCGCAGTTACGGTCGGGCGCGCCGTCATGATCCTCGGTGTGAGCGCGCTCCTGCGTCCCACGCGCGAGCGGCTCCCCGGCGGGTGGCCCGGCCTCATGGTGATCGGCGGTCTGCGCGGCGCGCTCTCCATGGTGCTCGCGCTCAGCCTCCCGGAGAGCTTCCCCTCGCGCGACCAAATCGTGACGACGACCTTCGGCGTGGTCGCGTTGTCGATTCTGCTGCAAGGGAGCGCAACGGCGATCGCGGCCGGACGCATGGTACGTCGATCGAAGCAGGCAGAAGCCGCCGCTCAAGCATGATCCCCGTGCCAGCGTGGCTGCACCTCGTCGCCGTCATCTCGCTCGTCGGAGCGATCTCGAGCGTCCTCGTCATTATGGTCGACGAGCTCGCCGGTCATCCGCAGCACATGTGGATCATGAACATCGTCTGGCCGATCACCGCGCTCTGGGCGGGTCCGTTCGCGCTGCTCGCCCACTATAGTGTGGGGCGGATGAGCACGAAGCAGGCGATCATGACTGCCAAGCGGCAGAATCACGCGCCGCCGGCCATGTCGAAGCCCTTCTGGCAGAGTGTCGGCGTGGCCGCAACACACTGGAGCGAGGACGCGTGGAACGCGCGCGTCACGCGTTCCGAGCTCAACGAAGCGATCTGGTGGGCCTTCAAGCGCGCGGGCATCGTGATCGCCTATCCGCAAATGGATGTGCACCTCGTGCGGCAGGCGCCACCGGCGGAGTCGACGCCGAGTGAGTGACAAGGAGGACGAGAACTCTCCGGCGCGCGTCGCGGAGGCGCGCGGCCCGCTAACGGCCGACGACCGTCGCGAGATCTTCGACGAGCTCGCGAGCACGGCTACGGATACGGGGCTCGCGTACTGGATCGTGCTACTCCTCGCGGGCGCGATCGCGCTTCTCGGACTGGCGCTGAACAGCGCGGCGGTCGTGATCGGAGCCATGCTCATCGCGCCGCTGCTCGCCCCCGTGCTCGGGGTGGCGCTCGGACTCGCGATCGGAGATGGACGCCTCGCGGTGCAGACGGCGGTGGCCGTGCTGGGAAGCACGCTGGCCGTGATTGCGATTGCGGCGCTGACGACAGTCCTGCTGCCGTATCACGAGATGACTCCGGAGATTCTCGCTCGCACGAAGCCCACCACGCTCGATCTGGCGATCGCAGTGTTCTCCGGCGTCGCCGGGGCCATTGTGCGGGTCTCGCGCGGAGGCAGGCTGGCGAGCGCACTTCCCGGCGTCGCCGTGTCCGTTGCGCTCGTGCCGCCGCTCGCCGTCACGGGATTCGGAATCGGCATCGGCTGGCATTGGCCGGTGATTCGTGGAAGCCTCCTTCTCTACGGCGCGAATCTCGCCGGAATCGTGATGAGCGCGATGATCGTCATGCTTCTCGCTGGTATGCACCGCGCTGAGGTTCTCGAGGAGGTGCGGCGCTGGTACCGCGAGTCGCCGCGCAGCGGCATCGCGGCGTGGGTGGGCCGCGCGCCCGGCATTCGCTCGATGGGAGTGCTCAAGTCCATTCCGGCGCGGCTGACGCTCGTGCTGACGTTCGTGGCGCTCGTAGCCATTCCGCTCAGCGTATCGCTGAGCCAGATCACGCGCGGAGCGCGCGTGCATCGAGCGATCGACGAGGCGTCGAAGATTTTCAGCACCGCCGGGCACTCGTTCATCGTGAGCCGCGACGTCGTGCTCGGACGCGATCGTACGCAGGTGATTCTCAATGTCGCGACCACTCGCTGGTTCGACGACTCCGTGCGACGGGTGTTCGAGCGACGCGCGTCGGCGGCAGCGAAGGAGCCGGTGGACCTCGTGCTCGAGCAGCTTCCCGCCTCGAGCCAGGATCTCGGCCATCTCGCGACGATGATCGAATCGCGCGATCCCTCGTCCGCGAGCCTCGCGCAGCGGCCGGACACCACGATCGCGGCGACACCCGGCGCGCATCTCGCGGCACTGCAGACGAGCCTTGACAAGGCGCTCGGCGTTCTCGCGTGGCCGGATTCGATGCGCATGGTGGATTTTACCGTTCGCGTGAGCGGCGATACTGCGCCTCCGTACGTTCTCGTGCGTTATGTCTCGCGTGACACGTTGACTGGGCAGGCAGCGGAGATGATGCAGCGCGAGCTCGCGAGCGCGCTGCAGCTGCCCGAGGTGGTGCTCGATGCACGGGCGATCGCCATCGGCGCGAGGAACGTGCGCACACCGTCGGATCCGGTCCTCGACACGATGTTGACGGTTCTCCGCGCCGATTCCGCGACGCATATTGTGGTAGTCGCGGGAGCAGCAGCGCCGAAGGCGCGCGTGGACAGCGTACTGGCGCGACTCGGCGACGACGGGGCTGCCGCGAGCAGGGTATCGATGGAGCGGTCGCGGGGCGCCATGATCCGCGTACGCATCGATCTGCAGTGAGGGTGGATATCTCGTGAGCGCGCGAGGCGAGTTCATTGTTCGTCGAGGGATTCTGCGCTGCGGACTCCCGCTCGCGATCATCGTGTTCGCGTGGACGATGTTTTCCCACGCTACGGGCCATCCGGATTTCTCTAGCGCCTCATGGTGGCGCGCCACCATCGGCGTCTTCGTGATCGCGATTCTCGAGTGGGGGGTGGGCGCAGGCTGGCCGATCGGGGCAGTGTGGTGGGAGCTCACCCGCGGGGAGGAGCGGAAGAGCCGATGAGCGAGTCGACGCTCGCCAGCCCAGAGCCGGTCGACGAATCGCTCGAGAAGCGCTCGGCCTCAATCGCGAGCTCTACTGCAGCCGTGCGCGGCAGGCAGCGGCGCCTCATCCTCGACACCGTCGTGCTCGGCGCGGCGGGCGCCGCCGCCGCATTGGCATTTACCTATTTGCTCCGCTGGAGCACCAAGCTCCTGCTTGGAGACCTCGCGGGATACACGCCGCCCCGCCTGCCGAGCGAGGGCGGTACGACCGAGCAGATCATCGGACCTCACGGTCTCTGGCTCGTTCCCCTGGTCGCCGGCCTCGGCGGGCTGATCGTCGGCGCCCTCACGGAATGGCTCGCGCCGGAAGCGGAAGGACACGGCACGGATGCCGTCGTGCGCGCATTTCATAGAACGGAAGGAAGGCTGCGTGGGCGTGTCGCACCTGTAAAGCTCCTGGCTTCGGCAATCACGATCGGATCGGGCGGTTCGGCGGGGCGCGAAGGCCCGATTGCCCTCGTCTCCGCGGGGATCGGCTCGTGGTACGCAACTCTCACCGGACGGGATGCGCGCGACCGGCGATTGCTGTTGCTCGTCGGCGCAGCGGCGGGGCTCTCCGCCATTTTTCGTTCGCCGATCGGCACCGCGCTCCTCGTCATCGAGGTGCTCTACTCGGACATGGAGTTCGAGGCCGGCGCGCTGCTCTACGCCGCGCTCGGCGCCATCATCGCGTATGCGCTCAACGGCCTCGTGATGGGCTGGGATCCGCTCTTCAAGATCCCGCCGATCCAGCCGCTGCGCAGCGCGCTCGATACGGGATGGTACGTAGCGCTCGGCGTCGCAGCGGGGATTGTCGCGACGATCACGCCAGAGCTCTTCTACCGGACGCGCGATCTCATACGCGCGCTGCCGGTTTCGCCAATCTTGCGCCCCGCGATCGGCGCGTTTCTCACCGGCCTGATCGCGCTCGTGCTTCCGCAGGTCATCGCGGGCGGCTACGGCTGGATACAGCTCGCGATCGACGGCCGTATCGCGCTCGGCACGCTCGCGGTGCTGGTGATCGCCAAGCTGCTCGCGATGAGCCTTACCGTCGGATCCGGCGGCTCGGGCGGAGTGTTCGCGCCGACGCTGTACGCCGGCGCGATGCTCGGCGCCCTCGTTGCGGGGCTCACCGGGCTGCCATCCGCGCCGCTCGTCGTCGTCGGCATGGCCGCCGTTTTCGCCGGAGCGGCACGCGTGCCGATCGCGACATTGATCATGGTCACCGAGATGACCGGCGGGTACACGTTGCTCGTACCTGCCGCGCTCGCCGTCATCATCAGCTACTTCGTGCAGGTGCGACTCTCCAAGAATCTTCGCTATTCGAGCCTGTACGAGGCGCAGGTGATGACGCGTGCTGCCTCACCCGCGCATCACACGCAGCATCTCATGACCGCCCTGACGATGTTGCGCGAGCAAACGCCCCAGGATCTCTCGGCGGTTGGTGAGCTGGATCTCGTCGCGCTGTTGCGCTCCGGGCTCGCGGTCGATCTTCCGGGAGATCGGCGCCTCGTCGCCGGCGCGCTCAAGGCCGACAGTCCGCATGTCGGCACGACTGTTGGCGCCAGTGGACGCAAGCTCGACGGAGGCAACACGAACATCGTGGCGCTCGTACGCAAGGAGCAGATGATCGTTCCGACTGCGACGACAGTGCTCGAGGCCGGCGACCGGCTCGTGGTGGTGACGGGCGAGGAAGGGGTGCAGCAGCTACGCGCGAATCTGGAAACGTGGTGAGTTTACTCCACGCGAGCACCGCCTTCGTCGCGGCCTTTCTCGCCTCGCTCGTCGAATGCGTCGAGGCGCTCACGATCGTGCTCGCCGTCGGTGCCACCCGCGGCTGGCGCCCCGCCCTCCTGGGCGCCGCCGCCAGCGCGATCTTCCTCGTCATCCTCGTCGCGATCTTCGGCCCCGCGCTTGGCCGCGTCCCGATCACGACGCTCCAACTGATCGTGGGGATTCTGCTCCTTCTCTTCGGCATCCGCTGGCTGCGCAAGGCGATCCTGCGCGCCGCGAGAGTGATCGCGACACACGACGAGGCGAAGATCTACGCGGAGGAGACGGCGCTCATGCGCTCGGCCGGCGGCGCATCAACGCGTGCGCACTTCGACACGATAGCGTTTCTCGCGTGCTTCAAGGCCGTTACGCTCGAGGGGCTCGAGGTGTCCTTCACCGTGATCGCGATCGGCGCGGGCGGATCGCTGCTGGTGGCGAGCCTCGGCGCGGCGCTCGCCGCGGTGCTGGTGATCATGCTCGGATTCGTTCTGCACCGCCCGCTGTCGCGTGTACCCGAGAACACGCTCAAGTTCACGGTCGGCATCATGCTCACCGCGTTCGGGATCTTCTGGATCGGCGAGGGGCTCGCTCTTCCCTGGCCGGGGGAGGATCTTGCGCTGCTCGCGATGATCGCGCTGCTCCTGCTCTTCTCTGCGCTGGCCGTGCGCATCGCGCGCAGCCGCGCGCGCACGACGGCTCCCTCGTGAACGCGCTTCGCATTGCGCTTGCCGAGCTGTGGGGGCTCTTCGTTGAGGACGCGACGCTCACGATCGGCACGCTCATCTGCGTCGCGCTGGCGGCGTTCGTCATCCCGCGCGTCGGCATCGGAGCGCAGTGGCGCGGGCCGCTGTTCTTCCTCGCGATTGTAGTGATGCTGCTCGAGAACGTCTACCGCGGCGCTCGACGACCGTAACGCGCTACAGCCACCGCCGCACGCGCGCACAATATTCGGTATACGCATCACCGAACTCGCGGGCGAGGTACCGCTCCTCGCGCTTGATCGCGAAGAGATAGGTGAACACGAGCGCCTCTGGCAAGAACAGTAGCGGCCAGAACGCGTTCGTGACGAACGTGACCCCGAGATAGACGAGCGCGAACGACAGATACATCGGGTTCCGCGTCATCGTGTACGGCCCTACAACGGAGAGCGTGCGCGCAGGTCGCACGGGAATGACCGGCGTGTGCAGCCGGCGGAACGTCAGCACGGCCCACGCCGCGAGCGACACGCCGACGAAGATCTCCGCCGCACCGACGAAGTCGATGATCTTCGCCGGACCGTCGCCGCTCACGATGTTGATCGGAACGAAGCGCTGGACGACGAATCCCATCGCGAGCGGGAGCGCGTAGAGCAGCGGCGGCGGTACCCGAACATCCGGCCCGCGCGATTTTCCCTCTTCCATCGCACCGCTCCTCACATCCTGGAAAGTCGCTCGCCCTCGTCGCGAATCCGCTGCCACGCATGCTCCAAATGCCGCTCGGCCGTCAGCACGTTCCCGACGCCTACACGCATCACGCGCCGGCCGCGCAGCGTCGTGTGCGTAAGATAGGCGTCCCCGCTGGCGTTGACCGCCTCGACGATCCGCTCGTTCAACAGATCGGCGCTCCCGTCGCTCATGCCCGGCGGCTGAAAGCGGAAGCACACCACGGCCATGGTCACAGGCGCGGCAGTACTATAGTAGCGCTCGCGCTCCACCCACCCCGCGAACAGCTCCGCGAGCCGGCAGTGCTCGCGAATCCGCGACTCCATTCCTTCGCGCCCGAACGCGCGAATCGCCATCCACGCCTTGAGCGCGCGGAAGCGACGGCCGAGCTGGACGCCGTAGTCCATGTAGTCCACCGCGCCCTTCGTGTCCGCGTCGACGATCGCGCGCTCACGGATGGATCCCATTCCGCATCGATGTCGTCGTGCTCATGCAAGCGCTGGAGCTGCGCCCACAGCCGCGCCTCGAACGCGAGCTCGGTGCGCGGGCGCGCGTGCCGAGCGGAGGGTAGGCGCGCACCACATGTCCGTCTTGATGCACGACTCCCTTCCCAACGAGAGTCTCACTTCACGCCCCCAGCGGGAGCAGACCGCCCCCAAATTCACGATGAAGGCCGCCCGCCGGAAAACGCGTGGCGGGAGGATGGCTCGACCGTCCTTAAATAGGAATCCACGCCACTCCGCCCGCTACCGAACCAACGAATGAGCGACATCGCCCCCACCTCGACGCTGAAAGGCTACATCCCGACGCTCGACGGGTGGCGCGCGGTCGCAATCATCGCCGTCATGGCCAGCCATGCCGGGCACAGCTATTCGGCGTCGCTGGGCCGCGACTCCTTCTTCGACCGCATCGCCAGCGGCACGCACGGCGTCAATCTCTTCTTCGCCATCAGCGGGCTGCTGATCACCTCTCGACTACTCGAGGAGTGGGACACTGCGGGGCACGTCTCGCTCAAGCGCTTCTACACGCGCCGCGCCTTCCGCATCCTCCCGCCCGCCCTGCTCTACCTGGGCGTCGTCGCGCTCCTCGGCGCCCTTGGTCTTCTACCCGTCGTGCGCGAAGAGTTCGTCGCCGCCGTTCTGTTTTTCCGCAATTACCTTCCCGCCATCCTCGGCCCCAATGGCGCCGGATTCTTCACGTCGCACTATTGGTCGCTCGGCGTCGAAGAGCACTTCTATCTCTTCTGGCCCGCGCTGCTGTTGCTCGCAGGCCGCAAGCGCGCACTCCCCGTCGCGATCGTCGTCGCCATTCTCGTTGCCGTGTGGCGGCACATCGAGGCGTGGCGCGAGATCATGCTCTACAACGCGATTCAGCCGAACTACTTCGTGCGCTCGGACACGCGCATCGACTCGATCATGTGGGGCGTCGTCGCCGCGCTCGCACTCTCGCGCCCCGACGTACGTGCAGTGATCGAGAAATATCTTAGTACTATAGTAATGCTCGCGCTGTTCGCGTTGTATGGCGCGGTCGTCTATCGCTACGGCACGCGCCCGACGTTCTGGGAGGCGACGATCGTTCCGGTGATCGTCGCCGGCACGGTACTTCGCCCGCGCAGCATGCTCGGCCGCGTGCTCGAACATCCCGTGATGCGCTGGATCGGGAGGCTGTCGTACAGTCTCTACCTCTGGGAATTCTTCTTCGTTTACTATGGCGGCGTGCCGATCACGCTGGGTGTGTGGCAGACATTCCCCGTGAATCTGATAGCGGCCGTCGTGTGCGCGGCGGGGAGCTACTATCTCGTCGAGCGCCCGCTCGTTAAGCTCGGACATCGACTTGCGCCGGCGATGCCGCGCGACGCGATGGACCGCGCGAGTGGCGCGCCGGTGGTGGTCGCGGCGGCGTAGACTAGTACTCAGTCACGAGGGATTTGATGGGTAGAGGCGATGCAGCTTGAGGCGGGCATTGTCGCAGGTGAAGCGCCAATACTCAGGCAGCATGATGGGCGGCTCAAGAGCGCACGGTCTATTCCCGAATGATCTCCACTCGCCGATTGCGAGCCCGCCCCTCGAGCGTCGCGTTCGTCTCGAGGGGCTGCGAGTCGCCCGCTCCGCCGCTGTCGAGGCGAACGGTCGCGACTCCGTAGCGCGAGGTGAGCGTCGTTTTCACCGCAGCGGCTCGCTTTTCGGAGAGCACCCTGTTCCCCGCGCCGCTCCCGCCAACACTATCTGTGTGCCCCACCACGCGGAGCTTCCAGTCGGGGTGGCGCTGCATGATGCTTCCGAGCTCGCTCAATACGGAGTCGGATTCCGGCTTGATCGCCGCGCTGTTGTAGTCGAAGTAGATGTCGTAGATCTCCACCGGACGTCTGGCCGCGAGGTCATCTTCCATGCGCTTCTTGGCGTCGGGGTCGGGGAAGTTGATCGACACCACGCGACCTCCTTCGCCTTTGTTCTTCTTCGCGTCGGCGCTGGTGACGTGCGACAACACGAGCGGAAACGCGGGGTCGGCGAGGACCAGCATGTCGCTCGAGTATTTCTCCCCCTCGTGGTCGAGAACGCCGCGCAGGTGAATCGCCGGAACCGTCACGTGCCGGTCGTTGACGAGCACGCCGAACGGCACCGTCCCAGGCTCCGCCCTCGTCATGGTGCCCTTGTACGGAGTTCCGGTGGCCGTGCTGTCGCTGGTGAGTGCATTCATGAGTGACGAGAGCCCCCCCGACGCCGGAGCGCCCTCGACCTCGTCGACGATGGTGAGCGGCGCCGAGCCCTTGGTCATGATTCCGTTTATGACCGCGCCGGAGAGGACCATACTCGTCGTTCCCTCCATGACGAGCGGATCGGTGCTTATCCAAACCTGGCGATAGATCGGCCCCGTGGCCATCGCCGAGCGAAGCATCTTCGCGTCGATGGTCATAGCCTGCATGCCGCCGCCCTTTTTCCCATGTCGTGCACTCATGAGGATGGTCACGGCCGCCGGATCGACGTTGGTGACCGTCATGGAGGGGGTGTAGTCACCCTCGATCGAGTCGCCGTGCCACGCCCATTCGACACGCATGCCCTTCACCAGCGCAATCTTTGGAGGCGCGGCCGTCTGCGCTCGTCCCGCCGAGGGGATCGCGGCCGCACCGATGACGGCCGACGCGAGCGTGACGAGCAACCGAGTCGCGCGCATCAGAGCTTCTCACACGCTGCAGCCATGAGCGCTTTGGCCTTGTCGTAGTCGGCAGTGCCGAGGATCATCGACAATCCCACGTCGTCCTTGCTGGCAAGCAGCCAGGAGCCGTTCACCAGCGCTGCCGAATCCCATGGGCCTACCAGCATCGTGTCCGGCGCGAGGCCCCGTGACACCGCGGCGCCCATTCCCGGCATGCCGAGCGCCTTGGTGAAACCGTTGAGTATCTTCTGCGACTTATCGTCGAGCTTCGGCATTGGAGCGGCCGTCAATTGCGCGGAGTCCACATTCCCCACGCCCGATCGGCCACCGCCGAAGGTCTTGGACGCGCCTGCAAGGAGGCCGGCGGTCGACGCATTGCCTCGCTTCAGCAGGTTGAGCCCCTTGTAGCCCTGCGTCCACGAGATGCCCATGGTATAGCTGACGTCGCCGTCCGCGGACGCTACTTTGTAGGTGCACGACGTGTCGGTGCTGTCGGGGGTGGGATCTCCTTTCAGCGAACCGAGAATCGCTTCTGCCTTCGCGCGCGGGACGAGGTCGCAGGCAGGGACGCGCTTCACGGGCGCGGGCGCGGCCGCGACGGCCTTGGCACCGTCATAGTCGAGGGGTTGAGGGAGTCGCTCCACCGCCTTTTTAGCGAGGTCCATCGCGCCGTCCTTCCCGCCGTTGGCAGCGGTGATGTCCACCGTGATCACCTGGTCGCCCTTGAAAACCATGAGCTGACCCTGGGGGAACCAGTTGCTGTTGTCCCACGGGCCTGGGCCCGCCGACCCCATTACCTTCGCAGCCATTCCACCGCCGTCGTCGCCGGTTCCCTGCTGCGCGGCGCCTGAGGCAGTGTGAAGCATTCGGTCCATCACCGCCGGAACCCGCCGCGCCACCGTGCCCGCAGTCGCGCCGCCGTGCGCATTGTACTGCACCATCACTTCACGGCCATCTTTTCCCCGATACAGACAGGCATCGCCCCCACGGTCCGGGAGCGCATCGTTGGAGCCCGCTCGGTACGGCGGCGCCACGAGCGGTCCCGTGTAGGGCTCGACCTCGCTCGCGGTGACATAGCGGCACGGATCCTCCTCGGGAGTGCTCGCGTCGGAAACGGGGGCGCTGCTATCCGATTGCGCTGTCCCCGGCTCTGCACTTCCCGACTGCGACTGCTGCGTCTTGTCGCCGCAGCGCGCCGCCAGCCCAACCATCATGCACGCCGCCGCAACAACCAGGGACCGTGCGCTGCGATATTGTGAGGTTTGTCGCTGCTGCATTGTCGCCCTCCACTCGAGATGCCATTTACCGCGCCGGCGTGGCCGGCAGGGAACGCGGCCATAATCGCGCATTGGCGTCGGTTGTGGGTTATGCCGCCGTCACCTGAGCGTCGGTTGGGCGCTTTTGCCGTAAATGGCCGAGCCTCGCGCTCACTTTCGGATAGTCGTACACGCTATCTCCCCGCGACTCTGAGCCCCCGCTCCGTGAAGTATGCGCGCAGCCCGCTCCCCCCTCCATCGCGATCGGCGAGCGCGACATAGCCATCGGGGCGCACGAGGTAGAGCGCCGAGCGCGCCAGCCCCGCGCGCGCGGCGTTCTCGCTCCAGTCGAATGTGTGCAGCGGGAGCTGCTGCTCTGCGCACGCTCTCGTCGCACTCGCCTTCGCCTCGCCATAGACGTGCGCCTGCCACGCCATCGACGTGAGCGGAGTGAAGTTGTCGTCGCTGCCGCTCATGGGCACCCACGGCAGCCGGTCGCCACCGTGCACCTCGCCCGCGACGCCGGCGCTCAATGCGCTCTCCCGATATTCGATCTGGATCTGCGAGATGACGCGGAACAAGAGCCTGCGCATCCGCGCGCTGCTCGATACGATCGGCATCAGAATCGGAATCAGATTCGTTCGCACGAATGCGGCGAGCCGCCCGCGATTCGTGACGAGGGTGAAGATGCGATCGGTTGTCGACACCAACTTTCGCGCGAAGCCGATGCGCTCCGGCTCATAGCTGTCGAGAAGAGTCGCGGTGGCGTCACCCTTCACCACCGCGGCCAGCTTCCACGCGAGGTTGATCGCATCGCCGATGCCCGTGTTCATCCCCTGCGCACCGACCGGGCTGTGGATGTGGGCGGCATCGCCAAGTATGAAGGCGCGCCCCTTTCGGAAGCTGTCGGCGACTCGATGATGCACGCGATACGTCGAGAACCAGTTCACCTTCTCGACCGTGACCTTCATGTCGCGAATCGCCTGATCGCTCACGTCGGCGAAGGTGAGATTGTTCTGCTCTGCATCCGTCTTCCCGACGACGGCGCCGATGAGCCGGACGCGTCCCTGCGCGCGCATCGGAAACACCGCGAGAAAATCGAAGGAGTCGAAGTCGACGTGTACCTCGTGATTCGCCACAGGGCCCGACACGTCCGCGTCGGCCACATAGAAGAGCTGATCGTACGTGCCGCCGGGCAGGCCGATCGACAATCCGGCGCGCACGGCGGAGTGCGCGCCATCGCAGCCAGCGAGGTACGATGCCGCGCACTGTTCTTCGGTGCCGTCGGCGTGCCGGAGTGTCGCGCGAATGAGCGCGCCGTCATCCGAAAAGCGAAGGAGCTCGGTGCTGCGCTCGACCGTGACGCCGAGCGTGAGCAGCTGCGCTATCAGCATGCGCTCGTGCGCGTCCTGGGGAAAGCACACCAGGCCGGCGAATGGACTCAGCCCCTTCCCCGCATCGGCGATGTCGACGCGAGCGACGCGTTTCCCTCCCACCCAGAAATTCCCGCCCGCGACTTCGACGCCGCCGCTTAGTACCTCGTTCGCGATTCCCATCTGG
>Ga0075521_10000432_pt1 | contig 12108 bp, 8 predicted proteins | sample NGEPerD_FD_74785 | JGI IMG/M metagenome (GOLD analysis project Ga0075521, IMG submission 74785) | Arctic peat soil microbial communities from the Barrow Environmental Observatory site, Barrow, Alaska, USA - NGEE PermafrostAB12-D | ecosystem: Environmental > Terrestrial > Soil > Wetlands > Peat ...
GTGCAGAGCCGCCTCGCCGCTCTCGATCGCGCGCACCTCGATGCGCAAACACAGGCCGATTACGACGTCGTCGCAAACGCCGCGGCGTTCGCGCTCTTCGGGATCACCAAAGAGCGCTTTCATCAGTATAAGCCGCAGATGTACGCCGAAGATCTCGGCAACACGCTGTTCGCGAACATCTCGCTGGAGTACGCGGACAAGAACACTCGCGCGTCGGATCTAACGGCGCGCGTTGCGCGGGTGCCGGCGTTTCTCGCGGTGGCACGCAGGAATCTGCGGGCGACGAACGACATCTATACGAAGGTCGCGCTCGAGGAGACCGACGGAGTGAGCGCCCTGATCAAGGACATGGGCGCGGACTTCACGCGCGGGACGCCATCGCAGGCGCGATATGCGAAGGTGGCGCCGCTGGCGATCGCGGCGCTCGCGAGCTTTCAGCGATTCGTGAGGGACTCGCTCTCCAAGCGTGGCGCCGTCGATTGGCGATCGGGGGTTGGGCTGTTCAACGCGAAGTGGAAGTATTCGCTGGCGGTGTCGCTCACGCCGGATGAGGAGCTCAAGATCGCGGAAGACAGCATGCGGAGGACGCGGGCGGCGATGCTGGTGCTGGCGCGGCCGCTGCACGACAGGTGGTTTCCCGCGCACAAGCACGAAGGCGACTCGACTGCGGTGCTGAACGCGACCGTGAGCGAGACGCTCGCGCGCATCGGCAACGAGCATGCGAATCGCGATTCGATCCTGCAGCAGGCAAAGGCCGACGTCGCGGCGCTCACGAAGGTCGTGCGCGACCAGCGGACGGTGTCGCTCGATTCGTTCCCGAATCTGCAGGTAATTCCGACGCCGGAGTTCATGCGCGGCGTGTACGGTGTCGCCGGCGCGGTGTTCGCGCCGCCGCTCAATCCGAATCTTGCGACGTTCTTCTGGGTCACGCCGATCCCTGCGGCGTGGACCAGCGATCGCGCGGACTCGAAGCTGCGGGAGTACAACACGTACAAGATGCTCGACCTCACCATGCACGAGGGAATTCCCGGTCACGTCGTGCAGGGCGCGTACTCGAATCTGCTAACGCCGGAGTGGCGCCGGTTGCTGCGCTCTGTGTACTCGAACACGCCGTACGTGGAAGGGTGGGCGGTGTACGGAGAGCACGTGATGATGTACGACGCGCACGTCGATGGCGGCGATCCCGTGAAGATGAAGCTCACGGATCTCAAGGGAATGCTGCGCATTTACACGAACGTCATCATCGACATCCGCCTGCACACCCGGAACATGCCCGGCGACTCGGCCGTCGCGTTCATGATGCGCGATGCGTTCCAGGAGCGGCCGGAGGCCGAGGCGAAGCTGCAGCGCGCGCAGCTGGACTACGTGCAGCTCAACGCGTACTTCGCGGGGGTCGAGGAGTGGACGCGCCTGCGCCAGGATGCGCAGAAGCGCGACGGCAAGAGTTTCAACCTGTGTCGCTATCACGACACGGTGTTGCTCTATGGTGCTCTCCCGGTGCCGATCATTCGGCGACTGTACATGGCGGGCGTCGCGCCGACGGCGAACGCGCCGGTGTCGCGATGCGGGGGAGTGGCGAGCGCGGCGAACGGGCGCTAGCGCGGAGGTGCGAGGGGCACCCGCACGACGACAGGTCCATCGCCGGCGGCACCCTCGCGCATCGTGCCGTCATCGGCCGCGCGCTCCCATCCGCTCCTGCGAATGAAGTAGAGCCAGCCGGCGTGGGCATTCCGGCAGACAGACTCGAAGCCGTTTTCCGACCGTTCGAGCAGGCGGACTCCAGCACATCGCGCAAGTACGGCGGCACCGGGCTCGGCCTTCCGATCACGTTGCCGCGAGAGGCCGCACCGGTGCGGACGTCGACAGTGGAGCACCTCGCACCGGGGATTTCGGGACGAGAGACGTCATCGCTCGAGACGATCGACCGTCAGTGCTCGCGCGAGGCGCTCGTCGTCGAGGATGAGCGCGACGCGCAGCAAATGCTGCTCCATCACCTGCGCTCAGGTCATCGCGGCGAAGAGCTTCGCATCGAGCGTGTTCCGTACAGCCCGCGCGAGCGACGCCGCCGTGAAGGGCTTCTGCAGGAATGACGCGCTGGCGTCGAGCAGCCCGCGCCGCACGATCACATCGTCCGTGTAGCCCGATACGAACAGCACCGCGAGATTCGGATGCATCTCCGCGAGATATCCGGCGAGCTCGCCCCCACCCATTGAAGGCATCACGACATCGGTGATGACGAGCGCGATCGCGTCGCCGTTCTCCGCCACGCACAGGAGAGCCTCGTTGCCGTTGTTCGCAACGATCACGCTGTAGCCCTGGCGCTCGAGCAACCGACGCGTGAGCGCCTGCACCGCGAGGTCATCCTCGACGACGAGAATCGTCTCGGTGCCGCGTGGCGCGGCTGGCCTCGCGACGACATCGGCGGGGGAGTCGTTCGCGCGCGGCAGCAGGATCTCGAACGACGTGCCGACGCCAGGGATGCTGTTCACCCAGATGTGGCCGCCCGACTGCTTGACAATCCCGTACACCGTCGCGAGCCCCAGTCCCGTGCCCTTTCCCTGCTCCTTGGTCGTGAAGAAGGGCTCGAAGATGTGCGCGAGCACGTCGGTCGACATTCCGCTACCGGTGTCGTTCGCGGTGAGCGAGACGTACGAACCCGCGGGAAGATCCGCGAGGCCTGCACGCGCGGGGTCGAGGATCATGATCCCGGACGCGACGGTGAACGTCCCGCCATGCGACATCGCGTCGCGTGCATTCACGGCGAGATTCAGAATGACCTGCTCGATCTGACCCGCGTCCGCGAGCACGCAGCCGGCCGCAGGATCGAGCACGATTTTGACCTCGACATCCTCGCCGATCAGACGCCGCAACATCGGCGCCATCCCTTCGATGACGGCATTCGCGCTCATCACCTTCGGATTGAGCAGCTGCTTCCGGCTGAACGCCAGCAGCTGCTTCGTCAGCATCGTCGCGCGATCCGCGGCCAGCTGCATCTCCAGAATGTCCGCGCGATGCGGGTCGCTCTCCTCCATGTCGTCGAGCACGAACTCGCCGTGCAGCTTCATCGCCGTGAGCAAATTGTTGAAGTCGTGCGCAATGCCGCCGGCGAGCTGGCCAACCGCCTGGAGCTTTTGCGAATGGCGAAGCTCGTCCTCGAGGCGCTTGCGATCGGTGACGTCGATGACGAAGCCATGGATCTCCGTCATCTCGCCATGAACATCGAAGTGGCCGATGACGTTTTCCAGGATCTGGAGGGTCGACCCATCGCGACGCTTGAGCGAGTCCTCGTGCATCTCCACCCGCTTCTGCTTCCGTACCAGATCGAGAAAGGCCACGCGAACGGATGGATCGGAGTAGTAGTCCGTGGTCGGGTGCTCGCACGCATCGGCGGGGCTGTCGTAGCCCATCATGCGCGCGAAAGTGGGATTGCACGCGAGCAGACGCCCCTCGACCGTCGACACGTAATTGCCGGCCAGGCTCTCGACGAATAGCGCCCGATAGCGCTCCTCGCTCTCCTGCAGCGCACATACGGCCAGCCGCTCCTGCGTGACATCGCGCGCGAGCACGAGGCGGGCGGAGCGTCCGTTCATGGTGATCGCGTCCGCGATCACCACGGTATCAATGCGCCGGCCGTCCTTCGTAAGGTGCACGAAGGATCCGCCGCCGTATCGTAGATCATCCTGGGCGCTGAGAGCGCCCGGCAGGAGGGGCGCATCCTCTTTGGGCCATATGTCCGCGATCGTCATCGTGAGGAACTGCTCTCGATCGTAGCCGTAGTGCTCCACCGCCGCGTCGTTCACGGTCAGGAAGCGCAGCGTCTCGGTGTCGACAACCCACATCGGCAGCGGATTGCGATCGAAGAGCAGCTGATAGTGTCGCGCGCTCGCGCGGAGAATCTCGGCCGCCTCGTGCCGCACCGTGACGTCGCGCGTGATTCCCACGATGCCGCCGAACTCTCCCGACGCATCGCGATACGGCTTGGTCGTCGTCTCGATCCAGGACGGCGCGCCATTGCTCCCCTTGATCTGTGCCTCGACCACTATGCGCTCGCCGCGCTCGAGTGCCGTGTTGTCGTCCGCGACATAACGCTCGGCCTGATCCTTCGGAAAGAAGTCGAAGTCGGTCTTGCCCACCATTTCCTTCGCCGACACGCCGAACACCCGTGCGAGCGGCTCGTTCACGGCGATGAAGCGTGAATCGAGATCCTTCAGGAAGACGAGCTCGGGCAAATTGTCGAGCAACGCCGTCTGCTGTTCCCTCGCCATGCCGAAGGCCAGCTCCGCCGTCTTCAGCTCCGTGAGATCCTGCGTGGTGCCGAGCACGCGAAGGAGAACGCCATCGACGGCGGTGGCGTGCCCGCGGTCGAGCAGGTAGCGAATGGTTCCATCCGCGCGGACCACTCGAAAGGCAAACTCGAAGTTGCCGGTTCGCCCCGCGTTCTCGATTGCGCGCATGACGTGCGCGACGTCATCGGGGTGGATGTGCTTCTGAAACAGTTCGAGCGAGGCGGTCTGCGACTGCGGCTCGAAGCCCATGATCCGATACGTCTCGTCGGACCACGTGACACGGTTCGCGACCATGTCGATTTCCCAGCTGCCGATGTGCGCGATCTGCTGCGTGTCGACGAACAGCGCGCGACTCTTCAGCATCTCCGTATGCCACGTGCTGCGCGTCGACTTACACCCCGTTACGTACGCAACGACGGCGGAGATGAGCGTAGCGAGCAGCACGACAGCGACGCAGAGGGGTGTGATCACCCTTTTAGTATCGTCGAGATCGTTCGGAACTCAAAAAGCTTAGAAAGTCCTAATCTCGAGCGCTCGGCTACCTCGTAACGATCAGCTCCGCCATTCGCGCCGCAGCGCCCGGCGCCTGCGCGAAGAAGAGCACCGGCTCGATGAGCTCGAGCTCCATCAGTAGAAGGCGCCCCGTGCGTGCAACCCCGTCGACTCTCGCGTACAAGATGTCCGCGACCTCCGTATTCGTAGCCTCGGCGGCCGCGCGAAGCACCGCGCGCGCGTCCTCCACGATCGCGGGATCGGGATCGAGCCGCTCGATGGTGCCGCCGAAGTCGTGCTGCACGCGAAAGTCGCCGACAGCTGGACGCTTTCTCACCGCATGGCTGAATTCGCCGCCCAGGAACACGAGCGACCACTCGCCATCCTCAATCTCGAGGAGATAGGGCTGCACCATCACACCGCTCGGCCGCGCGGCAACGAGCGCCCTGAAGCGCGCCTGGTGCGCCGCGCCGTCGCCCGGCGCGACACGCCAGGTGTCGTGCGCGGTGGCGGAGATCGCTGGCTTCACCACCGCGCCGCCCTGCCATCCCTGCTCGGCGATCAACGCATCGAGATCAGGGGTCTCGTCGCCATCGCCGGCGCTCACCCAGATCGTCGGTACGATCGCGACGCCCCTCGATTCGAGATCCTTGAGGTAGCGCTTGTCGACGCCCCACTGCACGAGCGCCGGCGCATTCATGAGCGATCCATCGTGTCGCGCCTTCACATTGTCCACCCAGCCGCGAAACTCGGTGGGCAGATGATGGAAGTTCCAGCAGGAGCGCAGGACGATCCTGTGGTAGATCGACCAGTCCGCCCGCGCGTCCCACGGCTTCGCCTCGACCTCCGCACCGCGCGCGATCAGCGCGTCGCGCAGCAGGCGATCGTCGGTCGTGATGGCCGGCACGCCGGAGTAGGTGATCAGTGCGACGCGACTGTTATATGACGGACTGCCCATTCGGTGTCTCGGTGTGAAGCGAAGAGTGCCCCGCTTCGATTGCTCAAGCGGTGTCCGAAATCTGAACTTGTGGTACACCCTTATGTAGGGCGTCGTTCAAGCGCACTCGTGCGCTCCCTCGTGCATCTTTCTTCATGCTCTTCGCCGACAATCGTGACATCACCGACGCGCGCCTCAATCTGGCGCTCGAGGAGTACATCCTCCGCAACAAGATGCCGGACGATGACCTTCTGCTCTTCTACATCAACGCACCCGCGATCATCATCGGGCGCAACCAGAACACCATCGAAGAGATCAACTCCGACCTGGTAGATGCGCGCGGCATCCGCGTCGTGCGGCGCGTGTCGGGCGGCGGTGCGGTCTACCACGATCTCGGAAACCTGAACTTCAGCTTCATGACGCGCGATGTGAACGCGCGCTTCAATCGCTACGATCTGTTCAACAAGCCCGTGGTCGAGGTGCTGCGCGAGCTCGGCGTACCGGCGGAGATCGGCGGCCGCAACGATATCCTCGCCGATGGACGCAAGATTTCCGGGAACGCGCAGTTCGCGACAGCGGGACGGATGTTCAGTCACGGCACGCTCCTCCTCGACTCGAATCTCGACGATGTGACCGCCGCGCTGAAGCCCAAGGCGGGGAAAGTCGAGTCGAAAGGCGTCAAGTCGATTCGGAGCCGCGTGGCGAACATCAGTGAGTTCCTGCGCGAGCCGATCTCCGTGAGCGAGCTTCGCGATCGTATCCTCGAGCGCATCTTCGGCACGCGCGACCCTGCGCGCATTCCTTCGCTCGTGCTCGATGCCGCGGACTGGAGCGCCGCCAACGACCTCGTAGAGCGACGCTACGGAAGCTGGAAGTGGAATTACGGCGAGAATCCGGCGAGCAACGTGCAGCGGGTGCAGCGCTTTCCCGCCGGCGAGATCGACGTGCGGCTCGACGTGCACGGCGGCGAGATCACCAGTGCGCGCTTCTTTGGCGACTTCATGGGCCGTTCGGAAGTGAGCGAGCTCGAGGCGCAGCTGAAGGGAGTTACGTACGATCGCGACTCGCTCACGCGGGCGCTCGCCAACATCGACGTCCGGCAGTACTTCGGCGACGTGTCGCGCGACGACGTGTTGGCGCTGCTGGCGCCCTGATCATTACGGCGCGCGCATTCGTGTGCGGTTAATTTTCGCGGACCAATTCGAGGAGAGACGATGTCGCAACCCACGGAAAGCTGCGGCCATCTCGATCAGGTGCGCGACGTCTCGCCGAACACTCCGAAGGGCTGCGAGGAGTGCCTCAAGCTCGGGATGCAGTGGGTGCATCTGCGGCTGTGTCAGGAGTGCGGCCACGTCGGCTGCTGCGATCAGTCGCAGGGAAAGCATGCGACCAAGCATTTCCATCAGACGAAGCACGCGATCATGAAGAGCTTTCAGCCCGGTGAGGACTGGAGCTGGTGCTACATCGATGAGCTCTTCATCGAGCCCGCTGCCGAGCCGCGCACGTGAGCAGCATCGCGCCCGTGTGGCCGGCGCTGCGCGACTGGAGCGAGACGCGCGACACGCTTCACCTCTGGACGCAGATCGTCGGTAAAACGCGACTCGCCCTTGCGCCGATGGTCAATCACTGGTGGCAGGTGCCCCTCTACGTGTCGCCGCGCGGGCTGACGACATCGTGGATGCCGTACGGCACCGCCGGCTTCTCCGTCGAATTCGATTTCATCGATCACACGCTCGTCGTGCAGCGCGACGATGGACGCGTGTGGTCGATGCCGCTCGCCCCGCACTCCGTCGCCGATTTCTACCGCAGCTACATGGCCGGCCTCCACTCGCTCGGCATCGACGTGCGCATCTGGCCGGTGCCCGTCGAGATCGCCAACCCGATTCCGTTCGCGAGCGACGAGAGGCACGCATCGTACGATGCGGCGGCCGCGCACGACTTCTGGCGCGCGCTGACGCAGGCGTCTCGCCTGCTCTCGATCTTTCGCGGCCGCTTCATCGGCAAAGCGAGCCCCGTGCATTTCTTCTGGGGGAGCTTCGATCTCGCGTGCACGCGCTTCAACGGCGAGCGCGCTCCGCAGCATCCGGGCGGCGTCCCCGGCCTCGCCGATTGGGCGACGCGAGAGGCGTACTCGCACGCGTGCATCAGCGCGGGATGGTGGCCCGGTACTCTCGGCAGTCCGATCGAGGAGGCAGCGTTCTACGCCTACGCGTATCCGGAGCCCGTCGGCTGTCCAGCCGCGAAGATCCGTCCGGCCGCGGGTAACTACAACGGCACGATGCACGAGTGGGTATTGCCGTACGAGGCAGTGCGTATCGCCACAAGTCCCGATGCCACCGCGCTCGACTTCTTCCAGAGCACCTACGAAGCCGCGGCCACACGCGGCGCCTGGGATCGCGCGGCGCTCGAGCGCGACGACGCGATGCGCGCGAAACGCTAGCGCGCGCTCACAGCATGTACGCCATGTTGGAGCTCCCCGTCGGATAGCTGACGATCATCTTCTTCAGCTCCGGCACGGGGATGTCGAAGCGGATCGCCATCGCGAACAGATTGATCACCTCTTCGGATTGTGCGCCGAGGAGATGCGCGCCGACTACGAGGTTGGTCGTCTCGTCGATGATCGTTTTGAACATCCCGACCGGCTCGCGGATGCGCCGGTTGGCGAACCACTGCGTCGTGTCGCCCGTCGCGATGCGTACCTCGATGCCTTTCGCGCGCGCGGCCCTTTCGGTGAGCCCGACGCCGGCGAGCACGGGGAGCGTGAACACCGCGCTCGGGATCGCGCGAAGATCCGGGCGCGCGGAGTTTCCGCTCAGCAAGTTCGCGGCGACAACCGTGCCCTCGTGTCCGGCGACTGGAGTCAGCGGCATCGCACCCGGCGGCCTCACGACATCGCCCGCAGCGTAGACGCCTGGGTTCGAGACGCTCTGCAGAAACTCGTTGACGCGAATACCGCCATGATGCTCGAGCTCAACGCGCCCCTTCGCGGCGCCGATGCGCGCGCTATTGGGTACGCGCCCCGCACCGTGCACCACGAGATCGGCCTCGACGATTTGCATGTTCGCGCCATGACCCACGTGCACCTGAAACGGCGCCGTTGGTGACGCGCGCTCGACCGCGCACACCGAATGCTCGAGTCGCACATCGACGCCAATCTCCTTCGTATGGGCGATGAGTCGATCGACCAGCGCGCCCTCGAACGAAGGCAGCAGCGTTCCGCGCCCGAGCACGGTGACCTGGGCGCCGGCGTTTCGCGCGAGATGCGCGAACTCGAGCGAGATGTAGCCGGCACCGATGAACGCGATTCGGCGCGGCAGCACATCGAGTTCCATGAATTCCGTGCTCGTGATGACGTGCTCCTCGCCCGGAATGTCGAGCGTGCGCGGCGATGCACCGGTCGCGATCACCACGTGCCGCGCAGTGAGCTCGCGATCGCCGATCGCGATGCGATCCTCGGCCACGAACTTCGCCTCGCCATGCAGCGTCTCGATCCCCACCTTCTTGAACGCCGCCTCGCGAGTCGGCGGCAGCGGATCGGTGAAGCTCCGCTTGAACGCCATCAGCGCCGGCCAGTCGATCGCAGCGTCGCCGGCAACGCCGTGACCGCTCATGCGACGGTGCCACGACACGACGTTCGCAGCGCCGACCAGCACTTTCTTCGGATCGCAGCCGCGGTTGCCGCAGGTGCCGCCGAAGGGCTGATCATCGATGATGGCCACTCGCCACCCCGCCTCGCGACAGCTATTCGCCGGCGTCGATCCCGCGGCCCCGGTGCCGAGCACGATCAGGTCGAATTCCTCTTTCATGTGCCTCTCGAGCGAGTTAAACGCCTGTATGACGCCTCGGAACCAAATGCACTCTATTTGCCCTAGTCACCGCCGGTTAGGACTTCGTAAGATCAACGGTAATCACTGCTCCCGCCTCAAGGGTTCCAATGGCTGCATCCGTGCTCACTGCCCAGTCCGAAATAAGTCGCACAAACGACGCGCACTCAAACCCGCGCGCGCAGACGCTCGCCGAGCGCTTCGATGCCGTTCGTGCGCAGAGCGAACGGCTGTGCGAGCCTCTCGACACGGAGGATTACGTCGTCAGCAGCATGGCCGACGTGAGCCCGACCAAGTGGCATCTCGCGCATACGAGCTGGTTCTTCGAGACGTTCATCCTCGGTCCGCACGCGCCCGAGTACGTATCGCCGAATCCGCGGTACGCGTTTCTCTTCAATTCCTACTACGTGCAGGCCGGCGAGCGCCACTGTCGCGCGATGCGCGGGCTCGTGACGCGACCTACGGTGCGTGAAGTCTTCCAATATCGCGCTCATGTCAATGAAGCGATGCGCGCGCTCCTCGGCGAGATCAACGAGGATCAGAATCATCCGGCGTATCCGCTCATCGTGCTCGGACTCCATCACGAGCAGCAGCATCAAGAGCTGCTCGTCACGGACATCAAGCACGTCTTCTGGATGAATCCTCTTCGCCCCGTCTATCGCGAGCGCGCGGAGCTGCCCGAGCGCGTGCTCCCCGAATCGGCGTGGAAGTCGTTCGGCGGCGGCGTGCATCGCATCGGACATCAGGACGAGGGCTTCTCGTTCGACAACGAGCTGCCGGCGCACCGCGAATTTCTCGAGGACTTCAGGCTCGCATCGCGGCTCGTCACGAATGGCGAGTATCTCGACTTCGTCAATGACGGCGGCTACAAGCGCTCGGAGCTCTGGCTCTCGCCCGGGCTCGCGATGGTGAACGACGGTGGATGGGAAGCGCCATTCTATTGGGAGCGCGCCGGCGATGGCTTTACGGAGTTCACGCTTGCGGGCACTCGTGCGGTGGCGCTCGATGAGCCCGTGTGTCACGTGAGCTACTACGAGGCGGATGCGTTTGCGCGGTGGGCGAAGCGTCGGCTGCCGACCGAGGCGGAGTGGGAGGTCGCGGCGCGAGGCGTGCCGATCGAGGGAACCTTCGTCGAGCGCGAGCGCTTTCATCCGGCACCCGCTGGCGCGGAAGCGATCGTCTCGGGCGAGCTCACGCAGCTCTACGGCGATGTGTGGCAGTGGACGCAGAGCGCGTATGTCGGCTATCCGGGCTTCAAGGCGGACACCGGCGCGATCGGTGAATACAACGGCAAGTGGATGGCCGATCAGTGGGTGCTGCGCGGCGCGTCGTGCGCAACGCCTCAGTCGCACGCTCGGCTGACGTACAGAAACTTTTTCCCATCGGATGCACGGTGGCAGTTCATGGGGATTCGCCTTGCCGACCACGCGTGATGAGCGCTCTACGATGCCAGCGATGCGGCGCGGTGTGCCGCGCGTCGTCGCGCGCCCGAATACCCAGAGCATTCGCGACGAGGTGCTGCGCGGGCTGCACGCCGAGCCGAAGACGTTGCCGCCCAAGCTCTTTTACGATGCAGTGGGCGCGGAGCTGTTCGAGGAGATCTGCGAGCTTCCCGAGTACTATCTCACGCGCGCGGAGCTCGAGATCCTGCACGCGCGCGCGGGTGAGATCGCGGAGCTCGCGGGGCCGCGCGTGGCGCTGCTCGAGTACGGCAGCGGCGCCGGCGTGAAGATTCGGCTGTTGCTCGATGCGCTCGAGTCGCCGGCGGCGTACGTGCCGATAGACATCTCGCGCGAGCAGCTCGCGCGCGTGTCGACGGAGCTCGCGGCGGAATACCCCCGCGTTGCGGTGCGCCCGCTCAACGCCGACTACACGCTGCCGCTCGCGGTGCCGACGCTCCCCGAAGGCTCGCGTCGCGTCGCGTTCTTCCCCGGCTCGACGATCGGCAACTTCCATCCAATGGAGGCCGCGGTCTTTCTCGGACGCGTACGCCGCGCGGTCGGAAAAGATGGCGCGCTGATTCTTGGTGTCGATCGCTGCAAGTCCGCCGCCGTGTTGAACGCCGCATACGATGATGCGGCCGGCGTGACGGCGAAGTTCAACCTCAACATGCTCACGCGCCTCAACCACGATGTGGGCGCGCGCTTCGACGTCAGCAACTTCCAGCATCGCGCCTTCTTCAACTCGCGGGCGAGCAGGGTCGAGATGCATCTCGTCAGCAAGGAAGCACAGATCGTGCGGGTCGGGGGCGACTTCATCGACTTCGAGAAAGGCGAGTCGATCTGGACGGAGAGCTCGTACAAGTACGATCGCGCGCGGCTCGAGGAGCTGATCGAGACGGCGGGCTTCCGCATCAGGAAGCTGTGGACGAACTCGAAGCGCCAGTTCTGGGTCGCCTACCTCGACGCAGTGTGACGCAGGTGGGCCGGTGCGACCGCACGCTCGACGAGCGCGAGCGCACCGTCCACTAGCAGCGCGAGCGCGGCGGCGGGAAGCGCGCCAGACAGAATCATGTTCGTGTCCGCGAGCGCGAGCCCCGCGACGATCGGCTCGCCGAGCCCGCCTGCAC
>Ga0075521_10000435_pt1 | contig 12095 bp, 12 predicted proteins | sample NGEPerD_FD_74785 | JGI IMG/M metagenome (GOLD analysis project Ga0075521, IMG submission 74785) | Arctic peat soil microbial communities from the Barrow Environmental Observatory site, Barrow, Alaska, USA - NGEE PermafrostAB12-D | ecosystem: Environmental > Terrestrial > Soil > Wetlands > Peat ...
GCCGCCCACCGGCTCGCCGCGCATGTGCGCGGACGCCTGCGCGAGCGCCCGCTCGCCGTGGAACACGCGCCCGTCCACGGCCACCGCGGGGACGTCCGTCACCCCGATCGCCGCGGCCGCGGCCGTGCACTGGCAGAGCTGCTCCGCGATCGAGCGCAGCTCGGCCGCCTTCAGCACGGCCGCCGGATGCATCTCGCAGGCGGCCGCCGCGATCAGCACGAAGTCGGGGTCCTGCAGGCAGTGCCCGCCGGCGAACGCCTGGCGGAAGGCGGCCTGCGCGAACGGGACGGTGCGCCCGATCGAGCGGGCGTAGGTGGCCACGCGCATCGCCAGCGAGCTGTCGAACGGGAACGGGTCGGGCCAGCGCAGTGGCTGCAGATCGAGCTCCCGGGCGCGGCGCTCGATCTCCGCCAGCGCGATGTCCCGCTCCTCGCGGCAGCGGAACGCGTCGAAGCTCTCAGCCGCGGGGAGCTCGCGGGCGAGCACCGGATGCCACTCCGCCGGGCCGGGAAGCACGTGCAGCACGCGCTCCGCCGCCAGGTAGGCCAGCGGGCTGGCGAGGTCGAAGTAGAAGGCGGCCGGGGTGCGCGACACGAGATGAAAGCCCGCCCGGGGGATCGGATCCTCAGCCGTGGATGAGCCAGCCGTCGGCGGCGCGCGCGGCCTCCATCACGGCCTCCGACAGGGTGGGGTGGCCGTGGATCATGCGCGCCACCTCCGGGAAGCCGCCCTCCAGCGCGCGCACGTTGACCAGCTCCTGGATCAGCTCGGTGGCGCGCGAGCCCACGATGTGCCCGCCCAGCAGCTCGCCGTACTTGCTCTCGCCGACGATCTTGACCAGCCCCGTGCGGTCGCCGTAGACGGTTCCGCCGCCCACCGCGCCGTAGGGAACCTTGCCGACCACCACGTCAAAGCCCTGCTCGCGCGCCTGCGCCTCGGTCAGCCCGAAGGAGCCCACGTTGGGGGTGCAGAAGGTCGCGCGGGGAATGTCCGCGTAGGCGATTGGGTGGGTCTCACCGCCCGCCAGGTCCTCCGCGGCGATGATGCCCTCATCGGATGCCTTGTGGGCGAGGGCGGGCCCGGCCACCAGGTCGCCGATCGCGTAGACGCCGGCGCGCGAGGTGCGCAGCGCACCGTCCACCTTCACCAGCCCCCGCTCGTCCAGCTCGACGCCCGCCGCGGCGAGTCCGAGCCCATCCACGTCCGCCGCGCGCCCGGCTGCGATCACCAGGTAGTCGACCTCGGCGGAGCTTGAGCCGTAGGAGAAGCTGACGCCCGAGTCCCCGACCTTGACGTCCGCCGCCGGGGTCCCGCTCTGCACGTCGATGCCCTGCCGCTTCAGGCCGCGCTCGACCAGGCGCGAGATGTCCGCGTCCTCGGTGGGCAGCACGCGGTCGAGCGCCTCGAGCAGGATCACCTGACTGCCCAGCCGGGCGAAGCCCGAGGCGATCTCCGCGCCGGAGGCGCCCGCGCCGACCACGGCCAGGCGGGCGGGCAGCTCGCTCAGCGCCCACGCCTGCTCGGTGCCGATCACGCGCCCGCCGAACTCGATGCCGGGGATCGCTCGCGGGACCGAGCCGGTGGCGAGGATCACGCTGCCCGCGCCGATCGCCTGCTCGCCCACCAGCACGTCGCCGTCGGCGCTCAGCGCGGCGTCGCCCTCGATCAGGTCGATCTCGTTTTTCTTCAACAACCCGGCTACGCCCGAGGTGAGCGTGGAGACGACCTTCTCGCGGCGCGCCTGGATCGCCGCGTAGTCCACCTCGACGCCGCTGACCTTCAGGCCGAACTCCTCCGAGTCGCGGATCTCCGACAGCAGATCGGCTGAGCGCAGGACGGCCTTGGCGGGGATGCAGGCGTAGTTCAGGCAGCGCCCTCCGACCTTGTCGCGCTCGAGAACAGCGGTCCTCCTGCCGAGCTGTGCTGCCCTGATCGCCGCGACGTAGCCGCCCGGTCCGGAGCCGATCACGATGCAGTCGTAGGAGGTCTCGGCCATCGAGTCTGAGCCTATCGAAGCGTTGGCTGCGTGGCCGACCCGCTAGGAATGCTGTCCGCGCGCGCCGCGCTCCCCTGCCTGGATGCGACCCATCACGCGCACGAGTGTCCAGAACAGCCAGCCTCCGAGCACGATCGCGAGCAGGCAGACGGCGGCGGCTTTGATCGTCGAGGCGACGACCAGCGCGAGCGATGTGACGATGATCTGAAAGGCGAGCAGCGCCTCGAAGCCGAGCACGGCCCCGTGGCGGCGGTTGTACATGCCCCGCGCGAGCGCCAGCAGGATCGCCGCGAGGAACAGGCCCCCCGGCAGCGAGCCGCCGTGTCGGGAGAGGTCGTGGACCGTCAGGGCTCCGACGATCACGCCGATCGCCACCAGGACGCTGACGGCGACCGCTGCGATCAGCGCCGGGGGGCGCTCATGCTCGCCCAGCGGGGCCAGGGCTGTCTCGGTGGTCAAGCTCCCCGCTCCATCGGACGACTGTCGAGCAGGTCTCGAATCGCCCGCGCGGCGGCCTCGGGATCCTGTGCATCGGCGATCGCCCGCAGCACGCACACGCGCGCTGCGCCCGCGTCGAGCGCCGCGGCGACGTTGCCCTCCCATAGGCCCCCGATGGCGAAGAACGGGACGGGGGAGTGGGCGCGGGCATAGCGGATCAGCTCGAGGCCCACGGCCGGGCGCCCGGGCTTGGTTGGGGTCGCGTGGATCGGGCCGACGCCGATGTAGTCGACTAGCTCGGCGTCGATCGCGTCAATCTCCCGCGGCGCGTGGGTGGAGAGCCCGATCAGCATGTCGGGGCCGAGGAGCTCGCGGACCTCGGCCGGCGGCATGTCGTCCTGGCCGACGTGCACGCCGTCCGCGCCCACCTCGCGCGCGAGGAGGGGACGGTCGTTGACGATCAACAGCGCGCCCAGGCGCTCGCACAGCGCGCGCGCGACGTTGGCCACGGCTACGAGCGCTTCGTCTGAGAGGTGCTTGTCGCGCAGCTGGATCACGTCCACGCCCCCCGCGATCGCGCCGCGCAGCAGGTCGGGCAGCTCGCTGGCGTCGGGGAGGGCGCCACACACGAGGTACAGCCGCGCGGCAGCGAGGCGCGCGCGCCGCTCGGCGCCTTGATCGACCGTTGCCATCGCGTCCAAGTCTGGCATGCGCTGGATGCTGCTCCGCGTCAGAGGGCGGGCTAGCATCAGTTGCATGCCCGAGAGCCAACTAGCTGACGTGGTGGTGGTGGGCGGCGGCATCATCGGCATGGCCGTCGCCTGGCGCCTGCGCGAGCGGGGGATGTCGGTGACGCTGCTCGACCGCGCCCAGACGGGTGCGGGCACCTCGCACGTGGCCGCCGGTATGCTCGCGCCGGTGGCGGAGGTCGAGTTCGGCGAGGCGGGCCGGCGCGTGCTCGACCTCGGCCTGCGCTCGGCCGAGCTGTGGCCCGGATTCGCAGCCGAGCTGCAGGAGGCGTCAGGGATGGCGCTCGCGCTGCTGAAGACCGGCACGCTGCTGGTCGCCCGCGACGGGGACGAGGCGCGTGAGCTGGAGCGCCAGCTGTCGTTCCGGCGCTCGCTCGGGCTGCAGGTCGAGCGCCTGCGCCCGAGCCAGGCCCGCGAGCGCGAGCCGGCGCTCGCGCCGACGGTGCGCCTGGCGCTGGAGGCGCCCGAGGACCATTCGATCGATCCGCGCCCCGTCCTGGCGGCGCTGCGAAGCGCGTGCCTGGCGGCCGGTGTGCAGCTGCGCGAGCACGCGCCCGTGAAGGGTGTCGAGCTGGACGGCCCGGAGGAGCGCGCGAGCGGGGTGCGTCTCGCCGACGGCGAGCGCCTGGCGGCCGGGAACGTCGTGTTGGCGGCGGGCCCCTGGAGCGAGGAGATCGAGGGGCTGCCACCCGGCGCACGCGTGCCCGTGCGGCCGGTCAGGGGCCAGATCCTGCGCCTGCGCGACCCGGCTGGGCCGGGGCTGCTGAGCCGCGTGGTGCGCTTCGAGGGCGGCTACGTGCTGCCGCGCGGCGACGGGCGCTACGTGCTGGGCGCGACCGTCGAGGAGCGTGGCTTCGGGCTGGCGCCGACCGTGGGAGGGGTGCACGAGCTGTTGCGCGACGCCCACGAGCTGCTGCCTGGGATCAGCGAGCTGGAGATCGAGGAGCTGTCCGTGGGCCTCCGTCCCGGCACGCCCGACAACGCGCCCGCGATCGGCCCCGGCGCACTCGCGGGCCTGACCTGGGCGACGGGCCACCATCGCAACGGCATCCTGCTGGCCCCGCTGACGGCCGAGCTGGTCGCCGAGCTGCTCGATCCGCCCGCCGCGGGGTCGGCGTTCGGCGTGCTGGCGTCCGCGTGCTCCCCCGCCCGCTTCGCCGCGTCCGGCGGGCTGCCCGAGGGCGAGCTCTCGACCTCCGCGGCGCCAGCGCCGTCGTGATCATGCTCAACGGCGAGCGCTCCGAGGTGTCCGCGGGCGAGACGGTGGCCGGGGTGCTCGGCCGCATGGGCCTGGAGGCGAGCGCACGCGGGATCGCCGTGGCCGTGGACGGCGAGGTGGTCCCGCGGGCCGCGTGGGCGTCGTTCGCGCTCGCCGGAGACGCCCGCGTCGAGGTGCTGACGGCGATGCAGGGTGGATGATCCCAGGATGCCGGACCCGCTGAGCACGCCCCTGCCAGGAGCGCGCGAGGGCTCCGTGGCGGGCGCGGACGCCCGTCGGGACGCCGCCGAGGATCCCCTGACGATCGCGGGCAGGACGCTGCGCTCGCGACTGCTGCTCGGCACCGGCGGCTTTCCCTCGCTGGAGCTGCTGGCCGAGGCGATCGCGCTCAGCGGCACCGAGCTGGTGACGGTGGCGCTGCGGCGCATCGAGGTGGGCGCCCGCGGATCGCTCGTGGATGTGCTCGCCGCCGCGGGGGTTCAGCTGCTGCCGAACACCGCCGGCTGCCACACAGCGCGCGATGCGGTGATGACCGCGCGCATGGCGCGCGAGGCGTTCGCCACCGACTGGGTGAAGCTGGAGGTGATCGGTGACGAGGACACGCTTCTGCCCGACGCACCCGAGCTGCTGCGGGCCGCCGAGGAGCTGGTGGACGACGGCTTCGTGGTGCTCCCCTACACGACGGACGATCCCGTGCTGGCGCGGCGCCTGGCGGACATCGGCTGTGCGGCGGTGATGCCGCTGGGCTCGCCGATCGGCAGCGGCATGGGCATCCGCAACCCCTACAACATCGCCCTCATCCGCGAGGCGGTGGACGTGCCGGTGGTGCTCGACGCGGGGATCGGCACGGCCTCCGACGCGGCGCTGGCGATGGAGCTGGGCTGCGACGCCGTGATGGCCGCCTCCGCCATCGCGCGCGCGCAGGATCCAGTGCAGATGGCCTGTGCGATGCGCGACGCGGTCCGCGCCGGGCGCCTGGCGCGCGGGGCGGGGCGCATTCCCCGCCGCCTGCACGCCACCGCCTCCACCCCCGAGGAGGGCCTGGCGGACTTCGGCTAGGGGGCGGCTCCGCCGCGCTGGCCGCCCGGCGCTACTGCGCCCGGGGGCCGCGCCGCGGGCCGCCGCGCCCCGCTCACTTCACGACTTCGATCGTCCCGTTCATGGAGGCGGGGTGGATCGTGCACTGGTAGTGGATCACCCCTGGCTTGTTGGCCCTGATCTCGAACGTGGCGTTTTCGCCGAAGGTCTTGGAGGCGAACCTCTGCGGGCCGCCCTCGCTGGTGACGTTGTGTTCGATCGAGTCGAAGTTGGTCCACCTGATCGTGCTGCCGACCTTCACCCGCAGCGTGTCCGGGTTGATGGCGATGTTGCGGTAGGCGATCTGGACGAGCCCGCTCTGCACCGGCGCGGAGGCCGACGGGGAGGCGTACTTGGGCGTGGTGCTCCCTTTCAGGCCCGTGGCGGCCGAGCTGCTCGTGGTCGCTGCGGTCGTGGCCGAGCTGGCTGTCGATTTGCTCGATGACCCGCAGCCGCTCATCAGCGCCAGCGCGCAGCAGGCGGTCGAAGCGGCGATGCCTCTTCTCATGTGTGGCGATCCTTTCTCAAGGCAGGCTCGTATGCGCGGACCTTCGCACACGGTGGGCTTCGGCGGTCACACCACGCGAGCCTCCCCGGCGGCGGCATGGCGGGGGGAGCGATGGCGGTAGCACCTAGACTCACCGCTTCGATGACACCGAGGCACTTCCTCACCGGAGCCGAGCTGAGCGCCGCCGAGCTGAGCGGCCTGCTGGACCGTGCGCTGGCGCTCAAGCGGGCGCCGCTCTGCTCGCAGGCGCTCGCCGGCGCCAGCGTGGCGCTGATCTTCCAGAAGCCATCGACGCGCACGCGGATCTCCTTCGAGGTCGGGGTGCACGAGCTGGGCGGCCACCCGCTGGTGCTGCGCTCGGAGGAGATGCAGCTCTCGCGAGGCGAGGCGCTGCGCGACACCGCGCAGGTGCTCTCCCGGCACGTGGCCGCGGTTGGACTGCGGACGGGCGAGGACGCCATCCTGGAGGAGCTCGCCGCCAACAGTGCCGTGCCCGTGATCAACATGCTCAGCGCCCGCCACCACCCCTGCCAGGCGCTCGCCGACCTGCTCACGCTGCGCGAGGCGTGCGGCGCGCTGGAGGGCCTGCGCGTGGCGTATGTGGGCGACGGCAACAACGTGGCCCGCTCGCTGGTCGTGCTGGGGACGCTCGCGGGGATGCACGTGGCGGTCGCCTCGCCGGCCGCCTATTCGCTGGAGAGCGAGCTCTCGCCGCCCGCGGGCGCCACGGGCGCGGTGACGCTGCACGAGGATCCGCGCGAGGCGGTCGAGGGCGCCTGCGCGGTCTACACGGACGTGTGGGTGAGCATGGGCGAGGAGGACACAGCCGAGCAGCGCCGGGCGGCGCTGGCGGACTACCACCTGGACGACGCCCTGCTGGACGCGGCCGCCGCGGGCGCCTTCGCCATGCACGATCTGCCGGCGCACCCCGGCGAGGAGATCTCCGCCGAGGTCCTCTACGGCTCGCGCCAACGCATCTGGGATCAGGCGGAGAATCGCCGCCACGCCCAGAAGGCCCTGCTGGAGCTGCTGGTGGCACCCGCGTGAGCGCCGCGCCGGACGGCACCCCCCGTCCGCAGCGAGGAGACGAGCTGGAGCTGCAGGTCGACTCGCTGGCCTTCGGCGGCGAGGGGGTCGCACGGCTCGGCGACGGCGGCTACGTGGTGTTCGTCGCCGGCGCCATCCCCGGCGATCGTGTGCGCGCGGTCGTGCACAAGCGCAAGCGCAGCTATGCCCATGCGCGCACGCTGGAGGTGCTGGACCCCAGCCCGGAGCGCATCGCCGCGACCGCCGAGCATCCGGGCGTGGCCTGGCAGGTGATCCCCTACGAGCGCCAGCTGGAGGTCAAGAGTGCCCAGGTCGAGGAGGCGCTGCGGCGGATAGGGCACCTCGACGGGTTCGTGCTCGAGCAGATCGTCCCCGCGTTGGAACAGTGGCGCTACCGCAACAAGCTCGAGTACTCCTTCGGCGGCGGCGAGGCCGGCGAGGCCGGCGAGGGCCAAGACGGGGATCTGGTGTGCGGCTTCCACGCTCCCGCAGGCGGCAACCGCGTCACCGCGCTGGAGGACTGCCTGCTGGCCTCCGAGCGCGGCAACATCGCGCGCCGCGTGGCGCTGGCCTGGTGCCGCGCGCAGGGGCTGATCGCGTGGGAGCGCGGGCGCGGCGAGCGCGGGCGTCATGCCCGCGACGAGCGCACGGGGCCCGCGCCGGACGGTCGCGCCCGCCTGCGCAACCTGGTCGTGCGCGAAGGCCGGCGCACGGGGATGCTGCAGGTGCGGATCGTGACCACGGAGGGCGAGCTGGAGGCAGGACAGCTCGCGGCCGCGCTCAGCGAGGCGCTCGGCGACAGCCTCTCTGGGGTGCTGTGGACGCGCTCGCGCAGCCTCGCGGAGACCACCGCAGGCGGCGAGACGGAGCTGGTGTGGGGAGATTCCGAGCTGCCCGAGCGCCTGGGCGGGCTCGATCTGCGCATCTCTCCGGACGCCTTCTTCCAGACCAACACGGAGATGGCCGAGCTGCTCTACGGGATCGTCGTGGAGTACGCCGCGCTGGAGGGTTGGGAGCGCGTCTATGACCTCTACTCGGGCATTGGCACGATTGCCCTCACCCTCGCCCCGAAGGCCGGCGAGCTGTGGGGGATCGAGCTGACCGAGCAGGCCGTCGCGGACGCGATCGCCGCGGCGCGGCGCAACGAGATCACCAACGTCCACTTCTTCGCCGGCGACACGCGACTGGCCCTGCCGGAGCTGCTCGAGCGCGCCGGGCGCCCGGACGTGCTGGTCGTGGACCCGCCCCGGGCTGGTCTCTCAAAGAAAGTCGTCCGGCGGATCATCGACACGTCGCCCAGGCGCATCGTCTACATCTCCTGCAACCCCACCACGCTCGCCCCCAACGCCGCCGAACTGGTGGAGGCGGGCTGGGTCCTGCGCAAGGTCCGCCCCGTGGACATGTTTCCCCAGACTCACCACATCGAGTGCGTGGCGCTCTTGGAGCGCGGGTAGGCTTCGCTGCATGCGCGCCGTCACCATCCGCGAGCAGGAGATCGTGATCGAGGAGCACCCCGATCCCGTTCCGGGTGCGGGGGAGGTGCTCGTCAGCGTGCGCGCGGCGGGGCTCAACGGCGCCGACATGATGCAGCGCCGCGGGCTCTATCCGGCGCCTGCTGGCTCGCCCCCCGACATTCCCGGCCTGGAGCTGGCCGGCGTGGTGGCAGCGCTCGGTCCGGGAGCGGAGCGCTTCGCGGTGGGCGAGCGCGTGATGGCGATCGTCGGCGGCGGCGGGCAGGCGGAGCTGGCCACGGTCCACGAGCGCCAGCTCATGCCCGTGCCGGAGGCGCTCGACTGGAGCGCCGCGGGCGGGCTGCCCGAGGTCTTCACCACAGCCCACGACGCGGTGTTCACCCAGGCCGAGCTGCGCAGCGGCGAGCATCTGCTCGTCCACGGCGCCGCGGGCGGCGTGGGCACCGCCGCGATCCAGCTGGCCCGAGCGGTCGGCGCGCGCGTGACCGCGACGGTCCGGCGCGAGGAGCTGCGCGCGCAGGTCGGCGAGCTGGGCGCCAGGGCGATCCCGGTGGAGGGCTTCGCCGAGCACGGGCCCTTCGATGTGATCCTGGAGCTGGTCGGCGCTCCGAACCTCGGCGAGAACATGCACGCGCTGGGCACCGGCGGGCGGATTGCGATCATCGGGGTGGCGGGCGGCGCCAAGGGGGAGCTCAACCTGCTCGCGCTGATGGGCAAGCGCGCGCGCATCCACGGCTCGACGCTGCGCGCCCGGCCGCTGGAGGAGAAGGCGCTGGCCGCGCGCCGGCTGGAGCGCGAGGTCCTGCCGCTGTTCGAGTCCGGCGTCCTGCGGGTGCCGGTGGCCGCGGCCTTCCCGCTGGCGCAGGCGGCGGGCGCCTACGAGCGCTTTGCCGCCGGGGGCAAGCTCGGCAAGATCGTGCTGGAGATCTGAGCCAGCACGCTCGGCGGGCGGTCGCGTTGGCGCGGACGTGCGGAGGAGTCAATAGGGCGGCTGCGCCGAGTACCACTCGCCCAGCGACCTGAAGGCGGCCCAGAACGCCCGCTTGGCGTCCTGCTCGTCGAGCGAGTCGTCGATGTTGGGCACGTACAGGACGTCGATCGTCGGCGTCAGCGCCTGGACCTCGCCCAGCTTCGCCTCCAACGTGCGCGCCAGCGGGATGTCCATCTCATCGAGTGCGCTCAGCGCCTCCGCGCCCATCACCACCACGATCTTGGGTGCGACGATGGCGATCTCCTCGACCACCCGCGCCACGCAGGCGAAGTCCGCCAGCGAGGAGTCGCTCAGCGGGCACTTCACGCACAGCGTTCCGTAGACGGCCAGCGGATCGATGGACAGGCGCTTGAGCGACTTCATCAGCGCGCTTCCCGAGCGCCCGTAGAAGGCCACGCCCTCCTCGATCTCCGACGGCAGGGCGGAGTGCTTCAGCAGCATGATGTCCGCCTGCGGATGGCCGGACCCGAGCACGGGCATGAGGTTGCCGCGCGGACAGTGCGGGCATGCCTGTAGCTCGCGCGTCAGCGTGTTCAGCTCGCGGATTGCGCGCTCCAGGTACTTCTCGCGGATCTCGTCATCGGTTACTGGCATCGACCCCGAGGGATTTGACGGGGTGCTCGCTTGTCCTTGACGGTGCATCAGTAGTTGCGTGGTTGGGCGGGGTCCCTATCGCCGTCCGCCGCTGCCGTGGGCCCGGCCGAGCCGCTTCAGACGGCGTGCCTTGCTGGCCCGCTGCGCCTTCGGCGGCGTGGCCCGCGTCTGCAGGAACTTCAACGCCTGCACGTACAGCAGCGAGGACGGTCGCGTGAGGATCTCGGCGTCGCGCAGCGACTGCAGGAACTCCGTCGGGCCGTCGAAATCGCGCATGCGGATCCGCACCGAGCCGAGCCCCTGGACCACGTGCGAGTCCGATCCGGCGCCCGCGGGGATCCGGTACTTGGCGGCGAAGCGCACCGCCTCCTCGTTGAACGCCCCGATGGCGACGCGCGGGTTGAAGATCTCGATCGCATCGACCTCGTCGATGATCGTCAACAGGTGCTCGTAGTCGGGCACCGAGTGCATGCGGTCGAACGGATGGGGCACGTAGACGAGCCCCCCCTGGCGGTGGATCTCCGCGACGGTCTCCTGCAGGCTCAGGCCGCGGGGGATCTTCTCCTCGATGAACAGCCCGATCACCTCGCCCTGCCCGGCGGTCTTGACCTCCTCGCCGACGATCACCTTCACGCCCGCCGCCGCCGCCTGCGCGCGCGCCTCGAGCGCACCGGAGATCTCGTTGTGGTCGGTCACGGCGATCGCGCCGAGACCCTCCTCGCGCGCGGTCGCCAGCAGCACCTCCACGGGCGTGGCGCAGTCGCCGGAGTGGTCTGTGTGCATGTGCAGGTCCACCTCGAGCAGCGGGCGCGCGCTCAGCCGCTGCGAGAGGGCGGGGTCGCCGTCGCGCGGATGTCGACGCGCGGCCAGGCGCCGGTAGATCTCCTCCAGCTGCGCCGCGGAGCTCTCCCCGTCGGGCACCAGGCTGTAGTCGCCGGGGAAGTAGCGCTTCATCAGCTCGACGGTCGCGGGCAGGCTGGCGGTGCGCGCGTCCAGGCGCCCGAAGAAGCTCTCCACGAAGCGGCGGGCCACGAGCGTGGAGAGCAGGCGCTCGGTGGAGGAGTGGAAGGAGCCGACGTTGAGGGCGCGCGAGTGGCGCAGCGCCGCGTTGGAGGTGCTGGGCGCGAACGGCTCGTGGACGTGGACGAAATCCAGCTCGACCGTGCCCAGCAGTTCCTCGACGGTGCGTGCCACGTCGATCGGCAGCGCGGATGGCCGGCGCCGCGCGACGCCGGCGACGTCCAGCACCTCGCCGACGGCGATCACCCGCGGGCTGCCGTCGTCGGTGCCGTCGAGCAGGCTCTGTGGCTCGCCGCGGGCGGCGCGCAGCGCCTTGCGCGAGGCGCGCACGCGCTCCTGCGAGCGCGAGGGCGCGAGCACCAGCACGCGGTGCCCACGCCGCGAGAGCTCGGTGGCGACGCGCCTGACGTGGGCGTTGACCTCGTTCTCCGCCTCCCACGGATACGGCGTCACGTGGGCTATGGCGAAGCGGGTGCTCATCGGCTCCACGATTATCCCCCTGGCGGCGCCTTGGAGGGGCGGGCTGTTCCGCTACTTCGTGGCCGAGGCCCTGGCCGCCGGCGCTTTGGCGGGCTTCTTGACTGCGGCGCGCGCTTTGCTCGAAGCCGGTTTGCGGGCGCTCGCCCTCACGCGCGCTCCCGGCCTTCCGCCGTAGCTGGCGATGAACTTCTCCGTGTCTTTGTGCGCCTGCTCGTCCGGACGCTGGTTGTGCGGAGACTTCATCAGGTAGGAGGAGGGTCCGTCCAGCTGACCGCCGATGCCATGGTTGAGCGCGAGCTTGCAGCAGCGCACCGCGTCGATCACGATGCCGGCGGAGTTCGGCGAGTCCCACACCTCGAGCTTCAGCTCGAGGTTCAGCGGCACGTCGCCGAAGGCCTGGCCCTCTACGCGGATGTGCGCCCACTTGCGGTCGGTCAGCCACGGCACGTAGTCCGACGGCCCGACGTGGATGTCGCCGGCCGGCAGCTCGTGGTCCATGATCGA
>Ga0075521_10000436_pt1 | contig 12095 bp, 11 predicted proteins | sample NGEPerD_FD_74785 | JGI IMG/M metagenome (GOLD analysis project Ga0075521, IMG submission 74785) | Arctic peat soil microbial communities from the Barrow Environmental Observatory site, Barrow, Alaska, USA - NGEE PermafrostAB12-D | ecosystem: Environmental > Terrestrial > Soil > Wetlands > Peat ...
CGCGAGTGGTCACTTGCGCGCCGCACGTACCGCGAGTGGTCACTTGCGCGCCGCACGTACCGCGAGTGGTCACTTGCGCGCCGAGTGGTCACATGTACGTGACCACTCGCGACGCAAGTGGCCACTCGCGGGAGGGGGACGGGAATGAGCCCGGTCCAGGAGGTCGGCGAGATCTTCGCCGTGCAGCAGGTCGGCGCGTACCTGCAGTTCACGGTGGTGGCTCCCGGCGTCGCCGCCACCGCGAAACCGGGTCAATTCGTTGCGGTCGCGGTCGGCGGGGAGAACACCTCGATGGTGCTGCGGCGCGCGTTCGCCCTGTACAGCGCGACGCCGAGCGGCGACTTTGCGGGCACGATCCAGTTCGTCGTCGCTGAGCACGGTCCTGGCACGCGCTGGCTGGCGAACCGCAGGGCAGGCGAGCTGCTCGACGTCGTCGGGCCACTCGGCACGCACTTCCCGCTGCCGTCCGGGCCGTCACCGGCGGTGCTGGTCGGAGGCGGCTACGGCACCGCTGCGCTCATCCCGCTGGCACGGGCACTGCTCGCAGGGGGTTCGCCGGTGGAGTTCGTGATCGGCGCTGCCACGGGTGCTCGGCTTTTCGGCGAACTGATCGCGAAGCGGCTCGTGGGGGCGGTCACCGTGACTACCGACGACGGCTCGGCGGGGACGCGAGGGCTGGTCACCGACGTCCTCCCCGAGGCGATCGCGCGGGTCGGCGCCGAGGTCATTTATGCCTGCGGTCCGATGCCGATGCTGCGTGCCGTGGATGCCGTCGCCCGCGCGCACGCGATCCGGGCGCAGGTCGCGGTCGAGGAGGCGATGGCGTGTGGCATCGGGGTGTGCATGACCTGCGTGCTGCCGGTGCGGGGCGACGACGGGCTGTCGCGCTTCGTGCGCTCCTGCGTAGAAGGGCCGGTGTTCGACGCCGAACGCGTCCGGTGGGCCGACGTGGGGACGTTGCCGCCCGACCTGGTCGGCGCCGATGCCATGGGTGGCGGGCACTGATGACCGACCTCACAGCCAGACTCGGACCGCTCACCCTGCCCAATCCGGTGCTGACCGCCTCGGGGTGCGCCGCGGCGGGGCGCGAGCTGCATCAGTTCTTCGACGTTGCCGCACTGGGTGCCGTCGTCACTAAGTCGATCATGGCCAAGCCGCGATCCGGGCGCCCGACTCCCCGCATGGCCGAGACGCCGAGTGGCATGCTCAACTCGATCGGCCTGCAGGGGCCCGGGATCGACTCATTCATCGCCAACGACCTCGCCTGGCTGGCCGAACACGGCGCCCGCGTGGTGGTCTCCATCGCCGGCACGCACACCGACGAGTACGTCGAGGTGGCCCGCAAACTTGCCGGCCATCCGGCCGTGGCGATGCTCGAGGTGAACATTTCCTGCCCGAACGTTGAGAGCCGCGGACAGGTCTTCGCCTGCGATGCGATCGCGTCCTCGCGGGTGATCGGGGCGGTGCGCCGCGCGGCCGACCCCGCGCAGCCGATCTTCGCCAAGCTCTCGCCCGATGTCACCGACATCACCTTCATCGCCCGCGCTTGCGCTGACGCGGGTGTCGACGGTTTCTCGCTCATCAACACACTGCTCGGGCTTGTGATCGATACCGACACGATGACGCCGGCACTTGCCGGGCTCACCGGGGGGCTGTCCGGACCGGCGATTCGGCCGGTGGCGGTGCGGTGCGTGTGGCAGGTCCGCAACGCGCTGCCGCACTTGCCGATCCTCGGTATGGGCGGTATCCGCAGCGGCCTGGACGCGCTCGAGTTCATCCTGGCCGGGGCATCAGCGGTCTCGGTCGGGACTGCCGTGTTCGGCGATCCCTCGGCTCCGATCAGGGTGCTCGCCGAACTCGGAGCCGCCCTGGCCGAGCGCGGGTTCGAGACGCTGCAGGACGCCGTCGGATTCGCGCACCTGAGCACCGCCGAGCGTGCCGCCCGCGCCGCGGTGCGGGTGTGAGCGGGGCCTTTGGCGCCCGCCTGGATGCGGCGCTGGACACCCGGGGCTCGATGTGCGCGGGCATCGACCCGCATCCGGCACTGCTGCAGGCGTGGGGATTGCCGGACGATGTGAGTGGCCTCGAGCGCTTCGCGCGCAGCTGCGTGGAGGCGTTCGGCTCGACCGTGGCCGTGGTCAAGCCGCAATCGGCCTTCTTCGAGGCGTATGGGTCGGGCGGTATCCGGGTGCTCGAGCACACGATCGCCGCGTGCCGTGAAGCCGGTGCGCTGGTGGTGCTCGACGTCAAGCGGGGCGACATCGGCACCACCATGGCGGCGTATGCCCGCGCCTACCTTGATCCGGCCTCGTCGCTGGCCTCCGACGCGATCACGGCCAGTCCGTACCTCGGCGTGGGGTCGCTGCTGCCCGCCTTCGAGCTGGCTGAGCAGTACGGCGCAGGGGTGTTCGTCCTCGCCCTGACCTCCAATCCCGAGGGCGCGCAGGTCCAGCACGCGCGCGGTGCTGACGGGCGCACCGTTGCCCAGGCCATCATCGACGAGCTGGCCGCCCGCAACGCCGGCCGTACCCCGATGGGGTCCTTCGGTGTGGTCGCCGCAGCCACCATCGAGACGTCTGCGGCTCGCCTGGAGCGACTCAACGGGCCGATCCTGGTGCCCGGTATCGGCGCCCAGGGCGGCACGCCCGAGGACGTCGCCAGGGCGTTCGGCGACACGCTGTCCGGCATCGTGCCCAGTGTGTCCCGCGAGATCCTGCGGTATGGTCCGGAAGTCGCGCTGTTACGAAGCGCGCTAAATGAGCAGATTGCTGATTTTGAGTTCCTCCGCCGAGATCTACGGGCCCAGGAACCGGCCGATAGCAAGAAATCCGGCATGAGTCTGTAGATTTCATCTGGACTTAACTGGTCCGACACACCCCATTAGGAGGAACTATCCGATGACCGATGCCATCGCCGCGGCCAGCCGCGACATCATTGACAAGGGCTATGCCGTAATCAAGCTCAATGACCTCGACACTGCCCGCCTCACAGGCGCAGTGGCGACCGCGGTCGACTTCTTCCAGCGCCCTGCCGAGGACAAGTTGGCCCACGGCAGCACCGACCACAACTATGGCTACCGCCCCTTCGGCATCGAGTACTCCGTGACGCCGGATCGCCCCGACATGAACGAGTGCTTCACGCTCTGGTCGAGTCGGCTGGATCTAATCCCGAAGTCCGATGACATCGAGGACCTCACCGCCGCCTTCCTCAGCTGGCGTGACTCGCTGGCCCCGCTTGTCGACGCGATCCTGGACAAGGTCGCAAGGACGTTCGGCGCCGGGAGCGGCCCTGCGTTCGAGAAGGCGTCCTACCTACAGATCAACTACTGCTTGCCCACCCCGCCCGAGCGTGACCTGCTTCAGGACAAGCACGAGGACGGCCACATGCTCACCGTGCTGCACACGACCGCGCCGGGACTGGAGGTCTTCGTCAACGATGAGGCCATGCCGATGGAGCCCGGCCCGGACGAGATCGTGATCATGCCGGGCTCAGTGCTGACCGCGCTGTCCGGTGGCAAGATAGCGCCGCTGTATCACCAGGTGCGCAACCACGGGCTGGCCAACCGGCAGGCGCTGATGTACTTCGTGAACCCCGAGGTCGAGGCGCCGCTGTTCTCGTGGATCGACACCGCGGACGGAGCGCGCGAAGACATCCGCGCCCACGTCCAGAATGCCCCGACGATGTTCGGTCTGCCGCCCGTCGAAGTCCTCTGAAGTCTCGCTGACCCGCCGGACGCGTGCTGGTGCCCGGCGGGTCAGCGGCGGCGTCACGACGTGAGTTCGTCCAGCGTGGCGAGATCGGCCAGTGTCGGCTGCCACAACCCGGCGGCGACGTTGCGGGCGACCTGCTCAGGCGACGTCGCCCCGGCGATCACGCTCGCGACCGCGGGCTGCGCGGCGAGGCCGCCGATCGCGACGTCCAACAGGGTGGCACCCCGCTCGCCGGCGAATGCCTCGAGCGCCTCCACGACGTCGAACATCTCGTCGGTGAGGACGGCCTCGCGACCCCACTGCTGGATGCGGCTGCCCTGGGGCGCAGGCTCACCGCGACGGTACTTGCCGCTCAGCAGGCCGCTGGCCAGCGGGAAGAACGGCAGTAGCCCGACTCCGTAGTGCTCGAGGGCCGGGACAAGGTCGCCCTCGATGCCGCGCTCGAGCCAGCTGTACTCGTTCTGGGCGCTGATGAACCGTTCCAGGCCCCGGGTGCGCGATATCCACTCCGCTTCGGCCACCTGCCAGCCGGTGAAGTTTGAGCTGCCGAGATAGCGGACCTTGCCCTCATGGACCAGGTCGTCCAGCGCCGAGAGGGTTTCCTCGATCGGGGTCGCGACGTCCGGGCGGTGCATCTGGTAGAGGTCGATCCAGTCCGTGCGCAGCCGTCGCAGCGAGGACTCCACGGCGCGCCTGATGTAGCGCCGAGAGCCGCGCGCACCCCAGTCCTCGCCATTGTCGTTGCCACGACTGCGCGAGTCGCTGCCGAACTTGGTAGCCAGCACGACGTCGTCGCGCTGGCCCTCCAGCAGCTCGCCGAGCCGTTCTTCGGACCTGCCGTAGGAGTCGGCTGTGTCGAAGACGGTGATGCCCTGGTCGAGCGCGGCGTGCACCACGTTGCGGCTCTGCTCGAGGTCAAGCTTCATGCCGAGGTTGTTGGTACCGAGGCCGACGACGGAGACAGTGAGCCCGGAGTTTCCGAGGCGACGAAAATCCATGCTGCGACCCTACGCAGGTCCTGCGTAGGGTCGCAGCTGTCACAGATTTCCCAGCTGTCACAGATTTCCCAGCTGTCACAGATTTCCCAGCTGTCACAGATTTCCTAGCTGTCACAGTGCCTTGAGGATGTCCTCCACGCGTGTCTTCGCGTCGCCAAACAGCATCTGGGTGTTGGGCCGGAAGAACAGCGGATTCTGTACGCCCGCGTAGCCGGTCGCCATGGAGCGCTTGAACACCACCACGTTCTCGGCGTCCCACACATGCAGCACGGGCATGCCGGCGATGGGACTGGCGGGGTCCTCGGCCGCGGCCGGGTTCACGGTGTCGTTGGCGCCGATGACGAGCACGACCGTGGTCTCGTCGAAATCGTCGTTGATCTCGTCCATCTCCAGGACGATGTCGTAGGGCACCTTGGCCTCAGCGAGAAGCACGTTCATGTGTCCCGGCAGGCGGCCGGCGACGGGGTGGATCCCGAACCGGACTTCGACGCCGGCCTCGCGCAGCTTTCGGGTCAGGTCGGCGACCGGATACTGAGCCTGCGCGACTGCCATCCCGTAGCCGGGTGTGATGATCACCGAGCTCGCTTCGCGCAGCAGATCGGCAGTGTCGGCCGCGTTGATCTCGCGGTAGTCGCCGTAGTCGGTGTCGTCGCTGGAGGCAGCCTCCATGCCGAACCCACCGGCGATCACCGAGATGAACGAACGGGCCATCGCCTTGCACATGATGTAGGACAGGTACGCACCGGACGAGCCGACGAGCGCGCCGGTGACGATCAGCAGGTTGTTGTTGAGCAGGAAGCCTGAGGCCGCGGCCGCCCAGCCCGAGTAGCTGTTGAGCATCGACACGACCACGGGCATGTCCCCGCCGCCGATCGAGGCCACCAGGTGCAGGCCGAGCAGCAGCGCGACCCCGGTCATCGCAGCGAGCAACCACAGGTGCGGGGTGATGACGAACAGGACCGTCAGCACAATGAACGCGGCCAGGGCGCCGAGGTTGATGAGGGTCTTGCCCGGCAGCACGAGCGGCTTGGACTCCATCCGCGCGGACAGCTTCAGGTACGCGATGATCGACCCGGTGAAGGTGACCGCACCGATGAACACGCCGATGAACACTTCGGCGTGATGGATGCGGAGCAGCGAGCCCGCGACCTCGGTCTGGCGGGCCCCCTTCGCCTCGACGTTGTAGTAGCCGTTCCAGCCGACGAGCACAGCTGCGAGGCCGACGAAGCTGTGCAGTATGGCGATCAACTCCGGCATGCCGGTCATCTCGACCCGGCGTGCGCGCCACAGGCCGATGACCGCGCCGATCACCATGGCGATGGCGAGTAGCGCGATGCCGGTCGCGGCTATCGTCCGGGAGGCCAGGCCGATGGTCCCCGCGAGCGCGATGACCATGCCGACGATGCCGAACACGATGCCTTGGCGCGAGGTCTCGTGCTTGGACAGGCCGGCGAGGCTCAGGATGAACAGCAGTGCGGCGACGATGTACGCCGCCTGTGCGACGGTTTGGGCATTCATCCGGCTCAGCCTTTCGAGAACATGCTGAGCATGCGTCGGGTGACGGCGAACCCGCCGAAGATATTGATACTGACCAGCAGAATCGAAATGCACGCCAGGACGGTGATGGTGGTGTCCTTGTGCCCGACCTGCAGCAGCGCGCCGACGATGATGATCCCGGAGATGGCGTTCGTCACCGACATCAGCGGCGTATGCAACGCATGATGCACGTTGCCGATCACGTAGTAGCCGATGACAATCGCCAACACGAACACGGTGAAGTTGCCGATCAGTTGGTTCGGGGCAAACGCGGTCAGCAGGAACAACAGCGCAACCCCTACGCCGACGATCACGTACTTACGGCTCGCTGGCGGGGGCGGTTTCTCCTGTTTCATCGGCGGTGGCTGCGCCGCGGCGACCGGCGCGGCTGAGACCTGCACCGGCGGTGGCGGCCAGATCTTCTCGCCGTTGCGCACCACGGTCATGTTGCGTTGCACGACGTCGTCCCAGTCGAAGACGACCTGCCCGTCCTTCTCCGGGGTCAGCAGCTTCATCAGGTTGACCAGGTTCGTCCCGTAAAGCTGCGAGGACTGCGTCGGCAACCGTCCGGCCAGGTCGGTGTAGCCGATGATCGTCACCTTGTTGTCGGTGACGATCGCCTCCCCGGCGACGCTCCCGGCCACGTTGCCGCCCTGCTGCGCGGCCATGTCCACGATCACGCTGCCCGGCTTCATGCTCGCGACGTCGGCTGCCGTGAGCAACTTGGGCGCCGGCCGTCCTGGAATCAGCGCAGTGGTGATGACGATGTCGACGTCTAGGGCCTGCTCGCTGTAGATCTCGGCAGCGCGCCGGTTGTAGGCCTCGCTGGTCTCCTTCGCGTAACCGTCCGAGCTGACCTGCTGCTCGTCGACCTCAACCGCGAGGAACTCCCCGCCGAGCGAACGAACCTGCTCAGCCACTTCCGGACGCGGGTCGGTGGCCCGGACGATCGCGCCCATGCTGTTCGCCGTGCCGATCGCCGCCAGGCCTGCGACACCGGCGCCTGCCACCAATACCTTTGCCGGCGGCACCTTGCCCGCCGCGGTGACCTGACCGGTGAAGAACCGGCCGAAGCGGTGGGCCGCCTCGATCACGGCGCGGTATCCCGCGATGTTGGCCATCGAGCTCAGCACGTCCAACGACTGCGCGCGCGAGATGCGCGGCACGGCATCCATCGCCATGGCGGTGATCGGCCGCTGGGCCAGCGCGTCCACCAGGTCAGGTTTCAGTGCCGGGCTGAGCAGGCCGATGAGTGTTGCGCCGTCGCTCAACTGCCCGATCTCCTCGGTCGAGGGCGAGTTCACCTTGAGCACGATGTCGGCGTGCCAGGTGCTTTCGCGCGAGCCGATTTCTGCGCCCGCCTCCAGGTAGGCAGCGTCGGAAAAGCTGGACGCCACGCCGGCGCCGGTCTCGATGACGACCTCGTATCCGAGACCGCGTAGTTGTTTGACGGTTGTGGGGGTGGCCGCAACACGAGTTTCCCCATGTTGCGATTCGCGGACGACTCCGATGAGCACTTGCTCTCCTCTCGTGGTGCCGGAACAAGACTCGGATTCGCGTGATCCTGCCGCACTCATCGCAAGGTTGCTGCGGCGCGGGTCACGTCGGCAATCGCGTGATGTTAGCGCCGTCGCCGTGTGCGGTGCGTCCAGGTCACTGCGCACGGTTTGCAGAACGGGGCGTTCGGGGCGGCACGGCACCCAAGCGGCGCGCTCTAGCCCGGCTGCCGAGCGAGGTCGCGATAGGTTCGCGCATGTGTCCCGCTTGACCGTCCTGTCCGGCCCGTCCGGTGTCGGCAAGGGGACGGTGGTGACCAGGGTCCGGCAGCTGTACCCGCATGTGTGGGTCTCCGTGTCCTGTACGACACGTGCCCCCCGGCCCGGCGAACGCAATGGCCTGCACTACCGCTTCGTCAGTCGTGAACAGTTCGGCGCGCTGGTCGAGGCGGGGGAGTTGCTCGAATACGCCGAGTTCGCCGGCAACCTGTACGGCACACCGCGGGTGCCCGTCGTGCAGCGGTTGGCCGCGGGGGAGCCGACACTTCTCGAGATCGACCTGCAGGGCGCGCGGCAGGTTCGCGCGGCGATGCCAGAAGCGCAGCTGGTATTTCTCGCCCCGCCGTCCTGGGAGGAACTGGAGCGCCGCCTATGCCGACGCGGAACCGAGCTCACGCCGGCCATCACCGAGCGGCTCGTGCAGGCCCGTGTCGAACTCGAAGCGGCCGAAGAGTTCGACGCGGTGATCGTCAACGACGACGTCGCCCGCGCTGCCGCAGAGCTGGTCGGCCTGATCGAAGCGGCGGCACGGTGAGCCGGCACCCACTGGAGCGTCGGTACCGGTTCGCATCGACGGCACGGTGAGCCGGCGCCCACCTGGGCGCCGGTGTCGGTTCGCACCGGCGGCGGGCGCGGCAGTTGCTAGGATGCAACTGAGGGAGTCTGCCGGATAGGTCTGCGTTCTGTCGAGCGCGATGTTTGGCCCCCGTTTCCTGCAAGTCGCACAGACCTGCACGTCGCACAGAGAGCTGAGCCGTGTCCGCACCCGAAGGCATCACCAACCCGCCGATCGACGAGCTGCTCGACCGCACCCAGTCCAAGTACGCGCTCGTCATCATCGCTGCCAAACGCGCCCGGCAGATCAATGCCTACTACAGCCAACTCGGCGAGGGCCTGCTCGAGTACGTGGGTCCGCTTGTCGAGACCGCGCCGCAGGAGAAGGCGCTGTCGATCGCGCTTCGCGAGATCAACTCCGACCTTATCGAGTTCAAGCCCGGTGAGGGCTGAGGAACGCCCCGTCCGATGGGCGCTGATGGCGGACGCCGGGTGGTCCTCGGCGTCGGCGGCGGGATCGCCGCGTACAAGGTGGCCGACCTGCTCCGCAGGCTGACCGAGGCAGGGCACGATGTCAGCGTTGTTCCTACCGCTGCGGCGCTGCGGTTCGTCGGGGCGCCGACGTGGGCGGCGCTGTCCCACCACCCGGTCGCCTCGGACGTGTGGAGCAACGCCGCCGAGGTCCCGCACGTCCAGCTCGGTCGCCAGGCCGAGCTTGTCGTGGTGGCGCCGGCCACGGCCGATCTGCTGGCCAAGGCCGCGCACGGCCTCGCCGACGACCTGCTTACCACCACTTTGTTGACCGCGCGTTGCCCCGTGCTGCTTGCGCCTGCCATGCACACCGAGATGTGGGAGCACCCGGCCACGGTCGACAACGTCGCCACCCTGCGTAGCCGGGGAGCCATCGTGCTCGAGCCCGCGTCCGGACGGCTCACCGGCACCGACACGGGCAAGGGACGTCTCCCCGAGGCTGCCGAGATCGCCGCTCTCGCCGAACTGCTGCTTGCCCGCCCCGACGCGCTGGTGCATGACCTGGTCGGGCGGCACCTTCTCGTCAGCGCCGGCGGTACCCGGGAGGCCCTCGACCCGGTCCGGTTCCTCGGCAACTCCTCCTCCGGTCGCCAGGGCTACGCGGTCGCGGCAGTCGCGGCGGCGCGGGGCGCCCGAGTCACGCTCGTCGCGGCCAATGTCGAGCTGCCCGATCCTGCGGCGGTGGACGTGGTCCGGGTGATCAGCGCGAGCGACCTGCGCGAGGCGGTGCAGAAGGCGGCTCAAGACGCCGACGTCGTGATCATGGCGGCGGCTGTTGCCGACTTCCGTCCCTCCGGCGTCGTGGCACACAAGATCAAGAAATCCGGGGCTGCCCCCGGGCCGATCGCGCTTGTCGAGAATTGCGACATCCTCGCCGAACTTGTCGCAGCACGTCGGCCCGGGCAACTGATCGTCGGATTCGCGGCGGAGACCGGTGACGAATCGGGGTCCGTCCTCGACCACGGTCGCGCCAAGCTGGCCCGCAAGCGGTGCGATCTGCTGGTCGTGAACGCGGTCGGACCCGGCAAAGCCTTCGGTCAGGCGGGCAACGCCGGAGTCATTCTCGGTGCCGACGGCAGCGAGACGACCGTGCCGTACGGGCCGAAAGCCGTGCTCGCCGCGGCGCTCTGCGACATTGTGTCAGCTTTGCTGGCCGCCCGGCAGTCCTGAGAGCCGAGTCGGGCGCGTTGCCACGCATCGGCGCAGGGTTGGTTAAACTCTCACAGAATCCTTCTCTTAGCAATCGGAGCGCTTGTGACCCGCCGCCTGTTTACGTCTGAGTCCGTCACCGAAGGTCATCCGGACAAGATCGCCGACCAGATCAGCGACTCGATCCTGGACGCCCTGCTCAGCCAGGACCCCGCGAGCAGGGTTGCCGTTGAGACCCTGATCACCACCGGACAGGTGCATGTCGCCGGTGAGGTGACGACCGATGCCTACGCCGACATTCCGACGATCGTGCGTGATCGCATCCTGGAGATCGGCTACGACTCCTCGCGCAAGGGCTTCGATGGCGCGTCCTGCGGCGTCAATGTCTCTATCGGCTCCCAGTCGGCGGACATCGCGCAGGGTGTTGACAACGCCTACGAGGCGCGGACCGGCGAGAACGTCGAGGATCCACTGGAGCGGCAGGGCGCTGGTGACCAGGGCCTGATGTTCGGCTTCGCCGTCGACGAGACGCCCGAGCTCATGCCGCTACCCATCGCGCTCGCGCACCGGCTCGCCGAGCGCCTCACCGCTGTGCGGAAGGACGGGACCGTGCCCTACCTGCGTCCCGACGGCAAGACCCAGGTGACCATCGAATACATCCATGGCAAGCCGGTGCGCCTGGACACCGTGGTCCTGTCGAGCCAGCATGCCGCCGACATCGATCTGGACACCCTTCTCAAACCCGACATCGAGGAGCACGTCGTGGCTCCCGTGCTTGCCAGCTTCGGCCTGGACAGCGTGGGCTACCGGCTGTTGGTGAACCCGACGGGACGCTTCGAGATCGGCGGTCCGATGGGCGACGCCGGTCTGACCGGACGAAAGATCATCGTCGACACCTACGGTGGCTATGCCCGCCACGGTGGCGGGGCGTTCTCCGGCAAGGACCCGTCCAAGGTCGACCGGTCCGCTGCGTACGCCATGCGGTGGGTGGCGAAGAACGTGGTGGCCGCCAAACTCGCCACGATGTGCGAGGTGCAGGTCGCCTATGCGATCGGCAAGGCGGAGCCGGTGGGCATGTTCATCGACACCTTCGGCACCGAGACCGCCGACCCGCAGAAGATCGCCGACGCCGTGCTGCAGACCTTCGACCTGCGTCCCGCGGCGATCATTCGTGACCTCGACCTCAAGCGCCCCATCTACGCCCAGACTGCCGCTTACGGGCACTTCGGCCGCGAGCTGCCCGACTTCACCTGGGAACGCACGGACCGCGCCGACCAGCTCGCCAAGCTCGTCCACGGCTGATTCACACCGGCCCACCGAGCACGTATTCCCAGCTCGATGACGGCGTCCGCGTCGTCGTTGAGCTGGGGTTCGGCACTCATCGGTCCCGCGGGACCGTCGCCGCAGGCTGGTAGGACTGCCCCCGTGACCAGCCGACGCCCCGCTCGGACACGGGACTCTCCCAGGTCCGGGCGCACCCCCGCCGCTGCGGATCCAGTGGCGCGGCTGATGGTGGACGTGCCGCTGCCGCATCTGGATCGTCCCTTCGACTACCTGGTACCCGCGACGCTGGACGCTGAAGTCAGGGCCGGGTCGCGGGTACGGGTGCGCTTCGCCGGGCGCCTGGTCGATGCCTACGTGCTGCAGCGCACCGCGAGCACCACGCATCAGGGGTCACTCGCCTACATCGAGCGCGTCATCGGAGAGGCGGTGCTCACCCCACAGACCGCGGCGTTGTTCCGCGCCGTCGCCGACCGCTGGGCCGGAAATTTCGTCGACGTGGTGCGCTTGGGCGTGCCGTCGCGGCACGCGGCCGCAGAACAGTCGACCGCCGAGGCAGT
>Ga0075521_10000442_pt1 | contig 12058 bp, 8 predicted proteins | sample NGEPerD_FD_74785 | JGI IMG/M metagenome (GOLD analysis project Ga0075521, IMG submission 74785) | Arctic peat soil microbial communities from the Barrow Environmental Observatory site, Barrow, Alaska, USA - NGEE PermafrostAB12-D | ecosystem: Environmental > Terrestrial > Soil > Wetlands > Peat ...
CGCGCTTCGCATCCAGCGCGCCTGTCGCCAGCTCGACGTGAAATCGGTCGTCGTCTATTCCGAGGCGGACCGCGACGCCAAGTACGTGAAGCTCGCCGACGAGGCCGTCTGTATCGGGCCGGCGGCGTCATCGCAAAGCTACCTCAATATGCCGGCCATCATCGCCACGGCGGAGGTGACCGATGCCGAAGCGATTCATCCAGGCTACGGCTTCTTGTCGGAGAACGCCGATTTCGCCGAGCGGGTCGAACGCAGCGGCTTCACTTTCATCGGCCCGACGCCAGAGGCCATCCGCATCATGGGCGACAAGGTGGCAGCGAAGCAGGCCATGATCAAGGCTGGCGTGCCTTGCGTTCCCGGCTCGGAAGGTGCCCTGCCCGAAGATCCCAAGGAAAGCATTCGCGCGGCCCGCGCCATCGGCTACCCCGTGATCATCAAGGCGGCGGGCGGCGGCGGCGGCCGCGGCATGCGTGTCGTGCACACCGAGGCAGCGCTCGTGTCTGCGGTGCAGATGACGCGAGGCGAAGCCGGGGCCGCTTTCGGCAACCCGGCTGTCTACATGGAGAAGTTCCTCCAGAACCCGCGCCACATCGAGATCCAGGTTCTCGCCGACACCCACAAGAACGTTCTCTGGCTTGGCGAGCGCGATTGCTCCATGCAGCGCCGCCACCAGAAGATCATCGAGGAAGCGCCGGCGCCCGGCATCGCCCGTCGCGTCATCGAGAAGATCGGCGAGCGATGCGTCGCCGCCTGCAAGCGGATCAACTACCGTGGCGCGGGCACATTCGAGTTCCTGTACGAGAACGGCGAGTTCTTCTTCATCGAGATGAACACGCGGGTGCAGGTCGAGCATCCTGTGACCGAGTGGGTGACAGGCATCGACATCGTGCAGATGCAGATCCGTATCGCCGCCGGCGAGAAGATGCTGATCCCGCAACGCGCGGTCCAGTGCCGGGGCCACGCCATCGAGTGCCGGATCAACGCGGAAGACCCCTACAAATTCACGCCTTCGCCGGGACGCGTGACGATGTGGCACCCGCCTGGCGGCCCAGGCGTTCGTGTCGACTCGCACGCCTACACGAACTACGTCGTGCCGCCGAACTACGATTCGATGATCGGCAAGATCATCGTCCATGGCGACACTCGCGACCAAGCACTGGCGCGCATGCGCACGGCGCTTTCGGAAACCGTGGTCGAGGGCATCCATACCAATATCCCGCTCCACCGCGAGCTGATGGTCGACGCCAAGTTCATCGAGGGCGGAACATCCATTCACTACCTGGAAAGCTGGCTCGATCAGCACAAGCGCTGAGGGCCGGGCGATGTTCGGGCTGACGCTGCACGCTCCGGCTGCGCAAGTGGATGCGCTGACCGATTTTCTGGCCGACGCATGCAACGCCTTGTCGGTGTCGGTCGAAGACGCGGATGCCGGCGGCGCTTTCGAGGAGCCCGTGTTCGACGAACCGGGTTGCGGTCCCACCGGTCGCTGGCAACACGCGCGCATTCAAGCCCTTTTCGCGGACGAGACGAGTGCCACTTCGGCGGCCGCCGAGATCGCCTCCGGCGAGACGAACGCGAGCGTACGTTTCGAGTCGATCGCTGCAGTCGACGACCGCGATTGGGTCCGACTGACGCAGTCGCAGTTCGGCCCGACCGAAATCACGACCGGGTTCTGGATCGTGCCTTCGTGGAGCACCATGCCGGCCGATACGCGGCACACGCTGCGTCTCGACCCGGGCATGGCGTTCGGGACGGGCACGCATCCCACGACGCGGATGTGCCTGCGCTGGATGGCGCGATCGGCGGCGGGTTGCGCGGCGCCGTGGCACCGGGTGCTGGACTACGGGTGCGGCTCGGGCATCCTCGGCATTGCGGCTGGTTTGTTCGGCGCCGTAGAAATCGATGCCGTGGACATCGATCCCGCGGCCGTGGCGGCAACCGTGGCCAACGCCGCCAGCAACAACGTGCGCCTCGCCGCAGGAGGCCTCGATGCGGCGTGCGGCACCTATTCACTTGTCGTCGCCAACATCCTGGCCACGCCCTTGAGGCTGCTGGCGCCACTGCTCGCCGCCCACCTCGGCGAAGGCGCCGATCTGCTTCTTTCGGGCGTCCTTGAGCGACAAGCCGACGAGCTTCAGGCGGCTTACGCACCATGGCTGGCGCTTCGCGTCGTCGACACGGATGACGGCTGGATTCTGCTGGCCGGATCGAGGCCCCTGGCACCCGCCGTGGCATGATTTCCCGATGAGCCTGGCCACCCGCTGCACCTCATGCGAAACGGCCTTTCGCGTGGCGCAAGACCAGCTCAACACTTCCGAAGGGTGGGTTCGCTGCGGCCAATGCAACGCCGTATTCAACGCGCTCGACGGACTGTTCGACCTCGGCCGCGAAGCGGCGCCCGAACGGGACCTGCAGGACCAGGGTCACGGCGCACCCGAGCACCAGTCTGGCGGCGGTCGGATGGCTGCCGAAGCGGGCGGCAGTGGCGCCACTCGTCGTGTGGGTGAGGCGGCTGCCGCAGGCGCCGGTGGCGCAGGCGGCGCAGGCACAGCATTCAGTGCAAGCGCCAACGCCGCCAGAACGCCCTGGGATGACTTGGTCCGACTCGAGCCGGCACGCGAGCCAGGCAACTCGACGACGCCGGGTGCCTTCGACGATCTGCTGACCGACCCGATCGACGCACACCTGTTCCGCAACCGCCGCGCCGAGGGTGAGAAGTCGCCAGCGGTGCTGATGAGCGAGCGCGATCGACTTGAATTCTCGGACGCACGGTTCGATTCCGACCTGTTCGAGGACCCTGCTGCCGGCACGGGCAGCGAGAGCGTCGACAGCGTCGGCAGCGGCGTCGGGGCCCTGCCCCTTGAAAGTGCCAGCCCGCAACAACCGGACTTCCTGCGCCGGGCCGAGCGGCGCGCCCGTTGGCAAGGGCGCCCCGTGCGGTCAGCCTTGGTCGGGATGGCGGTGCTCGGCGGCATCGCCTTCGTCCTTCAGGTTGCGCATCACTTTCGAGACAGCCTGGCTGCTGAGTGGCCTGCTGCTCGCCCGGCGCTTGCCGCGTGGTGTCAGGTGGCTGGGGCTTGCGCGCTCCAGGCGCCGAAGCACCTCGGCGAGTACGCGGTCGAGAGCAGTACCCTGACACGTGCCGGCGGCGCCGATGCCTTCGTGCTCAGCGTGATCCTGCGCAGCCGCAGCACCGTGCCCCTGGCGCTGCCCTCGATCGACCTCAGCCTGACCGACGGCGACGGCCGACTCGTCGCACGGCGCGTTCTCTCGCCCGCCGACTTCGGATCGGCGAACGTTCTTGCCCCGGGCGGCGAAGCTGCCTTGCAGGCCATGCTGAGCACCGGCGCATCACGTGTCAGCGGCTACACGGTAGAGATCTTCTATCCCTGAGAAAGCGTGCGCCGATTCGGCGTCAACCGGAGCTTGAATGACCACTCTCATTTGCGGATCGCTCGCCTTCGACAGCATCGCGAATTTCCCCGGCCGCTTCGCGGATCAGATCCTGCCCCAGCAGCTGCACATCCTCAACGTGTCGTTTCTGGTGCCGACACTGCGCCGCGAGTTCGGCGGTTGCGCCGGCAACATCGCCTACAACCTGAGCTGCCTCGGGGCCGACGCCATCGTCGTGGCCGCGGTTGGCAGCGACGGCGACGAGTATCTTCGCCGCGTTCGCGCCTGGGGCCTCGCGACCGATCACATTCGCAAGGTCGAGGATACCTACACGGCGCAGGCGTTCATCATGACCGACATCGACAACAACCAGATCACGGCCTTCCACCCGGGTGCCATGCAACAGGCGCACGAGACGCCGATCCCGCAGCGCAACGACATCGCGCTGGCCATCGTCGCCCCTGACGGCCGCGAGGCCATGCTGCGCCATGCTGACCAATTGCGAAGGGACAGCATCCCCTTCATCTTCGACCCTGGACAGGGCCTGCCGATGTTCGACGGCGCCGAACTGCGCCAGTTCGTCGCGCAGGCGACCTGGCTTGCCGTCAACGACTATGAAGCGCAAATGCTCTGCGACCGAACCGGCCTTTCACTGGAAGCGATGTCGCGCTCGAACCTGCGCGGCATCGTGGTCACGCTCGCCGCACAAGGCTGCGAGATATGGCAACAGGGCCTCAGAAGCTCGGTTGCCGGCGTCGATGCGCAGCAAGTCGTCGATCCGACAGGGTGCGGCGACGCCTTCAGGAGCGCCTTGCTCTTTGGCCTGGAGCGAGGCTGGGACCTCGAACGCTGCGCCCGGCTGGGGAACCGGCTCGGAGCGCTCAAGATCGCCAGTCGTGGCGGCCAGAATCACGTGCCGGATCGCACGAGCCTGGTCGGGTAACCTGAACGGCTCTCAAGTTTCGCGCTGATCATCCGAAGGCCCACTCCATGGACATGCGCCAGCCGTTCACGTTTGCATTTGCATTGCTGGTCGGCTTCGCCATGGCGTCGCTGCTCACCTGGGCGGCCTGTCGCTGGTGGTACAAGCGCCAGTTGCACGCTGCAGCCGAACGCCTGCGCAAGAGCGATCAGGGCAGGGTCTTTTCGCAGCAGCAAACCATGCAGGCGAAGCGCCAGATCGAGGCACTGAAGGCCGAACTCGCCGAGCATCGCCGGGCAGCTACCGTCAGCAATGCAGACCAGGAAAAGACGCGCAAACTCGAACAGGCGCTTGTCGCCGCCGAACGCTGCGTCGAAGAGGAGCTGGCAAGGGTGCCCGTGATCTCGGCGCGAGGATTCGCGGACACGCAAATCCTGCCCTGAGCCGGAAAACTTCCGGGCTACGGGCGCGCGCCTGCTCGTCAGGACGGCCACGGATGGTGGCACCATAAAAAAACCCGGCCGAGGCCGGGTTTTTGACGACAGGCGCCGAAGCGCCCGCCGAACTCTCAGGGCTTGCTGCCGGTCGGGAACGGCCAGGCCGCTTGCGGGCTGAGGGCCGTCTTCGCAGGCGCCACGGGCGCCATCGAAGGCGCAGGCGCCACAGCCGCTTTCTTCGCCGGCGCCGTCTTGGCCGCCGCCTTCTTCGCAGGCGCCTTCTTGGCGGCCGCCTTTTTCGCAGGCGCTTTCTTGGCTGCTTTTTTCGCAGGCGCCTTTTTTGCCGCCTTTTTCGCAGGCGCCTTCTTGGCGGCCTTCTTCGCAGTCTTCTTCGCCGCCTTTTTCGCGGGCGCCTTCTTCGCAGCCTTCTTTGCAGTCTTCTTCGCCGCCTTCTTGGCCGGCGACTTCTTGGCTGCCGCCTTCTTGGCCGGCGACTTCTTGGCGGCCGACTTTCTGGCCGGTGCCTTCTTGGCTGCCATCTTCTTCGCCGGGGCCTTCTTAGCGGCTTTCTTCGCAGTTGCCATTACGTTTCTCCTTGATCAAGTTGACATGGAACCGCGCAAGACCTCGTGGAATCGCGCGGCTATTCACCGTCCGAAGCTGCCCAGGAGGGGCGCCCGGTACGATGAATCGGGTGGCAGGCCGGCAGCGCGACAAGGGCGCTGCATCATTCCTGCAAATCTTGATCTCTCGAGCCCATCCGCTCTTGCGGATGAACAGCTCCCATCCCGCTGCACCACGGCAGTCGGGTTGTGGTCGTTCGCCGACTTCACCGGCGGCGGCACGGCGAGCCCAGCTTGAATGTTCGGCAAGCCGTGAGGCCCGCTCCGATCGGCGCGTCAATCCCACGACAGTGCACCGCCGCTCTGATAGTCGATGACACGCGTTTCGAAGAAATTGCGCTCCTTCTTCAGGTCGATCATTTCGCTCATCCACGGAAACGGGTTTTCTTCGTTCGGGTAAAGCTCCGCAAGGCCGATCTGCGTCGCCCTCCGATTGGCGATATAGCGCAGGTAGCCCTTGAACATGGAGGCGTTCATGCCGAGAACGCCGCGTGGCATCGTGTCTTCGGCGTAGCGATACTCGAGCTCGACCGCTCGCTCGAACAGGGACTTGATCTCGGCCTTGAACTCCGCGGTCCAGAGGTGCGGGTTCTCTGCCTTGATCTGGTTGATGAGATCGATGCCGAAGTTGCAGTGCATCGACTCGTCGCGCAGGATGTACTGATACTGCTCGGCGGCGCCGGTCATCTTGTTCTGGCGGCCGAGCGCAAGAATCTGCGTGAACCCGACGTAGAAGAAGAGTCCCTCCATCAGGCATGCGAAAACAATCAGCGATTTCAGGAGCGTCCGATCGTCTTGCGGTGAACCGGTCTTGAAGTTCGGGTCCATGATCGCTTCGATGAAAGGGATCAGGAATTCGTCCTTGTCGCGAATCGACTGGACCTCGTTGTAAGCGTTGAAGATCTCGCCTTCGTCGAGGCCGAGCGACTCGACGATGTACTGATACGCGTGCGTGTGGATCGCCTCCTCGAACGCCTGGCGCAAGAGAAACTGGCGGCACTCCGGCGCCGTGATGTGCCGGTAGGTGCCGAGCACGATGTTGTTGGCGGCGAGCGAATCGGCGGTCACGAAGAAGCCGAGATTGCGCTTGACGATGCGCCGCTCGTCGTCCGTGAGCCCGTTCGGGTCTTTCCATGTCGCGATGTCGCGCGACATGTTCACTTCCTGCGGCATCCAGTGGTTGGCGCAGGTCGCCAGATACTTTTCCCACGCCCATTTGTACTTGAATGGAACGAGTTGATTAACGTCCGTGTGGCCGTTGATGATTCGCTTGTCGTCGGCTCTGACGCGCCGCGCGACGGGCGGTACCGGAACACGGGCCGGTTCAGCGGCCAGCCCGATCAAGGGCGAGGATTCAACAGCAGAAAGCAATAACGGGCGCAAAGCGGATGCCGCGCGTTGCGCGGTGCTTGCGGCATGAACGGTCTCGGTGGTTCTGTCTTCTTCCCAAACCAGCATTGCGGATATTTCCTCTGCCTGTTGATTATCGGAGTGATGTAGATGAAACCCCAAGCCTTATCGTCCTGCGCGCGTGATCGATGTTGCGCTGTTGCATCGTGTCGTGCGTGCGCAAGGACACGGATGCGCACGACTTCGACGACGCGAGCAGATCATTGACACGCCTCGCACTCGGGATCGTCGAGCGCACAGAACGACACATCGGATGCAGGGTCGGCATCGCTCGAAACACTCGAGGCCATCGTCACAACGGGCTTTGCGGCAGACGCGGCCGCAGGTCGCGAACCGCTCGCCACCGCATTGAGCTGACCTGACTTCACGGTCGACTTCTCGGCGTTCGTCGCGCTCAACGTGCGCAGGTAATAGGTCGTCTTCAGGCCGCGGATCCAGGCGAGCTTGTAGGTCTCGTCGAGCTTCTTGCCCGATGCGCCTGCCATGTAGATGTTGAGCGACTGCGCCTGGTCGATCCACTTCTGGCGCCGCGCCGCGGCCTCGACGAGCCACGTCGTTTCGATCTCGAATGCAGTGGCGTAAAGGAGCTTGAGGCCGGCCGGCACGCGGTCGATCCGCTGCAGCGAGCCGTCGAAGTGCTTGAGGTCCATGACCATCACCTCGTCCCACAGGCCGGCCTTCTTCAGGTCGCGAACAAGGTACTCGTTGACGATGGTGAACTCGCCCGAGAGGTTCGACTTGACCGACAGATTGCCGAACGACGGTTCGATCGAGGCGCTGACACCGACGATGTTCGAGATGGTTGCGGTCGGGGCGATGGCGACGCAGTTGGAGTTGCGCATTCCGTGCTCGCCGATCCGCTGGCGCAGCAGGCCCCAGTCGAGCGTCGCGCTGCGGTCGATATCGACCAGAGCGTCTTGGCTGCCGGCGAGCGTGCCGCGCTCTTTCGCGAGCAGATCGAGCGAATCGATCGGCAGGACGCCACGATCCCAGAGCGAGCCGCGATAGCTCGAATAGCGGCCGCGCTCGGCGGCAAGCTCGGTCGAAGCCCAATACGCGTGGTAACAGACCGCCTCCATCGAGCGATCGGCGAATTCCACCGCGGCGTCCGACGCGTAGGGCACGCCGAGCTCGTACAGCGCGTCCTGGAAGCCCATGATGCCGAGCCCGACCGGGCGGTGTCGCAGATTGGAATCACGCGCTTTCTTGACAGCGTAGTAGTTGATGTCGATGACGTTGTCGAGCATTCGCATCGCTATGGCGACCGTCTTCTTCAGCTTCACCTGGTCGAGCGCGCCATCGGTGATGTGCTGGGCCAGGTTGACCGAGCCTAGGTTGCACACGGCGATCTCGCTCGCGCCGGTGTTGAGCGTGATCTCGGTGCAGAGATTGCTCGAGTGCACCACGCCCATGTGCTGCTGCGGTGAGCGCACATTGCAGGCATCCTTGAAGGTGATCCAGGGGTGCCCGGTCTCGAACAGCATGGTCAGCATCCGGCGCCAGAGGTCGCAGGCCTTCATCGTCTTGAAGAGCTTGATCTCGCCGCGTGCCGCCTTCGCCTCGTAGGCCGTGTACGACTCTTCGAAGGCCATGCCGAACTTGTCGTGCAGATCCGGGCAGGTGCTGGGCGAAAAGAGCGTCCATTGGCCCTTGCTGGCATCGTGCGGATGAGCGGCGCCTTCCATGACCCTCTTCATGAACAGGTCCGGAATCCAGTTCGCCGTGTTCATGTCGTGCGTGCGGCGCCGGTCGTCACCCGTGTTCTTGCGCAGCTCGAGAAACTCCTCGATGTCGAGGTGCCAGGTTTCGAGATAGGCGCAGACCGCGCCCTTGCGCTTGCCGCCCTGGTTCACAGCCACTGCGGTGTCGTTGACGACCTTGAGGAAAGGGACCACGCCCTGGCTCTTGCCGTTCGTGCCCTTGATATGGCTGCCGAGGGCACGAACGTTCGTCCAGTCGTTGCCGAGACCACCAGCGAACTTCGACAGCAGTGCGTTCTCCTTGAGTGCCTCGTAGATGCCGTCGAGGTCGTCGGACACCGTCGTCAGGTAGCAGCTCGAAAGCTGCGAGCGCCGCGTTCCGGCGTTGAACAGGGTCGGCGTCGAACTCATGAAGTCAAAGGTCGACAGCACTTCGTAGAACTCGATCGCGCGCGCTTCGCGATCGATCTCGCCGATCGCCAAGCCCATGGCGACACGCATGAAAAAGGCCTGGGGCAGCTCGATCCGCGCTTCGTCGATGTGCAGAAAATAGCGGTCGTAGAGCGTCTGCAGGCCGAGATAGTCGAACTGCAGGTCGCGGTCGGCCTTGAGGGCGGCACCCAGCGTGCCGAGATCGAACTGGAGCAGCTTTTCGTCGAGCAATTCGGCGTGAACGCCTTTCTTCACGAACTGCTCGAAGTAATCGGCATAGCGCCCGAGCATGTCCGAGTGCAGCAGTTCCTCGCCGAGGACCTCGCGGCGAATCGTGTGCAACAGCAATCGGGCGGTGGCCCGCGTGTAGCCCGGATCCTTCTCGATCAGGGTACGCGCTGCGAGTATCGCGGCCTTGTGCACCTCGTCGATCGGCACGCCGTCATACAGGTTGCGCTTTGTTTCAGCGAGGATCGGTTCGGGCCGAACGTCGGCGCCCAGGCCGGCGCAGGCCGAATCTATGAGCGTACGCAAGCGTTTCGCATCGAGAGGAACGCGAACGCCGCGGTCGGTGACCATGATCGCTGGCTCGGCGATGGCAGCCGCCGGAGCCTGCTTGGCCCGTTCCTGGGACCGGCGTTCGCGATAGAGCACGTAGGCACGCGCCACTTCATGATGGCCGCCACGCATAAGCCCCAGCTCGACCTGGTCCTGCACGTCTTCGATATGGAACGTGCCGCCGCCCGGTCGCGAACGCAGAAGACCCCTGACCACGGACTCGGTCAAGCCGTCGACCGTCTCGCGAACACTTGCCGACGCCGCGCCCTGCGTTCCGTGAACGGCCAGAAATGCCTTCATCAGAGCAACGGCGATCTTGTTCGGCTCGAACGAAACGACGGCGCCGTTGCGGCGCAATATCTGATACCCCTGATACGCAGACGCGGACGCGGCCGGACGAGTCACGGAACGCTGCATTGCAGCTATTGCAGACGCCGCCTCGGCGTGTGTTGCTTGCATGGAATCCCCTCTTAGAGGCCCGCGCGGCCTGACACCGGCGAGCAAGTTCTGTTCATCGCCCGCAGGCCATGTATCCGGCGTGCCGGCGCGCAAGTAGGTCTCTCGATATGGTCGGATGAGCGCTGCTGGCGTCGCTTTCGAATACCGAGCGGGAAAACGACTGCAGCACGAGCTAACACTATATCTGGGGTCCAGCCAGCCAACAAGCACTACCTATAGCGTACGAACCCCTATGAGCCCGAGAACCACTCGGAAAGGCAGGGCGACTTCACACGCTGCTGCGGCGTGTGAAAAATTGCACGGAATCAGGCCGCGAACTCCAGGACCCGCGAGGTCACGTGGGAGCGCAACCGGTTCCAGTCGAAGCCTGCTCCCGGGTCGCGCTTGCGATCCGGTGCCACATGCTCGTGCCCGGCCACGGACGCCAGCGGATAGCGCGTCGCGAGCTGGTTCAACAGCACACCCAGGCGAGCGTACTGCGCCGCCTCGAAGGCCTCTCCTTCGAGGCCTTCGAGCTCGATGCCGATCGAAAAATCGTTGCAGTCGGCGCGGCCGCGCCAGGAGGACGAGCCGGCATGCCATGCGCGCTCGTCGCAGGACGCGAACTGAAGCACCAAGCCATCGCGACGAATGAGGAAGTGCGCCGACACGCGCAAGCCTTCGATCGTCTTGAAGTAGGGATGCGCGGCGAAGTCAAGGCGGTTCGTGAACAACCGCTCGATGGCGTCGCCACCGAATTGGCCCGGCGGCAGGCTGATGGAATGCAGCACCACGAGATCCACGATCGTGCCGGACGGTCGCGCGTCGACGTTGGGCGACGCGATGGCCTGCGCCGCGTCGAGCCAGCCGCCGTGCCAGGACGCCGGCGTTGCGCCGGCTGGCGCCTGCCTCACTCTCTCTCCGTGCCGCCGAGGTCACCGCCCGCGTTGACGTTCAGACGTGCCATGCGGTAGCGCATCTGACGCAAGGAAAGGCCGAGGCCGATCCCTGCGGCGGTCCGGTTGTACCGGTGATGCTCGAGGGCACGAACGAGAATGTCGCGCTCGACATCGTCGAGGTACCTGGCGAGGTCGGTGGGCAGGGGCTCCTCGATCGGCGAAAGCGCGGCCTGGGCATGCGCCGCATCGACCGCCTTCTCGGCGTCGTGCGCGGCCAGCGGATCCAGGTCCTGCGCACCGCTGTCGGAAAACACCGACCCGGGCAGCCCGAGGTCGTGCACGTTGAGCTCTTCTCCTCCCGAGAGGGCCACCGCACGATGCAGCAGGTTCTCGAGCTCTCTGACGTTGCCGGGAAACGAGTAGCGGGCGAGATGGGCGAGCGCGTCGCGCGTCAGGCGCGGCGCCGGCCAGACGCCGGCGTCACGCGCCAGGCGCTCGAGCACGCGCTCGCTGACCACCATCAGGTCTTCCAGGCGCTCGCGCAGCGGCGGCACACGGATCTGGATCACGTTCAACCGGTAGTAGAGATCCTGGCGGAACTGGCCCGCCTGCACCTCGGCGCCCAGGTCCTTGTGCGTCGCGCTGAGGATGCGCACGTCGACGGGCTGTTCGATCGTTGCACCCACCGGCCGCACCGAGCGTTCCTGGATCGCCCGAAGCAACTTCGACTGCATCGACAGCGGCAAGTCGCCGATCTCGTCCAGAAAGAGCGTGCCACCATGGGCCGCCTGGAAAAATCCGTCCCGATCATCGTTGGCGCCGGTGAAGGCGCCTTTGCGGTAGCCGAAGAATTCGGCCTCCAGAAGGTTCTCCGGGATGGCGCTGCAGTTGACCGGAACGAACGGCATCGCGCCCCGCACACTTACCTCGTGGATCGCCCGGGCGACGAGTTCCTTGCCGGTGCCCGACTCGCCGTAGACAAGCACCGGAGCCATGCTTCGCGCGACCTTCTCGACAAGGGACCGCACCTGCTGCATCGCCATCGAGTTGCCAGACATGCGGGTGAGCGCCTGGCTCACGGGCGCCGCGGCCACGACCGGCGCAGGCCTCGTTGCCGGCCTCGCCGGCACCGCGATGCGGTGCTCCGAGGGAAGCCTCGCCGGATCGACCGTCGGGCCGCCGCCGGCGCGGCCGAGAGCCGATGCGACCACGCCGCGAAACTGCTTCAGGTCGACCGGCTTGGTCA
>Ga0075521_10000443_pt1 | contig 12056 bp, 6 predicted proteins | sample NGEPerD_FD_74785 | JGI IMG/M metagenome (GOLD analysis project Ga0075521, IMG submission 74785) | Arctic peat soil microbial communities from the Barrow Environmental Observatory site, Barrow, Alaska, USA - NGEE PermafrostAB12-D | ecosystem: Environmental > Terrestrial > Soil > Wetlands > Peat ...
CGGGCTCTGCGGCACGGACCTGCACATCGAGTCCTGGGACTCCTGGGCGCAGGCACACATCCCCGTCCCGCTCGTCGTCGGCCACGAGTTCGTGGGTCGCATCGTCGAGGCGGGCACGGATGTCGCCGACCTGCAGGTCGGAGATCTGGTCAGCGGCGAGGGGCATCTCGTTTGCGGCCGCTGCCGCAACTGCATGGCTGGTCGGCGGGTGGAATGCGCCCGGACAAAGAGTGTCGGCGTCACCTCGCCCGGGGCCTTCGCCGAGTTCATTGCGCTGCCCGCGACGAACGTGTGGCGGCATCCGCAGGACATCGATCTCGACGTGGCGGCGATCTTCGACCCATTCGGCAACGCGGTGCACACCGCGCTGACCTTCCCGGTCCTCGGTGAGGACGTACTGATCACCGGAGCCGGTCCGATCGGCATCATGGCCGCGATCGTCGCCCGGCACGCCGGCGCCCGGCACATCGTGATCACCGATGTCGGCGCGTACCGGCTCGACCTGGCCCGCGCGGTCGGCGTGACGCTGGCGGTCGACGTGCGGTCGACGAGTGTGGCGCAGGCGATGGAGCAGTTGGGCATGCGGGAGGGCTTCGACGTCGGCCTGGAGATGTCCGGTCAACCTTCCGCGCTGCGGGACATGCTTGCCGCCATGCGCCACGGCGGGCGGATCGCCCTGCTCGGGCTGCCCACGCACGAGTTCGGCATCGACTGGGCCCGGGTGGTGCTCAACATGCTGACGATCCGGGGCATCTACGGCCGGCAGATGTTCGAGACCTGGTATGAGATGTCGGTGCTCACCCAGTCTGGTGTCGACATCGCCCCGGTGGTCACCCATCGCTACGACGCGGCGGACTTCCAACAGGCCTTCGACACCGCGCGGGCCGGTTCCTGCGGCAAGGTCCTGCTGAACTGGGCCGACGGCTGACCTGCCACAGCAACGAAGCGCCACTCCGGAGCCGAGGGGAGAGAGTCGATGTTCAGCACCGTCCGCGACGACGTCCAGGCCACGCTGGGGGAGATCCGGTCCGCCGGGTTGTTCAAGTCCGAGCGGGTCATCGTGACCCCACAGCAGCCCTCGATCCGGGTGGGCGACGGGGCCGAGGTGATCAACCTCTGCGCCAACAACTACCTGGGGCTGGCCGACCACCCGCGGGTCGTGGCGGCAGCGAAGGACGCGCTGGACCGGTGGGGCTACGGCATGGCCAGCGTCCGGTTCATCTGCGGTACCCAGGAGATCCACAAGCAGCTGGAAGCCAAGCTGTCCGGGTTCTTCGGTATGGCCGACACGATCCTCTACGGTTCGTGCTTCGACGCCAACGGCGGTCTGTTCGAGACGCTGCTCGACGAGTCCGACGCAGTGATCAGCGACGAGCTCAACCACGCCTCCATCATCGACGGCGTCCGGCTCTGCAAGGCGCAGCGTTCCCGCTACCGCAACCGGGACATGGCCGATCTCGAGGCTCGACTCCGGGATGCCGCCCACGCCCGCCGACGCCTCATCGCCACCGACGGCGTGTTCTCCATGGACGGGCACGTCGCACCCCTGGCGGACATCTGCGAACTGGCCGAACGGTACGACGCCATGGTCATGGTCGACGACTCCCACGCCGTCGGCTTTGTCGGTGCCGGCGGGCGCGGCACCCCCGAGCTGCACGGCGTGATGGATCGGGTCGACGTCCTCACCGGGACGTTGGGCAAGGCCCTCGGCGGCGCCAGCGGCGGCTACACCAGCGGCCGGCAGGAGATCATCGACCTGCTCCGTCAGCGTTCCCGGCCCTACCTGTTCTCCAACTCCCTCGCGCCGGTCATCGCGGCGGCCTCGATGGAGGTCCTCGACCTCGTCGCCGGCAGCGACACCCTGCGGGCCCGGCTGTGGGACAACACCGCCTACTTCCGCCGACGGATGACCGATCTCGGCTTCGACATCCTCCCCGGCGACCACCCGATCGTCCCAGTCATGATCGGTGACGCGGTGCAGGCCGGCCGGATGGCGGACCTGCTGTTGACCAAGGGGCTGTACGTCATCGCGTTCAGTTATCCGGTCGTCCCGCTCGGCAAGGCCCGGATCCGCACGCAGGTTTCCGCAGCCCACACCCGGGCCGATCTCGATCGGGCGCTCGCCGCGTTCGCCGAGGTCCGTGACGAGGTGGCCTGACCGGGACCGGGTTCAGCCCGGGCGCCCGCCGCCGGTCGTAACGGCCTCGGCCACGGCATCCGAGGACGTCAATATCATCCGGGCCCCCGCTCGATTGACGTCGTCGGCCAGGCCGACGAGCCAGGTCGCGGTGTCCAGCACGCGCAGGACGGCCGGGTCGGGGTGGCCGGCCGCGAGCATCCACCGCAGCCAGATCGCTTCCCCCTCCAGAGTGACCGAGGACATGGGCGTGAACCCTGCCCCGTCACCGATGGCCGCTGCCAGGCTGTCGTAGGTGTTCGCTACTCCGCCGGAACGGGCCTGCACCAGCGCGGTCGCCTCCGACCAGGGCAGCGGGGCCGGCGCGGGGTAGCGTCGCGCGAGCGCCTCACCGCCGCGGAGCAACCGGTGCGCGGCGACGAGGACGACCTGCCAGTCGACGTCGGTCAGCGACGGCCCCTGGCGCTCGTGCAAGGCCTGCAGGCGGACCGACTCCAGATAGGAGAGCTCCAACCGGGCCCGCTTCCGGGCGGCATCAGAGGTCGGCACCCCGGTGAGCCCAGCCGCTGCCGCGCGGACGTAGACCGCGCACGAGCGCAGGCATCGAGCCGCCTCCCGGTGCAGCTGGCCGCCGGCGCCGCGGGGCCAGGCCAGTAGGCCGATGCCGGCGCCCAGCGCCCCGCCGATGACGACGTCGATGAGGCGGGTCTCCGTCAACTCCCAGGTGGCCGGAGCCAGCTGCACGAAGATGCAGGTGACGACCAGGGTGAAGCCGGCCTGCGCGACGGCCGGGCCCAGCAGGGTGCCGAGGCCGAGGGCCAGGAGAAGGACGATCGGCAGTGCCACCTGGTAGACGACGGGGGAGTCCCCCCCGAGGAGCAGGAGGCCGGCCCCGGCCACGGCCCCGACGAGCGTCCCGGCGAAGGCCGCGGGGAGGGCTGACCGGGTGTCGGCGGCGCTGGTCCGCATCAGCGTGAGGGTGGCCAGCAGCACCCAGAATCCGTGACTGAGGTCGAACACGGGGACGATCAATCGGGCCGCGGCCAGCGCCATCCCGACCCGGACGGCATTGCGGAGGGCGACCGAGCGGAGATCGAGGTTGACCCGGAACCGGTGGACCCACAGCTTCCAGGTCGGGCGGCCCGCGTACCACATGCCCTCACGTTCGCTCGGACTGGACAGGGTGCCACCGAACGCCACTCGGACCCCGTCGGTGGCAATGGCCGCCGCCGCCGCCATCTCGCTGACCAGACCGGCCACGGCGATCCGCTCCTCGATGCGGGGCCCGCGTGCGTGGCCCTCCTCGAAGTGCCGCATCCGGCTCGCGACCCATGTCGCGTCCGCTTCCAGGAGACTCGCGGGGCTCGGCGGGACCTCGCCTCTGGCAAGGGCGCTTGCGGTGGTTCGCAACGTCGTCGTACAGGCATCGAGGAGCTGGCGGAGTGGCTCGATGACCCGGATGGGTCCCTTCAGGGTCACCTGTCGCATCCGCAGCCCGCAGGCAAGCGTCTCCCGGACCGCCTCCCCGACGTGGGCGAGGGCGAGATCGTGATGGGTCGGTGACCCGGGACGAACCACAGCGGGAAGCTGACTGGGCCGGGCTGCACTCACCGCCGCCTCGGCGGCGGCCGCCTGCCGCGCGAGCGCGTCGTCCTCACCGGGTGTCGCCCCGTCGCGGTCACCATGCCCGACGACGTGACCCAACCCCTCCAGGTAGTCCGCGACCGCCGCCGCGGCCGGAGCCAGCACGTCCTCGTAGCGACCCGGATCCGCGGCGGGGAGAAGCAACCGGTCGGCGAGGGCGATCAGGCCGATGCCCAAGGCCAGTCCGGCCAGTCGCGAGTCCAGCGTGTGCGGGGCGTAGGGCGGAAACGAGGGCAGGATGTAGAACAGTTGCAGGCCGTTGCCGACCCCGGAGAACCGCCCGCCGCCGACCGCGGCGAACGCGATGGCAAAGCCGACGACCAGCATGCCGGCCGTGGCAGCGGCGGTCGACTGGGCGAGGTAGGTCCCGAGGGTGACCAGCACGAGGCCCGTGAGGAAGGCCGCGAAGTAGGTTCTGGTGCGCGCCGCCGGTGCCCCTTCCACCTGGGACAGAGCGCCCATGGCGATCGCACCGAAAGCGGCGTAGGTGGCCATGGTGGGGTCGCCGAAGGCGTAGCGGGCGGTGTAGAACGCGGCCGTCGCCGCCAAGGTCACCCGAACCGCGCGGCGCAGGCCCGCGAGGCCAGGATCGCGTTCGGCCAGGGCGCCCCGAAGTCTGCTGATCGGCACCCCCGACGACGCGATCTTCACAACGGGAGACGGTACTTCCAGTGCTCCGCGTCTGCACGGTCGATGGGTCGAGGTGACGTATGAGATCCGGGCCACCTGGCCGGGCGACGGGTGGACATCAGGACCGGTCGCGGGCTCGTGGAAGTCACCGAAGTGACCCGTGGCGGCATCCCCCCGTCCGCACCGCCCGATTCATGTCCTCCCGGGTGCTCGCCTTTGTCGAGCACCCGGCACCGCGCCCCACCTGGGCCCCCGCCTGAGCGAGGAGCTACATCGTCTCCGGCTCCATCGAGATGGCACCGCAGGGGCATTCCGCGACGCAGATACCGCAGCCCTTGCAGTAGTCGTAGTCGAACTCGAACCGCTTGCCAGGTCCCAGCTTGATCACTGAGTTGTCCGGGCAGACGCCGTAGCAGTTGTCGCACTCGAAGCAGTTACCGCAGGACAGGCAGCGACGGGCCTCATAGACCGCATTGTTCTCATCGAGCCCACCGACGACCTCCTCGAACGTGGAGGTGCGGCGAGCGACATCCAGCGTGGGCCGCATGGACTGCGGAGCGTCGCTGTAATACCAGGTGTTGAGCTTGTCGAAGCTGGCCAGCTCGTGCTTGTGGGTTCCGGCGTAGGCAACCCCACTCAGCCAGGCGTCGATGTTGCGGGCGGCTCGCTTGCCGTGGCCGATGCCGACCGTGACCGTCCGCTCGTCCGGAACCATGTCACCGCCGGCGAAGATGCCCGGGTGACCGGTCATCATGTTCGGCGAGACCGCGACCGTACCGCCGTCGGACTCGATGCCTTCGACACCCTCGAGCAGGGAGAGGTCGGCATCCTGGCCGAGCGCGAGCACGACCGAGTCCGCCTCCAGCTCCTCCATCTCACCCGTCCCCTGTGGGAAGCCGGTCTCGTCCAACTCCATCTTCTCGATGAGGATCTTTCCGCCGTCGGCGTGCTTGATTGTCGACAGCCACTTCATCCGAACGCCCTCTTCGATGGCCTCGGTGACCTCGAAGTCGTGCGCCGGCATCTTCTCCCGGTTGCGCCGGTAGACGACCACCGCCTCCGTCGCGCCGAGGCGCTTGGCCGTTCTGGCCACGTCCATCGCGGTGTTGCCACCGCCGTAGACCACGACCCGGCGACCCAGCATCGGCGGCTCGGCGTCCTCCATGCCGTGCAGCACACTGATCGCGTCCATGATCTTGGCCGCCTCACCGGCCGGGATGTACGCTCGCTTGCCGATGTGGGCACCGACGGCAAGGAAGGCTGCGTCGAAGTTGCCGGCCCGCATCTCCGCCTCGACGTTGGTGACCTTGCGGTTGAGATCGAGCGTCACGCCCATGTTGAGGATGCGCTGCACCTCGGCGTCGAGGATCTCCCGTGGCAGCCGGTATTTCGGGATGCCGTAGCGCATCATGCCGCCGGCGGCCGGCTCGGCGTCGTAGATGGCCACTTCGTGACCGGCGCGCCGCAGATGGTAGGCCGCAGACAGTCCGGAGGGGCCGGCGCCGACGACGAGAACCCGCTTGCCGGTCAACGGCGCGGTGACCTCGATGCTCCACCCCTGCTTGATGGCCTCGTCGCCGAGGAACCGCTCGATGGAGTTGATGCCCACCGCGGTGTCCAGCTGAGCCCGGTTGCAGGAGGTCTCGCAGGGGTGGTAGCACACCCGGCCCATGATTGCTGGGAACGGGTTGTCGGCCATGATCTGCCGCCAGCCCTTCTCGTAGCCTTCGCCGCCCTCCTCGGCCGCGTACAGCCAGGACTGGATGTTCTCCCCGGCCGGACAGGCGTTGTTACACGGTGGCAGGCGGTCGATGTAGACCGGCCGCTCAGTCCGCCACGATCCGGTGTGGTTGGCCTTGCTCGTCCCGACGTCGAGTGTGATCGCAAACGGCTTCTCCATCAACGTGCTCCCTCGAACGACTCACTAGTGAGTGCCATCGCGTCGGTCTCGCTGTCTTCCGGCTGGGCTTCGTCGTGCCCCGATGTGGCGGCGTCTTTGGCCTCACCTGGCGGCTTGAGGTCATCCGGGGTGTCATCGAGCAGTCCGTACCGGGTGATGTTGCGATCCGCGGCCGCCTGGATGTTGTGCAGGATCTCGGGCTGCGGCTTCTTGCCGAACAGGTGGGCGTAGCGGCGCTGCAGCTTGAGGTACTCCTCGACAGGCACCCGGCGCCGGATCTTGGTAACCCCGGTGACCTCGCCGCGCTCGGCCTCGAAGACCGGGAAGATGCCGGTTTCCACTGCGAGCCGGGCGATCCGGATGCTGTCCCGGGATGCCGAGCCCCAGCCCAGCGGGCAGGTGACGAGGATGTGCAGATACCGGGCGCCGCGGAAGGTCATGGCCTTCTCGACCTTGTACTCCAGGTCGCGAAGGTCGGCCACGGTGGCCGTGCCAACGTACGGAATCTCGTGGGCCATGGCGATCCGCGGCAGGTTCTTGCCCTGGCCGAACTCGTTGCCCGGATGCGGACCCACGGGTTGAGTGGTCGCGGTTCGGGCGCCGCCGGGGGTCGCGCCGGAGCGCTGCACTCCGGTGTTCATGTACGCCTCGTTGTCGTAGCAGATGTAGAGCACGTCGTCGTTGCGCTCGAACATCCCGGACAGACAGCCGAAGCCGATGTCCACCGTGCCACCGTCCCCGCCCTGGCCGACGACACGTACGTCATCGCGGCCTTTCACCCGCATCGCAGCCGCGATGCCGGTGGCCACCGCGGGCGCGTTTCCGAACAGGGAGTGGATCCACGGGATCTGCCAGGAGGTCTCCGGGAACGGCGTGGAGAACACCTCCAGGCAACCGGTCGCGTTCGACGCGATCATCTTCCCGCCGGTGACCCGGCTCACCGTGTCCAGCGCGTACCGGGCGCCGAGCGCCTCGCCACAGCCCTGGCATGCACGGTGACCCGAGGTGAGCGTGTTTGCCCGCTTGGGGTCGGACTGCGTCGAGCGGGCCTCGACGTCGAGCAGCCGGTTACCGACGACGAAGCTGCCGGTTTGGTAGAACTTGATCGGCTGGTACGGCATATTGGTGTGCTCCCTCAGAGCAGGTTGTACGGACTCAGGGCAGTTGGGCGGCGACGAGGCCCGGGTTCAGTTCCTGGTGCTCATAGGCGGTGCCGGGGCGCCGGATCAACTGGTCGCGCTGCAGCTCGCGCTGCACGAGTTCCCAGTCCATGTCCACGAAGGTCAACGGCTCGAGGGCGTCGGCCTCGGCGTTCTCGAACAGGGACCGCAGTGACTCCCGGGTGATCGCTCGACCGCCGAGGCCGGCGATCGCGGTGTAGCCGCGCAGCTGCACGCCGGACAGTGAGGTTCGCACGTTCGCCGACACGATGCCGCCGATGCCGACGGCCAGCGCCTTCTCCAGGACCAGCACGCGCTGCGCGTTCACCAGGGCCTCGCGGACCTGCTGCTGGGGGAACGGCCGGAACGAGGTGATGCCGAGAACGCCGATCTTGTGGCCCTCGTCACGCATCTCATCGACCGTGTCCTTGATCGTGCCCAGCACCGAACCGAGGGCGACGATCATCGTCTCGGCATCGTCGGCGCGGTAGGTGTGGATGAGCCCACCGCTCTCCCGGCCGAAGATCTCGTTGAACTCGACGGCGAGCTCGGGGATCCGCTCCAACGCCAGCATCTGCTTGGCGTGGGCGAGGTATCTGACCTCGCTGAACGCCTCCGGCCCGACCATCGCGCCGATGCTCACCGGGTTGTCCGGGTCGAGGGTCTGACGCGGGGTGAAGGGCGGCAGGTAGGCGTCCACCTGCTCCTGGGTGGGTTGGTCGATGCGCTCGTAGGCATGGGTGAGGATGAAGCCGTCCATGCAGACCATGACCGGCAGCGACAGCTCCTCGGCCAGCTTGAAGGCCTGGATGTGCAGGTCCGCGGCCTCCTGGTTGGTCTCGGCGTAGAGCTGGATCCACCCCGAGTCGCGTTGGGACATGGTGTCGCTGTGGTCATTCCAGATGTTGATCGGCGACCCGATGGCCCTGTTGGCCACCGTCATGACAATCGGCAGGCCAAGGCCGGAGGCGTTGTAGACGGCCTCCACCATGTAGAGCAGACCCTGGCTGGCGGTCGCCGTGTAGGTGCGGGCGCCCGCGGCGGAGGACCCGATCGCGACGCTCATGGCAGCGAACTCGGACTCGACGTTGATGTACTCGCACGGGGTGAGGTCGCCGGTCTTCACCAGCTTGCTCAGCCCCTCGACGATGTGCGTCTGTGGGGAGATCGGGTAGGCGCAGATCACTTCGGGACGACACTGCGCCACCGCATCGGCGACGGCCTTGGAGCCCTCAATCTGGCTAAGCATGGGCCATCTCCTCCATCTGCTGCTGGACGTAGCGGTAGGCCGCCTCGGCGGCGTTGACGTTGCCGTCACCGACCTTGCCGGCGAACTTCTCCCGGATGGCAGCGGACACCGAGTCGATCGAGAGCGCCCCGCTGAGACCGGCGAAGCCGCCCAGTAGAGCGGCGTTGGCCATGGGCCGCCCCACATACTCCCGGGCGATCTCTGTGGCCGGCACTGTGAGCAGCCGCTCCACCCGGAAGTGCTCACACAGATCGCTCAGTCCGAGCTCACCGAAAGTGCGGGAAGAATTGATCAATATGTAGCCGTCCGGCACCAGTCCGCTGAAGACGTCGACCTGGTGCAGGAGCGTCGGGTCCTGGATGATCAGCCCGTCCGGCGCCATAATCGGCTCCCGGACCCGGATCTCCTTGTCGGCGATGCGGGCGAAGGCAACGACCGGCGCGCCCATGCGCTCGGAACCGAAGCTCGGAAAGGCTTGGGCATGCCGGCCCTCGGCGAAGGCGGCCAGCGAGAGCATCTCGGCCGCCGTGACGACCCCTTGCCCCCCCCGGCCGTGAATACGGATCTGGAACATTCCTGGCTCTCCTCCCAGCGTGCCCACCGCGGAACCGCGATGTTACGAGCACAGCGCCCGATCTCCGCACGCCGGCCCCTCTTTTCTACGCTTCGGCCCGCTTGTGCGGTAGAGGCCTGAGTACCTTGCGCTGGGTGGCATATCGGATTCCGGCCGGGGGTGGCGTGCAATCTGGCGCCTCAGCTGATCGAAGACGGCTGCCGCGACGGGCGTCCGGCGTCGACCGCCGCGTCGTAGGCGGCGCGGACGGCCCGTATCTGGCCATCCGGATCACGGAACCACTCCGCGGCAAAGATCTTGTGCACCGACCAGCCGAGACCGACCAACTGGTCGCGGGCCAGGCGCTCACGGTCTCGCACGGTGGGTAGCGCGGCCGCTCGCGGGCCGTCCGTCTCCACGGCGAGCACCATCCGGGCGAGGTCCGCGGGGTGGGCGAGCGCGACCGCGATCCGGTGCGGCCCCACACCGAGCTCGGCGCTCACCGGGAGCCCGGCCGCCCGCAGCCGGTGACGCAGGTCGAGGTCGAGGCCGTCCGGTGTGGGCGGCTCGGCGTACGGGGTGCGCCGCAACTCCGACGATTCCACGTAGCGCAGCAGGGCGCGCAGCAGTCGCGGCCCCGCCGAGCGCAGCCGACCCGGGTCCATGTCGTCGCTGGCGAAGGAGGTGACGACGGTCAGCCGGCGCCGGGCCCGGGTCAGCCCGGTCGTGAGCAGCCGCTCGCCACCGGCCGCGTCGAGGGGACCGAAGCGGTACGGCAGGCGCCCGTCCGGCGTCTTCCCGAGACCGGTAGCGAACACGATCATGTCGCGGACATCGCCCTGGACGTGGGCGCACGGCTTGACGAAGAACCGCTCGGCCGCGTCCGCCCGGAACACGTCACCCAACTCCGGGCGGCCCACCAGCGCCACCCGCAGCGCGGCCGCGATCCGCTCGGCGTGGACGGCGCCGAGGGCGACCACACCGAAGGACTCCTCCGGTTGGCGCACCGCGTGGTCCAGGACCAGCCCGACGACCTTCTGCACCTCGGCAGTGACGCTCTCCTGCTGGCCGGGCGCTCCGGTCAGATGCGGCACGAGAATGTGGGTGATCGGGTCCGTGCGCATCGCCGACGGGGTGGTGGACAGCCTCCCCGCATACGCGGTGGCGGCCGCGAATGCCACCAGTCGCTCATCCGCCAGCCGGTATGAGGTGCGCAGGGCAACGTCGGGCAGGATCGGCGCCAGCGCGTCGAGCAGCGAGGCCTCGCCGCGGCCCTCGCGGCGAAGCGGGGCCTCATCCCCCGCCGCGTCGACGTCGCTGCGCACCGAGGACGGGCTCGCCAGGTCGACGCCGAAGCCGACCACCGGCAGTTGACGCCGGTCGCCGACGGCAATCGTGACGGCACCCCGAGCCAGCGCCGGTGCGGCGACCGGTACGGGCAGCTGGTGGGCGTCCATCACGACCACGACGTCGAACAGGCGGACGGCCGGCAGGACGTCGGGGACCACCCAGGGGGAGAGCACCCAGCACGGCGCCGCGGTCAGCGTGACCTGGGGCGCGAGGTCGAGCAGGGCGCGCAGCCCGGCCGGGCCGGGTGGCGGCACCCCGGCGCGGATCGCCGAGGCCTGGTCCGGGGACCGAGCGACGGCGGTGGCCAGCCGTTCGCCCAGCACGCGCTGCAGGCGCCTGCCGGTACTCGCCAAGTGCTCGACGTCGGCACGGCCGAACACGTTTACCGCGGCCCGCAGGGCCACGCCGTCACAGCTGCCGTAGGCCGGGTCACTGGCCGCGACCGCAGCAAGGACGGAGGACAGCCAGGCGTGCGACAGCGCAGCCGGGGCCAGGTCCGCAGATACCCGCCGGGTGTGCAGGTCGACAAGCAAGGGCCGCAGCCCGAGGGCCGAACAGCGGGCGGAGAGCTCGCCCAGCCGCGGTAGCCGCAGCAGCACCGGATCTGTGGCAAGCTGGCGCAGCGTCTTGTGCAGCACCGCCGGGGCCAGGCCGGGCAGCTGGCGGTCGGGCAGGTAGAGCGCCAGCTCGGCCAGCCCGTCGAGCAGTTCGGCGTAGCGTCGCTCGACCACGCCAAGGTCACGTACTCCCCGCGGCACACCGTCGCCGATCGCGCGGCCAGCCCATTCGGCACGGTGGGCCCTAGCCCGGACCAGCGCGTCATGCAGCTCCAGGCCGGCTGTCCGCTCTCCCCGCCAGAGCTTGCGGGCGGCTCGGCGGGCGGCCATCCGGTCCTGCCAGCCGAGCCGGTCATCGTGCTCCCGCCGCCACCCGGCGTCCGCGGTCGCCGCCACGAGGTCGGCCAGTGGGGCGGTCCACACCTCGGGTGAGAGGAGGCGCTCGGTGTCCTGCACGGCCCGCAGCAGATCGAGGGCCCGGCGCCAGTCCGTCACGACGGCAGCCGGCGTCAGGCCGACCTCCGTCAGCGTGCGTTCCAGGGCCGCCGCGGCCGCCGGGTAGGTCTGCGAGGCCAAGGTGGCGGCAAGGCGCTGGGCCTTCTCAGCCTCTGCCGTCGTACCCGCTCGGGCGCCGAACCACGGCGTGTCCATGGCGGTCAGCGTCGTGCCGCCGAGAGCTGCCCATTCCCGCACGCAGGACTCCATCTCAGACAGGGCGTCGGAGTGCAGTGCCGCCAGTACGTCGCCGCCGAAACGGACTCGGGTCGCGGCCGGGGCGGGCAGGGCGAGCAGCGCCGCCTGGGCCGCGTACACGCTCATCCCCCAAGGTGCGCGCTCGGCATGCATGGCGGTGTTGTGCGCCGCCAGCAGCTGGCG
>Ga0075521_10000444_pt1 | contig 12047 bp, 12 predicted proteins | sample NGEPerD_FD_74785 | JGI IMG/M metagenome (GOLD analysis project Ga0075521, IMG submission 74785) | Arctic peat soil microbial communities from the Barrow Environmental Observatory site, Barrow, Alaska, USA - NGEE PermafrostAB12-D | ecosystem: Environmental > Terrestrial > Soil > Wetlands > Peat ...
CATGCCGTGACCGGGGTTCGCGACAGAACGGGCGTTGAGAAACGCGCCGGCTCGGGCTATGACTTCGCTCACGCGGTCATCGATGATCACTCCCGCCTGGTCTACGTCGAGCTGCTGGGCGACGAACGAGCAGCAACGGTCACCGCGTTCACGACGCGAGCACTCGACTGGTTCGCCGACCGTGGCATCCACGCCAAGCGCCTCATGACAGACAACGCGTGGGTCTACGTCAAGAACCAGTCCCTACGGGAGCTGCTCACCGTCCGTGAGATCAAGCACCTACGCACCCGGGCCTACCGGCCCCAGACAAACGGGAAGGTTGAGCGCTTCCACCAGACAATGGGCAGAGAGTGGGCCTACGGCCTCAGCTACCGATCACACCACCACCGCAACCAGGCCCTGCCACACTGGCTCGAGCACTACAACACGCGCAGACCACACTCAGGGATCGCCAACCAGCCACCCATCAGCCGCGTTCACAACCTCCGTGGGCAGGACACCTAGCTCCTACCAGGCCGCCTCGAGGTGGTCGAGGCGCAGCAGCCCGCCCTGCTCGTCGACGGTCACGCCGACGGCGTCGAAGCGGATCGTGCGCGCCCTCGGCCTGTCTGGCGTCTGCTCGCTCAGCCAGGCTACCGCGAGGCGTCGCAGCCGGGCTCGCTGGCGCGGGCGGAGTCCCGCCAGGGGCTCGTGGGCGGGGTCGAGACGAGGACAGCGCCGGTGTCTGCGGCGGGTCTTGACCTCGGCGAACACGAGCACGGCTCCGTCGAAGGCGATCAGGTCGATCTCCCCGTGGCGGGTGCGCACGTTGCGGGCGAGCAGGGCGAAGCCGAGCCGGGCGAGGTGTGCCGCGGCCAGCTCCTCGCCCTGGCGCCCCACCGCACGCCGAGGGTCGGCGCGGTGGCTGTCCGCAGGCGTGCGGGCCGGGGGCGGCCCAGCCGCAGGCGTGCGGGCCGGTTGCTGCGTGCATCGGTCGCTGGACACGACCGGCACGCTAGAACGTCAGATGTGACCTGAGAGGTCGATCTGTGCCGATTCAGCGCGCAGGTCGTGTCAGGGGTGTGTCCGCCGCGCGAGCTGCCTACGCGCGAACGGGGCGCCGGACGCGCGCGTGTGAGGTGGATCTGCGCCTCGCCGGCGGCGGGTCGGGCCATGCATGGTCGTCGGGCCGCGTGCCCTCGGCGTGCTCGGCGTCGCTGACCGCCCACGCGAGCCGCTCGACGAGCTGCGCGGCGGCGTGGCCGGTGCTCAGGTGCACCGAGTGCACGCGCTCGTCGAGCAGCACGGAGGCGTTCTCGGGCAGCTGGGATGAATCGGTCGTCACGATGATCCTGGGCATTGGGGATTCCTTTGCAGGCTTGGTTGCGCGCGCAACGCGAGCGCCCCGGGGCCTTCGGGGGTACAGGCTCGGGTGCCTGAACGCAGACCATCCTCGCTGAGCACATCGAGAAGATGGACGCCGTTCAAGAGCACCACGATTGAGGCTAACGCGCGCACAGGCCCAGATCGCCGGTTCTCCTCGATCCTCGACACAAAGGCCAGTGCCGGCCGGCAAGGCGTGTCCGGCTCGCGTAGCCTCCGTCCCGTGTCTGAGGATCATGGGAGTCACGTCTCAGCCGTGCAGGCAGGCGGTTCGACGCCCCGCCGGGCCGCCGGAGCCGGACAGCCAGCCAGGCCAGACGGGCCGCGCTCGCTGGATGGGATCACCAGCTTCATCGGCATGCGCTGGGACGATCCGCAGACGGTGCGCCTGGAGATCCGCCCCGAGCTGATCAACCGCGGCGGCCTGCTCTCTGGCGTGGTCAGCTATGCGCTGGTGGACTACTGCATGGGCTCGACGCTGTGGGCGCAGACGACCGAGGACGAGCGGATCGCGACGATCAGCATCTCCGTCAACTACATCCAGACGGCCACCGAGGGCGAGATCGTGTGCCGCACGACGCTCGACAGGCGCAACCGCAGGACGGCTGTGATGCGCAGCGAGGTCCACCACCAGGACGGTCGGCTGCTGGTCACGGCGATCGGCAGCTATTCGATCTTCCCGCCGCGCGGGCTGCCCGCGGCCTCCGCGCAGAGCTCGCTCGCCGCGCCGGATTGAGTGAGGCGCGGATCCGGAGCAGGCCATGAGCGGCGTCGATCCAGGCACGAGCGAGCAGGCGCCCGTGAGAACGCGCACGGTGCTCACGATCGCCGGCTCGGACTCCGGTGGCGGCGCGGGCATCCAGGCCGACCTGAAGGCGTTCGCGCGCTGCGGGGTGCACGGCGCGAGCGCGATCACGGCGATCACCGCGCAGAACACGGTGGAGGTCCGCGCGGTCCATCCGCTGGCGGGCGAGATGGTGCTCGCGCAGGTGCGCGCCGTGATCGCGGACATCGCCGTGGACGCGGTCAAGGTCGGCATGCTGGGCACCGCGGAGGTGACGCTGGCGGTGGCGGCTGCCATCGATGAGCTTCCCGCGGGCACACCCGTGGTGGTCGATCCGGTGATGGTGTCCGAGTCCGGCGCGCGGCTGCTGCGCGCGGACGCGCAGCGCGCCCTGATCGAGGAGGTCCTGCCGCGCGCGACGGTGCTCACGCCCAACCTGCCGGAGGCGCGGGTGCTGGCCGGTGGCGTGCTGGAAGCGGCAGACGAGCAAGCGGGCGAGGAGGCCGAAGCGCGGGCGCTGGCCAGGGCGGTGCTGGCGCTCGGGCCCAGTGCTGTCGTGCTCACGGGCGGGCACCGCGCGCACGCCAGCGACCTGTTCCTGGCGGCGGTCGGAGACGGCGCGCTCGTCAGCATTCCGGGCCCCCGTCATCCCGATGGCGCGGCGCACGGCTCGGGCTGCACGCACTCCTCGGTGCTCGCGGCGCAGCTGGCGTTGGGCGCCACACCGCTCGAGGCGGCGCGCACGGCGCGCGCGCTGACGGGAGCGGCTGTCGCCCGTGGTCTGCGCGATGTCGGCGCGGGCCCTGGACCGGTGGACGTGCTGGATCTCGCGCGGATGCGGGCAACCTGCGGATCGAGCTCCTGAGGTTTGCCATAATCGGTGAGCGATGAAGCTGCTGCGCATGAAGCCCGGTCATGGCGAGATAGTGCTCGCCGAGGGCGACGTGGCGGTGCCTGAGCAGGAGCGGGAGCTGATCGAGGCGTTTCGCCGCGAGCTCGACGCGGGCATGTGGGCGGCGGTCCCCAAGGAGGCAGCGGGCGGACGCCGCGAGGCCGAGCTGGTAAAGAGCTTCGCCGAGGTGCCCCGCGACGCCGAGCGCGTGATCTTCTTCCCCCGGGCGGCCGGCGGCGCGCCCGAGGCCAGCCTCTAAGCGGCCGTGGCGCTCGCGCTGGGCACCGGCGCGGTCGTACTGGTGGTGCTCGTGTGGGAGCTGATGCGCCCGACGCTCGCGTCCGCGCTGGCGCGCGGACGCGAGATCTGGTCGCTGCGCAGACGCGCGTCGGCAGCGTCGGGCTATGACCCCGGCCGGGAACATCGCGCCGAGCAGCGGGCGAGGGCGCTGCTGCGCTCGTGCATCGAGGATGAGGACTGGGCGATGTACCGCGACCTGGGCTTCCTGCGCGTGTGGGGTGGGCTCGGCGAGCGCGAGCCGGGCGCCCGGAGCGCCTACGCGTACCTGATCTACCCGCACAAGCCGATCGTGGCGTTCGTGCCGGAGACGGGTGAGCTGCTGAACGAGTATTGCGTGGCGTTTCCCGATCACTCAAAGCCCTTCGGCAGCGCGCGGCTGCCGCACTCCGACGACGTGCTGGCCAAGTGGATGGCGCTGACCGCCGATGAGCGGCGCCTGATCGGCGAGGCGAACATGCATCTCCCGGGGCGCCAGATCGAGCCCGACCGGGTGCGGCGCGACCTCGTTCGCCTCGCGCGGTGGGAGCGCCAGCGGGCGGACCGATCGAAGATCGGCCGGCAGCACGGTAATGTGCGCGCCGCGTGAGCCCTCCGGAGACCTTCGACATCAGGCACCGCAGTCGCGCCCTCACCGAGGGCCCGGAGCGTGCGGCCGCGCGCGCCTACCTGCACGGCATCGGCTACTCGGCGGAGGATCTCGCCAAGCCGATCGTGGGCGTGGCGCACTCGTGGATCGAGACGATGCCGTGCAACTTCAACAACCGCGTGCTCGCGGCCAAGGTCAAGGAGGGCATTCGCGCCGCGGGCGGCACGCCGATGGAGCTCAACACGATCGCAATCTCCGACGGGATCACGATGGGCACGGCGGGGATGCGCGCCTCGCTCGTCTCGCGCGAGCTGATCGCCGACTCGATCGAGCTGGTCGCCTCGGCGCACGCGTTCGACGCGGTGGTTGCGATCTCCGGCTGCGACAAGACGATCCCGGGCACGGTGATGGCGCTGTCGCGCCTGGACGTGCCCGCGCTGATGCTCTACGGCGGCTCGATCCGCCCCGGCTGGTTCAAGGGCGAGGAGGTCACGATCCAGCAGGTGTTCGAGGCTGTGGGCGCCCACGCGGCGGGCAGGATCACCGAGGAGGAGCTGCACGAACTGGAGGAGGCCGCCTCGCCGGGCGCGGGCGCGTGCGGCGGCCAGTTCACGGCCAACACGATGGCCATGGCCTTCGAGGTGCTGGGCATCTCGCCGGCGGGTAGCGCGATGGTGCCGGCGGAGGACGGGCGCAAGCTCCAGGTGGCGGTGGAAGTGGGTGAACTGGTGATGGACGTGCTGCGCCGCGGCCAGCGCCCGAGCCACATCATCACCAAGCAGGCGCTCGAGAACGCGATCGCCGCGATCGCCATGAGCGGCGGCTCCACCAACGGCGTGCTGCACCTGCTCGCGGTCGCCAAGGAACTGGGCGTGCCGCTGGAGATCGACGAGTTCGACCGCATCTCCGAGCGCACGCCGCTGCTGTGCGACCTGCAGCCGGGCGGGCGCTATGTCGCCACCGACCTGTATGAGGCGGGCGGCGTCCCGGTGGTGCTGAAGCGGATGCGCGAAGCGGGCCTGCTCAACGCCGACGCGCAGACGGTCACCGGGCGCACGATCGGCGAACACGCCGCCGAGGCGCAGGAGACCGAGGGCCAGCGCGTGGTGCGCCCGCTGGAGGACCCGCTGAAACCGACGGGCGGCTTTGCGATCCTGCGCGGCAACATCGCCCCCGACGGCTGTGTGGTCAAGCTTGCCGGGCACGAGCGTCGCGTCCACAGCGGCCCGGCGCGCGTGTTCGACGGCGAGGAGGCCGCGATGGCGGCGGTGCTCGCCCACGAGGTCCGCGAAGGCGACGTCGTGGTGATCCGCGGAGAGGGCCCCGCTGGCGGGCCGGGCATGCGCGAGATGCTCGCCGTGACCGCCGCGCTGGTCGGCGAGGGGCTGGGGGAGAGCGTGGTGCTGATCACCGACGGGCGCTTCTCCGGCGCCACCCACGGCTTCATGGTCGCGCACGTCGCGCCCGAGGCCGTCAGGGGCGGTCCGATCGGCGCGCTGGCCGACGGCGATGAGATCAGGATCGACGTGGACGAGCGCCGGCTGGAGGCGACGCTCACCGACGCCGAGATCGCGGAGCGCCTGAAGGCGTATTCGCCGCCGCCGCGGGCGGAAGCGCACGTGGACGTGGCGATCCAGAAGTACGCCAGGCTCGTCGGCAGCGCCGCCGAGGGCGCCGTCACCAGCTGAGCCAAGCTGCTCGGCGCCGCGGAGCCCTCCGGGGCGCCGCCGGCGGGCTAGGGCGGGCTACGCGCCGAGGAAGTCCCGCAGCAGCGCGTTGAACGCGGCGGGGCGCTCCAGCATGGCCATGTGGCCGGTGTCCTCGAAGATGACCTTGCGCGAGCCGGGGATCAGTTCGGCGAACACGTCCGCGTCGCGGACGTTGATCAGGCGGTCGCCATCGCCCCACACGATCAGCGTGGGGCAGGCGATCTCGGCCAGGCGGTGGCGGAAGTCGTAGTGGAGGATCGCCTCGAGCGCCGGCAGGAAGCCGGGCTTGCCGGCGCCTCGAAGCTGCTCGGCGGCGAGCGCGGCGGGCAGCCGGCGCGGATGGCGCACGACCACGTTCAGGGTCGCCTCGCGCAGCCGCGGGCGGCGTGCGACGGTGTCGGACTTCGACGCCACCCAGGCGCCGGTCGCGGCGAGGATCCGCTCGGCGCGGCGCAGGCTGGGCACGGCGCGCGCGGTGCGGGGATCGCCGTGAGTGGAGATCCCGGCGGCGGAGACCAGCACCAGGCGCTCCACCCGCTGGGGAAAGGCGATGGCGAGCTCGGCGGCGATGAAGCCGCCCATCGAGTTGCCCACGACGGCTGCGGCGTCCACATCCAGCTGGCCGAGCAGGCGGTCCAGCAGGCGCGCGTAGCCGGAGATGGAGATCTCCCCGGCGGGCATGGGCGAGCTGCCGAAGCCGGGCAGGTCGAGCGCGATCACGCGATGCTCGCCTGCCAGCACGGGCATCTGCTCCAGCCAGTTGGGCCAGGAGCCCGAAAGGCCGTGGACGAACACGAGCGGTGGGCCGTCGCCGAGCGTGATCGTGTTGACGGGCTGGCCGTCGATCACCACCCAGCGCTGGTGGGAGCGCCAGTCCACGTCCAGCCACGCGGAGCGCCCCACCGGTCCGTAGGCGGCGGCCTCGCCGGAGGGCACGCGGGTGGCAGAGTCGGCGGGCAGGGAGGCGCTCACAGCCAGGAATCTACTCCCTGCGCGGCGCGGAATGCGATCGCGGGCCTCGCCAGTGGGCCCGCGCGGGCGCCTGCGGAGGCAGGCGGTGCACCGGTCGTGGCGAAGTAGGCCCAGCGATGAGGATCCAACCAGAATCCTCCGTCGAGCGGGGGGCACCGTTGGACGGCGTGTGGGCCGAGGCGATCGCGCTGCTCGATCAGGACCTCGCCCGGCGCGACTGCGCTCAGCGCACGCGGCGCGCGTACGCGACGGACCTGGGGCAGTTCGCCCGCTGGGCGGGCGCACAGGGCCTCACGCCGCGGGACGTGGGCCCCAAGCCGGTGCGCCGCTACATCGCTCATCTCTCCGAACAGGGTGCCGCGCCGAGCACCTCCGCGCGCAAGCTGGCGGCGCTGCGCGCGCTGTTCTCCAGCCAGCGCGAGCACGGCCTGCTCGCCCAGAACCCGGCCGATCTGGTCTCAACGCCGCGGCGCTCGGACCATCTACCGCGCGTGCTCAGCGCCCGCGAGGCCGCCCGGCTGCTGGACGGCATTCCGGCGGGGAGCCCGCTGGAGCTGCGCGACCGCGCGATGTTCGAGCTGGCCTACTCGTGCGGGCTGCGAGCTGAGGAGATGGTGTCGCTGTGCACGCGCGACATCGATCACGACGCCGAGCAGGTGCGGGTGGAGGGCAAGGGCCGAAAGACGCGCTTCGTACCCGTGGGGGAGCCGGCGATGGCGGCCGTGGGGATGTATCTGGAGCGCGGCCGGGCCGCGTTGGCGGCACCGGCGGACGCGAACGCGCAGGGCACGGCGGGCGCCCCGCGACCCGCCGCCCGCGCCGCGCGGGGCGGTGTGCGCACGCGCGTGGGCGCCCGATCGGCGGATGCGCTGTTCCTGAGCAAGACCGGGCGTCCGCTGGGCACCAGCGACGTCAGGCGCAGGCTGCGCACGTGGACGGCGCGGATCGGCGTGGCGGAGGGCAGCTCGCCGCACGCGCTGCGCCACAGCTTCGCCACCCATCTGTTGGACGGCGGGGCGGACCTGCGCAGCATTCAGGAGATGCTCGGCCACGCCAGCGTGTCCAGCACCCAGATATACACTCGGGTAGAGTCCGCCAGGCTTAGAAGCGCCTATGCGCGCAGTCACCCTCGGGCATGAACAGGGGGGAATGACCCTGGAGACGAACGTCAAACCGATTGAGCTGCGCGAACTGTGGCGGCGCTATAAGAACGAGGGCGACAAGCGCGTGCGCGAGCGGCTGGTGGTCGCCTACTCGCCGCTGGTCAAGTATGTCGCCGGGCGCACCGCCGCGGGGCTGCCGCCGCATGTCGAGGAGGCGGACCTGATCTCCTACGGGCTGGTGGGGCTGATCTCGGCGATCGAGCGCTTCGACCTCTCGCGCGACATCAAGTTCGAGACCTACGCGATCATGCGGATCAAGGGCGCGATCATCGACGAGCTGCGCTCGCTCGACTGGGTACCGCGCAGCGTCCGTGCCCGCGCCCGCGAGGTCGAGCGCGCGAACTCCAAGCTCGAGCACATCCTGCAGCGGGCCCCGAACGACCATGAGATCGCAGCGGAGATGGGGATCACCGTGGACGAGCTGAACGAGTCGCTGCTGACGATCTCGCACTCCTCGATCGTGGCGCTCGACGAGCTGTGGAGCGTCTCGGACTCGAGCGGCGACCAGGTCTCCTTGATGGACACGATCGAGGATCCGGGCGCGCCCGACCCGGCCAAGGCACTCGACCTGGGCGACCTGAAGGACAGGATCGCCGACTCGATCGCGATGCTGCCCGAGCGCGAGAAGCTTGTGATCGCGCTCTACTACTACGAGAACCTCACCCTCCGCGAGATCGGCGAGGTGCTCGGCGTGACCGAGTCGCGCGTCTCGCAGATGCACACCAAGGCGGTGCTGCGTCTGCGCTCGCGGATGCAGGAGGAGTCCTTCGACGACTGATCGCGGGCGGGCGAGCGCCGGCCTGACGCGCTTGCGCGGGCGGCGCTATCGTGAGCTGAGAGAGCGAGCAGGGAGGATGCGTGCGAGCGTCAGCTGATGCGCCGATCGGAGATCGTCCGGCAGCGGACCGGATCCGCAACGTGGTGCTCGTCGGCCATCGCGGGGCGGGCAAGACCTCGCTGCACGAGGCGATGCTGTTCGAGGCCGGCGCCACGGCCCGGCTCGGCTCGGTCCCCGACCGCAGCACCGTGTCGGACTCCGACCCCGACGAGCAGGCGCGGCAGATGTCGATCTCGGCGGCGCTCAGCTCGCTGCTCTGGCGCGGGCGCAAGATCAACCTGATCGACACGCCCGGCGATCCGAGCTTCGTGGCGGACGCGCTGGGCGCGCTGCGGGTGTGCGAGTCGGCGGTGTTCGTCGTCAACGCGGTGATGGGCGTGGAGGTCTCCACCAGCCGCCTGTGGCAGCGCGCGGCGGAGCTGGACATCGCGCGGATGCTGTTCGTGAACATGCTGGACCGCGAGCGCGCGGACTTCTTTCGCTCGCTCGAGCAGCTCAAGGCGGCGTTCGGCCCACACGTGGTGGCCACGGAGATCCCGATCGGCTCCGAACAGGACCTGGAGGGCGTGGTGGACTTGGTGGACATGAAGGCCTTCCGCCAGGACTCGGCGGAGCGTGCCGGCTGGAGCGAGATCCCGATCCCGGACGCCTCGGCGCAGCCGGCGCGGGAGTACCGCGAGAAGCTGATGGACGAGGTCTGCGAAGTCTCCGATGCGTTGATGGAGCGCTACCTGGAGGGTGGCGAGATCTCCCACGAGGAGATCGTCGAAGCCCTCAAGGAGGGCACCAACCACGGCAAGATCTTCCCCGTGGTGTGCGGCTGCGCCACCCGCAACCTCGGCACCTCGCGGCTGCTGGACGCGATCGTCGAGGACCTGCCCTCGCCGGTCAAGCACGGCTCCCTGCTGGTGGGGGAGATCGAGCTGAGCGCGGCGGAGGACCGCGAGCTGTTCGCCTACGTGTTCAAGACCCGCGCCGACCCGTTCGCGGGTCGGATCAACCTGCTGCGCGTCTACCAGGGGGTGATGCACGCGGACAGTCACGTGCTGAACACCCACGCGCACGTCAGGGAGCGGATCGGCCAGCTGCTGCTGTTCTCCGGCAAGGACGTACGGCACGTCTCCGAGTTCGGCCCGGGGGACATCGGCGCGGTGGCGAAGCTCAAGGAGACCCGCGCCGGGGACTGGCTGGCCGACAGGGACGAGCCGATCGAGATGCCGCGTCCGAGGCTGCCGGCGCCGGTGATGGCGTTCGCGGTGGCGCCGCGGAGCCGGGGCGATGAGGAGAAGGTGCTGGCGTCGCTGCGCAGGCTGCAGGAGGAGGACCCGACGATCGACCTGCACCGCGACCAGCAGACGGGCGAGCAGATCGTGGCGGGGCTCTCGCAGGTCCACGTCGAAGTGATCGTGGACCGCCTGCGCGAGCGCTTCGGCGTGGAGGTCGAGCTGAAGCCGCCGCGGGTGCCCTATCAGGAGACGATCAGGCGCCAGGCCGCCGGGCACGGCCGGCACAAGAAGCAGTCCGGCGGCCGCGGGCAGTTCGGCGACTGCCGCATCGAGATCGAACCGCTAGGCGATGGCGCGGGCGCGGACGGCTTCGAGTTCGTGAACCAGATCAAGGGCGGCGTGATCCCGCACTCGTTCATCCCGGCGGTCGAGAAGGGCGTGCGCGAGACGATGGCCGCGGGCGTGCTGGCGGGCTACCCGGTGCGGGGTGTGCGCGTGCGCCTCTTCGACGGCTCACACCACTCCGTGGACTCCTCTGAGATCGCCTTCAAGCTGGCGGGCGCGCAGGCGATGAGGGCGGCGCTGGAGCAGGCGGACCCGGTGCTGCTGGAGCCGGTCATGCTGGTCACCCTGTCGGTGCCCGAGGCGCACGTGGGGGACGTGATCGGCGACCTCAACTCTCGCCGCGGACGGCCTCAGGGGATGGAGCCGGTGGGGGAGATGACGGAGATCAGGGCGGAGGTGCCGATGGCGGAGATGCTCGCCTACGCCCCCGACCTGCGCTCGATTACGGCGGGGCAGGGCGACTACACGCTGGAGTTCCTGCGCTACGAGGAGCTGCCCGGGCATCTCGCCCGGAAGGTCGTGGAGCAGGCCGGCTCCGAGCGCGCCGGCGCCCACGCGTAAGCCCACCGCGCCGCGCCGGGGCGCGCTCACAGCTACCCTGATAGGTCATGGCGACGCGCACGATTGTCACCTCCCAGCCGGATGTGGCCTGCGATGTCTGTGGGCGCCGGCTGCTGCGCGGCGAGCAGCCCGACGTCTTCCTGGCTGCGGGCAGGCGCCGCACGGTGTGCGAGCTGTGCGCGCCGCGAGCGGCCCACGAGGGCTGGACGCGCGAGCGCGACAGCGGGTCCGTCAGCCTGCCGCAGCTGCGTCCCCGGCGCGGGCGCAGCTTCATCGAGCGGCTGCGCCAGGTCGGCAGGCCGCCGGGCGAGATCGCCGAGCCTGCGGCGCCGGTCCGTGGCGCGGCGGCGCGCCCAGAGCCTTCGTATGACTTTCTCGACAGCTACGGCCGTGCGGGCGCCGATCCGGTCGCGGCGGTGGCGCGCGAGGATGTGGACGTTGCCCCCGCGCCGGCGTTCCTTGCCGGCGATCCCCACGACGCGCACGGCTCCTCGGTGCTGGACCAGGCACCGGCCGGCGAGCCCCCGTCGTATGTGGAGCGCGCGATCGAGGTGTTCAACGCCAGCGAGCTCCCGCGCAGGGTGGCCGGCGTGGCCCGCTCGCTGGGCGCCCCCGAGGTGAGCGTCCGCTCGGCCGAGCACCTCTCGAGCGTGGTGAGGATCGTGGTGGCGTGGGAGCTTTGCTGGTATCGCTACGAGGTCGATCTCAGCGAGGAGCCCGTCGAGGCGCGCGTCCTGGCGCAGGGGACCGAGCTGAGCGAGCTGGCGCACGAGGAGCGGGTCGCAAACGCCGTTGTGGGCGAGTCGGGCACGCTTTCGCCGAGCGCCGTCTAGCTTCGGCGGCGCTCTTGCTTATTGGCCCGCGGAGAGTAAGATCGGGGGCAAGATGATCTACTGCGTGGTGCCAAGACCGCTTGCCGATGAGCTTTATCCGAAGCTCGTCCAGCACTACGCGGGCGACCAGAACGTCGAGGTGATCGTCGATCGACGCGAGTTCGATCGACGTGCGCGCCACGGACGCTCCGGCGCTCCGAGCGCGGAGGATGCAAGCCAGCGGCGCATCGTGCGTGACCGTCGCCGGGCGCGCGTGCCCGGCGATCTGCTGCCGCTTGCTCACGCCTCCTGAGCCGACGTTCGCGTCCCTGCCGGTCTGCATGATCCCGTGACGATGAAGGTGATCGTCCATGTCGACGGTGGCGCGCGGGGCAACCCGGGTCCGGCGGCGGCTGCATGCGTGATCACATCGCCCGCGGGCGATGTGATCACGCATGCAGCCGCCGCCGGACCCGGGTTGCCCCGCGCGCCACCGT
>Ga0075521_10000446_pt1 | contig 12030 bp, 7 predicted proteins | sample NGEPerD_FD_74785 | JGI IMG/M metagenome (GOLD analysis project Ga0075521, IMG submission 74785) | Arctic peat soil microbial communities from the Barrow Environmental Observatory site, Barrow, Alaska, USA - NGEE PermafrostAB12-D | ecosystem: Environmental > Terrestrial > Soil > Wetlands > Peat ...
TATATAACAGCTTTCATTGGCTATCTTTACTAAACCCACTACAGTAATGATTTAAAAACACAAGATGCCGACGGAGAAAGATGAAGAGCAACCTGCTCATGACGACATCCAGAAGGAATCACCTGCTATTCTAGCTGAGCCCAAAATTGAACATATGGAAGTGCATCATCATCCGGACTTACATCACAAGAAAAAGCACTGGAAAGAATATTTCCTGGAGTTCCTAATGATATTTCTGGCCGTCACCCTTGGATTTTTAGCGGATAATCTGAGAGAACAATTTAAGGATCACAAACAATTGCATCAATACATGCAGTCATTAAATCAGGATCTGATTGACGACATGGCCATGTATGATTCATCCATTTCAATCAATCAATATAATTGCCGGATGATCGATACCCTGATATCTCTGATGCATTCTAAAACGGAAATGGCGAAAATGTATACCCTGGCCAGAAGGCTTACTATGGGACATGGGATATTCTCACCCAATGACAAGACCTTTGATCAACTCAAGAGCATCGGCGGATTGCGGCTGATAGAAAATCAAAGGAATCTGGACAGCATAAATGCGTATTATCAGCTGCTGAAGTCCTTTGACTACTGGTCTGATCTGCAGCGACAGCGAATTAATACGGTTATCGAGGGCAATGATAAATTATTTGACGGTGCTGTCTTTTTTTCAATCTATAAAATGCTGGACCAGACGGGAATTGTTGACGAGAAGAAACTGGTACCAACGCCCGTCCTGCTGACAAATGACCCACTGGTTGCAAACAGCGTTATCGTGCATTACCAATATTTATACGGACTACTTAAAATAATTGACAGAAAAGCTTTAGAAGCGTCTGTACATGCGAGCCGGCTTTCCCAGTTGCTGGTAAAAGAGTACGACCTGAATTAACCATCCATTAGTATAATAAATCAGTAATTTTCAATTACGAAGGGGTAAACAATACCTCAATCACAAGGGCCAATAATCCCTGCTTATTTTAACCTGGGGCGCATATGACAAAACTGAACAAAATCACTCCGGCATTCATCAAAAAATTAATGGCGCTGCCAGGCGGCATCGGCGTGTTCACGGATAAGGAAAAGCTTGAAAAACATGCCCGTGATTTTTGTCCGGATCTTTATTTCCCGCCGGAAGCCGTCGTAGTTCCTTCCAATACGGAAGATGTATCCAAAATCATGGCGTTGTGTAACAAATACCGAATACCGGTAACGGTGCAGGGCGCCCGAAGTGGTTTGACCGGCAGTGCACTCGCCGTTCATGGCGGGGTGGCCATGTCCATGGAACGATTTGATAAGATTCTGAAAATTGACGAAAATAATTATCAGGTGTTGGTCGAACCCGGTGTTATTACAGAACATTTACAAAATGTGCTGCAGGACAAAGGTCTTTACTATCCTCCCGATCCCGCGGGCCGTGGTTATTCACATATTGGTGGCAATATTGCTACAAATGCAGGGGGTCCGCGATGCGTCAAATATGGTGTGACGCGCGACTATGTATTAAATCTGGAAATCGTGTTGCCCAACGGTGAAGTGATGTGGACGGGCGCCAATACATTGAAAAATTCTTCCGGTTATAACCTAACACAGCTGATTACCGGAAGTGAAGGTACACTTGCCGTCGTAACGAAAATAGTGTTGAGATTGATTCCTTATCCACCCTATAATCTACTGATGCTGGCCTTATTCCGGAAGGCAGAAGAAGCCTGTGCGGTTGTTGCTGATATTTTTAAAACAGGGGTTATACCGTCTTCGTTGGAATTTATGGACCGTGTAACGATTGAATATGCCACACGTTATGTGGGTTCCTCACCGGTACAGATTTCACCCGATTATGAAGCTATGTTGTTGATAGAAGTGGATGGCAATAATATTGATTTGTTGCATCAGGACTGCGAAAAAATTGCAGAAGTTCTGGCGAAATTTAATGTTGGCGATATATCTTTTGCAGACAATGAAACGCAAAAAAACGAGTTGTGGAAACTTCGCCGGAATGCTGCCAACGCCATTAACACCCTGGCTCATGCGATGGTAACCGAAGACACTGTCGTACCACGTACAAAATTACCTGAGCTTCTGAAAGGCGTCAGACGAATTGGGGAAGATCTCGGCCTGAAAACAAGCAATCTGGGGCATATCGGCGACGGCAATATTCATTTTTCCATCATCAGCGATGAGCCGGTAACTGAAGACTGGCGCATTAAAAGTATGCAGGGCAAACGGGAGATCTATAAACTGGTCCATTCACTTGGCGGCATGCTGTCTGCAGAACACGGCATTGGCTATCTGCAAAAACCCTTTATGAGCCTGTTTTTCAAGGAAAATCACCTTGCCATACTCAGGGGTATCAAGAAAGCTTTCGATCCAAAAGGCATTTTGAATCCGGCGAAGATTTTTGACTGAGCCGGTGTATTGCATTTAATCAAATGGTTATTCCACAATTATAAAAACTCCAAAATGAAGGACAGGAGAACAAAGAAATTCAACCCGGCAGTAAAATTCCGGTGCATAAACATTTATATGAGGATGAATTTTTTATATTTCAAAAGGGAAATGGAATCATTGAAATTGATGTCGTGGAGTTCCCCGTTAAACCAGGAACCAGTGGATTGGTTCCGCGTGCCACCTGGCACAGCATACAAAACAATAGTTCTGATGTACTCATGTTTACTTTTGGATATTCGCCTGCGGGTTTTGAGGACTTCTTCAGGCAGATTGGCACGCCTAAGGGATTACCATTCAAAGCAAAGACGGCCCGGGAAATTTGGATGATTGCGGGAAAATATGGAATGGTTTATAAAACTTAACTGGACATTTCCTTCACCGGATTTTCAAGAACCTGGCCGCATACATGGAGTCGGCCTGCTTGCCGAAACCGCAGATGAGTTCCTGTTTTTCCAACTGCATGGAACCTGATTCCAGAAGACTGTTGGTAACCCCTTCATTTTCTTCGGCAAATACAGAACAGGTAATATAAACCAGTATGCCGCCGGATTTCAGGCGGCTAATGATATTGGAAAGTATTTTCCCCTGTCGTTGCTGATAATTTGAAATGGTCTGCGGATCAAAATAAAAGAGCGCTTCGGGATTCCGGCTCCAGGTTCCACTGCCCGTGCAGGGCAGGTCGGCAGTAATAAAGTTGAAGGACTGACGTGGCAGATCGTTCTGATCGGTCAGGTCGGCCTGAAACTGGTTAGCGGGACGGATACCTGCTTCCCCCAATCGGGTGGTCAGGTTTTTTAATATGGAATCGCGCATATCCGATACCGTTATATGACATCCCGGAAACAGGTCGGCCAGCAGGATCGATTTCCCGCCACTTCCAGCGCAGCAGTCCCAAACTTCAAACTCTCTTTTCGCATCGGGTTTTAGTATCAGGGCAGTCCGTTGTGAACTGAGGTCCTGCACAACGGCTTCCTTGTTTAATAAAAAAAGATCGTCCAGTTTGGAGCCGCCTGCAAAAGACCATGTTTTGAATGGAAGTTCTGCCAAAGGATCCGCATCACAAAAAGGCAGGCCGTGGTTTTCCAACTTATGCAACAGGGTCTGCTCCTGCCCGGGCCGGGCGCGTATAAATAAAAGCGGCTTTTCTAAAAAGGACAAACAAAACGCCCGATGATCCATGCCCGCATTCAACATATTTTTCCACGGGAAGATTTCCAGCAGGTCGAAATCCGGATGGGTCCTTTGCAGGATTTCCAGCTTTTCTTCCAGTGTTTTTTCTATCTGAACATGCCATTCCGGTCTCAGGTATTCCAATATGGGCTCCGGTATGGCATTGGAAAGAAAAAGTCCTGATAAAATACGTTCTTCCGGAGAAATATTTTTCAATGCATGGCCCAGCCGGAAATAACAATAGACCATTTCGCTGACCTGTTTCCTGTCCCGGGATCCCATTTGGGGGTTCTCGCGGAAAAAATTCTTAAGCCACCCGGTTAAAGGTTTCTCTCCTTTGTAAGCTGTCAGGATGCGAATGGCATACCGGAGCAGGTTATCGAATTTCATTGGCGAAATTCTCTGGTTGGTGATGCGTTATAAATGATGAGTTATGAATGATGAGTTGTTGCAATTCTCGGAACTAAATAATTTACAATTCAAGAAGTGTTTTTACCGGGTCTTTCCCGAACAGAAGCTGGTCGGGATTTTCGAGCAGTTCCTTTACCCGAACAAGGAAACTGACCGATTCGCGGCCGTCAATGATGCGGTGATCATAACTAACCGCCAGATACATCATGGGTCGGACTACGACCTGTCCGCTGACTACCACGGCCCTTTCTTCGATTTTGTGCATGCCGAGGATGGCGGACTGGGGAATATTGATAATGGGTGTGGACATTAATGAACCGAATACACCGCCATTGGTAATGGTAAATGTACCGCCCTGCATTTCTTCCATGCTCAGTTTGTTGTCGCGTGCCTTGGCAGCCAGTTCCACTACTTTCTTTTCTATCTCGGCCATGCTCAGGCTCTCCGCATTGCGAATTACAGGAACCACCAGTCCTTTGGGTGCCGAAACCGCAATAGAAATATCGCAGTAGTCGTGATAAATAATTTCTTCACCGTCAATATAAGCGTTTACTGCGGGCCATTCCTGGAGAGCATAACAACAAGCCTTCGTAAAAAAACTCATGAAGCCCAGGTTCACACCATGTTTCTCTTTGAATTTGTCCTTGTATTTTGTGCGAAGGGCCATCACCTCGCTCATGTCCACCTCATTAAATGTAGTGAGCATGGCCGTGGTATTCTTAGCTTCCACCAGACGGCGGGAAACCGTTTTTCGCAGGTTACTCATTTTTTCCCTGCGCAGATCCCTTCCAAATAAGGCTTTACCGGGCAGTCTTCCCGGATTGTTCAGCGCATCCAGCACGTCGTGTTTGACTATTTTGCCATTTGCTCCGGAAGGTTTGATATTTCCGGTATCTACTTTTTTATCAGTGATGATGGCTGCGGCTACGGGCGTAGCTTTCGGTTCGCTGCCAGCTGATTTTTTTTCTGTTGCCTGGGATTCAACCACTTTATCGGAGGCTATTTTGGTGAGCGGTTCGGCATTTTTAACCGGAGTACCATTGGCAGTGGATTCTTTCTCTTTTGAAGCAGGTTTTGCAGCGGATTCGTCGATACTGGCGAGCACGTCACCAATTTTCAGGGTATCTCCTTCTTTGCCATGGATCTTCAGGGACCCTGCCTTTTCTGCATTGACTTCAAACGTGGCTTTTTCACTTTCCAGTTCGGCAATCACTTCGTCACGATCTACATAATCGCCATCCTGCCTGAGCCATTTCACCAGGGTTACCTCGCTGATGGACTCGCCAACGGCCGGTACTTTAATATCGATCATCTGCTTTACAATTTTCGTTCACGAAGATAAATTATTCAGGATATAAGCCGGTGATTTTTGCCTGATCAGATACTGAACGCGGTTTCGATGATTTCGGACTGTTCCTGAGCGTGGACTTTAGCGTAACCCGTAGCCGGCGAAGCCGCTGGCTGCCGGGAAATAAATCCGTAATTAATACTTTTAAGATTCATTTGCAGGAAAGAGGCGGCGCCCATATTGAGCGGTTCCTCCTGAATCCAGAACCAGGTGGCATTACTGTATTTTTTGTACAACAGGTCCAGCTGATTAACCGGAAGCGGATAGAGTTGCTCAACACGTATGACTGCGATGTCTTTCCGGTTGTCGCTAACCTGCCTTTCAGCAAGTTCAAAATAAATTTTCCCAGTACAGAACAATACTTTTTTAACCTGGGCAGGTTCGCCGGCAAACCGGTCGTCAATCACTTCCTGGAATCCGCCCTGGGTAAATTCTGTAACCTTCGAATAGCTGCCGGGATGGCGAAGGTTCGCTTTCGGTGAAAAATTTACGAGTGGTTTCCGGAAAGGCCACGCCAGCTGACGTCGCATCGCATGAAAATAATTTGCAGAAGTTGTAATATTGGTGATTACCATATTCAGTTCAGCGCACATTTGTAAAAATCTCTCCATTCGCGCACTGCTGTGCTCAGGGCCCTGGCCCTCATATCCATGTGGAAGTAGTAACACCAGTCCATTCATGCGCTGCCATTTCTGTTCGCCCGCCGCAATGAACTGGTCGATCACGGTCTGGGCGCCATTGCAGAAGTCCCCAAATTGCGCTTCCCACAACACCAGACCATTGGGATTGACCAGTGCATACCCATATTCGAAACCCAAGACACCATATTCACTGAGCAGGGAATTATAAATCCTGAATTTCCCGTTCGCACCCGGAATCCGGCTGAGCCGGTTATAGGATTCGTCGGTTTTTTCGTCGCGGAGTACGGCGTGCCGGTGTGAAAATGTTCCGCGCCGTACATCCTGGCCGCTCATGCGAACATCCTGCCCGTCGAGTAATATGCTACCATAAGACAGCAATTCACCTGAAGCCCAGTCGAGTTTTTGTTCCTCCTTATATAACTTCTGTTTATCCTGCAGAAGTTTTTCAATTTTCTTAAGCGGTGTAAATGTTTCGGGCCAGGACATCATTGCGTCGAAAATCTTATTCAGATCCGCTTCGGAAATAGCTGTTATCGGCGATTTCTCAAAATCCGCCTGTTTAGCGCGGCGCAGGCTTCTCCACCACATTTCGGGCTGCTGGTAAGTATAGGGCAGGGGCTTTTGCTTCAGCTCATCCAGCCTTTCCTGCAAATCGTTCCAGAATTTTTTCTCCATGTCTTTGGCCAGGTCTCTCGCCTCGCTTTCGCCGTTTTCGATGAGAAACTGGGTGTACACTTCGCGGGGGTTGGGATGTTTGTCAATGAGGGCATAGAGGATCGGCTGGGTAAACTTCGGGTCATCTCCTTCGTTGTGCCCATGGCGACGATAGCAAACCATATCTACAAAAATATCCGAATTGAATTCCTGCCGGTAACGGGTGGCAATTTCAGCGCATTTCACTGTGGCCTCCGGATCATCACCATTCACGTGCATTACGGGTGCGTGCATGGCAGAAGCCAGCGAAGTACAGTAGTCCGAACTTCTGGCTTCATCAAAATCTGTGGTGAAACCAATCTGGTTGTTGATCACAAAATGAATGGTCCCGCCCGTATAATATCCGTCGAGGTCGCTCATTTGTAATACTTCGTAAACAATTCCCTGACCGGCAACTGATGCATCCCCGTGGATGAGCACCGGGAGAATTTTATCAAAATCACTGTTGTACATCACATCGGCCTTTGCGCGGGCGAAACCCACGACCACCGGGTCGACCGCTTCCAGGTGCGAAGGATTCGGCATGAGTTTGACGTGCACTTTTTTATTGGCCGGTGTGGTCAGTTCACTTCCAAAACCCAGATGATATTTTACATCACCGGTGCCCATGGTCTGATCGGGTTTGGCCGTTCCTTCAAACTCACTAAAAATCTGTTCATAGGTTTTACCGAGGATATTCGCAAGAATATTCAGGCGCCCCCTGTGTGCCATGCCCATGACCACTTCCTGAACATCGTATTCCGCCGCAGTGTTGATCATGGCATCCAGTGCGGGAATCGTTGTTTCACCCCCTTCCAGGGAAAATCTTTTCTGGCCGATGTATTTGGTGTGCAGAAATTTTTCAAACATGACTCCCTCATTCAACTTTTCCAGGATCCTCTTTTTCTTCTCCAGTGAAATGGGTTCGATAAATTTCTTCTCCATCTCTGTCGTGAGCCAGTCTACTTTTTTCTGATCACTGATGTATTTGAATTCAATACCTACGTGCTGGGCATAACATTTTTGGAGATGACCGAGAATATTCCGGAGACTCGTAGTACCCAGGCCAATCAGGTTACCGGCAAAAAAGGATTTGTCCATGTCGTCTTCAGTAAAACCGAAGAATCCCAGGTCAAGATTAGCGCCCCGGTCTTTTCTCGGGCGGATGGGGTTGGTTAAGGCTATCAGATGCCCCTTATTCCGGTATCCGAGTATGAGCCGGTAAGCGCCCAGCTCTTTTTTCCAGTCCACCCCATCGGTCGTTTTCAGCACCGTTTCTTTGGAAACAGTGGCCTGACCATTGCCATTTTTGCCCTGGGTCAGGGCAAAATCGAAACCCTCAAAGAATTTTTTGAACTCAGGGTCAACGCTTTGCGGGTCTTTTACAAAATCCAGGTATAAACTTTCTATAAATGAGGGGGAGGAATTCGTGATGTATTGTAAGTCTTTCATTTTTTTGACATTAATCGCTTTACAAATATCGGCAAAAGAAACTTCCGGAATATTTTTCAATATTTACCCGATTTACCTACCTTTGCCGTCCAAAATTCTGAATGCATGGCTAATCATCGGGCAACGAAAAAAGACGTACGTAAAGCTTCCAAACGCCGGGACAGTAACCGCTACTATGGCAAAACTACCCGTAATGCGATCAGAGACCTGAAGGCCATTAAAGAGCCAACGGCAGCCGGCGCAAAAATGCCTGAAATAGCTTCACTCATAGACCGACTGGCTAAAAAAGGCGTTATTCATAAAAATAAAGCAGCAAATCTGAAAAGCAAACTGACACGTGGCGTGAATAAGCTCGCTGCAGTTAAAGCTTAAGGCTTAAAGCGGAAAGCCCAAGGCCTGAACAAAATTTTTAAAAGCATCTGCGTATAGTAGATGCTTTTTCGTTTATCGTAAATCGTATATCGTTAATCGAACTGCGATAAACGATTTGCTTTATGCCTTAGGCCTTAGGCCTTAAGCCTTAAGCTTCCCTCCCATGGCATTGCTTATATTTTTTTCCACTGCCGCAGGGACAGGGATCATTCCTGCCCACTTTGGGGCCAACTTTAATGGGTTCCTGTTTAACAGGTTCTGAGGGTTCGTAGTAATCGCGGCCCTCATCAGTAATCGGCCCAGGGCCTGCTCCGGCTGCTACCAGTTCATCCTTCCGAACCTTCATCTTACTCATATCGGTTTTCTGTTCGCGTCCTTCGCGGATGGGTGTTTGTTGTTCTACAGGAATGGCACAATGACAAAGGAAACTGACGATTTCCTTATTCATATTACTGTCCATGGTCCGGAACAATTCAAAAGCTTCCATTTTATAAATGACCAGCGGATCCTTTTGTTCGAGATAAGCCGTCTGCACACTTTGTTTGAGGTCGTCCATGGCCCTCAGGTGTTCTTTCCAGGCATCATCAATGATAGCCAAAGTGATCTGACGTTCTACGGCATTCATCAGTTCCCGACCATGTGTGTCCAGTGTCTTTTGCAGGTTGGCCAGTACATTGATCACTTTCTTTCCATCAGAAAAAGGCACAACGACATTTTCAATATGACGGCCCTGGTTCAGCAATATGTTTTTGAAAACGGGAACGGCATCTTTCTGCACTTCTGCCATTTTCCTTTCATAGTTCAGGGTCCCTTCCGCGTATAATTTATCGACGAGGAATTCTGCGGATTCTTTGAGGAATTCTTCTTCAGTAATCGCAGTATCGACGCCGAAATTCAGGATGACGGCCACTTTGAATCCTTCATAATCTTCCACATCGCGAAAGCTGTTCACCATACTTTCAGCCACGGAATAAAATGCATTATCGAGGTCAAGTGCAAGCCGATCGCCAAACAATGCGTGGTTTCTTTTTTTGTACACCACGTTACGCTGTTTGTTCATGACGTCGTCGTATTCAAGCAGTCGTTTGCGGATGCCGAAATTATTTTCCTCTACCTTCTTTTGCGCCCGTTCAATACTTTTTGTTACCATGCTATGCTGGATTACTTCCCCTTCCTTATATCCCATTTTATCCATCAGGGAAGCAATTCGCTCACTACCGAACATGCGCATCAGATCGTCTTCCAGGGCAGAATAAAACTGGGTTGTACCCGGATCACCCTGCCTTCCGGAACGACCCCGCAACTGACGATCCACACGCCGGCTTTCATGTCTCTCCGTACCCACGATAGCGAGTCCGCCAGCTTCTTTCACGCCTGGTCCGAGTTTGATATCCGTACCGCGACCAGCCATATTGGTGGCGATGGTTACGGCACCCGTTAAACCCGCTTCGGCAACAACCTGAGCTTCACGGGCGTGTTGTTTTGCATTCAGCACATTATGCGGGATTTTTTTTACCGAAAGCATTTTGCTAAGCAGTTCGCTCACTTCTACAGAAGTAGTACCCACCAGAGAAGGTCGCCCTTCTGCCCGAAGTCTTTCGATATCATCGATGACTGCCCTGTATTTTTCGCGTTTTGTCTTATACACGAGGTCCTGCGAATCCTTGCGTATTGCCGGTACATTGGTGGGAATGGTTACCACATCCAGTTTATAGATATCCCATAATTCGGCGGCTTCCGTTTCTGCGGTTCCCGTCATACCTGCCAGCTTATGATACATGCGGAAATAATTCTGCAGGGTAACGGTAGCGTAGGTTTGCGTAGCAGCTTCGATCTTCACGTTTTCCTTCGCTTCAATAGCCTGGTGTAATCCGTCGCTGTAACGGCGGCCTTCCAGGATACGTCCTGTTTGTTCATCCACGATTTTTACCTGCCCATCGAGCACTACATATTCGACATCCTTATCAAACAGCGTATAGGCTTTCAGCAATTGCTGTACTGTATGGATGCGATCGGCTTTAATGGCATATTCGTTCAGGAGCGCTTCTTTCTGTTGAAATTTTTCCTCCGCGCTCATTTCGCTTTTTTCAATATCGGCGAGTTTGATTCCGATATCTGGCAGAATAAAAAAATCAGGATCCTCTCCTTCCCGGGTAATGGTATGAATGCCTTTGTCGGTCAGGTCAACCGAATTATTTTTTTCATCGATACTGAAAAAAAGTTCGTTGTCCACTTTCGGCATTTCCTTCTGCTGATCGGCCAGGTAATAGTTCTCTGACTTTTGCAGTTTTACCCGGATGCCGGGTTCACTCAGGAATTTGATCAGGGCCCCGGTTTTTGGAAGTCCCCGGTGGGCGCGCATCAGGGCAAGACCGCCATCTTTAGGATCATCATTATTTTCGGCGAATTTTTTCTTTGCTTCATTAAGAAACTGATTGGCCACTTTTTTTTGGGCCTCCACCAGTCTTTCCACACGGCTTTTCAACAAATGAAACTGCTGATCATCGCCCTTAGCTACCGGGCCGGAAATGATAAGCGGTGTTCGGGCATCATCGATCAAAACACTGTCCACCTCATCCACCATGGCAAAATGGTGTTTGCGCTGCACCATTTCATCTGGTGTATGCACCATATTATCACGGAGATAGTCAAAACCAAATTCGTTATTGGTGCCGTAAGTAATATCAGCCATATACGCTTTGCGGCGGGCCTCGCTGTTGGGTTCATGTTTGTCGATGCAGTCAACTGAAATTCCCAGCCATTCGAAAATGGGTCCATTCCATTCGGAGTCACGGCGGGCCAGGTAGTCATTTACTGTAACCAGGTGAACGCCTTCACCGGCCAGCGCATTGAGATAAGCCGGCAGTGTGGAAACCAGGGTCTTTCCTTCTCCGGTAGCCATTTCCGCAATCTTACCACTGTGCAGTACGGCGCCCCCGATCAACTGAACATCATAGTGAATCATATTCCAGGTGATGGCGCCGCCGGCAGCCGTCCAGCTATTGCTGTATACAGCCTGATCCCCTTCAATTTTTACATAATCTTTTACTACGCTGAGTGACCGGTCGCGATCGTTAGCCGTAGTGACCAACTGGGTATTTTCTTTAAAACGACGGGCTGTTTCTTTTACTACGGCAAAAGCTTCGGGCAGCAGGCCATCCAAAACTTCTTCAATTAAATCATCACGCTTTTTCTTCAGCGCGTCCGTTTCGATATACAGTGTGTCTTTGCCGGATATATCGCTGAAAGGCAGTTCCTCAGCTTTTTTCCCCAGGTCGGCGATAGAAGCATCGATTTCCCGGAGATGTTCTTTTATTCTTTGTTTAAATTCGTCCGTTTTGGCTCTCAACGCGTCGTTGGAAAGGGGTTGGTAAGCCCCCACAAACTGGTTGATTTCCTCAACCCGGGGCATTATATTTTTAATATCCTTTTCCGACTTATTTCCTCCAAATAACTTCGATATAAAACCGATCATATATA
>Ga0075521_10000447_pt1 | contig 12028 bp, 8 predicted proteins | sample NGEPerD_FD_74785 | JGI IMG/M metagenome (GOLD analysis project Ga0075521, IMG submission 74785) | Arctic peat soil microbial communities from the Barrow Environmental Observatory site, Barrow, Alaska, USA - NGEE PermafrostAB12-D | ecosystem: Environmental > Terrestrial > Soil > Wetlands > Peat ...
GTGAGATTGAGCAGCGAGGCTTCGAGGTCGCCGAACCACGGCCCGGTCTTGTAGCTCGTCGAGAAGACGAAGTTGTTGCCGGGCAGCGGCTCGAGTGTGGAGACGCCGTCGGCGGCGCCGGACGCGACCTGCCCGGCGACTTCACCGAGCGCGTCGCCGAGCCCGTCGATCACCGAGGTCGGATCATTGGCGCTGAAGTACTTGCCGCGCCCGTCGACCGCGGTGTGCCAGAAGTCGTCGATCGACTTCGGGTTGTTCCAGTTGTCGGGGTTGGTGTAGTCCACCGTCGGGTCCGGCCACAGCGGCCACGATTTCGCGCCGGTGCGAATGTCGGCGAAATCGCCGGTCAAGGTCGAAAGCAGCCGGTAGTCGGGCTGATACGTCAGGGTTCCCGACACGCCCAGGCCGATGACGAACGTCGTCATGTGCTGGTGCGGCGCGTTGTCGTCTTCGGCACCGAGCCCCGCCTTGACGGCGTTGTCCACCATCAACGGACGCAGGTCGGTCTTGTAGTAGTACTGCGCCACGTCGGCCAGCGAATTCACGCTGCCGTCGGCCACCGCCGTGGTGACGTCGCATGGCCATGCCACGCACCCCGGGAAGGCGACCGGATCGATGGGCGGCTGCGCCACGAAGACCTGCGGTGTCGGATAGCAGATCCCGTCGACGTCGACCGTCGGGCCGGCGGTAATCGTGGTGGAAGGTGCGCCCGAAGCAATGGCGCCGCTGTAGCGCTGCGTCGTGACGGTCGTGGTCATCGTCACGGAATACTTCTGGCCGATCCCTCCGCCGGGACTGCAGGTGGTCTTCACGCCGGACCCATCTGTGCCATCGACACAAACCGCCACCGGCTCGTTCACGGTCAACGAGCGCAAGCCGCAGTCGGTGTGAATATAGGTGGGATCAACTCCAACACTGGCCACGCAGGACGCTGTGTCGGTTGGAGGCGTGATCGGGTTCGGGGTGCACGCCGTCGTCGTCGCGAATGGCGACGCGCCCGCCACCCCGCCGACCAAACACGAGTCGGTCGCCTTGGCAGTTTCGAAAGGCACGGTCGAGCAGCTGTAGTCGATCCAATCGGGCGCAAAGGCTGCCAAGGTGACGCACGTCGCCGTCGGCACGAAGACCGAGACATCGCTCTTCGTGCACGTCGTCGTCACCTGGGACGCGTCGGTCACCGGCGGTCCTACGGCGCAGAAGGGCACGCCCTTGGCGGCGTAGTTCGTGGCAGCCGGATAAGTGCAGGCGGTGTAGTTGCCGCTGCCGTCGAGGCCGGGCGTGCAGACCGGCACGCCGGTGGGCCCGCTCACGCCGACCGTGACGCACGACGTCGACACGACGTTGTCGGGCGGGCCGCTGGGGCCGGTGGCGCAGGTGGTCGGATCGACGAGGCTGGGGACGCCAAGGACGACCGGACCGCTGCAGGCCACGTCCACATACTCGGGCGGGCTCGTAGCTCCGACCGCAGTCGTACACGACAGCGGATGCGTCACGGCATTGTTCGGGCCGACCGGAGCCACGCAAGTCCAGAAGTCGATGCCATCGTCGGTGCCGGTCGAACCCAGTACGCATGATGCGACCGGTGTGATCGTCTCGACATCGCCGCAGACGACGACCACCCACGGGTCAGCGTCGACCGGGCACGTGCCGGGTGGGAACGATCCCGTGCTGATCGGGAACTTGACGCAGTGCGTGACGATGAAGCCCGGCCCGGGGCCCACCGTATCGGTGCCGACGGGGCAGGTTGCCGGATCGACAAAGGTCGGCGGCATCAGCGTCGCCGGCGTGCACGTGACGTGCAGATACGGCGCGCCCGTTCCGTCGTCGAAGATGCAAAGCCCCGGGTCGCTGAACGTCGTGTCGTTGATCGGCTCGGTGCAGATCGTGCTGATCCACGGCGGCCCGGCGGCGGGAACCGTCGCGCAGCCGGCCGCCGGAACGAAATCGGAATGGTTCGTCGCCGCAGGATTCGAGCAGGTGGTCTCGAAGAAGCCCGGCGTTCCGGCAACCCCGGTGGGCCCCGCGGCACAGGCTGCGACCGCGGTGGCGACCGGGTAGGGGCCGGCGGCCACGGTCTCGCAGGTGAGCGACGTCGCGCCCACGGTCGCCGTGACACAGCCTGCGGCCGCAACGGAAACGCGACTGAGCTCGGCGGGCGCCCCACACGTAACCTTGAAGTACGGAGGCAACAGCCCGGCGTCGTCCGCGCAGACCGCCACATCCACCGTCGTGTCGACCACCTTCGTGCAGGTCGTCGTCACGAAACCGGCGCCCACGGTCGGAGGACCGGCCACGCAAGGTGCCGAGGCGGTCGGCGGCTGGTTGTTCGGCCCGGGCGGCTGGCTGCAGGTCGTGGTGATCCAGTCAGGCCCGCCACTGCTGGCGGGAGGCCCGACGACGCAGGTCGCGATCGGCGTCACGGTGTTGTTCGCCGGCGGACGGAAGCAGTAGGTCCACACAAAACTGGCATCCATGCTGCCGGCGCCGTCGACGCACGTTCCATCGAAGGAGGCATACGTCGGCGCCGGAGGGACGGTGTCGCATCGGTAGAAGATGTAGTTCGGGAACCCGGAATCGGGCGTTCCGGCGCAACCGGCGACCGGGCCGTAGGGCACGGCGAAAGGTCCGTCGCTGCAATCGGTCCGGACCCAGGTCGGGTTGACCCCGCCGCTCGCCGTGCACGTTCCTGTGGGGTCGGGCGCCGGGCCGTAGGGCGCCCCGGAGTGTGACGCCGCCGCAGGGAAGACTTCTTCGACGATGCAGGTCGCTAAGGCCGGACAGGCTCCGGAAATCGGGACGTGAACCTCGTCGTCGCCAACGAGCTGGACGATTCGGTATGTGTGCCTGAGTTTTTGCGTGGCACCGTACTTGTACTGGAAGCTTTCCTGCTGGTACTGCGTCGAGGTCACGACGTATTGCGAGGTCGCCGTGTTCCACTGCTCTGTGTGCTGGTGGAATGTCGTCGTGACCTGCTGGGTCTGGCTGGTCAGCGCGACGTTCTGGATCGTCTGCAGCCTGAATTGTTCTCTGACCATGGTCGTCTGGTCCTGCGACTCCTTGACCTTGTACTTCTCGACGGTCGCGTGGTGCTTGTCCTTGGCGAACTGGGTCGTCGTCTGGGTGACCTGCGTGTCTGTCCGGGTGGTCTGCGTGACCGTCGCGACGGCCTGATGCTTTTCTTCCTTGTACTGCAGCGTTCGCTGTTGCGTCGTCTGCGTGTCTTTCAGCATTTGCGACGTGGCGGTCGTGATGTGATCGGTCGAGCGAAGGAACCCGGGGGCTGCACAAGCGCTGCTGGCATAGCCATTCACCTTGTTCGTCGTGACTTTGATCGACGCACCGATGCCATCGAAAATGGGTCGGGGGCAATACGGGTCGGCCAGGCCGCACGTGGGGTCGCCGTCTTCCTGGCCGACCAGCGTGACGCCGTCGATCTTCACACCGCCGCCGCCGGGGGTTTCCGTCTGCGCATTCCAGTAGCCATCGGTCGTCATGATGGTGAAGTTCTGCACGCACGAATACTGAAGCGGGTCGGGGCCATCCATTCCATGGTTGATGCCATCGGTCTTGCCGGCGTAGTAGCGACCGACGCGGGCCAGGCCCTCTCGTGCCGGCGATGCACCCCCGGCACTTTGCGAGAAGAGCTTGCTGTACCAGGCCTGCTTCTGGGGCACGTCGAAATCGGCGATCGACAGATAGCGAATGGCATTGATGCTCGCCGAAACCGGCGAGTCTTTCGGCTGGACCGTGATGAAGCCGACCCGCTTGCTGTCGTTCAGTGGCGAGAACGCGAGGCTCGCCGCGCTCTTGACCAAGGCGAGCCGTGTTCTGTAGTACGAATACCAGACCGCGAAATTTGCCTGGTCTGTCGCCGAACCCAGGCTGACGTCGACCCGGTTCCAGTTGCCGCCCCCGGGCGTGGCCGCGCTGGCGCCGGTATCAGGCTGGGTGCAAGGCGGCGTTGCGAGGTTCAGCGTTTCGGGGCCCGAATAGACGTAGTAGTAGGCCGCGTGCGGGGTTTCGAGCACGAGCGGAACGGTCTCGAGCGTCCTCGCGTCGAACGCCACGAACTGCGACGAGAGGTCGGTCGTGGTCAGATCCGCCGCGCTGTAGAAGGGGTCCAGCGGATTCGAGAAAGCACCGAAGCCCGCGTATGGAGCGGCGGTGAAGGGAGGTGTCGGAAACAGCGAACCGTCGTACTGTGTGGGCAGCAGGTAAGTCCTGCCCGGGTCGTAATACAGCATGTTGCACTGCGACGACTTGTAGCCCACGCTCGTCGTACCGGTCACGGTTTCGACTTCATCGGGCATGTGCGTGCGCCCCATGGACCTCGATGTGTCCAGGAGAAGCATGATGTTCGGCTTGACCGCCGCCGCCGTCGTGCTGACGAGGGGGAAGTTGGAAAGGTCGGTGGCGGCGCCGTAAGAAAGTGAAGCCATCGTCGTTGCCACGACAGTCGCGGCGCAGCGCAGGGCAGCGCGGCGCAACGAAAAGGCAGTGTCGACACGTTTCATGGTTTGCTTTCTTGCGGCGTGTTCTTGCCGGTCATTGCATCAGCACCTGGGTGTAGGTGACGGTGTTGCGCGGCCCGACCACACGGGTCGTGACCCGGAAAAACGGGCCGGCGATCGGGGTGGGCGGTGGCCCGGAGCCGTAGCCTCCGCCACCGCGGGAGCCGCCGCCCGCGCTGGGGTCGATGCCATCGGAGCACTTCTGGCCGGCCGCGTTGGCGCTCAAGCCGGCGACAGCGCACAGGCGCTGGATGATGACCCGCGTCGTGTTGCCTGTCTGCGCCTGGTCGTCGAGGATCTCGCGCGACTCGGCATCGGTCCAGGTGAAGGTCGTCGGATCGGTGCTGCCCGCCCACGCCGTCCAGTCCGAGTGAAAGCCATCGACCAGCGAGTCATCGATGGTGTCTCGTGCCGGCGTCGTGATCCACTGCCTGGCCACTTCGACGCCACGATCGGAAACCGACGTCGCGTTCTCCTTGAACGCAATGTTGCCGGCGATCGACGTGCCGGTGCCCATCTGGCGCATCAGCGCCAGGCCGGCAAGCGTCATCACGATCAGCACGATCAGGGCAACGAACAGAACCACCCCGCGCTCCTGGCGCGCAAGACGACGGCCGTTGTGCATCAGCATGGCGACGTGCTCCACAGCATGTTCTTGAATGGAATGACGCGTTCGTAGACCCGGTAGCGGTAGTAGCGCCAGTTGTTGGGGTCGGGTGTGGCAGGGCCGAACGAATCGGCCGAACCGTCGACGTTGGTCATCAGGAACGCTCCGCCGGCCCAGGTCGGAGCCGCGGTCGTGACAGCCGCGGCGGCGCTCGCTCCGGCATTGCCGTTACGCTCGAACTGCCGGCTCCGAACGAGGATCGCGACCCGGACGCCGAGCACGGTGGTCCAGTCGGCAGGCGCCGAGGCACTCCACTCGGCAGCGTCAATCTTGTGGTTGTTGTTGGCGTCGATGCCGTATTGCGCCTTCAGGCTGATGACGCCATCGGCCACTTCGGTATCGGCGGTTCCCTGGATCAGCTCCGACCGGACGAGAGTGCGGTTGTTGACGATCTTCCAGGTGTTTCGCACCGGTGCCGGGCCCATGCTGTACATGGTTCCGGATGAGTACAGCGCCCCGGTGCCCCCCGCCGGATCGAAGCGCGTGACGCCGCTGGCCGCCTCGTAGTAGCTCACGTAGGCGCCTGGGGCGTGCGCTACGGTATAGCCGTCGACATTGGTGTCGTCGGTGATTTCGACCAGCGTGCAATTCGACGAGGCCGCCGAAGCGCTCCCGTTGCCCGCGATCACCGCCAGGTCACCCGGTTTGAAGCCGTTGCGGCGAGCGAGCTTCTTCGTCGTGGGGGTCGAGAAATTGAAGGCCTCCGTGCACACGAAAAAAGACGAATCGCCGTAGAGGATGTCGACCTGGTCGGGCGCGCCGGCGGCCCCCGGGGTGACGACGACGGGGCTCAGCGGAAAGCTGAAACCCCGGGCCGGCGTCGGGCCGCTCGCCTGGACGACACAGCCCATCACAGGCGCTGCGGCCGTTCCGAAACCGTGCCCCGCCTGCTTCAGATCGCGTTCGATGCTGAACAGGGCGAGCGTTCCCGAAATCTGGGCATCGCCTCCAGCCGAAGTCGTCTGCGTGTGCTTGTTCCAGACAACGACGGTCTGGAAGATGGCCAGCACGCCGATGATGCCGATGGCGACGCCCACCAGGATCTCGATGAGCGACAGGCCGCGCTCTGCGCGCGGGCTCGAAGATTGCAAACGCGCCTGCATCGCCCGCCTTCAGTTGATGTACGTGACGAGCGTGTGCCTGCGGGGCGCCGCGTCGTTCGCGGTCTTCCAGCACAACGTGATCTCGACACGATTGAACGGATCGCCAGCATCGACCAACACCTGCTGCATGGCAGAGTTGGCGCCCGGCAGACCCGGAACGGCCGTGAGGTTGCCGGCTTGGTCGGCAATGCCTTTGATGATCGGGTTGGTGGCGACCGCGCCGTTGAACGCACAGTTCGCGCCACCCGGCTGATGCTGGAACGTGGCGAGCGCCGCGGCAATCGACGCAGGAGTCGTGCGGTCGATGTTGACGGCCATCTCGCCGGCGATGGCGTCGGCCAGGCTGCTCGCTTCGGTGCGGTATTGCGCGTCGGACTGGGTGGCCACGGCGGTGCCGCCCATGGCGACAAGGCCGAGAACGCCAAGGGCGAAGATCAGGATCGCCACCATCGCCTCGATGAGGAAGAAGCCCTGCTGGGAATGCTTCATGTTCACCTCAGCACGCACGGCTGTCTGCCGATGAAGCGCCGGCCCCTGCCGCGGCCGGATCGCAGATGTTGATTCGCCCGGAGGGAGAGACCGTGATCCGGCGACAACGAACGGGGCCGACAGGCGCGCATATACCGGCGGCGGGATTGGTGATGTCGATCGACGCCGCCGCGTTGCCGGCGATGGCACCGAAACCATTGAACGCGATCGTCGCGCCGAGGGGGCCGGAGGCCGCGATCTGAATGGCCTGCGCGGCAGCACTGCCCTCGCCTTCGGAACCCGACTTGGCCTCGATGAAGTCGAACCCGGCGCCCGATGCAGCGCGCACGAACCAGTTGCGGCCAGCCACGTTCGGGGCGACAGCGCCCACGTTGGCTGAAGCCGCCACGGTGTCCGTCAGAACGAATTGGGTCTGCACGTTGCGTCGGATCGCTTCGGCACGGGCCAACTGAAGGCCGGTGAAATAGCCCGATGCCGCAGTGGCGAGCTTCGAGTTCTGCAGATAGCTGCCCATGGCCGGCACGCCCAGGGCGAGGAGCACGCCCACGAGCGTCACGCCGATGAGCAGCTCGATCAGCGTGAATCCCCGCATGACGGCTGCCCTCAGCATGACCCGTCTTTCCGGATGACCCAGCACGTGGCGTTGCTCGGCCAGGTGGAAGGGGCAGTCATCACCGTCGACCGGGCGTTGGTCTGATCGATGGAATACGAAAATCCCGCCAGCGCGCCCTGCCCGTTGGCCGTCACCAGATAGGTGGCGGCCGTCACGGCGCAAACGTAGTGGAAGTTGTCGGTGTCGGTCGGAATGGGTGCAATCGATGCCGGATCGCACGCCGGCGTTGCGCCGTTGTAGACGCGGTTGTCTTGAAAATACTGTTCCATCTTCACGCGAATGCCGGCCAGCGACGCGACGGCTTCGGTGATCCGCCCTCGCTTGATGTATTCGGCATAGGACGGAATGGCAACCGCCGCCAGAATCGCGACGATGGCGACCGTGATCATGACCTCGATCAGGGTAAATCCGCGGGAACGGGGCATGCGTGACCTCATAGGCGTTGAAGTGTAAAAAGGCGTGCCAGGCAAGGGCGGCCTGGCCCGACGAACGGGTCGGATGGCGATCTGAACGGCGAGGCTGGTGGGCCCCGAACGGAGCGGCCGTTGCCCATCGGTCACACGCCTGCGCAAAATTGCTCGATCGTGTCGACCACTGGGCCGATGTCGCAGGCACGAACGATGGCATGCCCCGGGCCATCGAGCAACACGAACCGCATGTTGCCGGCCACCGCCTTCTTGTCGCCGCGCATCAACTCGAGAAAGCGTGCCGTTGCCAGCGACGGAGCGCGCAGCGGCAGGCCGGCGTCGCCCACGAGTCGGATCAGCCGGCTGGCGTACGCCGGGTCGAGGAGGCCGAGCCGGACCGAAAGATTCGCGGCCATCGCCATGCCGCAACCGACCGCCTCGCCGTGCAACCAGGTGCCGTAGCCGGTGCCTGTTTCGATGGCGTGGGCGAAGGTATGCCCGAAGTTCAGGATCGCGCGAACCCCGGCTTCGCGTTCATCCTGGGCGACGATTGCGGCCTTGATTTCGCACGATCTCTTGACGGCATGCACCAGCACCCGCTTGTCGCGAGCCTTCAGCGCCGCCAGGTTCGATTCGATCCAGCCCAGAAAAGCGTCGTCAGCGACGGCGCCGTACTTGATGACTTCGGCGAGCCCGGAGGCAAACTCGCGCTCCGGCAGGGTGTCGAGCGTGTCGACGTCGGCGACCACCAGACACGGCTGGCTGAACGATCCGATCATGTTCTTGCCGAGAGCGTGATTGATCGCCGTCTTGCCGCCCACTGCCGAATCGACCTGCGCCAGGAGCGTGGTCGGCACCTGTACGCAGGGCACGCCGCGCATGTAGCACGCGGCAGCAAAGCCCGCCATGTCGCCGACGACGCCGCCGCCGAGGGCGAAGACAGTGGTCTTGCGATCGCAGTTCGCCTCGACCAGCGCGTCGAAGATTCGCTGCAACGTCGGCCAGTCCTTGTACGCCTCGCCATCGGGCAGCACGACCCGATGCACCTTGGCAAACACCGCCGACAGCGCCACGGCAAGTCGATCGGCGTACAACGGCCCGACCGTCTCATTGGTGACGACGGCGCAGGCGTCGGCCGGCGGCAAATCTCGATAGCTTTCGACCGCGCCAATCAGACCGCGGCCGATCAGGATCGCGTAGCTTCGCGGCCCAAGCTCGACCCGCAGCGTCTCTGGTTCTCTGGCGGTCATGAATACATCGCCGGCGTGTTCAATCGTTCGAGAACGGCCTCAACGAGTCCGTTGAACGAGAGCCCCTGGGTATCGATCACGATGGTCGCTGCCTCGCGATAGAGCGGGTCGCGCTGCGCGCTGAGCTCGCGCAATCGCGTTTCGGCATCTTCGACCTGCAGCAACGGCCGCTTCCTATCGCGGCGCAGCCGACTCCACAAGAGATCGGGGCTGGCGTTCAAGTAGACGCAAGTCGTGGCCGTTCGAAGCAGTTCGCGGCTATCAGGGCGAAGGATCGCACCTCCTCCGGTCGCGATGACGGCTGAACCATCATTCACGAGGGAAGCCAGGACCTCGGCCTCGAGTTCCCGAAATGCTGGCTCGCCATCGTGCTCGAACAGCCGCGCGATGGAGCACCCGGCGCGCTGCTCGATCACCTTGTCGCAATCAACGAAAAGGGCGCCAAGCCGCAGCGCCAACTCCTTTCCGACCGTGGACTTGCCGCTGCCGGGCAGCCCGATCAAGCTAACGGGTAAGCGCTGCGTCGTCAGTGCGGGTTCGCGCAACTATTCGAAGTACCGTAGGGACTGACGATGTAGGCGGGAGAAGCAGCAACATTCGAGATCGACGCCGCGTCGACCGGCACCGGGGCGACGAGGTACGTCGCCCGGCCTTCGGTTCCTGACACTCCGGACGCCGAAACCGTGATCAACGCGTCAACCCATGTGCCATGGTCCTTCGCGTACTCGATCTGCATGACTGCCGTTCCATCGGCGCCGGTCTTCGACGTCTGCAGCGAGACGATCACGTCGGGCTTGCGTGGCCAGAGTTGACCGTCGTTGTTCACGTCTTCGCCGTTTTCCAGTACGCCGTTGCGGTTCGTGTCCTCGTTGGCGCAGATCGCCGTGTCTCCGCTGGGCAGCCCCCCGCCTTTGACCCACTTCGTGGCCCCTGCGGCGTAAAACCCCTTGCGATAGGTCGGCAGGTCCACCGAGACGACGAGATTGACATCCGGCTTGGCGACGCCGGCCGAGTCGGAGACGCTGATGACAAACTTCTTCACGTAGGTCAGATCGTTGACGACGATGGTTTCGTTGGTTCCGATCGTCACGCCGAGCGGCTCGGAAGTGACCGTCAACGTCACGACCTTCGACGTCGTGCAGTTGATGAGATTGGGGTCGGCGTCGCTCGTGCCATAGCAGGCTCGAACGGTGACCCCGTTCGTCGGGCTGGAACGGGTCGAGGGAACGTAGGCCGTCGTGACCACGCCGTTGGCGTCGCTGTACAGCGTCGTGGCGCCGGTGGTGAAGGTTCCGCCGACGTTGTTCACGTCCTTGTTCAGGTCGAATTGCACCCGCACGTTCGGGATGGGCAGGTTGTTGGCGGCCAGGAACAGTGCCCTGATTTCCGACCGATTCGACTGGCTGTCGACCACGTTCACGGGAACCACGCTTGGATTTGCCGACACCGACGCCGAAGCGATCGTCGTCGTTACGTCGGGCACCGTGTTCGTGGTCTGGACCTGCAAGGTCTGGACGTCGGTCTTGCCTCCGATGTCTGCGGTGACCACGTAAGAACCCACCGCCGTCGGGGACGTATAGGTGAACACGAAATCGCCATTGGCTCCCGTTTCGCCACTGATTTCGGCGGGCGTCAAGCCAGGCGCGAGGACATGCACCGGCTGAGCTGTCATGGCGTTGCCGGCCTGATCGATGACGTGATACTGCACTTGACCCGAGGCCGCAGGAGCGATCACGGCCGGCACCAGAACGCTCGTGATGGTCGTCCCGACGACCTGGACTGTCGCGGTCTTCGAGATCGAACCCGCGGTCGCCGTCACCGTGATCAACCGGTTGCCGCGGTCGGAGCCGATGGAAAGCTTGGCCGAAAGCGTTCCGTCGGTGCCCGTGGTGGTCCCGGACGTGCTGAGCACGGCGTTGCCGTCTGCGCTGATGGACACCGGGATTCCCGAAAGCGCGTTGCGCGAAGCATCGATTGCGGTCGCCGTGACGGTTGCCGACGAACTGCCCGTATTAGGGATCTGCGCCGAGCTCACCGTCAGGATCAGGTCTGCCGCCTTGGTTGCGCCGCCGCCCGTGCCACCGCCGCCGAACGGCGATGTGCCCGCGTCGCCGCCCCCACCACCGCACGACGCAACGACCGCGACAACGGCTGTCGCGAACAGGACTTTGAAAAACTTGTTCATGCGGGGCTCGCTACCAGATTTATGTGCAGGCACATCAGCGCGCCGCCGTCCGATCGGTGACGACCTTGGGCGTCAGGAAGATGAGCAACTCGGTCTTGCTGGTGGACATGGTCTTTGTCTTGAACAGGTTCCCGAGATACGGAACGTCGCCGAGGAACGGCACTTTGGTGACGTCCTCGCGCTCGTTCGACTCGAAGATGCCGCCGATCACGACCGTGCCGCCGTTTTCGACGAGCACCTGCGTCTTGACATGCTTGGTGTTGATGGCGAAGCCCGCCTGGGTGACCCGGCCGACGCTGTCTTTCGTGACGTCGACATCGAGAATGACATTGCCCTCGGGCGTGACCTGGGGCGTGACTTCGAGCTTCAGATTGGCCTTGCGGAACTGCAGCGATGTCGCGCCGCTCGATGTCGCCACCTGATAGGGAAGCTCTTCGCCCTGCTCGATCAGGGCCTTCTGCTGGTCGGCCGTCACCACTCTCGGGCTCGAAACGACCTTGCCCTTGCCGTCGGCTTCGAGCGCGGAAATTTCCAGATTCAGGAAGCGATTGGCCGAGGCGCCGAACAGCGACAACGCGAACGACGCCGGATCGAAGCCGTTCTGTCCGCTCGCCGGCAGGTTGACGAAGTTCGTGTCGCTGAACGTCACGCCACCCGTTCCGTTTTGCAGCGTCTGCCCAGCAACCGCGTTGAGGTTACCGCCCACCGAAACCCGCGTATCACCGCCGACGCTGTAGCCCGGCAGGCCGCCACGTGTTCCGCGCAGGTCGGCGGCGCCGAGCCTGACTCCCAACGAGCGGCCG
>Ga0075521_10000448_pt1 | contig 12022 bp, 9 predicted proteins | sample NGEPerD_FD_74785 | JGI IMG/M metagenome (GOLD analysis project Ga0075521, IMG submission 74785) | Arctic peat soil microbial communities from the Barrow Environmental Observatory site, Barrow, Alaska, USA - NGEE PermafrostAB12-D | ecosystem: Environmental > Terrestrial > Soil > Wetlands > Peat ...
GAGAAAGTGGCTTTGGGACGATTTTCTTTTTTAATAGCCATATTTTTAATATCAGGTTTTTAAAAGACAGTTACCACAAATGCGATAATCAAGCAGTCCATGAGCAGGAGTTTTCTTCCCCCTTTCACAACCTACTTGGTTGAAAATCAATAAATTAACAGAGGATTAATTCTGAAAATGCCAACATAAGGAGGGCAAAGGTACGTGGTTTGTATTAATTTACCAAGATCCTGTCTCCGCAGCCGGGGAATTTAAAATCCTGTTTCTGAGGCGTTTTTACGGGGCGGGAACTGAAATTTCAGAGTCTTTCGGGATTATAAAATGCATGATGTCCCGCTCCTTAAGCCAACCGCTACGGGGAGCAGTTGGGAATGGTTTAATTCGGACTATTCAAATGCTTAATTTTATGTATCTAAGTAGTCCACTTTGCTTCCCTGGCCCACAATAGTCGCTATAGAAAAAGAGGGTAACATGATGGCAGTATATTCATTTGGAATGTTCAGGATTCATGCATAATGGTTTCTTTATTCCTTTCGAGAAATTTTTCCCGGATAATCATTTGTACGGGTACTCCACGGATCTTGCTTTCGAGCCATGAAATGATGTCCAGGTATACAAACGCCCTGGTTTCATATCGGTTTTTTTCGTAGTTCTTCAACCTGTCCAGCAATTCCGAGAATTCCGGTTTGAGTTCTTTTGGACCCAATTGAAATGAATTTCTCAGAAATTGGAATATCTCCTCTTCAACCCGGCTCAGATTCTTCATTTTTGCCATAAATCGATACACTGATTTAATCAGGTATTCCAGCAGGCTGTCGTTGCCAAGTTCATAGTGGGCGATCAGATGCAGAAGACGTGCGTAACACTGCAGGTCCGTGCGCAGGTCCATCCTCCAGTTAATAATCTTATTCAGGTATTTGATGGTATTTTCATAATCTCCGCTCCCAAAATACAGACTTGCAAATTTGTAATAGAAGATAAGGATCCGGTGCCTGTCCAAATAGATTTCATGCTCTTTTAGTTTCTCTTCGATATAAGGTACCAGTTCGATCCCCTCCGAAAAGGTTCCATCAATAAAATGCTGGTTTATTTTCGCGATATGCAGGTAGACAAAAGTCTGAATACGGTTATTGTCATTTTGCTGGACTTCATCAGAATGGTAAAACTTTTCAAACCGCCTGAGCGTTTCCAGAAATTTCGGATAGTTCAGCAGGTCAAAATGTGCTCCCAGCAGGTTATGCATGCCTTTGATATAATGGGCTGTTTCGATGGGAATCATCGAAGGTTCTTTGTCGAACATTTCGACCCAGCGATGCGTATACCGGTAATAGGAAAGAAAATCCTGGCCGATAAACGCAAACCAGCTGTAACACTGATACAGAAATAAATTTTCATAAAATCCCTTTTGAGCGGGCATATGCGCCGGCAACCTGGATTCAAAAAATTCTTTAACCGCGATCTCATCCTGCTCGTTACGCGCAACACCGTGCTGAATATACCAACTGTACAGTTGCAGGGACAAGCCGGATAGTTTTCCCGCAAGCTGAAGCTGGTCGTTTACCGTCTGCATATCAGCGGCCAGTCTGTCTGCCCTGTCCTGCATGCTGCGTGTAATGTGCAGTGCTTCAATTTTCTGTTCAAAGAACAAAGTTTCCAGTAAAAGGGAATACTGATAGTAGCTGCGCGCATATTCCTTAATCCGGTCCAGCACTTTCAGACTTTGCAAATACAAACCCTGGTTGTAAAGGATCTCTGCATAATCCAGTTGTTCATGCAGCTGGATCACGATATCCTGTTCACTTCGGATGAGCCGGAGACTGGCCAGTATTTGTTTGTATAAATGCGCTTTGACGTTGGATAACTGTTGTTTGCTCAGTTTTTTGTTTTTCTTCAGTAAATCGACCTCGTCGTAGGCTTCCATTTTGTCCAGAGCATCGAATAAATAAATGATTTTCAGGTCCTCAGAAGCAGTATTTCGCTTCACATACAGCTTAAAATTCCGTTTTTCGGACTTTTTCAGCGATTTAACAAGTTGAAACAAGGTATCAGAAGCTCGGTTGGGCATCGTAATTTGAGTCGTATAAATTAAGGACTGGAGCGGGTTTCAGCGATTTTTACCCCATTTCCGAACTGTAATCCAAACGGGATTTTGATTTGTACGCTGAACCAAACAAAAATAACTTCGAAATAACTCATTTCCCAAAACGATATGAAATCCGAAAAAATTTACATTTTCGATACCACCTTGCGCGACGGGGAGCAGGTTCCGGGCTGCAAATTGAATACTAAAGAGAAACTGGAACTGGCTCTGGAACTGGAAAACCTGGGGGTAGATATTATCGAAGCTGGTTTCCCGGTTTCCAGCCCTGGGGATTTTCATTCCGTAGAGGAAATTTCCAAGGTAGTTCGCCATGCCAGTGTATGTGCGCTGAGCAGGGCTGTGAAAGCGGATATTGAAGCAGCCGGTCTTGCGCTGAAAAAGGCCACGCATCCACGGATTCATACCGGAATCGGCACCTCTGATCTGCATATAAAAGCAAAATTCAATTCCAACCGCGAAGAAATTATTGAACGGGCGGTTCAGGCAGTCAAATGGGCAAAAAACCTGGTGGGTGACGTTGAATTCTATGCTGAGGATGCCGGAAGGACCGACAACGCGTATCTCGCTCGTGTAGTCGAGGCAGTAATAAAAGCCGGCGCGACGGTCGTAAACATTCCGGATACAACGGGTTACTGTCTGCCACACCAGTATGGAGAAAAAATTGCTTATTTAGTCAGTCACGTCCCCAATATCGATCGCGCGGTCATTTCCTGCCACTGTCACAATGATCTCGGTCTGGCCACAGCCAATTCCATTGCGGGAATAATAGCCGGTGCGCGCCAGATAGAATGTACGATTAACGGTCTGGGCGAAAGAGCCGGGAATACCGCTCTTGAAGAAGTGGTCATGATCATAAAACAACATTCCGATTTAGGGTTTGTTACCGGTATAAAAACCCAATCCCTCAATCCGGTGAGCCGTTTGGTGGCAGAAACCATGCGTATGCACGTCCAGCCTAACAAGGCCATTGTAGGTGCGAACGCTTTTTCCCATTCTTCCGGCATCCATCAGGATGGATTTCTTAAAGACGCACAGACTTATGAAATTATTAATCCGGATGAAGTGGGAGCCGACGGTTCAAAGATTGTCCTGACTGCCCGGAGCGGACGAAGTGCACTGGCACACCGTTTCCGGATCCTGGGTTATGAATTTACCCGTAATGAAATCGATGTGCTGTATACAGAATTTCTCCGTCTGGCCGATACAAAAAAGGAAGTTGGGGAAGAAGATTTACATGAACTCGCCAAAATAACTGTGAGTGCTTAGAAAATAAACCTGCCGCTGGTTACTTCAAGACTAAATCATCTGAAGAAAACAGTTCCAACAGACTGTGTATTAATGGATCATATGAAATCAAAAACACTATTCGAAAAAATCTGGGACACACATGTGGTCAAGACCATTGAACATGGCCCGGCTGTTTTATACATTGACAAACACTTCATTCACGAAGTAACCAGTCCCCAGGCGTTCAGGGGACTGGAGCAAAGAGGTTTGTCTGTATTCCGACCTAAACAAATCGTAGCCACAGCAGACCACAATGTTCCGACCGAGAACCAGCACCTGCCCATCAAGGAGGCGCTATCGCGACTGCAGGTGGAAACGCTGGACAGGAATTGTAAAAAATTCGGTATCGAATTGTATGGATTGGGGCATCCTTATCAGGGCATTGTTCATGTGATCGGGCCGGAAATGGGATTTACCCAGCCCGGGATGACTATTGTTTGCGGCGACAGCCATACCTCTACCCATGGTGCTTTTGGAACCATCGCCTTTGGTATTGGTACCAGTGAAGTGGAAATGGTTATGGCCACCCAATGCCTGATGCAGACCAAACCCAAGCTGATGCGCATCAACGTTTCAGGAAATCTGCATCCCGGTGTTTTATCGAAAGACATCATCCTGTATATTATCTCGAAAATCTCTGCCAGCGGTGCTACGGGTTATGCTGTGGAATATGCAGGTTCTGCCATTCGCGCCCTTTCGATGGAAGCCCGTATGACCATTTGTAACATGAGTATAGAAATGGGCGCGCGTTGCGGCATGATTGCACCGGATGAAACGACATTTAGTTACATGAAGGGAAGAAAATTCGCACCTCAGGGAAAAGACTGGGATCATTCATTAGCTTATTGGAAAACCCTCTACTCAGACCCCGATGCTGTTTTCAATTTGGAACTGGATATAGACGCTTCGTCAATAGAACCCATGATCACCTACGGAACCAATCCGGGCATGGGTATCGGTATTTCGGGACATGTGCCCAATCTTCGGGATGTGGATGAAGCAGAAAAACCCTCATTCGAAAAATCATTGAAGTATATGGGTCTGGAACCGGGTATGGGTATCAAAGGCAAAAAAGTGGATTACGTTTTTATCGGCAGTTGCACCAACAGCCGCATCGAAGATCTCCGTCTGGTAGCGTCTTTTGTAAAAGGAAAACAAAAAGCCAAAGACGTGCAGGTCTGGATCGTACCTGGCAGCAAACAGGTAGAGCAACAGGCACACCTTGAAGGCATAGACAAGGTTTTCGCCGATGCCGGATTTTTGCTTCGCCAGCCGGGATGTTCAGCCTGCCTGGGTATGAATGAAGACAAAATTCCCGCTGGAAAATATTGCATATCCACCAGTAACCGGAATTTTGAAGGACGGCAGGGACCGAACGCGCGGACTTTTCTGACGAGCCCGCTGACTGCAGCAGCTGCAGCGATTACGGGGAGAGTAACTGATGTCAGAGAAATGATATAATGTGGCGAACGTGAAATTGTGCATATGTGGGAAAGAGAAAATGGAATGACCAATGATAATTTGAAAATTAAAAATGATGATTAGAGAGTTCAAATTTGTGGGACATTATCAAAATTCTATTCTCACATTGTCATTTTCACATTTAATTTTCACTTTCCCTCATATGCACAATTCCAAGTTTATCACATCACAAAAAAGAAAAATATAAATATTATTGTGAAAGCTATAAAAAAGATAACCAGTACCGCTGTTCCAGTAAACATCGAGAACGTGGATACCGATCAGATCATCCCGGCGCGATTTCTCAAAGCCACCAACAGGGATGGATTTGGTAAAAATCTATTCCGCGACTGGCGATATGAAAATGACGATGAGCAAAAACCAAGGGCGGCCTTTGTTTTGAATGATGCCCGCTTTGACGGGAAAATTTTAGTTGCCGCGAAAAACTTCGGCTGCGGCTCATCCAGGGAACATGCTGCCTGGGCAATCAAGGATTATGGATTTGATGTGGTCGTCAGCAGTTTTTTTGCCGACATTTTTAAAAATAATGCCCTGAATAATTTCCTGCTGCCTATAACGGTATCAGATGATTACCTAAAGAAATTCTTTGCGGCGGTGGACCAGGATCCCTCAACCCCCATCACGGTAGATCTCGAAAACCAGGAAATCAGTTTTTACGGACATGATCAGAAAGAATGGATAGAAAATTTTGAGATCAGTCCTTATAAAAAAACCTGTCTGCTCAATGGCTATGACGATATAGATTACCTGCTGAGTATGAAAGATGAAATTACAGCGTTCGAAAATAAATCCATCACCATCTGAAAACGTTATGAAAAAAAATATTGTTGTAATTGAAGGCGACGGGATCGGTCCGGAAGTAACCCGTCAGGCAGTAAAAGTGCTCAATGCCATTGCTGAATGTTTTCATCATGAATTCCAATACCGGTATTGCCTGATGGGCGCGGTCGCAATCGATAAAACTGGCAACCCGCTGCCCGATGAAACTATTGAACTGGCCCTGGAAAGCGATGCCATTCTCTTTGGTGCGATCGGTCATCCTAAATATGACAATGATCCGACGGCTAAAGTGAGGCCGGAACAGGGTTTACTTAAATTAAGAAAGTCGCTGCAGCTTTTCGCCAATATCCGACCTATCAGTACGTATCCTTCGCTGCATCATCTGTCGCCGCTGAAAACAAAAAATATTGAAGGTGTTGATTTTATCATCTACCGCGAATTGACAGGCGGAATTTACTTTGGTAAAAAAGAAACCAGCGCAGATCAGACCAGCGCTTTCGACGAATGCACTTATAGTAAAGAGGAGATCGAACGCATCGCACACCTTGCATTCAGGCAGGCTGCACTAAGAAGAAAAAAATTAACCCTTGTAGACAAGGCCAATGTACTGGAAACCTCAAGACTCTGGCGCAAAGTAGTGCAGGAAATTGCCAAATCATATCCAACGGTGAGTCTCGATTTTCTTTTCGTTGATAACGCAGCCATGCAGATCATCGTGAACCCAAAGCAGTTTGATGTGATCCTGACGGAGAATATGTTCGGGGATATCCTCTCTGATGAAGCCAGCGTGATCAGTGGTTCACTGGGTTTGCTGCCCTCCGCCTCCGTTGGCAAGGGGCCGGCACTTTTTGAACCCATCCATGGTTCTTATCCGCAGGCAGCAGGAAAAGATATCGCCAATCCGCTGGGATCCGTGCTTTCAGCGGCCATGATGCTGGATCATTTCGGACTTTATAAGGAAGCCGGACTGGTTCGGGAAGCTGTCGAGTGGACGTTAACCAATGGTTTTGTTACCAAGGATATTGATCCGGTGAATTTTTACTTTACTACGACTATCGGAGAACTCATCAGCGATTACCTGGTTGGAAAAATATCCGGTTCCGAACTCAACCAGGAAAATATTGCATTGAGGAAATCGACGATCATTTAGTTCTTTGTTTTATCATTTGCGGTTCGTATATTCGCATTCAACACGTCTTCATGTTGCAAAGCAGTATATATAGTAAATCTCTGATCGCACGCCTCGTGGTGGTCATTATTATTATTGTGCTGGCTCTGCCCGGAGGCGTCTGATCGCGTTAAAAATTAAAAATTTTTATAACGACCCGCCTCCAAAAAGGCGGGTTATTTTTTTATTACCATGCATGAACTCAACAAATATTCGAAGACCTTAACACAGGATGAAAGCCAGCCCGGGGCACAGGCTATGTATTATGCCATTGGATTCACTGAAGCTGATTTCAAAAAAGCCCAGGTGGGCATTGCCAGCATGGGTTGGGATGGAAATCCCTGCAATATGCACCTGAACGACCTGGCCCAATCTGTAAAAACCAGCATCAATAAAACGGATTTGCTCGGGCTCATCTTTCACACGATCGGTGTCAGCGACGGCATCAGTATGGGTACCGACGGTATGCGTTATTCGCTGGTCAGCCGTGATATCATTGCAGACAGTATCGAAACCAATGCCGGTGCTCAGTATTATGACGCCATCGTGACCATTCCGGGTTGTGATAAAAATATGCCGGGATCTATAATGGCGATGGGCAGGTTAAATCGCCCGGGGATTATGCTATACGGGGGAACCATTGCACCGGGTCACTACAATGGTCAGGACCTGAATATCGTTTCCAATTTTGAAGCGCTGGGACAGAAAATCGCCGGCAACCTGAGTGAAGCGGATTTCAAAGCCATTGTGCGCAATAGTTGTCCGGGTGCAGGCGCGTGCGGTGGCATGTATACCGCCAATACGATGGCAAGTGCGATTGAAGCTCTGGGTATGAGTCTGCCTTATTCCTCTTCCAATCCCGCCCTCAGTGAAGACAAGCAAAAAGAATGTGCAGCAATAGGCGATGCCATCAAGCTGTTGCTCGAAAGAGATATCAAACCAAGGGACATCATGACCCGCAAAGCATTTGAAAATGCGATTACCGTTGTGATGGTGCTCGGAGGTTCCACAAACGCCGTTTTGCACCTGATCGCTATGGCCAAAGCAGTCGATGTGCCCCTGACTCAGGATGATTTCCAGACGATCAGTAATAAAATTCCGGTGTTAGCTGATTTCAAACCCAGCGGCAAATACTTAATGGAGGATCTGCATCAGTATGGAGGCGTTCCTGCTGTAATGAAATACCTGTGGAAGAATGGGTTGTTACACAGCGACTGCCTGACAGTTACCGGAAAGACCGTTGCTGAAAACCTGGATTCGGCACCGGATCTTGATTTTGAAAAACAGAAAATCATCATGCCCCTGGACAAGCCACTGAAAGCTACCGGGCATTTACAAATCTTATACGGCAATCTTGCTGAAGGCGGCAGTGTGGCCAAGATCAGCGGCAAAGAAGGGGAAAGGTTCGAAGGAACAGCACGTGTATTTGATGGAGAGCATGACCTGATCCGTGGTATTCAATCGCGTAAAGTACATGCAGGAGATGTGGTGGTGATCCGGAATATAGGCCCCAAAGGCGCCCCGGGTATGCCGGAAATGTTGAAGCCAACCGGTGCCATCATCGGAGCAGGACTTGGCAAAACGGTGGCGCTGATCACCGATGCCCGTTTCAGCGGAGGCACCCATGGATTTGTCGTGGGGCACATCACACCAGAAGCTTTTGAAGGAGGTCTGATTGCTCTTGTCGAAGACAACGATATTATCGAAATCGATGCTATAAAAAACAGCATCACCCTGAAGGTATCAGATGCGGTCATTGCCGAAAGAAGGAAGAAATGGAAAAAACCGGCATTGAAAGCAACAAAAGGAGTTTTGTTCAAATATGCAAGGGTGGTAAAAGACGCTTCGCAGGGTTGTGTAACGGATGAAGACTGATTAATGTGGTAAATGTGGAAGGGTGGAAATGTGGAAGGGTGAAAATGGAATTTGTAAATGACAGTCTGGAAATGAGGAGATTCCAACCGTCAACCGTCAACCGTCAACTGTCAACTGAAAAATACTGATCTTAAAAAAATTAAAAATGGAAACGCTCGAAGTGAAAAAAGACAAAACATCGAAGGCAAAACAGAAGACTCGGAAACTTTCCGGTTCTGCTGCCTTGCTGGAGGTATTTCTATCAGAAAAAGTGGACACGATATTCGGATACCCGGGCGGGGCCATCATGCCGATCTATGATGCGTTGTACGACTACCAGCAGAAATTGAAACACATCCTGGTGCGTCATGAACAGGGTGCCATCCATGCGGCCCAGGGATATGCACGCAGTTCCGGCAAAACCGGAATTGTATTCGCCACCAGCGGCCCGGGTGCAACCAACCTGGTCACCGGCCTCGCAGACGCCATGATCGACAGCACCCCTTTGGTATGCATCACCGGCCAGGTGTATGCTCATTTACTCGGCACCGACGCGTTCCAGGAAACCGATGTCATCAATATCACCACACCGGTTACCAAATGGAATTACCAGGTTACTGATGCAACAGAAATACCTTCTGTGCTCGCCAAGGCATTTTACATTGCTGCGAGCGGCAGGCCGGGACCTGTTTTAATCGATATCACCAAAAATGCACAGATACAGCAATTTGATTTTGAAGAATATAAACCTTGCGAACACATTCGCAGTTACCGGCCAAAACCCATCGTCCGGAAAAAATATGTGGAAGAGGCAGCCCGATTGATCAATGAAGCAAAAAAACCCTTTGTCGTTTTTGGCCAGGGTGTTATTCTCGGAAGAGCAGAAAATGAATTCAAAAAATTCATTGAGAAATCCGGCATCCCCGCTGCCTGGACAATTTTGGGCATGAGTGCAATTCCCACCAATCATCCGCTGGCAGTCGGCATGCTGGGTATGCACGGCAACTACGGCCCCAATGTACTTACCAATGAATGTGATGTTCTGATTGCCGTGGGCATGCGTTTTGACGACCGGGTGACAGGCAGGCTGGACAAATATGCCAAACAAGCCAAGGTAGTTCACCTGGATATTGATCCGGCGGAGATTGATAAGAATGTAAAATCCACAGTACCTGTTTGGGGCGACTGTAAGGAAACGCTGCCTTTACTTACAAATCTCATTGAAAAGAAGACATATCCTGAATGGTTGCAGAAATTCAAGGACTATCAGAAAGAGGAAGATGAAAAATGTATTTATCCCGAAATGCATCCGGATACCGATGTACTGTCGATGGGAGAAGTCATCGGCTGCCTCAACGAACTCACCGGTGGAGATGCGATCCTGGTAACAGATGTAGGCCAGCACCAGATGGTTACCTGCCGGTATGCACATTTCAATCAAACCAAAAGTAATATTACTTCCGGAGGTCTGGGTACTATGGGCTTTGCACTTCCCGCTGCCATCGGGGCAAAATTTGGCGCATTGGACAGAACCGTTATCGCGATCGCAGGAGATGGTGGCTTCCAAATGACGCTGCAGGAATTAGGTACAATCATGCAAACAGAATTGAACGTAAAAATGATCGTTCTCAACAACCAGTTCCTGGGCATGGTAAGGCAGTGGCAGGAATTGTTCAATGAAAGGCGTTATTCTTTTGTAGATATACAAAGTCCCGATTTTGTTGAACTCGCGGGGGCATACCAGATCCCGGGGCAAAAAGTTACTGACCGGAAAGTGCTAAAGAATGCGTTGAAGGAAATGCTGGACCATCCGGGGGCATACCTGCTGGAAATCATGGTTGGAAAAGAAAACAATGTATTCCCCATGGTACCACAGGGATGCAGTGTAAGTGAAATTCGTTTAAGCTGACTTCGTAATGTGGGATTGCGGGAAATGTGGAATTGTATTGCCCGCCGAAGTGAAACCAAGGCGGGTGAAAATGAAATGACTAATGAGAAGCAAAAGATAAGAAATGGAAGACGCGGTTTTTACAGATATACCTGCACCCTACACGGTGATTGAGAAAGCCACCGGTAAGCTGGCTTTCAACATGAATTCCGATTTGTATACAGGCAGCCTGTTGAAAACTCTGGTCGCCTCGAGAAAAGGCGGCAGGATTCTGGAACTCGGAACGGGCGGCGGGCTGGCAACATCGTGGATAAAAGAAGGAATGGACGAAAAAACCAGCCTGGTTACCGTTGAAAATAATTCAGCGCTTCTTGACATAGCAAAACAACAGCTGGCTGATCCGAGAATTGAATTTGTTTTGGCAGATGGATATCAATGGCTGAAAACTTACACCGGAGCGAAATTTGATCTGGTGTTCGCAGACGCTATGCCGGGGAAATACGATCTTTTTGAAGAAACAATCAACCTGTTGAATCAGGGCGGATTTTATATCATCGATGATATGAAACCGCAACCCAACTGGCCGGAAGGTCATGCAGAACGGGTTGATCATTTCATCAATGAACTTGAAGCCAGGCAAGATCTGGTCATAACAAAAATGAATTGGTCGACAGGAATCATAATTGCGGTTAAAAAGTAAAATTATTTACTTTTTGATTTTTACTTTTTAATTTTTACAAGATGCTCAAACAGGAATTTACCATTACGGTTTATACGGAAAATCAAATCGGTTTGCTCAACCGCATTGCGATCATTTTCTCGCGAAGAAAGATCAATATCGACAGCATGAATACATCACCGTCTGAAATTGAAGGCATTCACCGGTTCACCATTGTGATCAATGAAACGGAAGAAGTGGTAAAAAAACTTTGCCGCACCATAGAAAAACAGGTTGAAGTGTTGAAAGCATACTTCAACCAGAATGATGAGATTGTGTGGCAGGAGCTGGCTTTGTATAAAGTTTCCACCGATCAGATCACGGAGAAAGTAAAAGTGGAAAGGCTGCTTCGCCAGTTCGGCGCCCGTGCCGTGGTGATCCGTAAGGATTATACGGTATTTGAGACTACCGGTCACCGTGAAGAAACCAACGGATTGCTGGAAGCCCTGGAACCCTATGGAGTGATTGAGTTCGTCCGCAGCGCCCGCGTAGCGATCATCAATGCCAGCAGCGGCTTCCACGAAAAATTGAAAGAATTCGAACAGACCGAACCTGGAGAGGAAGTGGTGGAAAATGAGTTTCTGGACAAACAGGACGAAGTTTTCAGTATGTAACGCCGATGGCGTTACATACTGAAAACTTCGAGTATGGGAGTATGGGGGTGTGGAAATTATATTTGGAATTAACAACTAACAAATAACAATTAATAATTAAAAAAATGGCAACATTAAATTTCGGCGGAGT
>Ga0075521_10000450_pt1 | contig 12012 bp, 11 predicted proteins | sample NGEPerD_FD_74785 | JGI IMG/M metagenome (GOLD analysis project Ga0075521, IMG submission 74785) | Arctic peat soil microbial communities from the Barrow Environmental Observatory site, Barrow, Alaska, USA - NGEE PermafrostAB12-D | ecosystem: Environmental > Terrestrial > Soil > Wetlands > Peat ...
CGCAGAGCTTCGAGAACCACACGCGCTACTTCCCGCTCTTTCACTTCATCGCGTCGCCACTGCTCGCGATCTACCTGGTCTACACGCTCTACGTGCTGGTGCGCGTTCCGTCGCTCGCCGCGCTGGCAAATGTGGTCCTCGCCGCCGGCGTGAACGCGACGCTCTTCGCCGGCCGCACGATGGTGCTCGTCGTGCAGAACCGCGTGATCCGTCTCGAGATGCGACTGCGACTCGAGCGCGTGCTCGGCGCTGCGGCCGCCGCCGACGCGCTCGCGAATCTCGCGCCCGCCAGGCTCATCGCGCTCCGCTTTGCATCGGACGCCGAGCTTCCCGCGCTCATCGCGCGCGTGCGCTCGAACGAGCTCTCGACCAATCGCGACGTGAAACAGGCGATCCGCGAGTGGCAGCCCGACTACCTGCGCGCGTGAGCTTCGCGAGCGAGGCCGAGCTCGAGGACGCGCTCTCGGCGCCCTCGAGCGCCCTGCTCGCTGCGCTGCGTACCACGCCGGGCGACATCCTCGTGCTCGGCGCCGCCGGAAAGATGGGACCCACGCTCGCGCGCATGGCGAAGCGCGCGATCGACTCGCTCGGCACCCACGATCGCGTGATCGCCGCATCACGCTTCTCCTCGACGAAGGCCGAGCGCTCGCTGCACGATGCCGGCATCCAGACGGTGAAATGCGACCTGCTCGACCGCCGCGCAGTCGACGCGCTCCCGGATGCGCCGAACGTGATGTTCATGGCCGGACAGAAATTCGGCACGAGCGACGCGCCGTCGTCGACGTGGGCTCAAAACGTCGTCCTTCCGTCGATCGCGGCGGAGCGATACGCGAGCTCGCGGATCGTCGCGTTCTCGACCGGCAACGTGTATGCGCTGAGCTCCGTGCTCGGCGGAGGCTCGCGCGAGAGCGATGCGCCCGCACCCGTGGGCGAATACGCCATGAGCTGTCTTGGCCGCGAGCGCGTGTTCGAGGACGCGTCCGCGCGACGCGGAACGCGCGTCGCCATCGTGCGCCTCAACTACGCCATCGATCTCCGCTACGGCGTGCTCGTCGACATCGCGTCGCGCGTGATGCGTGGCGACCCGGTCGACCTGCGGATGGGGCACGTGAATGTGATCTGGCAGGGTGATGCGAACGACTGGGCGCTCCGCTGCCTGGCGCACGCGAGCGCGCCGCCATTCGTGGTGAACGTCACCGGCGCGGAGACGCTCGCGGTGCGCGCGCTCGCCACTCGCTTCGGCGAGCTGTTCGAACGCGCACCGATCTTCACGGGAAGCGAGGCGCCAGATGCGCTGCTCAGCAACTCGGCGCTCGCGCACGAGATTTTCGGCGCGCCATCCGTCTCGCTCGACGCGCTGCTCGAGCGCGTCGCGAGCTGGCTCCGCGCGGGGTATCCGCTTCTTGGCAAGCCGACGCACTTCGAAGAGCGCACGGGCGCCTTCTGAGCGTGAGCGACATTCGGAGCCACCTCGCGCGCGGTCACGTGATCCCCGCGCATCCGCTCGCCCTCACCGCCGCTCGCACGCTCGACGAGAAGCATCAGCGCGCGCTCACGCGCTACTATGTCGCGGCCGGTGCGGGGGGCATCGCGGTTGGCGTGCACACCACGCAATTCAACATTCGCGACCGGAAGCACGCGCTGCTCGCACCCGTCCTCGCCCTCGCCGCCGAGACTGCCACCGCGTCGCTGCTCGCGGATCCGCGCCCCTTCGCGCGCATCGCCGGCGTGTGCGGCGATACGAAGCAGGCGCGCAGTGAGGCGAGGCTCGCGCACGATCTCGGCTACGATGCGGCGCTCGTCAGCCTCGGCGCGCTGCACGATGCGCCCGAGCGGAAGCTGCTCGAGCACTGCCGCGCGATCGGCGAAGTGCTACCGCTGATTGGTTTTTATCTGCAGCCCGCCGTCGGTGGGCGCGTGCTCCGCTACGAATTCTGGCGCGCCTTCGCACAGATCACGCAGGTGATCGCGATCAAGATTGCGCCCTTCAATCGCTATCAGACGCTCGACGTCATTCGCGCGGTAGCGGACTCCGGACGCGGCGACATCGCGCTGTACACGGGGAACGACGACCAGATCGTCCTCGATCTGCTCACCGCGTTCCCTCCGCTCGGCTCCAGCGAGCGCGCGCCACAGATCGTGGGCGGGTTGCTCGGGCAATGGTCCGTGTGGACGCGTCGCGCGGTGGAGGTGCTGGAGGAGATCAGAACAACGCGTAACGCGGCCGTCGCCGATCGCAGTTGGGGCGGCTGGCTCACGCGAGCCGCCGCGCTCACCGACGCGAATGGCGCACTCTTCGATGTGCGCCACGCCTTCGCCGGCTGCGTAGCCGGACTCCACGAGATTCTGCGCCGCCAGCGGCTGATGGCCGGCATCTGGTGTCTCGATCCGAACGAAGGGCTATCCGAGGGACAGCTCGAGGAGATCGATCGAGTCGCGCGCGTGCACCCCGAGCTCACCGACGACGACTTCGTCGCCGCCAACGTCGACGACTGGCTGCGCTGAGCTCACCTCCGCTCGGATAGCATCTCCTCGATTCGTTTGAGGCGCTCCATCGCATCCTTGCGCCAGAACTCATCGCTCGATGGATGCTTCAGCACGAAGGTGAGCGCGCCACCGACTTCCAGCCGCGCGCACTCGATGTCGCCGACGGAGTCGATCCCCTGCCGCCGCGCCGCCGACATCAGCTCCGCCTTCGTGATGAGCTGGCGCTTGAGCGCGTCCTCCAGCACCTCGCCGTGCAGCACGAGCACCACGTTGTCTCCCTCGGCCATCTTGTCGATCTTCGGATGCAGAAAGAGAAAGCGCACGATGCCGTAATTCAGCACGAGCAGCAGCGCGGCACCGATGATGCCACCGGTGATCGAGTTGTCGTTGCCGATGATCGCGTTCTGCAGTGTGTTGGAGAGCACCAGCAGCACGACCAGGTCGAACGGATTGAACTGACCGAGCTCGCGCTTCCCCGCGAGCCGCAATCCCAACAACAGGAAGAAGTACACGATGATCGTGCGAACGACCTTGGCGACGAGCGGCTCGCCCGGCGTGAACAGTTCGATCCAGATCGGATGCATTGTGTGTGCGGGTAGCAGGGTCGGCGGAAAACGAGTAGCGTTGACGTTCTATGGAAGTGGAAGCAAACGCGGGGCGTGAGCCCTGTCGAGGGAGATTGCGCTCGCGTGAACGAGTTTTCGCACCTGCCGCCCTCGAGCGATTCCGCCCTTCTCACGGCGATCCTCGCGCAGGCCCAGCTCACGATCATCGGCTGGGATAGCTCGAATCACATCGTCCTCTGGAACGCGCAGGCGGAGCGAGTATTTGGCTGGCGGGCGAGCGAGGTGCTGGGAAGGAACGCGCCCTTCCCGCTCGTGGAGGCCGGCGATCGTCCGCGGGAGATCGCGCGCCCTACGCGCTCGGGCGGCACCGCCCAGCTCTCGGTCAGGTCGCAGCACCTCTCGCACGGCTTCGCGAGCGAAGTCACGCTGGAGCTCGGAACCGACCTCGGCGATCGCAAGCGACTCGAGCGGCAGGTATTGCAGGGGGTGAAGCTGGATCCCGTCGCGAGGCTCGCCGGCGGAATCGCCCACGACTTCAACAACATTCTCGCGGCGATCAAGTGCAGCTGCGACCTCATGGCGGATTCGCTCGCGCCCGACGACGCGCGCGGCGTGGACGTGCGCGCGATCGCGGATGCGTCGGCCCGCGCGGCCGAGCTCACGCGCCAGCTTCTCGCGTTCACACGGCAGCAGGTGCTGGTGCCGCACGTTGTCGACCTCAATGCCGTGGCGCGCGATGCAGAGCGCATGCTGCTCGGCATCACGGGCGATGCGGTAGCGCTGACACTGGACCTGGACGTCAAGCCGATTCACGTGCGCGCGGATCCGGCGCAGGTCGAGAAGGCACTGATCCACCTCGTAGTCAACGCGCGCGAAGCGACGCCCGCCGGCGGACACATCACGCTGAGCACCGGGAAGGGACGCCTCGAGCGCGATCCGACCGGCGGCGACGTGCCGATCGTCGCGGGCGTGTACGGCTGGCTCAGGGTGGACGACACGGGACGCGGCATCGCGCGCGAGCTGCACGGCCGCATCTTCGAGCCGTTCTACACGACGAAGGAGCGTGGTACGGGAACGGGGCTCGGGCTATCGGCGGTGTTCGGTGTCATGAAGCAGAGCGGCGGCTACACCTTCGTGCAGAGCGAGCCCAACAAGGGGGCGGCATTCACGATCTATCTGCCGCTCGCGGAGTCGGCGCAGGAGCAGCCACCCGCCGTGCACTACGAGCGCACGCCGTCGGACAGTCCGCCCACGATACTCTTGGTGGAGGACGAGACGGCGCTACGCGGCCTCATGCGCCGGATTCTCGAGCGGAGTGGCTACAACGTGCTCGAGGCGGAGCACGGCGCGCAGGCGCTCGAGCAGTGCGAGCGCTACGACGGCGCGATCGATCTCGTCGTCTCCGACATCGTGATGCCGACGATGGGGGGACGCGAGATGGCCGATCGCATGCGCGTGGTGCGGCCCAACAGTCAGCTCCTCTTCGTTTCCGGATTTACGGATGACGAGGTGCTGCGACAGGGAATCGTCATCACGGGGTCCGCCTACCTTCAGAAGCCGTTCTCGCCAGCAGCGCTGGTGGCGAAGATCGGTGAGCTGCTGCGCGCTCCTGCCGGAGAGCCGGAGGCGCCAGCGCTCTAGAGGTCGCCCTGCTGCAGCAGCCGGCGCGCAATTGTAGTCGCAATCTGGGGGCTGTCGTACGCCTGCTCCAGAATGCGAAGCCGAATCTCGGCCGTCCGCTCGGGCGTCAAACGCTGCCTGGGGGTCCGCGAGGTAATCGAGCGCACGTCGTTACCCCTCTTTTCCTGGCGCGAATCATCTTGTCGGTTCGTCATTGTGTCCTCCACGTAAGAGAATATCGGCTGGGCGCTTGAAAGCTTGAGCCGGAAATTGTTGCCGGGGGGCGATCGTTGACGTCAGATAGATGACGCGAACGACACTTCCGCCCCTCCCGGCCGCATCTCCATGTCCATTCTGTACGTCGACGATGAGCCGGCAGTCTCGATGATCGTCGAGCACACGCTGCGCGACGCAGGGCACGAGACCGTTGGCGCGCGAAACGTTCCCGAGGCGCTGCAGGTTTTGGCGCGCGGCGGCGTCGAGCTGATCATCTCCGACTACAAGATGCCCGGGCTGTCAGGACTGGAATTCCTCGAGCTCCTCACGAGCGAGGGCTTCGACATTCCGCTGATCATGCTCACGGGGTACGCGAGCATCGAGCACGCCGTCGCATCGATCAAGGCGGGGGCTGTCGACTACATCACGAAGCCTGTGCGTCCCGAGCAGCTCACGCTTGCGGTTGAGCAGGCGTTGGAATTGGTGCGGCTCCGGAAAGAAAATGCGACGCTGCGCCGAGAGATGAGTGTGGTGCGGAATGAGCGCCAGATATTGGGCGACAGCGCTGTCATGCGACACGCGTTGCAATCGCTGGCCACCGCCGCGCCGACGCGGGCGACGGTGCTGCTCCTCGGAGAATCGGGCACGGGGAAGGAGCTGTTCGCGCGGGCGATCCACGACATGAGCGACCGGCACGACAAGCCGTTCATCAAGCTGAATTGCGCGGCGCTCCCGGAGGGGCTGATCGAGAGCGCGCTCTTCGGCCACGAGAAGGGCGCATTCACCGGGGCGATCAAGCGAGTCGAAGGAGCGTTCGAGCGCGCGAACCGCGGCACTCTGCTCCTCGACGAAATATCCGAGATGCGCCTCGACCTGCAGGCGAAGCTCCTGCGCGTGCTGCAGGAGCAGGAGTTCGAGCGCGTGGGCGGCACGAGCACGATCCGCGTCGACGTGCGCGTGATTGCGACCTCGAATCGCGACCTCGCCGCCGACGCGGCGGCTGGCCGCTTCCGGCAAGATCTCTACTTCCGGTTGAGCGTGATTCCGCTCCGGATCCCCGCGCTGCGCGAGCGCCTGGAGGATATCCCGATGCTCGCCTATCGCTTCGCGATGCGGGCGGCCCGGGACGTCGGCAAGGAAATCACCACGATCGAGCCCGAAGCGATCCAGTTGCTGCAACGATATCCCTGGCCTGGCAACGTTCGGGAGCTCGAGCATGCGGTGGAACGCGCCGTGATCCTGAGCGCGGGGCCTGTATTGGGCGTGCGGTCGTTCGAAGGGCAGCGGCTTGGCCCTGTAGCCAACGTGCCGGGCGGACCGCCTGGGCAGGTCGCCCCGGAGGCGGCGGACACGCGCGAGGGCGGGATAGTGCTCCACACGCTGGACGTTGGGGAGGCCGAGGCGATCCTCATCCAGCATGCCCTGGCGGCCTCGGGAAACAATCGGACGAAGGCAGCCGAGCTGCTGGGGATCAGCGTTCGAACGCTCCGGAATAAGCTGAACGGGCCGTCGCGTGCGCCGTCCGCCGTTCTCCCCTTCCCGAAACGCGAACCGGCGATACTGCGGCAGAGTTGACCGTGCGCGCTCGGCACTATGTGCCGACCGGATTGTTCTGCCGGACTTTCGAACGGAGATTTCAAGGGGATACCGCGAGCGAATTCTCGTTTGCGCAGTTCTCGTTAAACCTTTAATTCACAATATCTTACATGCTCGCCAGAAATAGGCGCGAAACCGCGGTTTCGCGCCTTTTTGCTGTGCCCGCCAGATGGGCTCCCAATTGCTTTTACAGTCCCCGAGACCGGCAACTGAATGGTCTCAATCGCACGCAACCAATGGAGCTCCTCATGTCGGCAATGACCCTGTGGCAGGCCTTTTCTTCCGGTGACGTAGCGGCTCGCGAAGAGCTCCTCGCCGAGCATATCAGCCTGGTGCACCATGTCTCGCGGCAGATTCACCGCCGGGTCTCCTCCGACGTCGAGCTCGACGAGCTCATCAGCGCGGGCACCATGGGGCTCATTGAGGCGCTCGATCGCTTCGATCCGAACCGCGGCCTCGCCTTCAGCACCTTCGCGGTTCCACGCGTTCGTGGCGCGATCCTCGACGAGCTGCGTCGAATCGATCACGTGCCCTCCTCGATGCGCCGCCGCACCCGCACGCTTTCGACGGCGCAAGAGACGCTACGCCACGAGCTCGGTCGCGAGCCGATGGCCGAAGAAGTCGCCGCGGCGCTTGGCTTGGACCTCCCCGCACTCTGGAAGCTGGAAGCGGAAGCGGAAGGTACGATGCGCGTTGCCTTGGACGGTGCGAATGGCGACGACAGCGAAGACGTGCCGCATGTCCAGGCGATGGCCGCCGAGGATCACAGCTCGGTCGAGGACAGGATTACGCTCGATCAGGAGACGTCAATTCTCCGCGAGACGATTCTTCGCCTCTCGCAGCAGGAGCGCACGGTGTTGACGCTCTACTACTTCGAAGAGCTGAAGCTGCACGAGATTGCGGCGGTGCTCGAGGTGACCGAGAGTCGCGTGTCGCAGATCCGTCAGAAGGCGATCGTCAAGCTCCGCGGCGAGCTCTCCTCGCTTCGCTCACTGGTTGCCTGATCGCTACGCTCCGGCGCCCAACGCCGGAATGACGAGCGTGTAACAGAGACCGGCGTCGCTTTCCTCGGCGCCCATGGCTATCGCTCCCGCCGCACACTCGGGAAGCGCGCCCGCAGCCGTCGCGTCGCCCACGAGCAGACGCACCACCCCCACCCGCCCCTGCAACCCGAAGCGCACGCGCAGTACGCGCGACGCGTGCGCGAGCGCCGCCGTGGTCGCGGCATCGAGCAGGATGAGCAGCTCCCGCTGCAGACGGATTGCGTCGCCGAGCACGGGGCGGGACTCGTCGCCCGGCTCGACGGTGATCGCGATCGCGCGCCGCTCGGGATGGTAGCTGTGGAGCGCCATCGCGCCCGCGACGGCATCGGTGAGACGCATCGCGTCGAGTCGCCCGGCACTTCTCGACGAGAGCGCGCGCATCTGCTCGAGCAGGTCCTCGAGCCGGCGCGTCTCGACGCCGAGCATCTCCGACATGGCAACAGGGTCGTCGCCGTCGACGCGCAGCAGCTCCGCGATCGTGCCGATGGTCGAGATGCGGTTGCTCAACGCGTGCGCGAGCCCGCGCACGAGCGTCTCACTCACCTCGCTCCACGCGTCCGCGACGGAGCGGGTGTGTCCGCGCTCTCCAGTGGGAAACGTGTCGGCGACAGTGTCCGCGTGGGTCATGCTGGTTCGACGCGTACGGCGCGCGCTCGCAACCCGCTGTCCGCGATTCTAACATTTCCACCGTGCGCGCACGGCCATAGTTTGGAACGTCGCTGCACGAACATTCTTCCTTTCCCGACGAACATGCCCGCACTCCCCACGCGAATCGCTGCGCTCACCTGCGCGATCGCGCTCTTGGCCTCGCCACTTCGTGCACAGGCCCCCGCCGACAAGCTCATCGATGGCGCGCTCAAGGACAGCGCCGCCTGGAACCGGCTCGCGGAGCTCGTCGACACCTTCGGCAATCGCCCCGTCGGCTCGGAGAGTCTCGAGAGCGCGATCGACTGGATCCTCGCGCAGATGAAGAAGGACGGCCTCGACAACGTGCATGGCGAGCCGGTGATGGTGCCGCACTGGGTGCGCGGCCGCGAATCCGCCATGCTGCTCACGCCGCATCGTGGCCCGCTCCACATGCTCGGACTCGGCCGCAGCGTCGGCACCCCGGCGGGTGGGATCACGGCCGATGTTCTGGTGGTGAACGACTTCGCGGATCTGCACGCGCACGCGGCGCAGGCGAAGGGAAAGATCGTGCTCTTCGATCACCACTTCGATCCGAACAAGCCTCCCTTTGACGCATACGGCGAGGCCGTGATCTATCGCTTCGCCGGCGCAGACTCGGCGGCGGCGTACGGCGCGGTTGCGGCGCTCGTGCGCTCGGTGACGCCGCACTCGCTGAGCACACCGCACACGGGCGCGATGGGCTACGGCGACACGACCGCGAGCGCGCACCACGTGCCGGCAGCGGCGATCACACCGGAAGATGCCGACATGCTGCATCGCATCCAGAATCGCGGCCAAACCATTCGCGTGACGCTTTCGATGGAGGCGCACATGCTCCCCGATGCGCACTCGCGCAACATCGTGGCCGAGGTGCGCGGAAGCGAGCATCCAGACGAGATCATCGTGCTCGGCGGCCACATCGACTCGTGGGATGTGGGTCAGGGCGCGATGGACGACGGCGGCGGATTCGTGTCGGCGTGGGAGGCGGTGCGGCTGATCAAGCAGCTCGGGCTCAAGCCGAAGCGCACGATCCGCGTGGTGGGGTGGGTGAACGAGGAGATGGGGAGTCGCGGCGCGAATGCGTATCGCGATGCGCACCGGGCGGAGCTCGCGAAGACGAAGTTCGCGATGGAGTCGGACAACGGCGCGTTCACGCCGAAGGGCGTGCGCCTCACGGGGCCGGACTCGCTGCTCCCGGTGCTCAAGGAGCTGATCGCGCCACTCGCGCGCATCGGCGTGACGGAGGCAGCGATGGGCGATCCGGAGGCGGATGTGACGCCGCTCGTGGAGGCGGGCGTCCCCGCCCTCGCGCTCGACATCGATGCGTCACGCTACTTCTGGTACCACCACACGGATGCGGACATGATGAGCGCGCTCGATCCGAAGCAGGTGGGGATGTGCGTTGCGACTATGGGCGTGGTGGTGTTGGGGGCGGCGAACCGGTAGGGGAGTTGCGGGCACGCCCCTCAGCTCACCGCTCGCAACGTCCAGAAATCCGCCGAGAGATCCGTGTTCGTGAAGTACGCATACGGCATCGTCCCGTACCCCTTCTTTCCCCAGCTCGCGCCCCACGAGTTGCGCACGATGAAGCGCTTCGCCGGATTGTCGTAACCCACCACGCACATCGCGTGGCCGCCGAGCGTGCGCTCCATGCCATCGGGCATCGGGACGTTTCCTGAGCGCGTCACCGTATCCGACTCGAACGACTCGTACACCGTGAAGCCGAAGACGAACGGATACCCAGCCGCCACGCAGCCGCGCATCTCCGCGACCTCCTGCGCCACGCGCATGTACGTCATCCCCAAGTGCTTCTTCGCGTCGGCATAGCACTCCGCGCTCGGCTTCGTCGCGAAGCGCGAGAGCACGTACGGCCACTCGGGCTCCGGGCACACGCCCTGCTTCGCGAGCGTCTTCATCCCGTCGCGCAGCTGCGCGCCCGAGTCCTCGTTCACCGTGCGCTCGATGACGCGCTCGTTGTAGTAGATGAAGAGTCGACTCGGCGCGAAGTCGGGCTCCTTTTGTTTGAGCAGCTCGAACTCGAAGGCGCCGCCGATCGCGTTCGCCGTGCACGAGCCGAGCTGTCCCTGGTCGTACACCGCGGGCATCTGCGGCCGGAGATCCACTCGTGGCGGGAGCGCCTCAGCGGTACGACGCGGCACGCGAAAGGAGAAGTCGCGCTGGTCCGGAAGGTCCGGAACCCAGCCGTATCGCTTGATCGTCATCTTGCGTGGCATCGCCATCTGTGCCTCCCGTCGCGTGAGCGCTTAACGTGAGCAGTTCAACGCGAGCGCGCTAGCTCCGCGAGCGCCGCGCGCGCCACCGAGCCGAGCAGCGCCGGATCGTCGACCACGCGCTCCGCCGGCAGCACGCGTGCCGCGTGAATCGCATCGCGCGTCATGTCGTTGGTGATCGCGACGCAGCACATCCCCGCCGCATTCGCCGCGCGCACACCGGGGAGCGAATCCTCGAGCACGAAGCAGTCGCGCGGCTCGACGCCGAGCTTCCCCGCGATCAAGAGGAATATCTCCGGCGACGGCTTGGCCTCGCGCACGTCCTCGCGCGTGCAGAGCACGTCCACCTCGTTCGTGAGCCCGAGTCGCTCGAGTACCTGCACCGCGTGCTTGCGATGCGACATCGTCGCGATCCCCACGGGATATCCGCCGCGGCGCACCTCGCGCAGCAGCGACGTCGACCACGGATACTCCTGCTCGCGAATCAGCCGCTCGTCGGCGATCATGACCTCGTAGATCTCGAGCCTGAGCGCCATGTACGCGTCGAGCGGCGTCGCCACGCCCAGCTCCGCCATCCGCTTCGCCGCATGCGCCTCCAGCGCAAATCGAGACAACAGCGCCGCCGCAACCTGCTCCCGGGAATGCCCGACCATGTCGTCGTACGCGACGATGATCTCCTGCGCCCGCACGGTCTCCGGACTCAGCTCCACCGCCGCGCGCGCGTACGACCGCGCCTTGAGCGCCTCGGTCTGCACGAGCGTTCCATCGAGATCGAAAATCGCGGCGATTCGGCGAGACACCATGGAAGGAAAAGCTGGGGCACTGAGCCGCCCTCTCGAAAGGGCGTGGATCGCGCCGTCCGCTTTGCAGAACGAGTCGCGACGCGAGTGGATTGCTCGAGTGCGGTGGCATTTTACTATGCATAAAAGGCGACGGTAAGCGATGAGGGCGAGCGACAACGTTTCAGGAGTGCGAAGCACGCATGGTCAGTAGCGCATGCTCCCCAGTCGCAATCGCCGCGACGGAGCGCATGGCTCCTGCTTCACCGGTGTGCGCGCAGGGCTGTTTTGCGACCTCGCCGCGACAAAAGAGATGTGTGAGAGCGAACCTGTGATGATGCTCGCAATGCTCGAGCGCGGAATTCGCCGGCGGCAGCGGGTGCGCCATCATTAAGCCGGAAATCCACACGGCCGCAAGCGCTGCCGTGGCGCCGCTAACCGAGCGGCGCGTCAAGTGGGTCCCGAACGCGACTTCCTCACCGGCGAGTCGCCGCACGCGACGCGCCAGCAAGTCCTGGCGTTGAAAGCCCACGGCGCCAATCGCTGCCGCTGGAAAGGTCGCCGCGAGCCCGTATCCGCTTTGCGCGCTCGCGAGCGTCAAGATTGCCGTCGCGAGCACGAGCGATCCGTGCTGCACATCGCCGTTCGTCGCGAAGCAGCTGGCGGCTCGAGCAGCATGATCGTCGGCGGCCACCTCCATCTCGTCCGCGGCGTCATCCGCGATCTGCCGAAGCGCGGGAACCCAGAAGAGGAGTTGCGACAGCAAACGAAGCAGCGACATGCGGAGCGGATCGCGTCGCGACACGTG
>Ga0075521_10000451_pt1 | contig 12011 bp, 7 predicted proteins | sample NGEPerD_FD_74785 | JGI IMG/M metagenome (GOLD analysis project Ga0075521, IMG submission 74785) | Arctic peat soil microbial communities from the Barrow Environmental Observatory site, Barrow, Alaska, USA - NGEE PermafrostAB12-D | ecosystem: Environmental > Terrestrial > Soil > Wetlands > Peat ...
AGCCGCCCATCGCGCCAGACGAACAGAACCTCGGCGCCCGACAGCGGCTGTTCAATCTCGGCTACGGTGTCGCCGAGCCGCAGAAGTGGACGGACGCGCAGCTCGCGCAGTTCGTGAAGCGCTTCCAGAAGGACAAGAAACTCAAGGAGACCGGCGCGCTCGACAAGGACACGATCGATCGCCTGCGGGAAGAATATGGGAGCTAGCTCGCAGGACACGAGCGCGCAGGATCAGGCTGCGGGAAAGCCGAACGTCGTTGCCGCTGCACCTGCTCCGCTGAAGAAGAACGACAAGCCGTTCAAGACGGATCAGAAGGCCTACGATCCGCTCTTCCGCCCGTTTCATCGACTCAACGCACGGACGTACGACACGCAGGTCGATGTGGGCCCGACGCCGAGCAAGCTCGGTCCCACGGGGAAAGGGCGCGACTGCGGCTGCAGAAACAGAGACGATTTCAAGTCGAGCGCGCTCACGGGCGCGGTCGTTGGTGCGCTGCTCGATGGACTCGACTCGGCGGTGAACAAGGCGCTCCCAGGGTCGCGTGATCTTCGCGAGTTCCTGGAGAAGCAGTTCAATGGCAAAGGGAAAACGCTGAAGGAAAAGCTCACCGATTTCCTGTCCAACCTGATCGAAGGTGGATTGTTCGGCGGCTTCCTCAGATTCATCCCTTCCTGGGTGCCGGTGAATCGGACGGGATTCGGTCCCACCTTCGATGCCAACGACGCGCACAACGTGGGCACGGATGGGAAGGAGGCCGAGGTCGAGATCGAGGGCGTTTTGAGCCGGAGCTATCAGACTCATCACCATCGCCCGTACACGCAGTGGAGCCGGTACTACCACTGGGCGTTTCACGTCGCGCCTGCGCGCGGATTCGGCCATCTCGTGCGGAGAGGCGTTCTGCGCGCACCCGAAGATACGAAGTTGCTGAACGACGGCGACAACGACGAGTCGATCCTCATCTACGACGATGCGAGGAAGCTCGTCGACCCTCTCGCGACCGACGCGCATTTCGAGTGCCTGCTGGACATCGGCGCGTTCTCAAAGCCGCCTGGAGATTCGGGGCAGGTGCTCAACCACCCCGGAATATTCTACGAACAGGGGTGGCCGTTCTGGCCGCAGCACGGCGACTACTTCTGGGCCACGGGCCGATACGTCTACGATTGCACGCACGTCACGCCTTCGAAGGAGACGGATCCCGACAAGCCGGGCGCAAAGCCCGTCGATGTGGAGCTCCACCCATCGTTGCTCAATCCGATCAAGGCATTCGCGACCGCGCGCTACGAAGGCGTGCTCTTCGACGAGTCGGATGAGCCACTCCCGGCCACGCGCTTTTCCTTTTTCTCCTGCAGGAAGGCGGGCTACTACGACTACGATGGCGACCACATCCAGTTCGGCACGGTCAACTACGAGTTTGCGGTGGACCTCCCCCCGGTGCCGGCGGGAGAAGTGGCCTACGAGATCGGAGCGGTGGGAGACTTCGCGCTCAACACGCTGCTGATTCGTCCGCGGCTGTTGCAGAAGATCGAGTTCGCGCCGTACGGCTCGTTCGACAAGACGGTCGACTGGCACACCGAGCCGCCGAGCATCCAGGTGGTGCGGCCGACGGATGGCTCACTTCCCCGAATGGTGAAGGTGACCGTTCCGATGGACACCGTTCCGAAGGAGAAGGACGGCTACGGATTCACCATCAGCTTCGCGTGGCTCGCGCCCGGTGTGCCGACGGGGATCAAGAAGGTGACGGTCAAGCTTGATTCGATGACCTTCAACAACAACCGTCGCGACCTGCGCATGAGCATCGCCGTGAATGGGCGAATGATCTTCGTCCCGACGGCGAATCTGGTGTCGAAGACGCTGCTGTCTCCGACCGATGTCATCCAGAAATTCCCCGACTCCACGGGAATCGTTCTCTTCGTGCCTCAGGAAAAAGGAGTGCGCATCTCGGCGCACGGAGCGCAGCGGCGGGGCTTCGGCGAATTCATCGAAGAGAACAGGACGATCGATCCGGCGCGACCGAGCGACGACTCCAACGATCGCACGAAGGACAGGCGGCTCGCGGTTGGAGGCTTGTTCAACGTCACGAAGAAGCAGGAAGACGAGATCAGGAAGCTGGCCGATCAGAAGCTGAAGGACGTGATTCCGCCTCAGTTACTGGGAAGGTTCACGAAGGTCGAAGAGACGCTGGACAACGACGACTTTCGGAAGCTGCTGAAGAAGGCGGTCGAGGATCTCGTTGGCCAACGCCGGCTCGTGCAGTGGGAGAAAGACGTCGATTTCCAGGAGAGCGACGCAGCCAAGAAGAACGAGATCGCGTGCGCGGTCGCGCGCGAGATGTCAATTTTTCCCGTCGACGCGTTGAACAGGCAGAATACGCCGATGGGATTCGTGGAATTTCTCGGATCGCCTGCTGGAACGTTTCCCGGTGATCAGTCGCGGCTCGACGTGCAGGCGATGCTCGCGCGGCAGAAGTCCACCGGAAGTGCGATCACCACCGTCGAGTTCAACGCTCGTCCCACAAGACAGGTGGAGGATGGCGGGTTCATCGTGTTCCAGGTGAATCCGGGAGACGTGGATTACGTACTGAAGATCACGGCCACGATTGCCGATCCAGACCCACCGAAGTAGCTCGCCCCTCATTCCGGATCACGCGTGACGCTGGTGTCTTCGCTGCAACGTTCCTCGCTTCTGCTCGCCCTGCTCGTGCCGCTAGCGCTGCACGCGCAGTCGCTCGCGCGCGACTCCGTGCCGCCGCGCGAGGGGCGCGGAACGCAGCGCGCGACGGTGGTGGGCGCAGTCGCCGTGCGCGCCGCCGCGCCGCCGGCCATCGACGGCAAGGACGACGACCCGATCTGGCGCACCGCGCCCGAGATCACGGCCTTTCAACAGTTCTCTCCCGCGAGCGGTGCGGCGGCGTCGTTCCGCACGTCCGTGAAAGTCTCGTACGACGATCGCTATCTCTACGTGCTCGTTCGGATGTACGATCCGCACCCCGATAGCATCCGCGCGTATTTGAGCCGCCGCGATGTCGCGACACCGTCGGATCGCGTGAAGATCATGATCGACTCGTACCACGATCGCCGCACCGGCTACGAGCTGGCGGTAAATCCGAAGGGGGTGAAGAACGACTTCTATACCTTCAACGACAACGAGGAGGATCCCTCGTGGGACGGCGTGTGGGATGTCGCCACCTCCATCGATGCAGAGGGGTGGATCGCGGAATACCGCGTCCCGTTCAGCCAGATGCGCTTTCCGCGCGGCTCGAGCCACGTCTTCGGCTTTGGTGTCGTCCGCGACATCGCGCGCCTCAATGAGCGCGACAGCTGGCCGCTCATCCGCCGCGATCGCACCGGCATCGCGTCCCAGTTCGGCGAGCTCTCGGGCATCGAAGGGCTGGGCACGCCGCGCCATCTCGAGGTGATGCCGTACGCGGTGACGAAGAACATCACCACCACTACGCCGCAGCTCGCGTACGGCCGGCAGCAGCAGCTCACCGGCGGCGCCGATCTCAAGTACGGCGTCACATCGAATCTCACGCTCGACGCCACCGTCAATCCGGATTTCGGCCAGGTCGAGGCGGATCCCGCCGTGCTCAATCTTTCTGCGTTCGAGACGCTCTACCGGGAGAAGCGCCCGTTCTTCATCGAAGGAGCGGGCATTTTTCGCTTCGATCTCCAGTGCCACGGCGGCGCCTGCAGTGGGCTCTTCTACTCGCGCCGCATCGGCCGCTCGCCCGAGATCGCGGACACGTCGACGACGGCGTATCTCCCGACGAGCACCTCGATCATCGGCGCCGCCAAGCTCACTGGACGCACCCAGCAAGGGCTCTCCGTTGGCCTGATGGAAGCCGTGACGCAGCGCGAGGCTGGCTCACTCGGGCAGACGATCGAGCCGCGCGCGAACTATCTCGTGGGGCGCATCGCGCAGGAGATGAGCGACGGCAACGCGAGCATCGGTGCGATGCTCACGGCGGTGAATCGCGATAACGATGCATTCTCCGGCGACTCCCTGCGCAAGAGCGCGTACACCGGCGGCCTCGACTTCCGCCGCGAGTTCCACAATCACGACTATCGCTTTGCCGGCTACGTCGCGAAGAGCCAAGTCACGGGCACGCCGCAGGCGATCGCGCTCACGCAGGCAAACAGCACGCACTACTATCAGAAACCCGGCGACGGCGAGCGCTACGATTCCACGCGCACCTCACTCGGCGGCGATGGCGAGCGCCTCACATTCGAGAAGATCAACGGGACGGTGCAGTATCAGGAAGCATTCATCCGCTACTCACCCGGCTTCGAGGTGAACGACCTCGGCTACCTCACCGAGGCGGGTGAGCAGCACCAGAGCACGTGGCTCGGCATCGACTTCGTCAAGCCGACGAAGCTCTTCCGATCGCTCTTCCTGACGGGCACGCAGGACAACCAGTGGAATGCGGTGAAGATCAGCGCCTCCGATCTCACCGACAATTCGGCCGGCGTGGGTGCCGATGCGGAGCTCACGAACAGCTGGCTGCTCCACACGAACATGACGTGGCACCGCTTCATTCCCGTGTACGACGATCGAGCCTCGCGCGGCGGCCCCGCGTTCAGGCGCATTCCGTACACGGATGCCTTGTTCGAGATCGACGGCGATCCGCGGCTCCGGCTGCTGCCTTCGCTCGGCGTGTACGGGTGGCGGGGCAAGAGCGCGCTGTCGTGGGGCTACGGCGTCGATCCGTCGCTGAGCTTCCGCATGTCGCGCAGCTTCACGGGCTCGATAGCGCCGCACTACGAGCACAACTCGGACAACAATCAGTGGATGGACAATCTGATCGCCGACGGCGGCGCGGACACCGCGTACACCTTCGGGCACATCGATCAGAACACGGTGTCGCTCACCGCACGCATCGACTACACGCTGAGCCCGAAGCTGTCGCTGCAGGTCTACGCCCAACCATTCGCGAGCAGCGGGAAGTACTCCAACTGGCGCGAGCTCGCCGATCCGCGCAACTCGAACTACAACCTGCGCTTCAAGCCGTACGGCACGCCCGAGGGCGCGTCGGAATACAACTTCGATGTGGCCGAGTTCAACTCCAACGTCGTGCTGCGCTGGGAGTATCGCGCGGGCTCGGCCATCTACGCGGTGTGGACGCAGGGGCGCAACTTCGAGAACGACGGCTCGCCGTACGGCAACTTCAACGTGCACGGCAGCGCGCGCGACCTCTACGCGATCCACCCGGACAACACCTTCCTGATCAAGGCGTCGTACTGGTTCAGCCTGTGACGAGCGCCCGCCCGTGATCATATTGCCGGTATGACACGAGTCGCCTTTCTCGGCCTGGGCGCGATCGGCGCACCGATGGCCAAACATCTCGCGCAGCCGCCGTTCGAGCTCGCCGTCTGGAATCGCACCGCGGCCAAGGCGCGCACCTTCGCATTCTCCTCCGGCACCGGCGTGCGCGTGGCGAAGTCCGCCGCCGATGCAGCGCGCGGCGCCGAGTTCGTCGTCGTTTGCCTGCCCACCTCGCAGGACGTCGACTCGCTGCTCGACGGCGCCGACGGGCTGCTCGCCGGCGTGGCGCGCGGCTCGATGGTGATCGACTGCACGTCCGGTGATCCGGCGACGTCGCGCAAGATCTCGGCGCGCCTCTCCGCCATCGACGTCGCGTACATGGACGCGCCCGTGAGCGGCGGTACCGCGGGCGCGGAGAAGGGAACGCTCACGGTGATGTGCGGTGGCGACGCAGCGCTCTTCGAGCGCGCGATGCCGGTGCTCGAGGCGTTCGGCGAGAAGATCGTACTCTGCGGGCCGACGGGCTCGGGCGATGCGGTGAAGGCGGTGAACAACGCGCTGCTCGCGGTGCACGTGTGGGCCGCCGGCGAGGGACTCGCCGCACTGACGAAGGCCGGCGTGTCGCCCGCCGTCGCGCTCGACGTCATCAACGCGTCGAGCGGGATGAGCCGCACCACGGAGCGACTCTTCCCCGAGCGCGTGCTCTCGCGCGCGTTCCCGCGCACCTTCCGCCTCGCGCTCCTCGACAAGGATGTCGGAATCGCGGCCGGCGTCGCGCGCGAGCAGAAGGTGCCATCGCCGCTACTCCAGCTCACGAGCGAGCTCTTTCGCGCCGCGCACGCCATGCTCGGCGAGGAAGCCGACCACGTCGAGGCGGTGAAGCTGATCGAACAGTGGGCGGGAGTCGAGATCAAGTGACGGCCGCCGCGGTCAAGCCACGCGCGGTGGGCGCGCCGAGCGTCGACGCGATTCGCGCGAGCTTCCCCGCGCTCGAACGCGTGCACGGCGGGCATCGCGTCGCCTACTTCGATGGGCCGGGCGGAACGCAGGTGCCAAGCACCGTCGTCACGGCAATGGCCGACTACCTGCTGCACCACAACTCGAACTCGCACTGGGCCTACCCGACGAGTCTCGAAACCGACGTGATCATCGACGCGGCACGCGAAGCAGCCGCGGACTTTCTCAACGCTGCGCCGAACGAGGTCGCCTTCGGCGCGAACATGACGTCGCTCACCTTCTCGCTCTCGCGCGCGCTCGCCCCGACCATCTCGCCCGGCGACGAGATCGTCGTCACGGAGCTCGATCACCACGCGAACGTCGCGCCGTGGGTACGCCTTGTGGCCGAGCGCGGCGTGATCATCAGGACGGCGACGATGGATGTGGCCACGGGCACGCTCGACTGGGCGAGCCTCGAGCAGCAGTTCGGCGCGCGCACGAAGCTGCTCGCGATCGGCGCATCATCGAATGCGCTCGGCACGATCAATGACATCGCGCGTGCGACGAAGCTCGCGCACTCGCACGGCGCTCGGGTCTTCATCGATGCCGTCGCGTATGCGCCGCACACGCTCATTGATGTCCGCGCCATCGACTGCGACTTCCTCGCGTGCTCTCCCTTCAAGTTCCACGGCCCGCACCTGGGAATGCTCTACGGCAAGCACGAGCTGCTCTCCGAGCTCGACGTCGCGAAGCTCGCGCCCGCGCCCGCGCAGGCGCCCGATCGCTGGGAGACGGGGACGTTGAACTTCGAGGCGCTCGCGGGGACGACGGCCGCCATCGACTTCATGGCGTCGCTCGGTGCCAACAGCGGCACCGGCGACTCCCGCCGCGCGCGGCTCGCGAGCGCGTACGACTCGATGCACGAGCGCATCGAGCCGATTTTCGCATCGCTCTGGCACGGCCTCGCCGCCGTTCGTGGCGCGAAGCTCTTTGGGCCGCCGCCGAGCGCTCTGCCGCGCTCGCCGACGGTGTCGTTCACGGTGTCCGGCGTCGACTCGCGCGCGGTCGCAACGCGACTCGCGAACGAGTACGGCGTCTTCGCCAGCAACGGGAATTTCTACGCGGCAACCATCGCGGAGCGCTACGGGATCAGCGGCTCCGGATGGGTGCGTGCGGGATGCGCGTGCTACACCACCGCCGAAGAGGTCGAGCGGTTGGTGAGCGGGGTCCGCGCTATTTCGTCGCCGTCGTAGCCTTCGCCGGCGCGGCCGGCTTCACGCTCGAGACGAACGGCTTCTTCCGCGACACTTCCTTCTTCTCGAGGGCACTGAGAAACGGCTCGTACACCGATCCCGGATTCCAGAGCACCCAGCCGTCGTAGCCCGCGTCGTACACGGCGCGCTTCTGCTCGAGTAGCTCGCTCGCCCCGTACTTCGGCGTCATCCCCTTGAGCGAGAACGCCTGCAGCCACGGGCGCACGTGGTTCCCCACATTCACGCCGATCTTGAGATCGCGCTCGTGCGCGCGGTGGATCGCCGCGTAGACGATCTTGTACGGCTCCGCGTTCGGCTTCTCGACGCCGAACGATCCGTGCGGATAGTGCGACGGATACACCATCGGCAGGAGCACGTCGCTGTGCGGCGCGAGCTCCTCCCACTGCTGCCCGATCTCGAGCGCGCCAGGCACCGTCGTCACCAGCCCGAAAATATCTGCGGTGCAGCGAGCACCGGCCGCGTGCACGCGCGGGCACGCCGCCTTGAAGAACTCGCCCAGCGCGTGCGGCTTCGTCATGCCGTTCGCGTCCTTGAACACCTGCTCGGGCAGGCTTTTGTATGGCTCGGGAAAGCGGATGTAGTCGAACTGCACCTCGCCGAAGCCCATCTTCGCCATCTCGACTGCTACGCGCATGTTGTATTCCCAGATCGCGTGGTCGTAGGGATCCACCCACGTCAGCCCCTTCTTGTCGCGCCACGGCGTGCCATCGGTCTTCCGAATCACGTGATCGGGATTGTTGCGCGCGGCCACCGAGTCCTTGAACGTCACCATCCGCGCGATCGCCAGAATGTGGTGCGCGTGCAGCGTGTCCAGCAGCTCCTTCACGTGCGGCACCTTCCCTGCATTTCCCGCGTTGCGCTTCACCATTGAGTCCGCGCTCTCGAAGTTGAGCCCGAACTCATCCTTCATGTCGATCACGAAGGCGTTGATCTCCGTCGAGTCTGCAATCGCTATGAGCTCGTGCATCCGCTTCGGGCTCTGCGAGGCCCACCGGTTCACGTACAGCGCGCGCACGATCTGCGAGTCGTCCGCGAACGGCGTCGCGAGCGTGTCCGCCTTCGCGGGCGCGGCCTTGGCGGTGGTGTCTACGACGGTGCCGGCAGCGGCAGCCGTGGCATGGGTCGACTCTTGGGCGACCGACGTACGTTTTCCTTCACCAGCGCCGCATGCCGCGAGCGTCAGGAAAAGGAGGGGAATGCTGCGCATGTCGTGGAGTGTGCTCTGCTGAGGGATGGCGCCGCGACGTTGCGACGCGGCGACGGTAAACTACGACGAAGCTGTCGCTTCCGTCACACGCTATATTCCGCACCGCATGCCACGCCTCCTGCCCTTCGCAATTCTCCTCGCCGTTGCCGCCTGCCGGCAGCCGGCCAGAACGCCGCCATCGGGCGAATTCCTCGTTCTCGCCGGCGACTCCACCTTCTGGGTGCACACGGGCGCGGAGGGGATCCGCGCGCGCGGGTCGCCGCTCCACCTCGCGCGCTACCGGGGCCGCTTCTACGAGGTCTACATCACCGATGACGACCGCTCCTACACGGATGCGCTCATCGTCGGCCAGCAGATGTATCGCCGCGATCTCCTCAGCGACGACTCGGCCCTCGTCTTCGAGGACACGACGATCAGCCACATCGCCCGCTGGTACGGCCGCGCGCATCCGAGCGACCATCCCCTCGAGGAGGACGATGATCCTGAGGCCGAGCCGCACGTCACGGCGCAGAGCGAGCTGAATACGGTCGCGCAGCACGCCCAGTATCTCTCCTACGAGTACAAGGCGGATCTCACCGTCACGGGAAGCGAAGAGTGGCACATCGCGCGACGAGGCGTCGTCGATCTGCGCGACGCCGCCGCGCCCACGGTCGCCGACATCTTTGGGACGAGCAACGGCCAGTACATTCTCCGCCGCGGCCGCACGCTGTTCGCAGAGGCGCGCGACTCGCTGCGCGCATCACGCGACTCCATCTCGCACGAGGCCGCGCGCGCGATCGGCGACTTCCGCTTCGATGACGCGAGCTTCAACATCGCCGAGGTGAACGGCGAGCCCGCGGTGAAGTTCTACGCGCCGGGGCACGGTGCGCGCGCCGGCGGATACGCGCTCCCGCTCCCCCCCATTCCCGTGGCCGCGCCCGGATGGTGGGAGGATGCGCGCGACGGGCTCCCGCTGTCCGGCGGCGCCACCGACATCGCCTGGAAGCACGCGGGCTACCGCGTCATCGCACGCCCCACGCGCAGCGATAGCGCACTGCTCTCGCTCGTCGACAGCACTGGTCGCGAGTGGAAGATCGCCGCGCTCCCCGCGCTCCCGCGGCGCATCTTCTGGGTGGACAGCGCGAGCGCCGACAGTGCGACGCGCCGTGCGCTCGCGCGCGCCTTCGACGAGGCGGCCCTCTACTCCGATGATGTGCGCGCCGCGTCCGCGCATCGCCCGCCCGCGCGCGCGCCGAAGCTTCGGCTCGCATCCGCCGCGCGCCCGCGTCCGCACGCAGCCGCCCGTCGCTCGAGGTCCAAACGATGACCGCAGCCGCGAAAACACCGCGACAGTCCGAGGCGGTGATCGCCGATCTCATGATGCCGCAGCACGCAAACGGGCTGCGCGTTCCCTCCGTGTTCGGCGGAGTGATCATGAGCATGGTCGATCGATGCGCCGCACTGAGCGCGATGCGGCACGCCGGCGGTCAGGCGACCACGCTCTCGATCGACAAGATTCTCTTCAAGGAGCCCATCTGGGTGGGCGAGCTCGTGGAGATCCGCTCGCGCGTCGTGTTCGTGGGCCGCACCTCGATGGCGGTGCTCGCCAACGTCTACGCGGAGAACATCACGCAGGGCACGCGCCGCCACGCGAATGAGTGCTGGCTAACCTTCGTGCATCTGGGCGCCGACGGAAAACCGGCGGCGGTGCCGCAGCTGACGCTCGAGACGGCCGAAGATCGCCTGTTACACGAGGTGGCCGAGCGGCGGCGCGCGCAGTCGCTGGCGGAGCGTCGCTGAGGCTACGACCGCCCAGCGGTTTTCATCTCGCGCTCGCGGGCTCTTCTCGTGTTGCCCGTCTCTTGGCTCGGTGAGCATTGGCCTTGCTCAGGCGATTACCCTTCCACTGGCGCTCTTCGCGGCACAAGGTCCTCTAACGCTTCGGTTCGTGAGCGCGACGGAAATCCACGCTAGCGACAATACGACCGATCATGGTTCGTGCCCGTTCAAGTCCGGCGCGCGCCCACCGACACTGAATAGGTGTCCGTCATGGCTGCAGGACTAGCCTCCCGCGAAGAACAGCGATCGCGATGGAAATGGCTCTCGTTTCTGAGAGAGCACTCCTTCGCCATTGGCGCGCTTGCTATCTACGCGGTGTTTCGTAGCCTGGTGAATTCCGGGCGCATGACCGAGCAGGGCACGATCGCGTTCGATTGGCTGATTTTCGTCGTGGCAAACGCGTGCGTGGCGTATTGGTCGTTTCGCGCCTGGGCGGTTTCGCGCAATGAGCCCGCGACGCATCGCGCGTGGTTGATCATCGCCATCGCCGCGATTGGCCAGACGATCGGCTCGGCGGCCGAAACAACGCTCCAGATCCTGTACAATCAGATCGCCTTGCCGCTGTGGATTCACCTGGACTTCGTCCTGGTGTACGTGCTCGTCATCGCGGGGTTGCTCTCGTTTTCGATCGCGCCCCGACGACGCGCTGATCGCATCACGCTGTCCTTCGACATAGCGACCGTCGCCCTCAGCGGGGTGATGATCTTCTGGTTCTGGAGCGTCCGTAGCGGAGCCTTCGAGCCCTCCACGACGCTCGCCAGCAAGGCGATCGTCATTGGCTATCCGTCCGCGGATCTCGCAGTGCTCCTCACCGCCGCGATTCTGCTGGTGCGCTCCGCGGATAACCGCAGTCGCACCATTTTCGGATACTTCGCGCTCGGCTACCTGTGCTCGTCGATCTCCGACTTCTGGTATGGCTATCTGCAGATGTCGCCAGGGTACCAGCGCAATACCGGACTCGATGTTTGTTGGTTTGCGGCAGTCGTGCTCCCAATCTTCGCAGCCGCAACGCAGCTGCAGCACTCGGCACGGAAGGGCGCGCCGAGGCGAGAGGCAGCGAGGTGGATGGCGGAAATTCCGTCCATTGCAGTGGCGCTCGCCTTCGGAATGCTCTTTCTTGCGATCCGCGACAATCGAGAGGACGTGGAGGTGCAGCTCGGTGCCGGCGCGTTCGTGATGACCGTGCTCGCGATAGCGCGCCAGCGCATCTCGGCGCGCGAGGCCACGCGCTTGTGGAGCGAGCGCGCCGCGCGCGATGCGCGTTTTCGAGCGATGGTGCAGCACTCGAGCGACGTGGTCGTCGTGCTCGACGCGTTCCTGCGGACAACCTACGTCAGCCCGGCGATTGAAGGCGTGCTCGGGCTGGACGCCGAACTGTGGCTGGGCCGCGCCTTCATCGAGTGGGTCGCCCCCGACGATCGCGCGATGGCCGCCGAGCTTCTCGCGCGCGTTGCCTCGACGCCCTTTTCCACCGAGTCGTTGCGCTGCAAGATGGTCCACGCCGATGGCACGCT
>Ga0075521_10000452_pt1 | contig 11996 bp, 14 predicted proteins | sample NGEPerD_FD_74785 | JGI IMG/M metagenome (GOLD analysis project Ga0075521, IMG submission 74785) | Arctic peat soil microbial communities from the Barrow Environmental Observatory site, Barrow, Alaska, USA - NGEE PermafrostAB12-D | ecosystem: Environmental > Terrestrial > Soil > Wetlands > Peat ...
CAGCGTCTCCAAAGATCCGCTCCACACCCCAAACAAGTACCAGATAGCACCTGTTGGACCCCCGCTGCTGGAGGCAAACACCAATTATCGCGGAACTATGATGATTTGGCAAGGCGAAGTAGGACCTGCGAGCCACTCGACAAGGTCGTTACGGGCGGCTGCTGAGGCTGAGGTTCACCAGCAACTTGTTCTACGGTATCGGTTGCGACGCGGGGCTCTCTGCGCAGTAGCATGTCTTGTAACTTGCCACGTCGAGGGCTTCGACCGCGCAGTAGAGTCCGCGAGCGATGCTTTTCTCCGAAGTTTCTGCGGGGCCCGACACCGCGTACAACTTCAGCCAACCGTTACGGACTCTGTCGCTTGTGGAAACGTGGCTGTACAGGGTGCCCAAGCTGGCGATGTTCAAGTCTCGCGTCTTCCACTTGCGGGTGAAGGTGTATTCGCGCTTCCAGCGCCCTTTCGATCTACTGTTTGCGGTTGGCAGGTTCGTCAAGTAGTAGGTGGATTGATCGGTGACGCTGCCGTCGCCGCTGTAACTCACCACCCGGAATCCTGGATTCTGTTGGTATATGGGCGATATCGCGGGATTAATGAGCACGAACTCGCGCTCCGAGCCGGCGTCACCAATCAGGCGAAAGTCGTCGGAGTGCGTGTGACCTGCAAAACCAGCGACCACCGTCGAGCGATACTTCGCCAGCAAGGCGTCGAATTGCGCCGTCCAAGCCGGGACCCACATGGGAACGATGGCGTCCCCGCATGCGTCGGCGTTTGACGCCGCTTCCGTCGGGTATTGGGACTGATACTGCGTACTCGAGGCGTAGCCGTCGATTCCCGGCGGGATATGGAACATGAGCCAGACCTTCTGATTTGCCTGGGCTGCCGCAGCAAGGTTGTGCTCAAGCCATATCAGCAGGTCTGACGCAGCAGTTGAGGACACTGGCGCGCATCCTTGGATGGAACTCAGAGCGGAATACTTTTGCGATAGGAAGACACTGTTAAATGAGATGATTCGTACGCCGGAAAGCGCAGGATGCGGCACGTTGAAGCTGCCTAAAGCTTTCCAGGTACTTGCGAACTCGTCGTTCCCCGTAGCCAGTTCGCGCGCTATGGGGGCAGTGTCATTCAAAAACGCGCCATTGGCCTCGATGGTGTAGTCTCCGCAGTCATTGTCATTGTTCCCCGGCGTAATAAATATCCGGGTGCCAGGAAACCTCCGTTGAAGCTGCATCGCCAAAAACTCCACTGTCTTGAGCACGAATGCGCGGTAGTGCTGCTGATCTGGGTCATGCGTGACATTTCGAAACGTGGCGGGGAAATCGTGCGCCAGCAGGTCACCCGTAACCATGATGAACGTGGGATGAGGCAGCGTCGCCGAAAACTGGTCCATTGAGGACTTGAGCAACCACCAGTTTGTGTCGGAGCCATATTGGCTGAAGGTGGCCGGCGTTGTTCGATCCAGAATTGACTCCCATTGGGCGGGGTCGGCAGCGGCGAGATCGACCACCAGTGCCGGGTCAGCCATTGGATTGAAGTGAAAATCGGAAACGAGTAGGAATTTCGATTCCCCGCGTTCGCTGGCGGCGTGAGCTGTCAAGCCCCCCACGACGAGCATTGCCAACAATAGAGCCAAAGACTGGCCACACAGTCGCGCAACCAATCGTGCCAAGCAGACAAGTCTGGTGAGTTGTCGATCCAACCCTTACCCCCAATCGAGTTTGCTGATTATAGATGGCGGCCACCGCGCGTCAATCGTTCGACGCTGTTGAGGTCGTGTACTCTGTAGAAAAGATGGAAAGGTGAGTGGTTGTCCCGAGTTCGGCGTGCTTACTCGACCACTCAAAGGAGCCATGCGACGACTTCTTTGCATCACCGCCCACCCTGACGACGAAGCGGGAGCCTTCGGCGGAACGCTGTTGCTGTATGGCGAGCAAGGGGTAGAAACTTCCGTCGTCTGCCTGACTGCCGGAACCGCCGCCAAAAATAGAGGCACCGCGCGCACCAACGAAGAACTCGCACAGCTTCGCACCGCTGAATTCACAGCCGCGTGCAAATTCCTGGGAGTCGGCCATTGTGAGGTGCTGAACTACCCTGACAGCCAACTCGACCGTGCCAATTTCTTCGAAGTGGTCGGCGACTTGGTCGCGAGGATACGCACAATTCGTCCCCATGTGGTTCTGACCTTTGGCACGGATGGAGGACTGACAGGGCATCCCGACCACGCTATGGCGGGGGCTTTCGCCACTCAGGCGTTTCAATGGGCTGGGCGGCCCGATCGCTACCCTGAACAACTCGGAGAAGGTCTGGCCCCGCATCGCGCGCAAAAGCTCTACTACTGCACCGCCGATTTCGTATTGCCAGACCGGATGCCGATCGCGCCATTTACCGTCACAGCCCACGTCGAGGTGGGTCGCGATCGCTTCGAGAAAAAGAACCAGGCGTTCAGGCTTCACACCACGCAATCGCCACTCTTCGATCGATTGCGCAAGAACCTCGGCAAAATGCCGACGCAGGAAATGTTCCACCTGGCCGCCACCCGCACGCCACGCGACGCCAAGTTCGAGACCGACTTGTTTGAGGATGTTATCGACGAGTAAGAAAATCCGCTTACAGGTTGAACTCTTCCTGATAGTCCTTCCAGACCCCGCCCTGGTAGATTGGCCGGACCGGAACATCGTTGGCATGCTTGGCGGTCTTCACCCAAAGCCAGGCTTGTTGAATCTCTGCCGGATGGAAGTAGTGCGTCTCGGCGGTGAACAGCACGGTGCCGCCCACAAAGGTCGAGACCACGTCTTCCCACTTGCTGGCGCCCACCAGGGCGACGCGCGCGATGCGCTCGGAGTACTTGTGCAGGAAGCGCAATTCCTCCCAGCGAGCCGCCAGGTCAACGCTGTCCATCTCGGAGATGTCGACAAGGATGCCCAGAGGCCTCTTCTTGCGCTCGGCAATGGCGAATTCCAATTGCGGCTCAAAGGCCTTAACATCTTGCTCCGTCACTTTGCCGGTGACTTTGAATCCAAACGCCCACCCGCCAGTTTCTTTCAAACGCTCAATCATGGATATGAGTTCTCCTGACCCGATAACCTTCGATTTTTGCAGACTCTTGGAACATATCGAAATCCGTGGCCCGGCGCAAACTCGGCTCGCGAAGAGAGCCGCTCCTCCTGGTCACTCTTCTAACGCGGCTGTGACGGCGCTGGCTGGTATCATGACCCCGTGACGAAAGAGCGCCAGCGCGGAAAGTTCATCACCTTCGAAGGTCTCGACGGCTGCGGCAAAACCACGCAACTGGAGAAGCTAGCAGCGGTCTTGCGTGCCGAAGGCATCGAAGTGTTGACCAGGCGTGAACCCGGTGGTACCGAAATCGGCGAGCGCATTCGGGCAGTTCTTCTGGACTCGCGCACGGCCGGCTTGGATCCGTGGGCCGAGATGGCGCTGATGTTCGCATCGCGCGCGCAGCAGATCGCCCAGGTGATCGTGCCTGCGCTGGAGAGTGGTCGCTGGGTGCTTTGCGATCGCTATACCGACTCAACCGAAGCCTACCAGGGCGGCGGACGCCAATTGGGCAGCGACTCCGTGCTCAGGGTGCACGCTGTGCTTTGTCGCGGTCTGTGGCCCGATCTCACCATCCTGATGGATTCGGATGTCGAGCACAGCGTGAAGCGAGCACGCCGCCGCAACTTGGCGGCCGTCGATGGCGCTCAGCCGGACGAGAATCGCTTTGAGAAAGAAAACTACGCATTCTTTACCCGCGTGCATGATGCGTTTATCGCTATTGCCAATCGCGAACCGCACCGGGTCGCCTTGGTCGATGCGCGGCGTCCGTCGGATGTGGTCCATCCGGAGATCGTTCGCGCTGTCCGCCTGCGTCTTCTCGGTACCGATCAAGGCATCGGCCAAAACCCGCGTTTGAATCAAGAGACAATCAAGGAACTCTGATGCCATTTTCTGACTTTCACGGCAACGCTGACGTGGTGCGCACCATCCGGGAAATGCTGGCGCGCGACCATTTCCCGCACGCCGTGATCGTGTCAGGGCCACAGGGCTCCGGAAAATTCACGCTGGCGCAGATGGTTGCCAAGGCAATGAATTGCCTACAGCCTCCCGTCGGCGACGACTTACCTGATTTCTGCGGGGTGTGCGCGAACTGCACTCGCATCGCGCAAGCCGACGCTTTGGAGGAGCGTTTTGCCGAGGCGGTGGAGACGCGAGAAAACCTGCGTGACGCAGACAAGCGTGAGACCCGCATCTTTGTGCAGACTCACCCGGATGTCACCGTCATTCCGCCCGATCCACCCCAAATGCTGGTGAAAGTGGACCAGGTCCGTCACATCATCCACGAAATCTACTATCGTCCAGCGGAAGGAAACCGGCGGGTCTATATCTTCAGCGAGGCCGACTTCATGAAGGAGGCGGCAAACTCGTTGTTGAAGATTCTCGAAGAGCCGCCCGACTTCGCGACCATCTTCCTGCTTACCGACAACCCGTCAGCGCTGCTGCCTACGACTCGCTCCCGCTGCATGCACCTGCGTCTGTCGCCGCTTCTATTCGAGGCCGTTGAGAAATACCTGGCGGACGTCCGGCCGGAACTTAAAGCACAGGAACGCGCGTTGGTCGCGCGACTCTGCGGCGGCGGACTAGGTCGCGCACGCAGTTTCGACCTGGCGAAGTACCTCGCGGCGCGGCAGGACGCGCTGGCGCTTCTCGGCCCTGCCTTGGGGGAGAAAGACCATAGCGACCTGTTCCGCACAACCGATTCCTACCGCTCGGGAGCCGAGGGCAAAGCCAAGACAGAGCAAGCTATCCGTACCCTGTACGCTCTGCTCGAAGACATGTTGTTCCTTAAGTCGGGGACTCCGGAGTTTGTGCGCAATACCGACATGCAGCCTCAACTAAGAAAAATGGCGGAGCAAGTGGATTTCCCGTGGGTTGTCGAAACGGTTAACCGACTGGGTGAGTTAGAGAGCGGAATGCGCCGGAACCTGCTGCGTACACTGGCGCTCGACGCGTTTGCCACGTCTCTGGAGCGTTAGCAACGCATGGCACCAAAGTATTGTGATGTAGCTCATTGTTTTGGATGTTCTGCTGTGTTAGGGTATCGCCAAGTTCACACCTGAAGACACCCTGGTGAAATCACATCCAGAGTCTTGCCAGACCGTAATCCACGTCTCACGGCTGGTGTTCTAGTCGGCTAGGCTGGTGTGCAAGCCATAGGAGCCAACACCATGAAAGATTCCATGGACTCCACCACTGTGGGTCGCGCGCTCGACTCCGAAGCGTTTGCCAATCGCAAATTGATTCGTCCGGCGTTGAATCGCACCGAACGCCCCCGACCCGAAAACGGCGATCGACGCGAGCGTAGCGATCGCGCCCCCAGCCCTGCGAATGGCAAGAAAATCGCGCCCCCTGAGCAGACGCACGCCGAGAATTTTTACTATCAGAAACAAATGCAAACCAAGACTCCCATGGTCCTGGTGCTGCAGGATGACGAGGAGATTCACGGCGTAATTGAGTGGTATGACAAATATTGCCTGAAGGTGACCCGGACCGGCGAACCCAATCTCCTGATCTACAAGCCCAGCATTAAGTACATGTACAAAGAGAGCGAAGAAAACGGCAAGTAGCGACACCACTCATACCGAGCTCAGACGAAATTCAAAACCGCTCTTCCGGCGCGGTTTTCGCGTCGTTACCCGTGACAGTTGTCGCTGACCGCCGGACTTGACGGCGGTGCACAAACGTACATACAATACATGCTGTGGACTCGAGTGGGATCCGGGTAAGGCCGCGTAGAACTATGCAAAGCACCAGGTCGAGTTTGCAGACGCGGTGGCAGTACTAGAAGACAATTTATCTCTAACGATTCGCGATCCCGGCTCAGCGAATGAAGAGCGATGGATCACGCTTGGAATGGACGTGCTGGGAAGACTCCTGGTCGTGGTTTACACCTGGAGAGGCGAGAGAATTCGGCTCATCTCGGCGCGGCGCGCGACCAGACGCGAGAAAATTCAATACGAGGAACAGCAATGAGACGTGAATACGATTTCGCCAAGGCTAAACGGGGATCCGTCGCTCCTGCGTCCAAGGGCAAAACGAGAATCACGATTCGGCTTGATAATGGCGTCCTCGACTGGTTTCGTCAGCAAGTGAACCAGACCGGGGGCGGCAGCTATCAAAGCTTAATCAACGATGCACTTCGGGAGCACATTCGGCGCGTCCAGGAGCCACTGGAAATGACGCTCCGCCGTGTCATCCGGGAAGAACTCCGCGATGCCAGTTGACCTAGCTACTGTCTGCATTGGCGGTGCGTGCATTTGCGATCTCCAGCGTCTCCGGCAGCGCGGCTTTCAATTCTGGCTAGGCACCGGACGCTTTACAGCTTCGGCAGCATGATACCCGTCTGTCCCTGGTATTTGCCCTTCTTATCCTTGTAGCTGACTTCGCAAGGCTCGTTCCCCTGAAAAAAAAGGATCTGACAAAGACCCTCATTCGCGTAGATGCGGGCGGGCAGCGGCGTTGTATTCGATATTTCGAGCGTCACGAATCCCTCCCACTCCGGCTCAAATGGCGTGACGTTGACGATGATCCCGCAGCGGGCATAGGTCGATTTGCCGACACAGATGGTGAGTACGTCACGGGGAATCTTGAAGTACTCGACCGAGCGCGCCAGGGCGAACGAATTCGGAGGAACGATGCAGACATCCGATTCCAGACTGACAAACGAGCGCTCGTCGAACTTCTTGGGATCGACAATGGTGCTGTTTACGTTGGTGAATATCTTGAATTCGTCGGCGACCCGAAGGTCGTACCCGTAGCTCGAGAGACCGTAGGAGATGACGCCTTCGCGAAACTGCTTTTCCGAAAAAGGGCTGATCATGTCGTGCTCGACTGCCATTTTTCGGATCCAACGGTCACTCATTATGGGCATGGGGCTCCTAGCTGCGGCGGGGTAGCCGGACTCGTTCGTGGATGCGTGGAACGGTGAGGCCATCTTACGGAATCGCGGCCACGGTTGACAATGGGCGAGGGGGTTCCGGCGCTAACCTCTTGGTTTTTTTCTAACTTGCACACAAACTAAGACTTACCGGAAACGCCCAAGGTCGAGTAGAATCTCACCAGCGCTCGGGTTGAGCGGTTCCCGGGGAAAGCACTTTGCGGAGCCACTTGTGATCAAACTGGATCTGATTAACGAAGTTGTCACCAAGACTGGCGTTACGAAAACCAAAGCTGAAATGGCGGTTGAGACCGTCTTTGAGAGCATGAAGAAAGCGCTTGCCAAGGGCGACCGCATCGAGCTTCGTGGCTTTGGTGTGTTTACCGTTCGCCCACGAAAGACCGGAATTGGACGCAATCCCCGCACCGGCGCGGAAGTCAATATTCCCCCCGGGAAAGCGGTGCGCTTCAAACCCGGCAAAGAACTGCAGTCTATCGAGTAGCGATGGCGAGGACTTGCCGTTCAATTCGGCGCACAGCCATGCTCTTGTGTTCGAGTGGGCCAACGGAACCACCTCAGTCGCGCCGCATTGGCGCAACGCATCCACGGTCGCAGTAGACGATGTCAGAACCGTCCCAGCCCATTTCCTACACCTTCGAGGTCCCTGCCCGTCCCGAAGCGTACATCGTAACCCGCCGCCAGGCTCGCCCCTACTGGCTGCACTTGCTCCTATTGCTGCTCACTATGCTGACTACGCTCGTGGTCGGCGCTCAACTCTATGAAAATTTTCAACGCGGGCTTCCTGCGTTCACCCTGGGCGATGGGTACATGCCGCTGTTTCACCCGCTCTGGATATGGCAGCAGCCCAGCAGGCTGCTGATGGGAATTCCCTTCTCGGTCGCGCTGATGGCAATTCTTCTGGCGCACGAGTTTGGGCACTTCCTGCTGTGCGAAAAGTATGAGGTCAACGCAACGCTGCCGTTTTTCATTCCGGCTCCTACTCTGATTGGCACCATGGGAGCGTTTATCCGGATCAAGTCTCCGATCCGTTCCCGGCGGGCGTTGTTTGACATTGGAGTAGCCGGGCCGATCGCGGGCTTTGTGGTAGCTTTCCCGCTGCTAATGCTTGGGCTGGCCTTGTCGAAGCCCGCGGCGCCGGTCACTGGAGTCGAAAGCCTGGGCATCGGCTTCCCGGCGGTATTTCATCTGGCGCATTGGATGCTCACGCCATCGTCGGCGACCTCTGTCCCCCTGGGTCGTCTCGCTTTGCATCCGATCGCGGTGGCGGCCTGGGTGGGAATGTTCGCTACCGCTTTGAACCTCCTTCCCGGCGGTCAACTCGATGGGGGCCACATCATCTACGCGGTCGCGCCTCGAACTCACAAATGGGTGAGCCGAGTTTCGGTTGGCGTTCTCGCACTTTTGTCATGCTTCTGGATTGGCTGGTTGGTGTGGGCCGCAATCCTTGGTGTCACTGGCTGGCGCCATCCACCTGTGCCTGCGTGGCCGGAATTGGATTCGCGGCGGAGGGTGCTCTCCCTGGTGCCCGTGCTGCTCCTCGCCCTCACGTTTGTCCCCGCTCCGATCCTAGGACAGGGATGGTTCTAGCCAAACCGTAAGGCACGACCGAAGCCGTGCCTTGCGTGGTGAATCTCGCCAACAGACGAATACCTCGTCCCGGCGTAATTGTGGACGCCAACACCTCCCGCCAATCGACAGGTCGGCTAGCTGGCTTTCCTCAACACGATTTGCTCGTCACGAATAAAAAACTGCGCCGGACACTTGTCCGAACCACAGATTACCGGCACCAGGCCGGCCACCTGTTTTCGCGTGATCAGCCCGAGTTGGCCGCACTTCGGGCACGAAAGCACCGCCCAGTAAGGGTCGTCTTTGTCACCGACATCTCCCGCGTTCTCCAGGACAAAAATGGTTCCAGGCTCCATTTGTTCCGGGATCCATTCGCTCAAGATACTCAGTTCGCCGATCACGTGCCCTCCTTAACCGGGTAAACCGGGTTCCACACCGTTTCACGAAGCCTTACGCCGCTGCTGCCCAGGACGACGGGTAGAAGCGTTCTGCTTCTTCGTGCCATCCACCCGAGCTTGGATCCGCTGCAGCGTGTCGCTCAAGCAGACGGTCAGCATCGGCTGGCGCGCATTCTTCAACAGATCGACCACGCCACGCGCCGAATCTTCCAGGAAAATGTGCCGCCCATCGGTCAACAGGTGATATTCGGACGCAGCCCGCACTGTTTCGACCAGCCGCCGGCCCAGCTCTCTTTGCAGAAAGCGGATAACTCGACGAATCTTTTGCAGCGAAAACCCGCGCTCGCGCAATTCGCAAATGACGGTCACCTCAGCCAAATCGTCCAGCGAATAGACACGCGCGTGACCATCGCGTCCGGGTACGACAATGCCGCGCTCGTCCCACCATTGGAGTTGGCGTGGGCTAATTCCGGTGAGCTCCACCACGGCGCGAGTTGTAAACGATGGCTGCACGATGAATGTCCCCGAAACAGAATCAACGGGAAATGTTTGAAACATCATAGTGCAGGGACGTGCAGAGTCAATGTCAATTGTTGTTAAGGGCGGCACTCCCCATTGCCCAAGTGAGCACCCCCGTCGATTGCGGGCGATTTTGCGGCAGTGTTACACTCGGCATGTCTGCCGGACTGAGCGGGAGTAACTCAGTGGTAGAGTCACAGCTTCCCAAGCTGTTGGTCGCGGGTTCGATTCCCGTCTCCCGCTCCATACAATTCTCTTCGAAACAATCGCAGTCGCTGGGATGTAGCAGGAAGCTCTTGCCCTTGTTTTCGCGTCCGAAGAGCAGCAGCAGCGCCAGTCCTGCGATGACAATCAATTCGAACGATGTCAGCGCCCATGGATAGCCCAGCCGATCGCGCAGCGCGAACTCAATCGTCGGCGTGGAAGCCGCCAGCAGTATGCCAATCTGATAGGTGAATCCGGGGAGCAGTCCTCGCACCGCGTTAGGCGATAGTTCGTTCAAATGCACGGGAATAACTCCCCATGCGCCTTGCACTCCCATTTGCATCACGAAGGCGGCCAGCGTCAGCACCATGACTGTGCCGCCGAACGCCCACACGGGCATAATCAGTAGTGACAACGTGAGTGCCGCCAGCATTCCGTATCGCCGTCCAATCCGCTCCGACAGCAGCCCGAACAGGACCGCACCGGTCAAGGCGCCGATGTTGTAGAAGATCGTGATGTAGGCGACGGTGTTGGGCGCGATTCCGTACCCGTGCTTCAGAAAATCGGGATATAGGTCTTGCGTGCCGTGCGAAAGACAGTTCATCAGGAACATCAACGCGACCATGTACAGCACCAGTCGCTTGTGCTGCATCGCGATCTTGGGACCGTCGATCACCCTTGCTACCTTATGCTGTCGCCACGCTTCCGATTCCGGCACTTTGGTCCGGATGTAAAGGGCCAGCAACGCCGGAAGCCCGCCAACCCAGAACATCGCCCGCCATCCCAGGTTGGGAAGTACCACGCGAGCGGCGACAGCCGCCAGCAAGTACCCGCATGAATAACCGCTCTGCAGGATTCCCGAGAGCACACCGCGCCATTTCACCGGAGCGTGTTCCATAGCTAGAGACGCGCCAACACCCCACTCGCCGCCCATCCCAATTCCGAAGAGAAGCCGCAGAATGAAAAATACCGTGAAGTTCGGAGCAAAGCCGCACAGCAGTTCGATTGCCGAGAAGAAGATGACGTTGGCCATCAGCGGGCGCCGCCGTCCATAGCGGTCGGCCATCATTCCAAAGATCAGTGCGCCAAACGGACGCATCGCCAGCGTACCCGTGACCGACAAAATGATGGCGCCCTTGCTCACATGAAAGTGCTGAGCCAGGACATCGAACAGGAAGATCACGACGAAGAAGTCGAAGGCATCAAGCGTCCACCCCAGATAGCCGGCCGTTACGGCATGCCAGCGATCGGAGCTGCCGCCATCATAGGTCTGTGCGGTTGTGAGGTCAGCCATCGTGTTCCTCAACCCACTGCAGCTAGGAATTGAGAAAAGTTATCAGATGGGAGGTGCGGGTGGCTAGATGTAAGGGCGATTCAGGCGTTGATTTCCGGCAAGGCGACCGCAGGCGCCTATTCCCCGGGCTCAAAGCGGTAGCCCACCCAAGGCTCGGTCAGGATGTATTTGGGCGAGCCGGCATCGGGTTCCAACTTCTTGCGAAGCTGCCCGACGAAGACACGCAGGTACTCGTTCTGCTCAACGTTATTGCTACCCCAAACGGCGTTGAGGATGGCGCGGTGCGTCAGCACTTTGTTGGGATGTTGCGCCATGTAAACCAGCACGTCGAATTCCTTCGGCGTGAGCTTTACTTCCTTGCCCACTACGGCAACAGAGTGCGCATCCAGGTCGACACGAAAGTCTCCCTGTTCGATCAGGGTCTGAGTGACGTTGCCGATGGGAGGCGAGCGCCTCAACGCGGCGCGAATGCGCGCCAGCAATTCTCCGCTGCCGAACGGCTTCGTAACGTAGTCATCAGCGCCGGAATCAAGTGCCTCGACCTTGCTGCGTTCCTCGCCACGAACCGACAACACGATGATCGGGACCTGCGATATCTTGCGCAATTGCCGGCACAACTCAATGCCGTTCATCCGCGGCATGGCGAGGTCGGTAATCACGAGGTCCGGCACGAAGTCCTTCACGATCTCCAGCGCGGTTTCGCCGTCGTTGGCCACTCGGATCTCGTAACCCTGCGCCCCGAGGCTGGTGCGCAGGACCCGGGTGATCTGCGGTTCGTCGTCCACCACCAGGATATGGGGTCGCGTATGCATTAGTCGGCCTGCTGTTTCACGATGTGGACGTCCACGGAGGGAGCATGCAGCAGAAACCGCTGGACCGCCGATAGAAACAAGTACTTTCGCAATCCTCTGGTGGCAGAGTGCCCGAAGATGACTTGCGTAATGTGCTTTTCGCGCACGAATTCAGCCAACATCTCCGCCACATTGCTTCCCTTCATTCGCACGATTTGAGCCCCCAGGTTCTCAGCGAAGCGCAGGTTCGCGTCCAGGGACCGCTGCCGTTC
>Ga0075521_10000454_pt1 | contig 11983 bp, 6 predicted proteins | sample NGEPerD_FD_74785 | JGI IMG/M metagenome (GOLD analysis project Ga0075521, IMG submission 74785) | Arctic peat soil microbial communities from the Barrow Environmental Observatory site, Barrow, Alaska, USA - NGEE PermafrostAB12-D | ecosystem: Environmental > Terrestrial > Soil > Wetlands > Peat ...
GCCTTCCAGACGCAGGCTCACCCCCCCGGGCAGCCCGGTTATCACGCGCTGGCCGTAGGCGCTGCCGCCGCTCCAGGCGAAGCTGCGCGTGTAGGCGCTGGGCAGGGCTTCGGGCAGTTCGTGCTTGCACTTCGACGCGCCGGCCGGGAGCGCGCACCAGCTCGTCTGGATCACACCGCCGGCCGACCCTTCCGGCTTGAAGAAGAGCGTGGCGGACGGAGTGCCGGCGCCATGGACGTCTGCGCGTTCGCCGTCGATCCAGACGCCCTCGCTGGTAACCGTCAGCAGCTGCGCCCTGACGGTCGGGGGCTGGCCGACACCGGCGACCGTGAACGGCGCCGGTTCGCCCGATTCCAGCGGAACGGTCAGGGGATGCAATTCGCCGTCGCCGGACCCCGCGGAGAGCTTCACCGGCTTCCAGCTCCAGTGACCCGATTCTTCCACGCGGCGGAACAGCGCCACGGCGCCCGCCGGGTAGGAGGAGCCGGACGCGAGCTGTCCGAGCAGCCATGCGTTCCCGGGCGAGCTCGCGCCGATCCCGAGCACGCGGAATTCTCCTGCGCTCGCGGCGGGGATCGCGATCGGCTCGCTCGTCCACTTGCCGGCGCCCCAGTGCAGGACCTGGCTCTCGACGCCCGCGGCCGAGGCGACCGGCACGACGAGCGCCCCGGCCGCCCCGCCGGCTTCATCGAGCGGGGCGATCAGCGGCGCGCGAACCGGACCAGAGGGGCCTTCGCCTGCGAATAGGGCTTCTCCCGTCTTCAGCAGCGGTTCTTCGCCTTCGCCCGGCACGGGTGTCGTTTCTTCGAAGGGCCCGCCGACCTTGCGCACGAGCACCACTTCCCGCGTCGAGGTGCCTGCCCCAGGAACCGTGCCGACGAGCACTCCCGAGCCGCGGGGGGTCATCTGCCCCGCGAGCTGGCCGGCGTCCGGCGTGAAGTGGGCGGGCAGCGCCGGGCCGAGCGACCAGCCGCCTCCGCTGGTGTACCGCACCAGCACCTTGGCCCTTCCGCCGCTTCCCACTCCCCAGGTCTCGTTGCCGCCCGGCGCGGCGGGTTCTTCCGGCGTTGCGCCGATCATCGTCACCTGGCGCGCCGGGACCGAGGCGTCGGTCTGCGGCAGCGCTTCCGCAGCTGACGACTGCGCCGCCGCGCCGCTTGCGCCGGACCCGGGAAGCGCTCCCGCCAGCGTCAGCACACCCGCAAGCGCGAGCGCGCCCGCCACGAGCGCCAGCGCGAGCGCAGGCCGGCTCGGCCGCAGGCGCTCAGCGCCTGCTCGCATTCGTCGGGGCTTCAAGGCAGCTGTCCCGATCCGCCCTGCAGGAGCGTGCGTGGCAGCACGAACAGGCGGGTGGTCACGGTGGTGACGTTGGCGCCTTCGCCGGTGACGGAGGAGACCGTCGGAAGCGGCGCGAGCGCATGGCTCCGCAGGCTCAGCTTGGTCGGCCAGCGCCGCGGGTCGAGACGCAGCAGCAGCCGGCGGCTCCCGGCCTCGAAGGTGAGCATGGAGGTCGCCGCCACGACCTGGCTGCGGCGCTTGGCGACGAGCCGCAGGCGCGCCTTGACCGCGAGGTGGAAGCGCAGTTCCAGCGTGCTGCCCTTGATGATTCGGCTGTGCAGGTGTGAGAGCAGCGGCAGGGTGACGCGCGATTCCAGGGCCGGCGTGTGGGCTTCTGCGATGGTGCCCGTGGGGATGAAGCCTTCTTCCAGCAGGCCGGAGGTGTCTGGCGGCGGAGCGTCGGGCGGCACCTGCGGCAGGCCCTGGTCGGGCGGGCGGTAGGTGATGACTCCCGCGAAGCTCGGGTCTTGGTCCTTGGCGAGCGTCCGTTCGAGCTCCGGCGCGAGATGGAACAGCCACCCCTCTGTGGTGGCCAGCCAGCAGTCGTTCGCCTGCGGGCAGGTCAGCCTCGCGGCCGCGCCCTTGGGACCAACGCCCTCGGCCTGTTCGGAGCTGGAGGGCAGCGTCTGCTCTTCGAGAACCTGGCCTTCGGAGGACACGCGCACGAGCACGGCGCGTTCCGGCTTCCGTTCTGAGGCGTTGTGCGTGGGTGCTTCGAGCGCGACCCACGCACTGCCGGTGCCAGGCTCGGCGGCGATGGCCGCCACCGTCGCGTGCTTTGCTTCACCGGCGAGCAGCTGCGCTTCTTCCGCCGCCTGGCCTGCGGGCAGGATCGGGCCGAGCGGGTGTTCGGGGCCGATCAGCTGCCTCCAGCTCCCGCCTTCGCGGATCGCGACCGTCACCTGGCCCGGTTCTTCTCTTGGCCCCGCCGCCGCCCACAGGTCTCCGTCGGCCGCCGACAGGTGCATGAAGCCGAGAGCCCTCGCGAGCTCGTTGCGTTCATAGACCGGGAGCTCTTCTTCGGGTTCGAATGTCGGCGTCAACCCGGCGGGGTTGATGGCGTGGATCGTCGGCGCTCGGGCTGATTCGGTGAGGACGCGGTCTTCGGGGCTAGGCCGCACGCGCACGCTCTCATACAGGCGTCCCTGCAGCGAGCGCATGTCCTCGACGGCATGACCTTCACCGGGGTACGGTTCGGCTTCGAGCGCGCTGCCCGTCCAGTGCAGGTGGAACGCGCCGATCTGAGGTTCGGGTAGCTGGTTGCCGCCGAACCAGCAGTCGGCGGGGCCCAGACACGCCGCCCCATGCATTTCCTGGTAGGAATCGGCCTGGAAGGAGGGGTGCGCGTAGGAGCCCACGATCTGTCCGCCGGCGAAGTGACAGAGCGTGTCGATGCTGAGCTCCGGCGGGCGTTCGAAAGAGCCGCCGGCTGATTCGCTCGCCTGCCCCGGGCGTCCGTCCGAGACGGTCCAGAATTCCTCCGGTCCCGCCCAGGCGATGCGCCCTTCCTTCGCCGCACCGCACTTGTTGGAGAGCTCGTGCCATTCGACCCCGTTGTACGCCCACACGCCGGGTTCGATCGTGGGAGCGTTGCCGCCCGTGATCAGCAGGCCGCGGTTCGCTGCCCCTTCCAGGAACTCGATGTCGCCGACGCTTCCGAGCGAGATCGGCCACGAGGACCCGGGCGGCGTCGGCTGCTCCAGGCGCCAGCTCGCCGCTGCTTCGGCGCCGGCGGGCGTCGCGGCGGCGGCGAGGCCGGCCAGGGCGATCGCCAGGGAGGCGGCCACGACCGCTGGGCGCATGAGCCTCACCTGCGGCCTCGCCTGCGGTTGCTGGACGCGCTCCGCTTGTGCGCGCGGACGGCGCGGCGAAGCGTCCGCCGGAAGGTCACCTCGATGGACTGCCTGATCCCGCGGTGGCCGCCCGCCGTGAAGGTCAGGGTCACGGTCGCCGAGAGGCCGTCCTTCAACGAGGCCAGTCGCGCGTATGGCTTTCCGAGTCGCAGGACGAGCGTGACGAGCTGTTCACCTCCGGCGCCGACTGCCCTCCTCGCCCCCGCAACCGTTCGCGAGGCGACGGTCAGCCTCCTCTTGCTCTTCCGTGAGGCGGCGCGCCCGGCCCTCCCGCGGCGGGCGTGACGCGCCGTTCCGGCGCCGCTGCCGGCGACGAGCACCTTGCTCTGCGCCTGCGCGCGCAGGGTACCCCCGCCCGGCACCTCGACGTACAGGCGGACGCTGCCATCGGCGGAGGAGAGCGCGCTCACGCCGAGCTGCCATGCGGGCTCGGTCGCCGTCGGCGGCGACTGGGAGACGTACTGCGGGGTGGGCAGGACGCCAGGCACCCGCCTTGCGAGGAGGAACGCGTCGCTGCCGTCGCCGAATCCGGCGGGCGGCGTGTTGCCGTCGCCGAACGCCAGGTTCGACGCGCTCGAGGTGAATGCGAGCAGCGTGCCGTCGGCGGAGAAGGAGGGCGATTCCGCGCCGGCCGACGGCCTGCCTTCGTAGAAGTCTTCTTCGCTCGGCTGCCTGAGCCCGTGGGGCAGTTCGCTCGGGCCGCCGTTGTAGCCCTGCGTGACGCGGGTCAGGGTTCCGTCGTGGAGGTCGGCGTCGAACAGCTCGTCGAGGCCGGGTTCCGCCGCCGGAGCGCTGACGAGCGCGGGCGAGGCGAGCGGGAACGCGGTGCGCCGGGTGGTGAACGCGACCTGTTCGCCGCTCCGGGAGATGTCGAAATCGAGTACCGGAGCCGCGTCGGCGATCCCGGACGCGCCCGCCAGCTCGCTGAGGGGGGTCAGAGCCTGATTGCGGGTCAGGCCGGGGTGCATGTCGGCGAGGTAGACGTCGGCCTGCTCGCCTTCGCGACGGCTGGCGTTGAAGTTTTCACCCAGCGCGACGGGCAGGGCGGTTGAGATGAACGCCACCTCGTAGCCGTCGGCGCTCAGCCGAGGGAGGAAGTCGCCGGCCCCGCCGGATTCACCGCCTTCGCTCCAGATCCCGGTGCTCTGGGTTCCACCGCGGTGGGTGACCACGAACGGGCCCTGGCAGGGGTCGCCGGCCGACGGTGAGGAGGGCAGAGCGGCCTCGCCGCTGGCCACGCAGGCGGGGTTCGCCGGGTCCGAGCCGCCGGTCACGCGCTCGGTGGGCGTCACCGGGGCTGCTATCCGCCTCCACAGCGGCTCTGTGTAGTGCGCTTCGGCGGTTTCGCCGGAAAGCATCCGCGCCTGCTTGGGGATGTTTGCTCCCATCCACGTGACCGTCGAGCCGTCGGCGCTGATCGCGGCGCCCGGTGGGGCTCCGCCGGCACCCCAGGCGCCGTATTCGGGCGGCACCCGGAAGGCCGGGTGACCCGTGTAGACGGCACCGAGAGCTTCCCCTTCGGCCGGAGGGGAGACTGGGGTCTGCGTGGTCTCGCCGCTCGCCGGGTCGTATTCCCCGCTGACGAGCATGGTTTCCCCGCTGTGCAGGTTGCGGACGGCCACCTGCAGCGCGGGCGTGTGCGGAGCGGGCGTTTCACCCCGCCGCTCTTCTTCTTCTTCGATCGCCGGGTACTTGAGGAGATTCGAGACCGCGGTAGTCACGAAGGCCACCTCGTTGCCGTCGGCGCTGATCGCCGAGCGCCCGGCTGCGGCCGCTCCGAAGAGGGTTCCCGCGGACGCGCCGTAGGTCAAGGGCTCGGTGGAGCCGCTCGGCGCCGAGGCGGCGAGGAAGGCCCCTTCCTCGCCAGCGCCGTCGGCCATGTTGCGCACGTAGACGTCGACCGCTTCACGGCTCGGGTGTTCGTCGAGGCGGTCGTCGGTGATCGCGGGAAGGCTCCGCCCTTCGTTCGTGGTGAAGCTGACGTACTGCCCGCTTTCGCTGATCGAGGGCAGCTCCGCGTCGCCGCCGGCCACCTGTTCGATCGCGCCTGTCGCGAGGTCGCGCCGCCACACGCCCGTGACGCCACCCACCATCCCGTCGAACGCCACGAACCTGCCGTCGCCTGAGAGCGCAGCGTCGTGCGCGTATTCGGCCTGCTGGGGCGGGCCGCCGGCGAGGCTGCCCGCCGACACGAGCGAGATCGGCCCGAACACGTCTGCGCGCGCAGGCGCCCCCGCGCACAGCACGGCGGCGCTCACGGCGCACAGCATGATCGCCCGCGGGATCGCCCGCGAGACCCCTGCCCCGCTGCAGCGGGCAGACCCGCTCATCGCACGCTCACCCACTGACTCACGATCCCCTGGACGCCGAGCTTGTCGCGCACGCGCACCGTCACTCGATAGACACCCGCGTGGCTGAAGCGATGAGCGAATCGCGCGCGCCCCCGCGCATTGCCGCCGTCGCCGAAGCTCACGCTGACGGCCCGCTTCTCGACGCCCGAATAGGCGTCCGTCACCAGCACGCTGACCGCGGCGCCGCCGCCGGTGCGCGTGATCCTGACGGCAGGCGGCACGCCGTCAACGAGCAGGGTCGAGGGCGCCGAGAGCGTGGACTGCCCGTCGATGTCGGTGGCGAGCACTTGAGCCCGATGACGTCCGGAGCTCAGCGCGTGCGGGTTGACGTGCGCTTCCAGGACGCCGGCCGGCGTCGGCCTGACGTGGCCGTCGAGCACCACGTGGTAGGCGAGCGGCCCATCGGCGCTCGGCGCCGGCAGCCACGACACGGCCGCCCCGGCGGGTCTGACCCACCCGCGCGGCACGGTCACCACGAACGGCGCCGGCGGGGCGGTCGCCTGCGCGGCGACGATCGCCGCGTTGCCGAACTGTCCCTGGCGGAAGGCGATCAGCCCATCGCCCAGGCCGGAGCGCCCGACTGCCAGTTCGCCGACTTCGCCGCCCGCGCCGCCGCTCACGAGGGCGGTCTGCACGGCGCCTTCGGGGAAGTCCTCGCGCACCGCGACCGCCGGGTGCCCCTGCGCTTCGGCGCTGGGCCACGCAGAGACGCCGCCGCCTTCGGGGTTCATCACGCTGACGGCGAGCGGTTCGGTGCCCGCGAACGGTGGTCCGAGGGTGAGGGCGCCCGAGAGCCCGCGGTCGTTGCCTTCGATCACGCGGGGAGCTCCGTTGCTGTCGTACAGCAGGCGCATGCTCTGTCGTTCGTCGATGTCGATGCTCGGCGGCCCGACGCTCGCCCCCTTTCCGCCGGACAGCGACGGGTCGACGACGCTCGCGCCCTGGAACTCGGCGCCGCTCGCCGATTCCCCGTCGGGGAGGATGTTGAGGAAGATGCGTGGGCCGGGGAGCGGCGAGCCGGGGCCGGCGGGCTGGCGGTAGGCGACCTCCGCCTGCCCCAGGCGCGAGAAGGCGACGCTCGGCGCATCCGCGTCGTCTGAGATCGGTGCGCCGCCGTAGCTCGTGGCGGTGACCGGCAGCACGAAGTCCAGCGCCGTGCCGAAGATGCGCCGGGCCCATATTCTCGCCACGCCTTCGACGTCGGGCTCCTGCCAGACGACCACCCCGTTGCCGGTTGGTCCGATCGCGATCTGCGGCGCGTTGGCCTGCGTCGGCGGCCGCATCGAGGCGCCCGGATTGCGGTTGATCGCGCCCAGGTCGGACCAGCGCTGTCCGTTGAAGTGGGCGAGGCGGACCTGCTCGGCCACGTCGCCGGCGCGCAGATCCGGGATGTTCCGCACGGAGGGCTCAACCACCCGGTAGACCACGTCGGCCTGCCCCGTCGCGCTCACCGCGAGATCGGGGCTGGTGCCGGTCGCTTCTTCGATGTCGGTGTCGATGATCATCGCCTGGCCGAACTGCGAGCCTCCGGGCCCGAGCAGGGCGCCGAGCAGCTCGTAAGCGGGCTTGCCTGCCTTCGTGGCGAAGGGCGTGGCCCACACGACGACGAGCTCGCCCCCGTTTGCCGCGCCGATCCGCGGCCAGCTGCCCGCGAACGGCGCTTCGGTGTCCACCCGCAACGGCGCCTGCCAGTGACCGCCCCCATAGCGCGAGACGAACACGTGCGTGACCCCTCCCACGCGCTTGAGGTACACCGCGCCGCCGGTGCCGTCTTCGGCCATGGCGACGCCGCCGAAGCCCACGATCTCCTCGCTGGGCCCGTCGATCGTGGTGGCCGGAAGGATCACCGCGCGCGCCGGAGAGCAGACGAGCGCGAGGACGACGGCGGACGCGCCGGCCGCGAGCGTCGCCCCGCGGCGTCGACGCGGCGGCAGGCGGGCGTTCGAGGGGGCTGCACGCGCTCCTCGTGCGACCCGGCCGGTCACGATTCAGGATGAGCCTTTGTTGAGGGCGCCCGGCGCCTTGTTGAAGGCGCAGCGGAAGTTCTCCGGGTCGATCACCGGCTCGGAGCCGGAGAAGCCGCCGGTCTGCCCGTCGCTGTAGACGGTGACGTACTGCAGCGATTCCGGCATCGGGTTGGCGGGGAGCGGTATCGGGTTGGCCTGACCCTGGCGCGGGTTGCCGGTGGAGCCTTCGCTCACGCCCTCGAAGCCTGCCGAGGCGGAGCCGGCTTCGGTGGTCACGAGCGTGGAGCTCATCTCACGTTCGTCTCTGAGTCCGCGGGTCGGATCGAGGTTCACGGTCGCGGTGAGCTGGGAGTCGTGGATCGTGGACTCGAGCTTCACCCGGTCGGCAGCGCCGAGCAGTTCCGCGGCGGAGGGCAACCACCCGCCTTCCTTCTGACATGCCTTGCTGGCGAAGACGAAGTTGTTCTTGCCCAGCTGTTCCTTGGTCAGGGGATAGGGCGCCGTGTCCATGCAGTAGGTGCCGAGATCCACCGTCGCGGGCGGGCACGTGCCGGCGAGCTCTTCAGCCGTCCTGCCACCTACGCGCGAGGCCTCTCGGACTGTCGGGATCGCCGACGCCGGGAATTTCCGGTTGGGGCCAAGCAGCAGGATGCCGCCGGCATGCGGCCTGGCGCTGATCGGGTGCCCGGCGATTGCGCTGACGACCGCCTGCCTCGCCGCGTCTGCGAGACCGGTCGTCGAGAACACGAGCGCGACTAGCGCGATCACGATCGCCGGCGAGGGCGCGCGTCCCTTCATGGGGCTTGCTTGCGGTCGCGTGCCGGAGAGGCCCGGCGCACGTCAAGCAGCTCGTCGAGCGTGATGTCCTGGACCGTTGAGAGCACCGCGTCGAGAGCGACCCCCGAGAGCGTCTCCTGCTCGAGCAGCGCGGCCGCCGTCTCCTCGACGGTGTTCCAGTTGCGGTCGAGGATGACCGCCGCCCGAGCCTCGGCATCTCCGACGAGACGCTCAACCTCGCTGTCGATCAGGTTGAGCGTCTCAGGTCCCACGGAGCCGAGATCCTGCAGCGAGGCGCCGAGGAAGACCTCGCCGCCCTTCTCGCCGATGGTCACCAGTCCGAGGGTCTCGGACATGCCGAACGAGGTGACCATGCTGCGTGCGAGCGCGGTCGCCGCATGCAGGTCGTCGTTGACGCTCGTCGAGGTGTGCCCGAAGGCGATCCGCTCCCCCGCCAGCCCGGCCGTGATCACGATCAGCTGACTCTGCAGGTCCGGCTTGGTCATGATCGTCTGGTCCCGGTCGGAGAGCATGTGGGCGGCGGTGCCGAGCTGACGCCCGCGCGCGACGATCGACAGCTTGCGTGTCGATGTCGTGTGGCCGAGCGCGTCGGTGACGACCGCGTGGGAGGCCTCGTGGATCGCGATCAGCCACCGCTCGTGCTCGGTCAGGATGTGGCGCTTGGCCGGGCCCGCCACGACGCGGTCGATCGCCTCCTCTAGCGTCGCCTGATCGATGACGCCGCGCCCGTCGCGGACGCTGAGCAGCGCCGCCTCGTTGATCACGTTGGCGAGCTCGGCGCCGCTGAAGCCCGGGGTGTGGCGGGCAACCTCCTCGAGCGACGCGTCGGGTGCCATCGGGCGCTTCTTGCCGTGCAGGCGAAGTATCTCCAGCCGTCCGTGGACGTCCGGCACGTCGATGACGACCTGTCGGTCGAAGCGTCCCGGGCGTAGCAGCGCGGGATCGAGGATGTCGGGCCGGTTGGTGGCGCCCATGACCACGAGTCCCCCATCCCCTGCAAAGCCGTCCATCTCCACCAGGATCTGGTTCAGCGTCTGCTCGCGCTCGTCGTTGCCCTGACCGATCCCGGCCCCTCGCTTGCGCCCGGCTGCGTCGAGCTCGTCGATGAAGATGATCGCCGGCGCCATCTTGCGGGCCTTGCGAAACAGGTCGCGCACGCGCGCCGCTCCGACTCCCACGAGCGACTCGACGAAGTCAGACCCCGAGACCGAGAAGAATGCCGCATCGGCTTCGCCGGCGACGGCCTTCGCGAGCAGCGTCTTGCCCGTCCCGGGAGGGCCGACGAGCAGGACCCCCTTGGGGGCGGCGGCGCCGACCGCCAGGTACTTGCTGGGGTCTGACAGGTAGTCGCGGATCTCGCGAAGCTCGGCCAGGGCTTCGCCGGCCCCGGCGACGTCGGCGAAGGTGATCCTGTCGCGCGTCCCCTTGCCCTTGCGACGGCCTTTGCCGGCGAACTCCGAGAACGCCGCCAGCCCGCCGGCCCCGCCTTCGGCGCCCACGCGCGTGAACAGCGAGAACAGGCACACGAGCAACAGGATCGGGATCAGGAACTGGACGACGATCGCCTTCGTCGGCTTCCCGGCCTGTTGGTCCACCGAGACGGTCGCGCCGCTCGCGTACAGTTCGCGCAGGAGCTGCTGTGTGATGGCGCCAGAGCCGGGATAGGCCGCCCACAGCTTCTGCGAGACGCCGCTGGGCGCCGATGAGGATCCCGGCGGGGTGGCGGCGGCCCCGGTGGCGCCCGTGGTCGCCGAGCCCGCAGCGTCGACCGGGGCGCCCGGCGCGGTGGTGAGCTCGACGCGGCTGTCGTGGTCGAGCACGACGGCGCTCTGGAGCTCGTGGCGCTTGGCGAGGCTCTGGACGACGCTCAGAGGCACCTGGGTGCCCGAGCTGCTCGGCTTGATCTCGCCCAACAGGCTCGCGAACGCGATCGCCAGCCCGATCGAGGCGAGCAGCAGGAACAGCGCCAGCGGATCGCGGAAGGCGACGCGGCGCGCCGTCGCGAGGAACCCGCCGACTGCGACCAGCAGCGGATTGCGGCGATTGGCAAGTCCCGAGCGAACCGTTGCGGTTGCGACACGCGCGGCGCCGTTGCCCGCGGCCGAGGCGCCGTTGCTCGCTGCCGAGTCACGATTGCTCGCGGGGGGCTCGGGTGGTGTGTCGTTATCTGTCATATCGAGAGCTGAGGGTCATTCGGGAACGGCCGTTGTTGGCGATATCCGCGTGGCGAGCGGCGATACGCAGAGTCGCGCGCTCGAGCCCCAACGCGCTGTCGGATCTCGATGCGCGGGACGCAGGGCAGCCGCGGAGCGCGAACGCCGATCGATCGACGTCAGCGTCACACGCCGCAGGCGGAAAAGCAATGCCCGTTCACAAAAACAACACATCAACCCGACTGGCGTTTACAAAATCGACACAATGATTCGACACGCGACGTTCACAAAAACGACACAACCGGCAAACCCCGGACCGACAGTGTTGCGCAGGGGTGACGTTCATCGCGCATACCGCATCGATCCCATGCCTCGAGTTGTTGCCGCCCCGAGCGTTTCCACGCTGAATTCGTAATCAACTGCCCGAATGCAAAGGAGCAAATAACGTGCGTGCGCACCGTACCCTCGTCGTGTCAATGATCCTCGCGCTGACCCTCGCCGTCCCCGCCGGCGCCGCTGTGAGGCGCCTGATCGTGGGCGGCTCGACCTCTGTCCTGCCGCTCGCCCAGAAACTCGCCACCGCCTACCATCAAGCCTTCCCCACGATCCCCGCTCCGAAGGTTGGAGGAGGACAGTCGGATATCGGGATCAGCGGCGCATCGACCGGTCGCTTCGACATCGGCGACTCCTCCCGCGACCCCATCAGGGGAGTCGACCCCACAGGCCTCGTCTTCACCAAGATCGCTCGCGACGGCGTGTGCATCATCACAAGTGCGAAGAACCCGATCTCGAACCTGTCACAGGAAAGCGTCGAAGGGATATTCACTGGTCGCATCCGCGACTGGAGCCAGATCCCGGGGGCAAGGGCCACGGGCCCGATCGACCTGTTCGACCGCGACGGCGCCTCGGGTACGCAGGACGCCTTCCAGCACATCTTCCTCGGCGAAACCCAAAAGATCTCCCCGAGCGCGACCCCCGAGACCTCCAACGGCCTCGAGCAGAACGCCGTGTACGGCGACCCGCAGGCGATTGGCTTCGTGTCCTTCGCCTACACCGCGAGCGTCAACGCGGTCGGCTACCAGGGCATCCCCTGCACGCTGCGCAACGCCAAGTCCGGGCAGTACGGCGGCGTGCGTAACTTCTGGATGGTCACCAAGGGCGTCCCCAAGGGCGAAGCCGCCAAGTTCCTCGCCTGGGTGACCAAGCCTGGCAACGCGAAGGTCCGCTCGATCGTCAACTCCAGCTGGATCGCGATTCACTAGGAGCGTGTTCGGGGGCGCCCAACAGCAGCCTGGCGCTCGGACGGGCGCCCGGAGCGACCAGCGCGCCGAGCGTACGCTCGGCGCGCTCGCCGTGACGGTCCTCGTGCTGATCGCGCTGATGGCGGTCACCGTGCTGATCAAGGCATGGCCGTCCTTCTCCTACAACGGGCTGAGCTGGTTCGGATCGGGCGGCGACGTCGACACCCAGCTGCGCTTGATGCGGGAAGGCACGCCGGTGGGGGGCCACGGCCTGCTGTACTT
>Ga0075521_10000455_pt1 | contig 11968 bp, 9 predicted proteins | sample NGEPerD_FD_74785 | JGI IMG/M metagenome (GOLD analysis project Ga0075521, IMG submission 74785) | Arctic peat soil microbial communities from the Barrow Environmental Observatory site, Barrow, Alaska, USA - NGEE PermafrostAB12-D | ecosystem: Environmental > Terrestrial > Soil > Wetlands > Peat ...
GCCTTGATGCCCTCGAGCACCGAGAATCCCTCTCCGAGGGCATCGGCCAGGTACCCCGAGCGCACCAGGCCGATGCCGTGGTGGTGGCTGATCGATCCGCGGTCCGTTCACTCGGAGGCCGCCGCCGGCCCGGTCGAGGTCCCCGTCGTAGGCGGTGTCGGTCGTCCCCACATAGGTCTTCCCGCCCCAAGGGATGATGAAGACATTGCGGCCGTCCGACGGCGAAGGGAGCACCACGGCCACGTCGCACGGCAGCTTGGCATTGGGCACGGCGACGTGGATCCCCTTGGCCGGCCGCATGACGGGGGTGTGGAGGATGTCGAGGTCCCTCAGTTCGTCCGCCCACACCCCGGTGGCGTTCACCACGACGCGGGAGCGAACCTCGATCTCCCCGATGGGTGAGTCCTCCGGGGTGACGCGTGCACCGTAGATCCGGCCGGTCGTGTCCTTGAGGATCTCGAGGACAGGTGCGTGGTTGACGGCCACGATGCCGTAGTCCACTGCGGCGGTGCGAGTAATGGCCAATGTGAACCGGGCATCGTCGGCATGGGCGTCGTAGTAGAGGAACCCGGCAACCAACCGGTCGAGCCGGAGTGTCGGAAGATGGCCCTGCACCTCTGATGCGGTCACTCGTTGGTGACGATGACCGATCCGGAGGTCCCCGAACAGGTCGTAGATCCACAGTCCCAGCGAGTACGTCCGAGCAATGGTCTTGTCGACCACACCACCCTTTCCGAACAGCGGGATCACGAAATCCAGCGGTTGGACCAGGTGCGGCGCAGTGCGCAGCAGGGTCTGGCGCTCCGAGAGGCTTTCGAACACGAGGCCGACCTCGTACTGCTGGAGATAGCGGAGTCCCCCATGGACGAGCTTGGACGACGCCGACGAGGTCCCCGAACCGAAGTCCCCTTTGTCGACCAACGCGGTACTCAGTCCACGGGCAGCGGCATCGAGCGCGACCCCGGCTCCTGTGATTCCCCCCCCGACCACGAGGACATCGAACTGTTCGTCGCGCAACCGATGCAGGGCCTCGGCCCGGTCGAATCGCTCTGGTCGCTCAGGCATGCCTGCCATCGCTTCTCCGCCTCCGTGTCGGGAGCCGGCCTGTTCCCGCTCGACGGGGATACGGGTCAAGCAACCGGTCCCGTTCACCCCAGGTCGGTACCTCCTTCATTATGGGGGATTCCCCTGTCCGGGAGGAGGGACGAAGGTCCCGATCGGGCAGGCTTCTCGGAGGTGACTGCGGCCTCGCTCCTCGCCTCGGGCTGAGAGTCGGCCCGAGAGTCAGATGGGCCGATCTGACACTCTCCTGCTCGGAGTTACGGGCCACGATCAGGACCAGATGAAGGACGATGCGCTCAGAAGCTCGCCATCAGTGCCCCGATGCCGACGCGTGGCAGATATCGAGCTACATCTGGCGTTTCTTCGCTCTGTGCACCTGCGACGGTGAGCCGAGGCAGACTGTCCTGCGTGGGCAAGGACGAGACTGGCTTCACCCGCATCCCACCAGAGCCGCCGTCCACTGACCTCACGCCTCTTGAGCGCTTGGCCGGTTCGTTCGATGAAAGCGCTCCTCCTGCTCTGGAGCCGGATACCGAGTGGAGTCGACCAAACCCGGTCGATCAGATCAGGCCGATTGGCCGGATTCCACCGGGCCGTCTACGGCATCCGGCACTGCGACGCTGTCGACCGGAGAATACGGCCAACGGTGTACGCCGTGGTTCCTGACGACACCGCGTCGAACGGAGTGATCGTGGGCGGACGAGAGCTCACCATGTCCAATCTCGAGAAAGTGCTCTACCCGGCCACCGGCTTCACCAAAGGGCAGATGATCGACTACTACACAAAGGTGTCCCGGGTCATGCTGCCGCACCTTCGAGATCGGCCTCTGACCATGAAGCGGTGTCCCGACGGCGTCGACCAGCCCTCGTTCTTCGAGAAGCACGCGCCGGTACACACCCCCGAATGGATGCGGAAGGTCAGTGTGCCGTCGACTGCCGATGGCGACGCCGTCGAGTACCTCATGGTTTGCGATCTGCCGACACTGATCTGGGCCGTCAACTTGGCCACCGTCGAGTTCCATGTTCCGCTTTGGCGAGTACCAATGCGGAGCACTGTTCCCGGTCCACCCGACCATCTGGTGTTCGACCTCGATCCGGGCGAAGGGGTGACGATCGTCGAATGCTGCAGTGTGGCGACCCACGTTGCTCGGATTCTGACCGACCAAGGCCTCGAATGCATCGCGAAAACCAGCGGATTCAAGGGACTGCATCTCTATTCACCTCTGCGCGACCGACCGAGTTGGAATCTGGCGCGTGAACATGCGCGCAAGATCGCCATGGATCTGGAGCGGGAAGTTCCGGACCTGGTGGTCTCCAACATGCGCAAGGGCCATCGTCGTGGAAAAGTGCTGATCGATTGGAGTCAGAACCATCCAGCCAAGACGACCGTCGCGGCATACTCTTTGCGGTCCCGCTCCGAACCCACGGTCTCGACCCCTGTCACCTGGGAAGAAGTGGAACGATGTCACCAGTCGGGTGACCCCGCTTCGCTTCGGTTCACCGCACCCGAGGTGCTGGATCGCATCGATAGCTACGGTGACCTGTTCGCCTCCGTCTAGAGCGGGACCAACGATGTCCGAACTTGGTATCGCAGAATGGCGGTTGTGTGCTCCAAGTTCTAGAGATCCTGCATGGAAGGCTGAGTCACCAAGCCAATGTGCTCAGCTCTGAAGCCTGAGGGCACGAGTCAGCGTTCTCAGCTGTGATGGCTGAGTGGACGAATCAACCGTCCGGGCCGTAAGGGCTCAGTGCCGGAACCCGTTGCCCAGGCATCTTGACGGCGGCTTGCCATCGAGAAGGCGTGTGGCAAGACTGCGATCATGGACATGCGACAGATCGGAACGCTCGAAGTATCCCTCGTGGGCCTCGGAACCAACAACTTCGGATTCGGCATGCGTGGGGAGGAGGTTCCGCCGGTGGTCGACGCAGCCCTCGATTCCGGAATCAACTTCTTCGACACGGCCGACTCGTACCTGGAGAGCGAGGAGCGTTTGGGTCAAGCACTGGGCCGGCACCGTGACGAGGTGGTCGTCGCCACCAAGTTCGGGAGTCCCGTAGGGGAGAACGGTACCGGGGGTGCCGCCCCTCGCTACGTGCGGGAGGCGGTCGAGCGAAGTCTGCAGCGACTCGGTACGGACCGGATCGATCTCTATCAGCTGCATCGCCCCGATCCCGAGACGCCCATTGCCGACACCCTCGGTGTGCTCGACGAGCTGGTCCACGAAGGCAAGGTCCGCGAGATCGGATGCTCGAATTTCTCAGCGGCACAGCTTGGCGAGGCCGACGCCGCTGTGGTGCCCGGTGGATCACGATTCGCAAGCGTGCAGAACCACTTCAACCTGCTCAACCGGAAGGACGAGCAGGAGGTCCTCCCCGAATGCCGGCATCTGGGCCTCGCCTACCTGCCGTACTTCCCTCTGGCGAGCGGATTATTGACTGGCAAGTACTCCCGGGGCGAAGCGCCACCCCCGGGCACGCGCCTGCAACGGTGGGGTGATCGCGCGGCCGGTGAGCTCTGTGATGAGAACTTTGACGTTGTCGAGGCTTTGGACGCGTGGGCTGCCGAGCGAGGGCACACCCTTCTGGATCTGGCCTTTGCGTGGCTGGCAGCCAAGCCGGTGGTTGCTTCGGTGATCGCCGGTGCGACAAAGGCGGAACAGGTTCGGGCGAATGTGGCCGCCGGTGCATGGAGGCTGTCCCCCGAGGAAGTGGCGGAGGTCGACGCGCTCGCTCCGACGATGCCAGCACGCACCTGACCGGCGGCGCCGGACGGCGCCGGATATCGCCTGGTTGCTTCTGATGGGGGAATCCTCACGTTCGGTGATGCAGAGTTCGACGGCTCGGTAGGGCGTCGAATGCTCAGCGCGCTGGTGGTTGGCATCGCAAACTGGAGATTGACACGTTGCCCGGGCATGTGCAGGAGTGCCCCCGGCCACCGGAAGGGCCACGGTTCGGCACTGCCGTGCGACCAGTGCGACCGCATCCGTGAGCCTGCCATGCGGTACGTAATCTGTTGTGCTGAGTGGCCCCTTGGAACTCGATGGGCTGACTCGCAGGTACGGGGCTCTCCCCGCCCCCGACGATCTCTCCTTCTCCGTTCCCTCCGGCCAGGTGGTGGGCTTCCTGGGCCCGAATGGGGCCGGCAAGACGACCACGGTGCGCGCCGTCTTCAGAGTGACCGAGCTGGACTCCGGGACTGTCAGGTGGAACGGGGCCCCTGTCGGCCAGAACGAGCGCCGCCGCTTCGGGTACATGCCGGAGGAGCAAGGTCTGTATCCGGCCATGCTCGTAGGCGAGCAGCTCGACTACCTCGGCAGATTGCACGGGATGAGCGTGCCCGACGCAACGGTAGCGACAAGAACATGGCTGGAGCGGCTCGGCATCGCAGACAGAGCGGACAGCAAGGTGGATGCCCTCCCCCATGGGAACCAGCAGCGGGTGCAGCTTGCCGCCGCGTTGGTGCACGGACCTGAACTGCTCGTTCTGGATGAGCCCTTGGCCGGATTGGACCCAACGGGGATCGACGCCATCGGCGAGGTGCTCGTGGAACAGGCCCGTTCGGGTTGGTGCGTGCTCTTCTCCAGCCATCAGCTCGACCAGGTTGAGGACCTCTGCGAAGAGGTCACGATCATCGATCACGGCCGTCTTGTCGTGACCGAAGGGTGGACGACGTGGCCAGCAGCGGTCCGCGCCGGCTGGTGGTGCGGGTGGAGGGGGGCCGGGACGCGACGTGGGCCCGCGGCATTCCCGGGATCACCGTGTCGGAGGTCGATGGGGGCGAAGCGCGACTCGTGCTCGACGAGTCGGTGGACAGCGAGTCGGTAGTACTGCATCGTGGCAACCTCGCTGGAGGAGCTCGACGACAACGAGTACCACGGGGTCGCCCGGTCGACGTGCGACGAATTCGTTCGGGGCGAGATCAGCGAAGAGCACTGGCACCGGTTCCGTCAGCGCATCAGCTACGTGCCCGAGTCGCACGGGGCTGCCGGTCTGGCCGAAGCTGTCGGGCGCTCGCAACCTTTGTCATGGAGCCAGGCAGCCTCATCATGGAACGGAAGATGCTCCTGGGCATCAAGCGTCGGGCAGAGATGCCTGTCACGCGCGGCACGGGAGAAGAGGCGCCGTAGTACCGGTCGGTGGCACTCGCTCTCGGATTGTCGCAGCGAACGCCGACCCATGGTCACGAGACTTCGCTCCAGATCGGTGGCTCGACGTGCTGTCGACGAACCGGTGAGCGGTGCCGGACGAGCGTCACACCACGCCCGTCCGTGAGGCGGGCCAGCGTGCCACCAAATGCCGGGCCAGTGGGACAGTGCCCATTTTTGTGTGGTGGGCTATCGACATGGCTACGTCCGCCTTCCATCTTGTCGGCAGCGTGAGTTCCGACTCCCCTACCGCGATTGAACCTGTGCTCAGGCGGCTGGTTGACGGCACGGTGAGCAAGACGCCTGACGGCTTCGAAGTGGACGGCTGGTGGGAAGGGACCGATCCCCGCGAACTCAATCGTGACCTGTTGACCGCTCTCCGTCGTGTCGAGCGTCGGACCCGCCTGCGCTCCGAGTGGACAGCCAACGGTGTGACGCATCGGTTCTTCGATTACGTTCCGAAAGGCTCACGACCGGCATCCCCGGGCCAGTCTGGAAGCTGATGGGACGTCACGTTCGCTCACGCGGCGACACAGCCCCAGGTCGCCGGCAAGGTTGGGCACGTAACCCCCACGGCGCACGATTGCGGTGCCAGGGCGACGGGCCCGGCTCAACCAGCCCGACGGCGACGCACCGGTAGTGCCTCTCTTCGCTACGCTGCCCGCCGCCGGGTCCGTCGTAGCTGAGATTTCCGCCGACCGAAGCTCCGGACCCGGTACCCTCGTCCGCCTGCGGGGCATCGGTCACGCCGGATGACCGCAGATCCCGGCAAGTCCCCGACCCGTGACTGAGCGCCTCCTGCCGTGTGGACCAAGACCTCGGAGTCGTCCTCGACCTGGTTGACGAGCTCGGACAACTTGCCGTCGACGGAGAGGTCGGCCCGGCCCGCCGCCTTGTCGTCGACCACGTCGGGTACGGCGTGGTCGCTCAACTGGCCCGGTGCGACGGTTGCGGAAGGAGCGCGCTCGCCTCCCGACCCGAACCCGGGGCCGCCCGCACATCCCGGGGGCCGATGGGCTCCCCGCACGACCCGCAGACCAGTACCGCGTCGGCGGTCGACCCGCACGCGTTGTGGGTGACCTCGAGAGGCGGTCCGGAGGGGGCCGCGTACCTGTCCCCCCACTGGCGCATGGTGGTCAGCACCGGCCAGAGGTCCCGGCCCTTGTCGGTGAGGCGGTAGTCGTAGCGCGGCGGGTGCTCGGAGTAGGGGACACGGACCAGCACCCCGGCGTCGACCAGGGTGGCCAGCCGCTGCTGGAGGATGTTGCGCGAGATCCCCAGTCGGCGCCGGAAGTCATCGAACCGGGTGACGCCGAGGAAGGCATCCCGCACGATGAGCATGCTCCACCACTCGCCGACCACCTCGAGGCACTGGGCCACGGAGCAGTCCATGCCGGCGAAGCTCTTGCGTTCCATGTCCCCAGATTAGTGGGTTGCATGATGCAACGCAATCCCGTAGATTAAGTTGCATGATCGAACCCACAGATGCCGGCCATGTGGCCGGGCGCCATGCGCGCTGGCGCCTGCGGGTGGTCTTCGCCGTCACCGCCCTCGGGGCCTTCATGGCCTCGCTCGACCTCTCGATCGTGAACGTCGCGTTTCCGGCGCTGGAGCGGTCCTTCCCCCACGACGCACAGGCCTCCCTGGCCTGGGTCATCACCGGCTACAGCATCGTGTTCGGCGCCCTGCTGGTCGTCGCCGGCCGCACTGCGGACCGGATCGGCAGCCGCCGGGTGTTCTTCGCCGGCCTGGCCATCTTCTGTCTCGGGTCGGCCCTGGCCGGCCTGGCGCCGTCGGTGCCCCTACTGGTGGCCGGCCGCCTGGTCCAGGGGGTCGGGGCCGCCGCCCTGCTACCTTCATCGCTGGGCCTGCTCCTGGCGGCCTTCCCGAGCGAGCGGCGCTCGCAGATCGTGGCGCTGTGGGGCGGGATCGGCGCCCTGGCCGTGGCCACGGGCCCGTCGCTAGGCGCCGTCCTGATCACCGGGTTCGGCTGGCGGGCCGCCTTCTACGTGAACCTCCCGATCGGGCTGGCCGCCTGGCTCGTCGGCCGCAACGTGCTGCCCACACTGCGGGGTGACACGACCCGGTCGTCGCCCGACTACCCGGGGGTGGTCCTGCTCAGCGGCGCCCTGGCCGCGCTGGTCCTGGCCATCTCGGAAGGGCCGGGCTGGGGCTGGTCCAGCGGGAGGATCATCGCCTCGTTCGCGACGGCGCTCGGCCTCGGCGCCGGCTTCCTCCGCCGTTCGGCCCGGCACGCCGAGCCAGTGCTCGACCTGACGCTGTTCCGGTCCCGGTCCTTCACCGTGGCCAACGCCGCCGCGCTGCTCTACGCCATGGGTTTCTTCGCCATGCTGCTCGGCAACATCCTGTTCCTGACCAGCGTCTGGCACTACTCGATCCTCCGGGCGGGCCTGGCCGTGACTCCCGGCCCCCTGGTGGTGGCCGTAGTGTCTGGCCCCGCCGGCAAGATGGCCGGCCGCTACGGCTTCCGCCGGGTGCTGCTCACCGGGTTCGTCGTCTTCACGGCCGGCCTGGTCTGGTACGCCACCCGGGTCGGCCTGCGCCCCGAGTACCTGTCGGTCTGGCTGCCGGGCACGCTGGTGGTCGGCCTCGGGATCGGGCTGACCTTCCCCGTGCTCAGTGCCGCCGCGGTCTCGAGCCTCCAACCGGAGCGCTTCGCCGTGGGAAGCGCCGTCAACCAGACCGCCCGTCAGGTCGGAGGGGCCCTCGGGATCGCCCTGCTCGTGGTCATCCTCGGCACTCCGACCGGGGCGGCCGAGGCGCTCGCCCACTTCCATCATTTGTGGTGGTTCGTGGCGGCGATGGCGGCCTCCTCCGGCCTGATCTGCTGCCTGCTCGGCCCACCGGGGCCGGTCCGGGTGCCGGCCGATCCCGGTGCGCTCGACACGGCGAGCGGGTCCGACACCACGGACCCGGGCCCCCTCGAGCCCGCCCCGCCCCGTCTCGCCCCCGTGGAGGTCGTATGACCCGGATCGAGCAGCCGACCGCGGCGGGCCGCTCCCACGACTGGGGCCGGCCGAGGTCCAAGACGGTGACCTGGCGCGACCCGGCCATCACCGCGGCAGCGGCGCCGTCCATGAGCGGGATCGACTTCCTCCGTGCCATCCGCGACGGGGACCTCCCCCCTCCCCCGATGGCCGCCCTGTTCGGCATGCGGATGCGGGACATCGAGCTGGGGCGAGTGGCCTTCGAGTACGAGCCGGACGAGTCGGTCTACAACCCGATCGGCATGGTCCACGGTGGCGTGGTGTGCGCACTGGCTGACACTGTGGTGGGGTGCGCCGTGCACACCACCCTCGATCCGGGAGTCGGCTACACGTCGATCGACCTCCAGATCGGCTACCTGCGGTCGCTCTCGGCCACCAGCGGACCGATCGTGGCCACCGGCCTGGTGACCAAGCCGGGCCGCCGGGTGGCCTTCGCCCGAGCCGAGATCACCGACGGCGCAGGCAGGCCTGTCGCCACCGCGACGGGCACCTGCCTGATCATCGACGGGCGGGAGGGATGACCGGTGCTCGAGGTGACATCGCTCTGGTGCGGTTCATCCGGCGAGGCGGCGGGTGCGCCGTCCGGCAGTTGGCGGGGTAGCGACGAGACCGCAGTGAACTGGAGGGACCACGAGCTGAACCGAAGCCACTTCCCGCGCTATTGGTCTCGAGCTCCCGCGCAGTTGCTCGCGCAACTGTCCGTCGGATCAGGCATCGTCACAAGTCGACCCTCCGGAAACCGTGGCGCCTCGGCACGGTGCGCGCTCTGGCGAGGACTCTCGACCACCGGGACGGCATCAGGCGGATCCGCTGGTCAACACAACCTGGATTTCCTCATCGAGCGCCTGGACGGCCCGCTGCGGATCAGGCACGGCTGCCGTGTCGGCGATCACGCCGAACCGCACGACGCCGGCGTAGCTGCAGATGCTCACACCGAGTCCGATCGGGCCGGTGGCCGGTACCCAGAGCACCATGCCGCCGATCTCCACCGAGCCCAGGTGCAACGGCTGCTGCGGGCCGTTGATGTTGGTGATCACCACACTGGCGCGGCGAGAGAACGCATCGACCCATGCCTGGGCACTCTGCCTCGGTGTGGCGCCGAGCACAGTGAGCGCGTCGAAGACGACCTGGGCTTCGTGAGTGGACTTGATTCGATCCATGTCCGCTTTCACTCTCGCTATTCGCTCTCGGGCATTGTCGACATCGGTCGGGAGCTTCATGGTGACGAGGCCGAAACGGTTTCCCATGCTGTACTCGATCGGCTGTTCCTTGGCCCGCACGTTCACGGGTACCATCGCCTCGACCAGCGCACCAGCAGCGCCCTCGACGCCGCGTCGAAGCGCTCCTGCGACTAGAGCCAGGCCAACGTCGTTGACCTTGGAATCGGTCTCTCGAGCAAGCTGTTTGATGCTCTCGAGTGGAACCGGGGCTGTCCACGCCACTGATTTCGCGCCGCCGAGCCTGCCCCCGAGAACGCCGGCCTTCGAGGGCAGGCCCGACACCAACTTCGCCAACACGCCGGCGTCTCCACCGATGCCGCCGACCGACCACCCGGCACGCTTCGACAGCGGCCTCATCGGCATCGACGGGTCCTTGCCCGCTGGGTGCGACCCTGACCAAGCGTCGAGCATGTGCATCAACGTGGGCCCGTCGCCGAGGGCGTGATGGCTGCGCAGCAGGACGGCCCCCCCATTGGCGTACCCCTCGATCAGGTGCAGTTGCCAGAGCGGAACTCGATCGTCGAGCGGTCGAGCAACCTCGCGGGCGATGTAGCGATGTAGCTCGGGGTCATCCCCGGGATGGGGCAACCTCACCAGTCGGATGTGGTCGACCCGGCTCACCTCGACCGGCTCCCACCGAGGCGCCATGAGCCCCATAGTCAAAGGTGGGTCGACCGCCCGTGACCGGAAGACCTCGAACCGTTCCACGACCCGCTCGAAGAACGAGTCCTCTAGCGCGGTCCACTCGACCTCCCCGTCGAACCACAGCACGATGTTGACGATCATCAGGTTCCGGGGCCGATCCATGTGCAGCCACGTGGCATCTGCGCCTGCCATCGGCGTGGAGCTCATCGCCGCCTCCTCGGTAGGATGACGACGGTCCACCAGCCACCGCCGCAACGTCAAACGTTACCGCGATCGCCGCCAGCAGCCTGGGGCTACTCGGGCCCCATGCTCCGGCGTGTAGAACTGACACGTGCTGATGACCACGCCGCTGCACCTGCAGTCATGAGTTCGGGCGACGACACCGACGAGAGTGCAGCAACCGTCGGTGGTGTAAGCCGAGGACCTCGGGTCGGTCTCGTGCTTGGAGCAGGCGGTGTGGCCGGTGGCGCCTTCCACGCTGGAGTCCTGGCCGCCGTCGAGGAGGCGACCGGCTGGGATCCCCGGCGCGCCGCTGTGGTTGTCGGCACGTCGGCTGGGTCTATCACCGGCACCTCGCTGCGAGCAGGGCTTTCCGCCGCTGATCTGCTCGCTCGTGCCGAGGACCGACCCATGTCGGCGGCGGGTAGGCGGCTGCTGCCCGGTGTCGGTCCGCCGCGCCAGCCGCCAGCCGTGCGTTCCGCCGCCAGGCTTCGGCGCCCCACGGACATCGGCACCAGGCTGGCACGTGCCGCCACCCACCCGTTCGAGGCCCGACCGTTGGCGCTCCTCGCCGGGCTGGCGCCGGAGGGAACAGTCGATGCCGACTTCATCGCGGAGGCAATCTCCCGGCTGGCGCCGGGTGCCTGGCCGAGCGAGCCGCTGTGGGTGTGCGCCGTTCGTGAACGTGACGGGCGCCTGGTGGTGTTCGGGCGCGACAGCCAGCCTCCGCTACCTGACGCTGTGGCGGCGTCGTGCGCCATCCCGGGGTTCTTCCGGCCGGTACGCATCGACGGGGAGGGCTTTGTAGACGGCGGGACACATTCGCCGACCAACGCGGACGTGCTGGTCGACGCCGACCTGGACCTCGTCCTGGTGAGTTCGCCAATGTCCTTGGCCGGGCGGAGGATCCGTCTGGCCATCGACCAACCTTCGCGCCGATGGTCCCGCCTGGTCCTCGAAGCCGAGGCGCGACGACTCCGCCGGCGGGGCACGCAAGTGGTCGCCATCCAACCGACGGCGGAGGATGCTGCGGTCATCGGGCCCAACCCCATGGATCCCGATCGCCGCGCTGCAGTTGCACGCCAGGCGAGAGTGTCGGCGCTGCGTCGGCTGGAGCGAGCCGACACGCGTGAGCGCTTGGGAGCGATCGGCGTCTGAAAACCGGTGTTGCGATGCCATGGGTGCACTACCCCGCGTGATCTGCCGGAAGCCGTGAATCATCGCTGTCGGACCGGCAGCCACCGCATGACGTTGAGATCTGTCTGTATCACCTGCACGGTTCTGTCAATACTCCCTGGCGGGCTCCCGACAGAACCCCGGTGACCTGGAGGGACGGTGACCGGGACCGGGTCGACCCGGACCGTGCGGTTCACTGCGAAACCCACCTCGACGGTCACCAGGCTCCCGATCTCCGGCCAGCGGCTCACCTTCAGGCTCGACACGACCGGGAACCCGACGTGCTCGGCCGCCAGCAAAGCCTCAGGCGCGGCCACCTGCAGAGTGAGCGTGTCCCTTACGGCAGACAACGCCGCTCAGGGCTATTTGACGACCTATGCCGGCAATGCCGACTACCTGTCGAGTACAGCGCCCGAGCCGGAATCCTGACTCCGTCCACGTCCGGACTCTCTGCCTGAGGTGAGGGAGAGTCCGAACGCTGACCCTCCGGTCCT
>Ga0075521_10000456_pt1 | contig 11964 bp, 10 predicted proteins | sample NGEPerD_FD_74785 | JGI IMG/M metagenome (GOLD analysis project Ga0075521, IMG submission 74785) | Arctic peat soil microbial communities from the Barrow Environmental Observatory site, Barrow, Alaska, USA - NGEE PermafrostAB12-D | ecosystem: Environmental > Terrestrial > Soil > Wetlands > Peat ...
GTTCAACTCCTTGGCATCTGGCCGGAACTCCTTGATCGAGGAGACAGCATCCTTTTGCTTCTCGTAGTCGAAAGTGGTGACGATGCGAAGCCCTCCGCCGTCGATCTTCTGCGACGAAAAGTCCAGGCCCCCCATCTTCTCCTTGACCAGTTGCAACAGGTAGCCCTTTGAGCCACTGAAGCGATTGGCGTTCTTCTCCTTGACGACGCTCGGCACCTGGTCGATGAACTTGTCCGCCTCGTCCTGGGTGATGGCGCCTGCCTTGGCCATACCGGCCAGCACGTAGTTGAAGCGCGGCTGGATTCGCTCGGCCGCACCCTCGGCGTAGGGGTCGTAGTAGCTGGGACTGTTGACGATGGTGGCGAGCATGGCCGACTGGGCGTAGTTCAAGTCCGACGCGGGCTTGTCGAAGTACGTCTTGGCCGCGACTTCAACGCCGTACGCGCCATTGCCGAAGTAGATCGTGTTGAGGTAGCCCTCGAGGATCTCCTTCTTGCTCAACTGGTTGTGGATCTTGATCGAGAGAACGGCTTCCTTGACCTTGCGCTTGTAGGACCGCTCCTGGGTCAGGTAGAGGATCTTCACGTACTGCTGCGTGATCGTCGAGCCACCACTTCTGACCGAACCCGCCGTGGTGTTGTCACGTGCGGCGCGGACGATGCCTCTGAAATCGATACCGCGGTTGGTGTAGAAGGAACGGTCCTCGGCGGCGATCGCGGCAGCCTGCATGGAGGCAGGGATCTCGGACAGGTCTACATTCTCGCGGTCCTGCGTGGCGAACTCTCCCAACTGGTGCTTGCCGTCGGAGTAGTAGACCTTGGTGGTCTGGGTCTCGAAGTCGGCGTTGGCGTTCGGGATGTCGATGGAGCGATACAGAACAAAGAAGGTCAGCGCGCCCAGAAGGAACCCCGCAACGCTCAAGAACGCGATCCATCGCACGATCTGCAGCCACCACGGGCCGGACCCGCCCACCCAGCGCATGATCGCGGGCAGTCGGAAGTTGCCCGAACGGCTCTTCGCCGTCGTGCGACTCTTCGTCGCCTTGCGCTTGGTCTGAGGTGCCACTGAGGAGATTCCTTCGTCTGGATCCGTCTTGGATCAGGTCTGGAGACGCACCGCGCGAGGCGGAACCAAACTAGTGTGCCGAACCTACCTGAGAGCGCGCTGATCCCCAGCGAGGACTGTGGGCTAAATCACCGAAGTTGACGTCGAAGCATCCCTTCGATGTATCGTCTCGCTATACTGATGCGGCATATGCCGGTCAGTCCCAGGAACGGATGAGATGACGCGACGCGGTGTGGCGCTGGAGGTGGCAGTCCTCGGACTGCTGCACGACACGCCTATGCACGGCTATGAACTGCGCAAGCAGGTCAACGCGTTGCTCGGGTGGAGCCGCATCTTGTCGTACGGAACTCTCTACCCGTGCCTCAAGGCCCTCGGCAGGTCCGGCCACATCGTGGCAGCGGAATCCGAGAGTCCCGAGACCCGGTCCCGCCGCGGCCGTATCGTGTACCGGCTCACCGCAGAGGGCAAGGAACACTTCGCCCACATGTTGGAGGAGTCGGGCCCGGCGGCGTGGGACGACGACGCATTCGGCGTGCGATTCGCTTTCTTTGCACGCACCAGCGCCGCCTCGCGGGTCCGCATCCTGGAGGGTCGTCGCAGCCGACTTGAGGAACGCCTCGACAACGTGCGACAAGCCGCCCAGCGGGGACGTGAGCGTACCGACGCCTACACCCGCGAACTACAGCGTCATGGCCTGGAGTCGGTGGAACACGAAATCTCGTGGCTCACCGAGCTCATCGACCGTGAGCACAGCGGCGGGTATCCCCCCGCCCCCTGATCTGCACGACCAATGCACCAAACACACGACAGAGATGAACAGGAGAACCCATGGGTTCGGTACGAGTGGCAATTGTGGGCGTAGGCAACTGCGCCACGTCCTTGATTCAGGGCGTCGAGTACTACAAGAACGCTGACCCTGAGGGATCTGTCCCCGGGCTCATGCACGTGATGTTTGGCGATTACCACGTCAACGACATCGAATTCGTTGCTGCGTTCGACGTGGACGCCAAGAAGGTCGGCTTCGATCTGTCCGAGGCGACCCAGGCCAGCGAGAACAACACCATCAAGATCGCCGACGTCCCCCCGACTGGCATCACCGTCCAGCGCGGCAACACGCTCGACGGACTTGGCAAGTACTACCGCGAGACGATCGAGGAGTCGGACGCCCCCGCCGTCGACGTGGTCGAGGTCCTCAAGGAGACGCAGGCCGATGTGCTGGTGTCCTACCTGCCCGTGGGCTCAGAGGAAGCCGACAAGTTCTACGCGCAGTGCGCGATTGACTCCAAGGTTGCCTTCGTCAACGCCCTCCCGGTCTTCATCGCTTCGGATCCTGAATGGGCCAAGAAGTTCGAAGACGCCGGCGTCGCCATCATCGGCGATGACATCAAGAGCCAGGTCGGCGCCACCATCACGCACCGCGTCATGGCCAAGCTGTTCGAAGACCGTGGCGTCGCGCTGGATCGTACGTATCAGCTGAACGTCGGCGGCAACATGGACTTCAAGAACATGCTCGAGCGCGATCGCCTGGAGTCCAAGAAGGTCTCCAAGACCCAGTCCGTCACCTCGAACCTGACCGGTTCACTCAGCGGCAAGATCTCGGACAAGAACGTGCACATCGGTCCGAGCGACTACGTGCAGTGGCTCGATGACCGTAAGTGGGCCTACGTCCGCCTCGAAGGTCGCGCCTTCGGCGACGTTCCCTTGAGCCTTGAGTACAAGCTCGAAGTCTGGGACTCGCCCAACTCAGCCGGCATCATCATCGACGCCATCCGTGCGGCGAAGATCGCCAAGGACCGCGGCATCGGTGGAGCACTGCTGAGCGCTTCGTCCTACCTGATGAAGTCGCCTCCTGAGCAGCGTCCCGACGACCTCGGTCGCGTCAAGCTCGAGGCCTTCATCGCCGGTGACGAAGAGCGCTGACTCGACAGCATCGATTCGACACTGAGATCACAGGCACCGGACCCCACACAGGGTTCGGTCCCTTCTTCTTGTAGGCGAGTCTCGTCTACAAGAACTCGTGCAGCACCCGACGAAAGCCGTTCGTGGTTGTCTGCAGGGCCGCGTCGCGTGTCATGCCCAGTTCGATCGTCAGAATCTTCCACACCGGCCATGCGGCCATGACATACAACTCGTCATGGACCGCCGGGTGGTCCGTGCGACGTCCGATCTCGGGTCCGAAGGTGTGCTCGAGGTCCACGCGAAGTCGTTCAACGTGCTCCCGCCTCGCCTTTCGGAGGGCCGGCGAGAACGGTTCACCCAGCACCGACGATCGCGCCGCGGGTTCAAGATGCTCAACGCGGGCAACGCGCCGGTTGCAGAACAAGTCGATGCGCTCGGACATCGGTAGCGCCGGGTCAACCGGCTGCCACAGCTCGGCGTCGAGGTCCAACCACCGTTGCGTAGTGGCCCTCAACAACGCTTCGAGGTCAGCAAAGCCGGTCCAGACAGTGCGCACCGACACCCCGGCCCGGTCTGCCACCCGTTGGGCGGTCGGTCGAAGTACGCCCTCACGCACCAGTTCCGTATGGGCCTCGACAATGGCTTGCCGAGTCCTGATACCGCGCGCGATGCGACCATCGATGTGCTCGTCGTTACTCACGGCAGCCGCTCCGTTCCAGAAGCCACCAACAACCCGGTGAACGTGTATCGCATCACCTGGACGGCCTCATCAACGGTCAGGCCTTGATCTCGTCGAAGGCCCTGCCACGTCATGCTGTTGGAGGCGCCGAGTAGTGCCAGGTGCCGGGGGGTTGGCGGCTGAGTCTCCGTGCCGATCTCAGCTCCGAAGGTGTAGGTCAGATCGTGGTGCAGCCGAGCCCAGTGCTCCCGACGTGCAGCGGTCAATGAGAGTGAGAACGGCTCAACGAGCAGGGCGGAGGCGGCGGCCGGCGCGAGGTCCTCCATCCGCTGGCCCCGTTGGGTGCACCACACCTCGATACGATCAGCGATCGGCAACTCCGGCGCGACGGGTGTCCAGTTCTCCAGATCCAGATCCAGGTCCAGCCAGTACCTGGCCGTGACGGACATCAGGGCCTCCATGTCGCCGAAGTTTAGCCACAAGGTCCGCACCGAGATGCCAGCGCGCGCCGACACCAGTTTGGCCGTGGGCCGCATGTCGCCCTCTCTCAGCAGGTTCGCATGCGCGTGCACGATCGCCCGGCGAGTCCGCTCACCGCGGGCCACTCGTCCATCGCGATTGACGCGGTGGATCTCACGCGACTGATGGTCTGTCGGCATGACTGGCCTCTCGTGCAGGTTGCGATCGGATCAACTTCGTTCGTTCCGGTTGACGCGATCGAAGAATACCTACACTCTATGTGCATGCATAGTGAGAGCCGGGTCACAGCCCGCGCCGGTGTCGACACGGAATTTGACCGTCCAGTACCCGTTCACCAGGTCGCCCATGCTTGAGGTCAAGAACTTGGAGGTCGTCTACAACGACGTCATCCAAGTGCTCAAAGGCGTGAGCCTGGACGTCCCCACCGGGTCAATCGTCGCCCTTCTGGGCGCCAACGGTGCCGGCAAGACGACCCTGCTTCGTGCGCTCAGCGGTCTGCTCGATACCCACGACGGGGCCATCACCAAGGGCGAGATCCGACTCGACGGCAAGGCCATCCACCGACGCAAGGCCCCCGCAATCGTGTCAGCTGGCATGTCCCAGGTGCTCGAGGGACGGCGGGTCTTCACCGAGTTCACGGTCGAGGAGAACTTGCGCGTCGGCGGTCACACCCGCGCCAAGGGACGCACCGAGGCCATCGCTGAGGTGTACGAGCTCTTTCCGGTCCTGGCCGAGCGACGACGCAGCACGGCGGGTTATCTGTCCGGCGGCGAGCAGCAGATGCTGGCGATCGGACGCGCACTGGTCGCCCGGCCGTCATTCCTTCTGCTCGACGAGCCAAGCCTGGGGCTCGCCCCCCGCATCGTGCAGCAGATCCGCGACATCGTCGTCGAGATCAATCAGCGTGGCACCACGGTGCTGCTGGTCGAGCAGAACGCGACCATGGCGCTATCGATCGCCGAACGCGGATACGTCATGGAGAACGGCAAGATCGTGATGGACAAGCCCGCCGCCGAAATGCTCGAGGACGACGACATCCGCGACTTCTACCTCGGCCGAGGACACGGCGGTACGTCCTACCGCGACATCAAGCACTACAAGCGACGCAAGAGGTGGCTTTCGTGACCAGCGATCCAGTACACAACCCATCAGCCGCACCGGTGGTTCAGGTTTCCGGTGTCGAGTTGCGGTTCTCCGGTGTCACGGCGCTCAGTGGTGTCGATTTCGAGGTGTTCCCGGACGAACTCTTCGCGATCATCGGCCCCAATGGCGCGGGCAAGACGTCGATCTTCAACGTGCTGTCGGGCGTGTACCAACCTCAAGTCGGCGCGGTGCAGTTCCTCGGCCAGGACATCGGCAACCGCAAGCCGCACCACATTGCCCACCTGGGGATGGCTCGCACCTTCCAGAACATTGAACTGTTCGAGAACCTCAACGTCGTTGACAACTTGATGTTGGGCCGCCACCACCACCTCGGATACGGCTGGCCATCCGCCGTCGCGTGGCTCGGACGGGCCCAGAATGCCGAGGTGCGCAACCGCCGCCGAGTCGAGGAGATCATCGACTTCCTCGAGATCGAGGCCTACCGCACCCTGCCGGTCGGATTGTTGCCCTATGGCATCCAAAAGCGCATCGAATTGGGCCGCGCGCTCGCGATGGAGCCGAAGTTGCTGCTGCTCGACGAACCGGTCGCCGGCATGAACGGGGAAGAGACCGAGGACATGGCCCGGTTCATCCTCGACATCAAGCGTGAGCTCGGCATCGCGATGATCCTCGTCGAACACGACATGGGCCTGGTCATGGATCTGGCCGATCGCGTCATGGCGATGGACTTCGGCAAGCCTTTGGTCACCGGAACACCAGACGTCGTCCAGAACCACCCCGAGGTCATCCGTGCCTACCTCGGAACCGCAGAAGAAGAGGCTTCATGAGCACGACCTCGTTGGAAACTCTCGCGCAGACCATCCGCCGTCGCGCAGCAGAAACCCCCGCGCGCGTCGCGATGCGCAAGAAGGATCTTGGCCTGTGGGAAGAAATCACGTGGGCCGCGTACTGGGAGCAGGCCACGCTCGTCGGGCACGGTCTGCTGTCCCTCGGCGTGGAGCCCGGCGACAGAATCGCCGTCCACAGCGAGAACCGGCCCGAATGGCTGTTCTGCGATATCGGTATCACCGCCATCCGCGCCGCAACGGTCGGGCTCTACCCGACCAACCCGGCGCCTGAGGTCAAGCACGTGCTGCACGACTCGGAGTCGAGCGTGTTGTTCGCCGAAGATCAGGAACAGGTCGACAAGGCACTCGACATCGGCGATCAGGTGCCGCACCTGCGCACGATCGTGTATCTGGACCCGCGCGGCATCACCGACGGCTACGACGATCCACGCCTGATGTCCTGGGATGATTTCCTCGATCGTGGGCGCGCCCACGCCGCTGAACACCCCGGTGCCGTCGATGCCATGACCGACGCTGCAACCCCCGAGGACCTGGCCACCTTGGTCTACACCTCGGGCACGACCGGTCCACCCAAGGGCGCCATGCTGACCACCGGCAACGTCGCCTATGTCATCGATCAGCTGCGGGCCGAGGCGTTCATCGACCCCGCCCCTAGCCACAAAGACCTGGCCGTCTCCTACCTTCCGTTGTGCCACGTCGCGGAGCGACTGTTCACGGTGTGGACCAGTGCGGCCAGCGGAGTTCAGATGAACTTTGCCGAGTCGATTGACACGGTGCAGCAGGCATTGCGCGAGATCCAGCCAACCTTGCTGTTCGGTGTGCCCCGCATCTGGGAAAAAATGGTCGCCGGCGTCCATATCCGCATGACCGGCGCCTCGCCGATCAAGCGGGCCAACTTCGCCGTCTGGATGCGGGTCTCTCGCTGGATCGGTCGCACCTTGGTCGCCCACGAAGGCCGCCACACCATCGCCACTCGGTTGGCCTACGGCATCGGATGGGTGTTCTTGTACCGCGCACTGCGCGAGCGACTGGGCTTGTCCCGGGTTCGCTATGCCGCATCAGGCGCCGCACCCATTGCGCCAGAAGTGCTGGAGTTCTTCATGGGCCTCGGCCTGCCGATGCACGAGGTGTACGGCATGACCGAGAACAGCGCCATCGCGACGGCCAACCGGCGCGGCCGGGTCAAGCTCGGCACGGTCGGTGAGCCTCAACAAGGTATTGAACTGCGCATCGACGACGTGACCGGCGAGATCCAGACCAAGCACGACGGCACCTTCGCGGGCTACTGGAAGAACCCCGCGGCCACCGCCGAAGCCATCGACGCCGATGGCTGGTTGCGCACCGGCGACGTCGGCGAATGGGTCGACGGCACGCACATCCGCATCACCGACCGACTCAAGGACATCATCATCACTGCCGGCGGCAAGAACATCGCACCCAGCGAGATCGAAAACAGCCTCAAAGCCTCGCCCTACATCAAGGAGGCCATCGTTATCGGCGATCGTCGCAAGTTCCTGACCGCCTTGATCGGCATCGAGCTCGACACTGTCGGCAACTGGGCCCAGAAGAAGCGCATGGCCTTCACGACGTACGGCGATCTGTCGGCCAAGCCGGAGGTCATCGCGCTGGTTCAAGGTGTCGTCGATCAGGTGAACACGCAGTTCGCCGCGGTCGAGACCATCAAGCGATTCAGCCTGCTGCCCAAGGAGTTGGACGAGGACGCCGGTGAGCTCACTGCCACGCAGAAGGTCCGGCGGTCAGCGGTGACCGACCAGTTCGATGCTGTCATCGAGGGCATGTACGCGGGTGATCGGGCATGACCAACTTCCTTCAGGCTGTGGTCAACGGTTTCGGACAAGGCTCGATCTACGCGCTGCTCGCACTGGGCTTTGTGATGATCTACAAGGCCACCCGCGTCATCAGCTTCGCTCAACCGGCCCTCATGGTCGTGGGTGGACTCGTCACGTATCACGCGTCCGCCGTACTCGGACTCCCGTTCTTCGTGGCGATGATCGTCGGAATCATTGGCGGTGCGTTGGTCGGCATGATCGTCGAACGCCTGGCCCTGCGACCCATGATCGGCAAGCCGGTCTTCACCTTGGCCATCATCACGATCGGTGTGGACACCGTCCTGCGCACCTTGAACAATCGCTACATCGGCGTTGAGTCGCGCATCGTGACCTACCCCAATGGCAATGCACGATATGAGCTGGGAGGCGTGTCGATCTCCCACCAGGACCTGGGCTTGATCGCCATCACCGCCGTGACCGTCACGGCCATGTCCTTGTTCTTCCGGTACTCACGCACCGGTTTGGCCATGCGGGCCACGGCGCTGGACCAAGAGACTGCGCTCGCCCAAGGCATCCGGGTCGGTGCGATCTTCGCCCTCGCCTGGGGTATCGCCGGCGGGCTCGCGGCCATTGCTGGCACGTTCATCGCGGCCGGACCAGCTGGCATGGAGCAGACCAGTTGGATCATCGCGTTGAAGGCGCTACCGGCCATCATCATCGGCGGCCTGGACTCCTTGCCCGGTGCCGTGATCGGTGGTCTGTCCGTGGGTCTGGTCGAAGCATTGACTGCGATCTATCAGCCCGATGTCGCACCGTGGCTCGGTCGCAACTTCTCCCTCGTCGCGCCGTATGCGCTGATGTTGCTGGTGCTGCTGGTCAGACCATATGGCCTCTTCGGCACCAAGGAGGTTGAGCGCGTATGAGCATCACCGGACTGCGCGGACGTCCCCTGGTCCGCACCGCCTACGCCCAAGACATGGCGCTGCTGGACTCCCCAGCCAAACGTAAGTCAACCCTGCTCATCGTGCTCGGCTCTTTCCTGCTGCCGTTCATGCTGACTGATGATCTGTTGCTGATCTTGACCCTCGGCATGATCTCGGCAGTGGGTGCTATCGGCCTGAACCTGGTCACCGGCTACGCCGGCCAGGTTTCGTTGGGTCACGCATTCTTCATTGGCGTGGGCGCCTACACCGCAGCCATCATCGGCGGCGACCCTGAAGGTCCTGTCGTCGGCTACGGATTGCCGATCTACCTGTGGCTTCCCGCAGCCGGCATCGTCGCCGCGCTCGCCGGGCTCGTGGTTGGCCCCATCGCCGTACGGCTGCGCGGGTTGTACCTGGCGATCGTCACGTTGGGTCTGGTGTTTCTCGGTGACCACATCTTCCGCGAGGCCCGGTCGCTGACCGGCGGCCCTGGTGTCGGACGACGCGGCCCCGATCTCACCGCCTTCGGCATCGACTTCTCCACCACGAACACTGTTCTTGGTGTCGAGTTGGCGCGTGAACAACTGCAGTTCATGCTGGCGCTGGTTTTCTTGGTCATCTTCGCGATCCTCGGCCGCAATATCGCCCGATCAGGGGTCGGTCGTGCCTTCTCCGCCGTTCGCGACCGCGATGTTGCCGCATCGGTCATCGGCGTCGACCTGACCAAGTACAAGATCATGGCCTTCGCGATGTCGTCGTTCTTCGCCGGTGTCACGGGTGCGCTGTACTACGCCGTGATCGGCTTCTTCGAGCCAGCCGCGTTCGGGCTGACCCTGTCGATCACCTACCTCGCCATGGTTCTGATTGGCGGTGTGGCCACGATCTCCGGATCCATCATGGGCGCAATATTCGTCACTGCGCTCGGTCGCATCTCTGGCGGCATTGCCGGGATCATTCCGGGCATCAGTCAGAACGCCGGCTCGGGCGGCTTCATCTCGGTGTTCCAACTCGAGTCCATTCTCTACGGCCTGTTGATCGTCGTGTTCTTGATCTTCGAGCCACGTGGTCTGTTCGGGATCTGGAACCGAATACGGCTGTACTGGAAGGGCTTCCCCTTCTCCTATTGACCCTTCCCACTGACCGGGCGGAACCCCACCGCCTGCCGCGTCGCGGCACCCGCATGACGGTGGGACTCATCGAGTCCCACCTGAACCGAAAGGAAAACCGATAGTGAAGATCAAAGCGAATGTGACCCGAGCAGTCGTCGGCGCTGCCGTGGCGACGCTGGTGCTGACAGGCTGCCGTGGCAGCGATGGCGGAGAAGGCACAGCCAGCCCCGGAGTGACCGAAGAGGCGTGCCCCGATGCAGTCAATGCAGACAACGGCTGCATCTACCTCGGAGAGATCTCGGACCTGACCAAGGGGCCGTTTGCGCCCCTCGCGGTCCCGATCACCGACGCCCAGAAGGCGTTCTGGAAGGCAGTCAACGAAGATGGCGGCGTAGGTGGCTACGACGTCAACCTGTCTGAGAACATCGCGGACGCCGAGTACAACCCTGAGATCCACAACCGCAAGTATCAGGAGATGCGCAAGGACATCCTGGCGCTCGGACAGACGCTGGGCTCAACCCAGACGCTGACGATCCTGGAAGACATGAAGTCTGACAACATCATCGGCGTTCCGGCTTCGTGGAACTCCGCGTGGGAGTTCGAAGACCAGATCCTCGAAAGTGGCGCGAACTACTGCTTCGAGGCCATGAACGGTGTGGACTGGGCCGTCGCGAACCGCGGCGTCAAGGCCTCGGTTGTGGCCGTGGGCTACCCCGGCGACTATGGCGGAGACGCCGCTGCTGGCGCCGAGGCTGCGGCCAAGGCCAACGACCTGGAGTTCTCCAAGCTCGAGACCCCTCCCGGACAGGACAACCAGGCTGGCGCCATCGGCGCGATCCTGAAGGCCGCTCCCGATCTGGTCTTCGTGTCCACAGGTCCCGCCGAGATGGCCACCATCGTCGGTGGCTTGGCTCAGCAGGGCTTCAAGGGAACTGTCGTCGGGTCCAGCCCGACCTGGAACCCGGCACTGCTCGGATCGGCTGCCAAGCCGGCTCTTGAAGCGCTGTACTTCCAGGCTGCTCCTTGGGGACCGTTCGGTTCGGACACGCCCGGCCACCAGGCCATGCGTGACGCCCTCGGCGATGTGACGCCCAACGACGGCTACACCGCCGGCTGGGCCTGGAGCTACCCGCTGCTGTCAGCGCTGAAGCTGGCTGCCGACAACGGCGACATCACTCGTGAAAGCTTGGTCGAAGCGTCCAAGAACCTCGAATCCGTCGACTACCAGGGCATGCTGCCGCCAGAGGCCGGCGCGACCAAGGGCGATCCGTCCGAGGTTGCCTACCGGGCCAGCGTCATCGGAGGAGTCGACGACACCGCCGAAACTGGCGTTTCGATTGTTCAGGAACTGACCGCTGGCCCGACGGCCACCGGATACGACTTCACGAAGCCGTGCTTCAGCCTGCAGTGATCAACCGTTGAACAAGCAAGCCCCGGGACACGTGCACACGGTCCCGGGGCTTGCTTCATTCACGTGCTGCGGCCCAGGCGCGTAGGGCCTCGGCGGCCTGCTCTTCACTCAAGGGTCCGCGGTCCATGCGCAGGTCCAGCATGAAGCGATAGGCCTCACCGACCTCGCGGCCCGGTCCGATGTTCAGGATCGCCATGATCTGCGTGCCATCGAGATCCGGCCGGATGGCGTCGAGCTGCTCCCGCTCGGCCAGCTCTGCAATGCGCTGTTCGAGCTCGTCGTAGGTGCGCTGCAGTCGAGCTGCTTTGCGTTGGTTGCGGGTGGTGCAGTCGGCGCGAGTGAGGATGTGCAGCCGTTCGAGCTGATCGCCGGCGTCGCGCACATAGCGGCGCACGGCCGAGTCAGTCCACTCGCCGGCGCCGTACCCGTGGAACCGCAGGTGCAACTCGACCAACGTGCACACCTGGTCGACGACGTCATTGCTGTACCGCAGCGCGCGCAATCGCTTGCGAGCCAACTTGGCCCCCACCACATCGTGGTGGTGGAAGGTCACGCTGCCGCCGTCTTGGAACCGCCGGGTCTTGGGCTTGCCGATGTCGTGCAGCAGGGCCGCCAGCCGCACCACCAGATCGGGGCGCGCGTCCAACCGATGTTCC